>WNGK01002038.1_pt1 | contig 21812 bp, 14 predicted proteins | sample 5400601 | NCBI WGS metagenome assembly WNGK01 (sample SAMN13153376, study PRJNA577476) | soil metagenome | isolation source: 60 cm soil or saprolite under Garry oak tree replicate 1 | place: USA:California | collected 2016-06-15
TGCAATCGGATAACTCGTAAAGCTCGCGAGAGCTGCGATCCGATACGGCACATCGGTGCGCCCCATGGTACGCAGCGCCAGCAGGTCGTAAAGGGTCAAACTGCCGTATGAGGCCGCAACCAGCATCAGGGCCAGCACGACCGTACCGGCGTTTGTGCGTCGAACAGCCCCAAACACTTCGTCGTAATCGACGTTCTTGAGTGCATGGGTCAACGCGACTATGGCGAGCCCGGCGATGACAACGCTGACGACGACACCCACGCCCCTCAGTCGCGCGCTGCTGCCAAACCTCTTCCGCAGCGCAATGACTTTCAGGGTGTGCATCCATTCGGGCAACGACGTCAATTATCGCGCGCCTGATTCGGGTGACCGCCACAATCCATTGACACGTTGATGTGACAGCCACGTAACCGGCCATTTCGATGACACTGCGTTTCAAAAAGTTGGCGAACAATCCAAGTCCCGTATGTACGCGCGCCGCGGAGGCGGCGCCAGACCAGCCAGCGCCGCGCTCACTACCTGATCGAGTATTGCTTGATATCGAATGACCAATTGCTCGGCTGCAGTTTGCCGGTGCCGGGATCTGGTACCCGCAACTCGCTCGTCCATCCGGTGAGATAGCCGATGGTCTCTGCTTCGGTTCGCGGCTTCTGCGTATTGTCGGGCAAGTCGAGAATTTGAACTCGCCGGTCGCTGAGAATTGCGACTAGCGCCGCCTCCCCTGTCGGCGACGTTATGACGTATTCGAAGCCGCGTTTCTTGGCCGCCGAATTCGGGATCAGCAACTCCTCGCCCGGCTTGATGAAATTCGCCGCCGCTTCCTGGGATTGAACGATCATTTCAGGACTCGGAAAAATCTGGGACATATTCCCGTTGGCGTCGATGTCGACCAGCAGTAAATAGCCCGGCTTTTTGGTCGTTACCCGAAATGAAATTTTTGTACCGACGCTAACGGACCGATCAGGACGCATCTGCAGCGACACATTCGCCGTGTTTGGAATATTGGCCATGGCGTTATTTCGATCGGACGCGTTTTGCGTGACCCTCATCGCGGGCGGAACAGGTGGGATCGGCGACGATGTCGAGACTGTAGATTCGAAAGATGGGAATTCGGCGGGTAAAAACGCTGTTGGACCGATTCCTGAGGGCTTTGCCACCGCCGCGCCTCCAATCGACACCGCCAGCACGCCCAGACACCACCCCAAGATCAATCTGTTCGGCAGCATCACTGTTCTCGCAGGCGAAGCGTCAGGGTACGGTAAAGAATCCGACCGAACCGACGCGAGCGTCAGCCGGCATGTATCGCTCCAGGCTCTTGATAACCTGTCCAGATGCGCGCCGATGATTCAGTTGCTGAAGCGCGTTCTCGAAGTCAACCATGCGCTGCGGCGATGTCACAGCGACGACCTGCTCTGCGCCAAACGGCTCGCGCACGCGCAGCGGAAGCCGCAGGTTGGCCGATCGGACCGGCGACGCATCGGAGCCGATTGGATAAAGCATCTGAATCGTGCCGTCGCCGGAAACGTTGAACAACACCACTGCGCGTCCCCCAACCTCGGACAGATCGATATTGACCGTCTGATCGTTGCGGTGGAGACGATCGTCCGGCGAGACACGCATGACCTGTGGCGATCGGGTCGCTTTGCCCTTGAGAGTGCGGATCGCCGCCGTCCTGTCGATGACGGTGGGAAGATCTGCCGGATCAATCCCATAGGCGATGACATCACCCCAGGCGATGACGTCGTGCGAAACCGGATCCCAGATCAGGTCTGGATTGTCCGTGGGCTGCACCGCTTGAAACGTCGAGTCGCGGGATTTCGGACTGGGAAAATAGCTGGTCTTACCGTCAAGCGCCGCCAGCCGGATCGGCGGACTCACCTGCCCAACGATCTGCGGGGCCGGACCCGGCAATGGGATCGGTGCGATGCCGCCGGCCGCAAGGCTCGCGGATGCCGGCGTCAAGGACGCCAATGACTGAGGCGCCGACGGCTGAGGGCCTTCGATAGGTCCCTGGATCAGCGTAACCCCGCGCGTCAGGCCGAACGCGACGTCGATGTCGGGCGACCGGTTCGGCGAGGTCATGGTGACCACGTTCTGCCGCTGATCGGATAGCTGGTACACGACTTGCCGGATATTAGCGAAAAACTCCTTGAGCGTCACCTTGCCGTCGTGATCGGCATCGGCATTGCCCTCGATGGCTCGGGCAACGGCGTAGCTCAGCGCGCCTCGCAATCCGTCGATGCCCGGGACACGGACTTCCGGCGCCTTGGTATTGCGATCGACTGCGGCCAGAAAGGCTGTATGGTCGAGATCGAGCTCCGAGCGCGGATCGCCCTGATCTGAAACCGGTTTCAGTTCGTCGACCAACAAGTTGTAGCCTGAAATTTGCCGGAAGCTCATTTCCGCGGCACGTGGATCGATGTCACGCACCATGCCGCCGCCATGACATGTATCCGCAACGAAAATAACCTTGGCTCCCCGCAACTCAAACTGCTTGATAAAATGATTGAATTCGCTGCCGAGGATGCGTTGCTGCGAACCCGTCGGTGTGGCCTCGAAGCCGGGCAGCAGGAAGACGTCCTCCATGCCGTCGGGCTGCGATCCCTTGATGCGCTCGGGCTCTTGAGCTCCATGTCCGGCAATCGACAGAAAGACGATATCGTTGGTCTTGGTACGCTCGACCAGCGCGCTGATCTCGCGCAGCACGTTCGGCCGGTCCGCACGGTCGTTGATCAGGGCCGTCACATCCCGAACGCCCATCGTTCTCAGACTTGAATCGATGTCGTGGGCGTCTGCCGTCGCGCCCTTCAGTTTTCGGACATGCTGATAGTCATCAATGCCGATCACCAGTGCCCGCACTTCGCCGCCGTCGGGATTGCTGAGCTGCAATGTGCTCGCCGCCCGCGCGCTGTCCAGGTGAACGCCCGATGCGGAAATCAAAGCAATGGTGAACATAATCTTCCAAGACGCTGGCATTGCTCATTTCCTCAACAAAATTCCCACTTCACGCGCTCCGTCCAAACCTCCGGCATCCTGGAGTAGAGGCCGGACATATGGTCCAGACGCGCCGCGGCCAAACCTTTCGACAACGGACGTTGCCGATAAACATTCGTGCTTGATGCCCCTTACTGGGTTCACCGTTTTACCGTGCCCTGTCTTTTCGAACGCCCGGTTGGCGAGTCCGACTCCTGATAGGCACTCGCCGAAGCCGTCATCTCGTCCTCGGCCAGGGCGCGGAACCGTACTGGGACGTAGCCGCGCTCCAAAAGTGAAGCCAATGGATAGACGTTGCGACAGACGCGACCGTTGCAGCCACCAGTTGACGACTCCATCACTTCGGCCTTGCGATCCGGGGTAAAGCGCAGGAACAGCATGACGTGCGACCCCGGCTTGTTCAGCGCGTCACCCGGCTTCAGATCCCAGGGATTCTCCACCGTCTTGGCGATCGCCGGAATGGCGGCGGTTGTGTAGTGAACCGACAGTCCCCACGCCGCGCTCACGAAAGCGGAGCAATCCACTCCGGCAACATCGGTTCGCGGAGAGTTGCGCGTGCAGACGTTTCCGGCCATGGTTCCGGCTTCGATCCGAAGGCGGAAATTTGCAAGCGAACCATGACAACCCCAGCAATAGGGCACGCCGCGGACCTCCTGATTGACCTTGCCCTGCAGATACCAGGGGCGGCGAATCCGATCGAAGCCGGTGCAGGCAGTGTCCGGATCGGAACCATAATTTGCCGGCGTCAGCTTCCATTGCACCCCTTCGAACGCAAACGCGGTTTTGATGGTCTGCTGGCGATTGGAAGGCCGCACCGCCGCGATGGCGTCGAACTTGCCATCAAACTTTCCCTCAAGCAGATTCTTGGCCGGGGTCCGCGGCTGGCGAAGGTCGATCACCGAGGCATTGCGAAGCGAGCGGAAACCGACGCCTACAACTTCGACGTCGTCGGCTTTGGTGCGCAGAAAGTAAACGTCGCCATCGCCGGAAATTGTCACGAAACGCCGGGTTAGCGGCGTGTTTTCCAAAGGCAGCTCATAAATGCCTTCGAGCTTGCCGTTCGACGCGTAGCGCGCCACGAAGGTCGAGGCCCGTCGTCCCGAATCTGGAACATTCTCGCCCAGGACATAGAAGCGATCACTGTCGTCGATTTCGAGAAACTCCACTGTGCCAAGCTTGTTCGGGACGCGCAGGCTGAGCTGGGCAATGGTCTCGTTGTTGTCCATGGTCTGGACTTCGATGCGAACGCTGCTGTCACCTTTGTTGGGAATGATGTCGGCAATCACCGATCCCTTGCCGTGGGACGCGACATATTGCCGGTCGGGCTGCCGGGTTTTTTTGATGACCGCGGCGCGGGTGTTCTGATCGAGCAAATCAGCCGCGCTTCCCGGAGGTTGCGAGCCCATCTGCGCGAAAGCCGAGACGGCGAATTGATCGTCTACGTCGCGCGTGAGGACCTCCTCGAGCTGAACCACGCCGTCGTCGAGGCCGCGGGTGGATTGCTCATTGGCGGCCTTGAGCGTGCGAATTGAACCGTCCCAAACCAGGATGTCGCTGTTGCGGATGACAAGATCGTTTGCCTGGACATTCGCGGGCATTTTCAAAATGCTCGGATCGCTGGCAGGTTGCTTCGGATTGAACTTGAGAATGCGGCCGTTGATCTGATCGAGCACAAACAGGTTGCCCTGCACGTCGGAGGTAAGCGCCTGCGGACCGGTCAACTCCACGTCTTCACCGGCGGCGGCGATGCCGACCGTCGTGGAGGTGGTACCGATGGAAAATTGTCGCACCACCGTGTCCGCAGCCGCGGCAGCGCCGGCAAACGAGGCGGCCCATCCCATCATGATGGTCCGAAGCAACCACTTTTGACAAAACATGTTCGCCTCAATGCTCAACAATCAACTGAACTGTTGATCGGTATCCTCCGACCAACTTGTGTCGCCCGATCGATTGGAGTTGCAGCTGGCCTGTTTCGTTCGATCACTTATGCGCGCGCATCGACACGGCCGCATCAACCGATCGGAGGATGGCTCTCAATATACGTTGAGGCTGACCAATGATTTTATAGCCAAACACGGTGCGAAACATGGCTCGGGTTCGATTTGAAAAGATCGATGAAATTCAAACGACGCGATGCTAAAGCGTGAAAAACATGAAACGGGATCGATCGTACTCGGCAACCGCAAGCGGCAGCCGACTGAGCGGCGATCGGATCGGTCAGCGCACTGGAATTGGCGCGATCTGTCTCGTCCGATCGATTGAAGGCTGGCACACCCATATGTGGCATAGCGATGTAGAGGAGCGATCATGGACCGGCTGAAATCGTGCTGCATCGCCATTATTGGCGTGTTGGTGGTCACCTGCGCGGCCCGCGCCAATGATTCTGCCGCGGAGCTGTCGATTGGCGGACTGCAATTCGTCCGTACCAACGACATTGCAATGGAGAGCGAGGATCTGCGGATATCGCTCGACCGCGTCACCGTGCGCTATCAGTTCGCCAACACGTCCGGAAAGCCCGTCACGCTGACTGTCGCCTTTCCGCTGCCTGACATCGACCTCTCGGATGCGGACAACGTCGCGCTTCCCTCGACCGATCCGGTCAACTTCGTCGATTTTGAAACCAGGATTGACGGCGTTCCCGCGAAATTCCAGATCGACCAGCGTGCAATGGTTGGCGACAAGGATGTCACCGCCCAGCTCGATCAATTCAAGTTGCCGCTTCTGCCGATCGGAAGCCGCGAAATCCGAATAGCCAATCTGCCCGAAGCAACCCGCACCAAGCTCGCGGATCAGGGCTTGCTGATGCCTGTAAGAACCGACGACAAAGGCCACCAGCAATATGCTGTGGCCTGGGTCGCAAAAACATCCGCTGTTCGCCAGCAGACATTTCCCCCCGAGCGTGGGGTCATCGTCGAGCACCGGTACAGGCCGAGCGTTGGCACCAGCTCCGACACCATCCTGCGGCGGATCCTCCGCGACAACAAATCGCTCTCCGCTGAACTAGAACGATATCGAAAGGACTATTGCGTCTCCGACGCATTCCTGGCGCAACTCGACGAGCGCGCCGGCAACGGCGTGCTCAACGCGCCGATGATTCAGGAACGGCGGATCAACTACGTGCTCAAGACTGGTGCCAATTGGGCCGGGCCGATCCGCTCGTTCAGGCTGACCATCGATCCCGGCGCCGGCGATCGCCTGGTCAGTTTCTGCCCCGGCCGGCTGAAGCCAACCGCGCCGAATGCACTGGAATTTACCGCCAAAGACTTCACGCCCGAAGGCGACTTGAAGATCCTGATCGTTGGCCGTTTTTGACCATCGTATATGATCGTCACATCGGTCATTGATTTCAGTTTTTGAGGCGAAAATAACGCGCTGCCGTGGCGACTGCTATATTGTTGCGCTGAGCCTCGCTGACAGCCTGCAAGAAGAAGGTGTCAGCGCCCATCGGTTTGGGCTGCCGCAAGGAAGCGAGAAGCTGCGACGTCGTCACGGCCATCACCAGTTGCGGACCATCGCCTCCGCCTCCGCGCTGCATTCCTATCGAGAATGACAGGGAATCGATGCCCGGCTTCAACAAATAGGACAGGTTTTGTACCTCTCCGCTATCTGACACCAACAGTAATTCGACAACACGATTGGCGAAATTCTCGATGGTGCCGCTCAACGTCTCCCCATTCTTGACTTCAATGGAGTTGAGGTTGATGCGCGGTGTTCGTGCCTGATTGCTGCCGTGCTCGCCGAGAAATTTGATCGCCGGACACTGAGCCTGTGTGACCAGCCTGGCGCCGATCGAGGCCTCAAAACCCAAGTCGCGCTTGAACGCCTTGTCGAGAGCGTCAAACGGCGCCGTCGATGCTCCAAAGCCCTCAATAACCGCCGCGTTCGAACTGATCGCAACGGGAAGGATGAAGAAACAGTTACCTACACTGTACTGCTCGACAAATCGACGAACGCGATCGGTGCGGGCTGCCGCATCGCCGGCCGACGGCGTGGGTGCTGTCGGCCGCTGTGCGGGCAAAGGCGGCGATGCGTTCGGCTCCGGCAAGGCAGCCTGGGATTTCTGGCCGAATTCCGGCAGCGGCGGCGGCTTGACGATAGCTGGTGCCGACCAGACCAGGGTATAGATCGCATAGACCCCCTGTCCGACCAGCGCCGTGAGAACAGCGGCAGCGAGGATCAACCAGAGCGAGCGGCGATTTGGCTTCGGCACCATATGCCGTTCCGGCCGGACCGCAGCGGTCTCCACGCGGTCCAGCGGATTTAAACCTCGCGGGGATGACGATGCGATCCGCCAGTTCGCGATCTCCGCCATGGTTGCGGGCCGGTTTGCAGGATCAGGCTGCAGCATCTGTTCGAGTAACGGACGGATTCGCATGTCAATACCGCCGAGATCGGGCACGCGCCGACGCTTCTCGAGCAGTTGAAACTGGCTGCCGCCCATGTCGAGCTTCTGTCCGGTCAAAGCATAGAACAGCAACAGGCCGAGACTGTAGATATCGGATTTCGCGGTGACCTCGTCGCCGTAAAGGCCGACCTGTTCCGGCGAGACATAGTTGTCCTTGCCGGCAAAGCCGGAGCCGATAATGGTTTTATCGCCGAGCTGGGTAGAACGGGCGATGCCGAAATCGATGATCTTGGCCCGCGTCACATCGCCCAGCGGAACGATAATATTATCGGGGGACACATCGCGATGAATAATTCCGCGCTCATGAGCCGCCTGGAGGCCCGAGGCGATGCGCCGCATCAACTTCACCAGCGCCTCGAACGTCAACGGACCCTCCGCCAGGATATCCGACAGCGAACGGCCATCGACGAATTCCATCGCCAAATATGGCCGTTGCAGCGCCGGCTCGACCGAAAAAAGGAAGTAGCGCACGATGGCGTCGTGCGGCAAATGATGAAGCGCCGCCGCCTCCCTGCGGAACAGCGCCAATGCCGCCTCGTTTTCCGCCATATCCGGCAGAAGCATCTTGATTGCCACGGCGGCGCCGGTCTGAATTTCGTGACACTTGTAGACTTCGCCCATGCCGCCGGCGCCAATCATCTGATCGATTTCGTAAATACCATTCAGCCGCGTGCCGGGTGCCACGCCGCGATAAGACGGACGGAACGGCTCTTTAGAATTCATTGCCGCCACACTCCGGACCACCTGTGACGGGCGAATTTGTCGGCTCGGATGAGCGCGGCACCGCTGCCATCAGGCGAACGACGACGGCCGTCACGTTGTCGAAACCGCCACGCTCCAGCGCCAGCTCAAGCATCACCTCACAAGCAGCCCGCGCGTTGCGGCCCGCTGCGTACCGAAGAATCTCGTCGTCACGCAAGTGCTTGGTCAGACCATCACTGCAGATCACAAAGATATCGCCGGGGTCAGCCGACCCGCTAACTATCTCGAGCTCTAAATCCTCAGCGACGCCAACCGCGCGGGTGATTACATTGTTGGGCCAGTTCTTGGCGTCTTCGCGGGACAGCGTCCCGGCCGCTACCAGTTCCTCAACTTCGGTGTGGTCGCGCGATAACTGCTTGATCGCACCGCCGTTGATCAAATAGACCCGACTGTCGCCGGCCCAGACGCAGGCATAGTGCTTGTCGCGGACGAGCAAAACCGCGGCCGTGGTGCCGATGGTTGCGCCATCGCGCGCGCGGCTCAAATCCACGATCTGCTGGTTGGCGCGAAAAATCTGAGTCTCGCATTGTTCCAGCAGATCGAGCGCCGCTTCCGGCTGCTCAATTGCGTTGAGCGATTCCACCAAAATCCGGCTTGCCAGATCGCCGGCTTGGTGGCCACCCATGCCGTCAGCCACCGCCCACAAGCCGGTGTCGGTGCGCACCAGGCACGAATCCTCGTTGCGCACGCGCACCTTGCCGGCGTGCGTCACGCTGCTGACATCAAAACTCAACGGCGATACGTCCATCTACCTGCATCTATTCACTTCGCGACTCCAATGGCGGCATTTTGCGAATCTTATCTCGCGTGGACGGCTAACCCCAGATCTCCGGTCAGCAACGTGGAATAGCGGTATGGGTCCGGCAAACCGCGACAACTCAATGCCAGCGGAGGAAAATCGCCGCCGCCGGCTGTCCACCAGAAGCTTGCGGCAGCATAGACCTCGGGGCTGGCGGCACGAAGCGCCGACAGCGTCGCCGCGAAATCCGTTCCGGCCATCACCGTTGCGGCCATGTCGTCACCGAGTGACACGATGCTCGTGTCGGCAGCCGCGCGGGATAGAGTTCGCGGAACCGCAAGGCCGTCCAACCCCGACGAGATGTCGTCGAAAGCTGCATCGTTCGCCAGCGTCGAGAGCAGAAAGCTCTCGGCTACGCCGAACCACTCATCCAGAGTATCGACGTCGGGCGGCGAAATCGGAGCGCCGGCATCCGCGATCACGTGCAACGTGAGGGGATAGTAGCGCCCCATGCCGTCGAGCGACGACATGATCGCACCCACAGCCGTGGTTCCGCAAATTCCAGCGCCAAGCCAGAACCGCCAGACCGGCGCGGTAAGAAAGGCCTGTTGCCATCGGTCGCCCAGCTGGTGACGGCTCGCCGACAGTGAGGATTGCACCCACGGCTCCCAGGCTTCGAGGAAACTTCGCGGCGTCGCCAACGCGATGAAGTCGCGCTTGGCACCCAGCTTTCCAAACAGACCGCAGCGCATGATCGTATTCAAATTCCACTGGGGCAGCGGAACTCCCTGAGCGTCGCCAGATTGAATGGATTGCGAACCGACCCGGTCGAGATCTGATAATTCAATTCGTTGCCGGCCACGATAAAGCTGGCGCTCGCGGTTTCGCCTTTTGCAGTCAGTGAACCGGCCTCGAGCATCCGAAACAGCGACCAGGGACCGGTCCTCTCGAGTACCGAGGGCGGCCCGGTTTCGCTGCTGACCGAGATTGCGGTACGCGCCGACGGACCGGGCCACTGCACCGTGGACGCTGCAGTGCTTGAAGGCGGTGACGCCGCGCTAAAGGCTGTCGCTGCGGCCGGAGCACTTGGGCTTGCGATGATGGTACCGCCGATTTCTGTCTTGATGTCGACCCCAGGGCTAGCGGCGCGCGGCGGCTTGATGGCCAGCGATACCTGCGGCATGCTGCCGCCGGTCTGAAAAAACGCGTCACGGATAAAGGCGGCATTTTGAAACTGCTTCAGGGTGTCCGGCGACAACGACCGGCCGACTGGACTGTCCTTCCGCCAGGCCCAGTCCGGTCGCGACGTATCCGCATATGGCGCAAGGGACTGGGCAAAGAACTTGTCGATGATACCGTTCGGGCTGAACAGCTTGCCGAAATCTCCAAGCGCGACTTCCTGAATGCTGCCACGCACGAACGGATAGCGATTGGCGATCGTCTGCTGGCAAACCGGGGTAATCTGATCGCGCAACGATTGCACCAGTTGTCCGGCTGTCGAGGCCGCTATGCTGCCTTCGAACTCGGCAGCCGCGCCGCGCAACATATCGGAGAACGGTGGCGGCATACGCGACGCATTGTTGCGCAGCGCGGCGACCTGCGTCTGCAGCGAAGTGGTCGCCTGCGCGGTCATTTGCGGGTTCTCGACGATCAGCGTCAGGTTCTGCGCGATGTCGTTCAGGTTGGCCACGACCGAATCGATCGGCCGGCGGGTGCTGTCACCCTCCAGCACCGAATGAAAGGGTTTGAACTGCGCTTCGATCCCGGCACCGGGTGAACCATCCTGCGCATTGAACAGCGCCGGTGACGGCCGCGCAAGCGCATCCGACGGCGCGGCCGCATTGGTGGGCTTTGGCCGCTCTTTGGTGAGCGCGGTTTCGTCACGGATCGACTCCAGAATTTGGCGCAGCGGCGAGGTCGGCGCTGACAGCGCGCGTAGCGCGTCGTATTTCGGTTTGTCCGCCAGCAGTTTTTTCAACCGCAGGTTTCCCAGCGCCGTGCGCCAGGTGGTGACAAAATCATTGGAATAGACATTCAAGAGTTCACCGGCCAGGGCGTCATATTGCTGGGCGATCGCGGTCTGCTGTCCGGCGTCGCCGAGCACCCAGCGGTCGCGGTTTATCCGTTCCGACAGTCCACCCAGCTTCGCAATAAACATCTGCTGGAAGCCGCCATAGGTGAAGAAGGCCGGAACGCGGATGTTGTCGAGTGACTGCCCTGCCTTGCTCTCGAAGACCACTGACACGTCCGGTCCGCCTTTGCGTGTCACGGCCCAGTCGCCCGTTGTCGAGGCGCCGGCTTCCGATTTCAGAAATTCATAGGCCCGTTGCGCCACGCTTAGACGAGCAAGCGAATTCTGCGCCTCCCGAATCAGGCGGCCGTCGAGTTCGACCAGTGGCGGCTGCTCGGTTTCCAGATCGAACATCGCGGCGAGATGTTCCTCCAGCAGCCGACGGCCTTCCGCGTTGGTCGCGCCCGGATAGAGATTGTCGGCCCAGTCACGCTGCATCCAGGATTTGATCAATCCCCGATCCGGCGGATGCTGACCGCCGAGCATGAGATAAACCTTCAATGCTTCATAGACGAAGGCCGGCTCACTGAGCCTGGCGTTGAGCTGCTCCTCCAGCCGGTACAGCAGACGCGGACGGAACATGCGTTCGAGCGCGGTATGATATGCAGCATTCGACACCGACAACAGCCGTGGGTGCTGGCTGAGCCCGAAGCGCTCGGATAGCGGCACCTGCACATCGCGAGTCGCATAGCCAACGGGTGCGTTGCGCAGGCGATGCAGCAGCGGCAGAACCTTATCGAGATCATGATCGGCAATCAGGGTTTGCTTGATCAGCGGCGCCCCGACCGACGCATAATCACCGTCGACCAGCACGGCCTGCTCGGTCAGGCCGGAATTCCTCTTGTAGCTGGTGAGCCATGCGAGGCTCAGTCCGATCGCGCACAGGCCGATCAGCGACAGTGCTGCAGTCTTGATCAGCAATGCGCGCCGCACGGCGCCGCGATCCGTCGAGACCCAATCGGCTTCGCCGATGATGACCTTCATGATCAGATTCGTGAGAAAGAAACTTTTGCCGGAGCCGTGATAAGCCCCGGCGGAGACTTCCTCCGCGCCGAAGGTTCGCGCCAGCGATCCGATCAATTGATCGATCGGCGTGCCTTGCTGGGTTCCCGAGGTGAAGTAGAACCCGCGCAAGCTGGCGTTGACATGATAGCGGGTGGGCTCGAAGATCTGATTGAGAAAATTGTGGATCTGCGGTTTCAGCCGCGCCATTTGCGCCGCGAAGCCGAACAACTGGACGCGATGCTGGGGAGCGGGTTCGTCCTGTAGCCGATCCAGCGTTTCCTCACTGAGGCGCTCCAGCAGCAGATCGAATTCGTTAGGAATGTCGCCAATCAGATTCCTGTTCTTGTCCGCGGTCTGAAACGTTGCGCCCCAGACCTGTCGCCGGCCGGCCTCGTTAAGGTAGCTGAAATACTCGGCGAATCCCGCGACCAGATCGACCTTGGTGAACAGCGCATAAACGGGAAAACTGACTTTGAGCCGCTGGTGCAGTTCGAGCAATCGCATGCGGATCGCCTCCGCGTGCGCTGCGAGGTCCTGGCGCGACATGGTAAGGATATCCTCGATGCTGATGGCGATCAGGACGCCATTGATCGGCTGTCGCGGCCGGCTTTTCTTCAGCAGATCGAGGAACGAGAACCAGCTTTCCTTGTCGCTCTTGGCGTCGGAATCCTGCGTCGTATAGCGTCCCGCGGTATCGATCAGAACGGCCTCTTCCGTAAACCACCAATCGCAGTAGCGTGTGCCGCCGACGCCCGCGACCGCTGCGGGGGCGGTCCCCCGCGACAGCGGAAATTTCAGACCGGAATTGACCAGCGCCGTGGTCTTGCCCGCGCCGGGCGGACCGATGATGACATACCATGGCAGATCATACAGATAACCGGACTTGTTGCCGCTGGCGGCCTTCAGCGTCGTAAGCGCGTCCTTCATGCGCTCCTTGAGCACGGGCTCGTCATTGACTGTCTGTTCGGCGCCGCTGATGCCATCGGCGATCTGCTTCCCAGCCTTACGACGCCGGAAGAAGCCGAAGCCGACGATGCCTGCGGCGACGGCGACGAGAAGAAGAATGATAATGCTGCGAACGATCGTATTTTCAAGCGGATGCCAGTTGCCGATGGCGATGAACGGGCCGGCGAAATAGACGACAGCCGCCAGCGAGCCGAGCCCGACGCCGTATAAAATGATTTGGGTAATTTGCTTTGGAAGCATGGTGCCCCTTTATCCGCTCTCGGCTATTCACTTCGTTCGATAAAGATTTCGACGCGCCGGTTCTTGGCCCGCCCCTCCAGCGTCGCGTTGCTGGCGATCGGCACGTCTGGCCCCTTTCCTTCGATGTCGACCCGGCTTGAATCGGCGAGTCCCCGCTTGACCACGGCAGCGACGGCCTTCGCGCGCTCGACCGAGAGTTCGAAATTGGAAGGGAAACGCACGGTACGGATCGGCGTCGTGTCGGTATGACCTACGATCTTGATGTGCCCCGGTTCCTTGTCCAGGGTCGCGGCGACGCGAGCCGCGACCGGTTTGAAGGCGTCAAGCACGGCGGCCTGTCCGGGCTCGAACAGAACGAGATCGCAGACCCGGATGATGATGAAGCTCCCGGTCTGATCCGCGGTCATGACACAGGCGAGATGTTCCGCCGCCAGCGCGTTGCGAATCCGCTGCAGCTGAGTAATGCGATCGGGAGGTGGCGGCGGCGGAGGCGGCGGAGGCGGCGCGATGATGCGACGCTTCAATTCGATGGGACCGACGGGATGCAGCGCCAGCGCCACCTCGGCGGCATTTTCCGATCGGGCCGACAGTAGCGTCCGCAGCGTGAAATAACCTGCCATCAGCAGCGCCGCGATGACCGCTGCGACCATCCACACCGGCACGCGCGCGCGCTGGCGACGATTGGCCAGTTCCTGACCGCGCCAGTGCGGCGACAGATCGGTGTCGGATTTCGGGCGAACCCGGCGCAACGTTTCGTAAAGGTTGCGCTGAATCATCTGCTGGCTGGCGAGACCGTTTGCCGACGCACGGTGCATACCCTGGAAGCCGAGTGCCAGGCACGCGTGCTGCAGCTCGAGAACCGGGTAGTTGACCAGCGGATCGGTTTTGAGGCGATCAAGGATTTCGAAAAACCGCACACCGCCGACGCGTTCGCCGAAGAAGCGGCTCAGCATCGAATATTGCGTCCAGACATGGCGGTCTTCGGTCGGAATATGCTGCACGATGTCGTCGGCCGTCGCGCACAGAACGTATTTTGCGGTGTTGGCCTGATGTTCCGATATCCCCGCCGATCGAATATCGGTCTCGAAAAATTTTACCGCATCGGCGACCTGCTCCATCAGGCTTGCAAACGATGCGCGCATCAGGGCGACGCGCAGGCGGCCGAGCAGTTGCAGCAGCGGCCCGGCAGCGCGCATGATCGGATTGGCATTCGGCGCCACCAGTTCGTCGACGCGCAGCATCGGTGCGGCCGGCTCCGTGAACCGCGGCTGCTGCGGTGTTGCCGGTGTGGATACCCAGTCTTCGGGCGCGTGGCTCGTGGGCGGAGGCGCATAGCCGGACGATTGCGGTGAATATGCTGAGGACGGACTTGTCGAAGCAGGCATCGGCGAATACGGCGCACGCGGCGGCGTCCGACCAGGGTCGGCAGACTGCGGATAAGGATCGGGAGCCTGCGGCAGCCTTCCACCCGGATTAGGACGTATGATCGTCCGCTCGACCCGACCGAATGGATTTGCCGGCTTGTCCTTGTCGTTCATTGGCGGTCTTCCAGAATCGCCCACAAATGCAGTTCGAGTTCCGGCCAGTCGCCCGAGAAGTGCATCCCGATCGATGCCGCCTTGCTGAACTCCGACCACAGCAGCGATTTACGATCGAGATAAAAGTACACGTGATCGGTGATTGCACGAATGTGAGGCGGCGGCGTCGGCAAATGCACCAGCGGCACGCCCGGCAGGTTGGCATGCACGATCTCGTTCATTTTCGAGTTAGGCCCGACCTTGAACAGGTGCGGAAAGTCGTTCTGGATTTCGACCAGCGGACGGCGCGCCGCAACTTCAAGGACCAGCGTCGCATTGCGGAACAGCGACCTGTCGCGAATGGGTGATGAAAATGCGTTGGGCCGCAACTGGATGATTTCGAGCCGGATTGCACGTCGGCCGAGCTGCGCACTCAGAAAATCCTGCAGGTCGCGCATCACCGGTCCGAAAACGTTTTCCAGATCATCCTGATCGTATGCGGGATACGTGCGGGCCCGCCGCTCGGCCGTTGCGAAAGTGGCGAGTTCGCCAACCAGCCTCAGAAGTTCCTGGAACAGGCGCTCGGGATGGACGTAGCTGGAGTTCCGGAAATGCCTGAGCACCGCAATGTGCCGATTCAGCAATTGCAGGACCAGATACTCAACGCTCTGCAGTCCACCACCTGCAGTTGGATCCGCCGCATAGCGCGCAAGCTCTTCAAGTTTGTTATCGATCCAGCCGATCGCACGATCGATCCATCCCTCCACGACAGCATGGGCATGACACAGCAGGACCGGAGGAACATATTTTTCATCAAAGACAATCGTCTTGTCTCGCACTTCGGTAATTCTGGCAATGCCAAGGCCGACGTAGCCGGACTTGGCAGTCTTGCGCAGTTCGAAGCTGAGGCGCGGAGAGGCAAGGTCGATTTCCTCCTCGACGCGTAGCGCCGAGGAGGAATCGATGAAGGTTTCGGCGCCGATGATGTAGCGTGCCGCGCTTTCCGCCTCGCGGTCATCCGTTTCACGCGTGTTGGCGGAGGCGATCGGCATCAGGAGCCAGACGATCTGGCCGGCCGCCGCCTCCGGCACGATGATTGCGGGAGGCAGCGGACTATCGGCCGGGATGCTGAAAGGGGTGCCGTCGGGCATGATGCCGGCGGCTCGCCGCAGCGCGAATTTGCTTTGCTGGGTCAGATCGCGATCGATCTCGAGCTCGGAGAAGCCCCATGGATAAGGCGTCGAAGTTCGCACCCGGGATTCGAGCAGGTGCTCATGATAGCGGTCGTTCTGCTGCAGATGATGGGGCCGAAGGAAGAGACCTTCCGACCACGCTACCTTGGTGTACCAGGACATTATCGGATCTCTCGAATAGCCGGATGAGGTCCTCGAGCGCGCCAACCTTTCCCGGATTTAGCCGGCTGACTCCAATCTTGGTTTCGCTCCATCCGATTTTTTCTGAAAAGCAAACAGGATCTCCGCCTGTGAAAAACGGCAGGCAACGCTTGGGCCTTACCCAATGTGTAACTTGTGCCATGTGTATTATGAGGCTCTTCCGCAATAAAACTGAAGCTGCCCAGACGACTGCAACAATACCAGCTCATTTTGATTCACCTTCGTAGCATCGCGCGAAGTAGTCCATGAACGTGTCGAGTATCCCGTTATCATGCCGCTGCGCATGGGCCTGCCAGCGAGCCACGTAGAGGTCCCACAACCGCGCCTTGCGCGAACCCACCATACCCGCAAGACCACGATCGGATTGCGAAGCGGCTTCGATCGCTGCAGGGTCTACGTCCTTCATCAACAGCGTGACGGCCCGCTGCATCGCCGCATAGGTTCTGATTTGATGCCTTTTCAGGTCATCAAAGCCTTGGGCGAACGCTCTCTCGGCGTCGAGATAACTCTGGCCCTGGAATCCAAACATGATGCGAAGGGCGTCTTCCGTGGCTGGCGCGAACTTGAGTGGGTTATTGTTGATCGCTTGGACCGACGTCTGGTTGGGGCTGCGCGCCAATCGTTTGGCTTGCTGCCGACCCTCAAGCAGTTGCTTCATGTTGTCGGTGGCGAGCTTCAGCAGTCGGCCAAATTGCTCAGCCAGTTCGCCAGGGTCGCGTCCTGCGAAGGCATCTTCCGGCAGACCGGCACCGCGTGCGACGAGCTGGGCAAACTTCGCCATTGCATTGCCATCCGCGTTGCGCTCCGAGATCGCCGCCGGACCCAATTCCGCAGCGGACCAAGTCTGTTTCGCATCGCCGGTGCGCGGACGGCTCGGGGTCGGCACGGGGATGATCTCGGGCTGCGCAGCGGGCAGCGGCGGCGGACCCTCGGCCCAACTGTCGTGTTCGGGCCTGGTGACAACGGGCTTCACCTGGACGGACGAAACAGATGCTGCCGCGGGCGGCGCCCGATGCACTGTCGGTGTGGGCACGTCGACCGCCCAATCGAGAAAATCCGGTCGAACCGGAGCCGCATCGCGCGGGCCCTTTAGCTGCTGCGGGTCAATGGGATCGGCTGCATCCGGACCCCTGTCCCAGAGGTCATCGTCGCGGGATGGTGGACGCGGAGGCGCGGCTTCACTCGGCTCGGCGGCTTCCTCCTCCAGCGCCGCGGCGATGATATATTGACCGATGACAAATCGATCGCCATTGCGCAATCGATGCGCGGCTTTGAGGCGGCTTTCAGCACCGTTCAAAAACGTGCCGTTAGTTGAAATGTCGTGGAGCCAATAAGCGCCGTCGTGCCAGCGCACCTCGCAATGCCGTCCGGAAATGAAACGGCTCGGGTCCGGCAGCGTCCAGTCAAGATAGGGATCGCGTCCAATGTCGAGGCCGCGTTTGCCCTTGATCGAGACGCTTAACGGCCCGCCGTCCGCCAGGCTCGTCTCATTCTCGATGTGCAGCGTGAGCGTCATGCCATCTCGTCCGCAAGCCGAATGCCCTCCGCGATGCAGATCTGCAGCCGTTTGGGACGCTCCTGCGAATTCATGTCACGCAAGCTGATCAGCAAAGATACACGTACCGCGCGAGAGGTCATGTAAGCAGGCACCGGAAAAGGAGTAGGCACAAAAGTGCCGCTACTCCACCCGGCGGCAAGCGCCAGCCAAGTCAGTGGCGCGTTGCTGTCTGCCGCGGTGCCGATTTCGAGCGCGGTCCGCCGGTTTTCTTCCGTCGGTTGCTGCACCCAGGTCTCCGCAGCCTGCAGCGGAACGCTGTCGCTCTGCGAGATATCGCCAAGCAACGTCCGCGCGCTCGAGCAGCCCCACCAGACAGCCTCGCGACGCGGCAGCAAATATGCGCAGACGCTGGCCGCGTGCTCGAACCTTCCCTCGCCTGCGAGCCGTTCCAGAAACCCGATCGGGGGCTCATCGGTCGGCTCGATGCCAATGTTTTGCAACGCCTCCGGAAAGCTCTCGAACAGCGCCCGAATGGTGGCGAAACGAATGCGCCTCATCACACCGGCCTGCACATCGGTCCCATGACGATGCCCCCCTGAACCCACAAATTTCCCGTGATGACGACCATGGGCGCTTGGATTTGAACGATCGCCGGCGCCTTCAGGATAATTCCGAACGGATTCAAAGTCTGCGACGTAACGCTGTTGGATATGACGGCGTGGCCGACCTTCACGTTGGAGACCGTGTCGATGCTCATGAGCGCATGCGTGCTCTGACCCCCGAGCGAAATTTCGATGCTGCGATTACCCTTTTGAATGGTCAGGCTGTCATCGCCGTTTTCAAGCGTCGTGGCGCGCGACGCCTGTCCCTGCGGCGGCGTGAAGGCTTCGCCGATGGTCCATGTCTCCGAATTCCGCACCGTGACGTCGTGATTTTTCTGCGCGTGCATGCGGACCAGTTCTTTGTCCTTGTGGTCCTCGAACATGAACTCGTTATAGCCGTTACTCCCCTTGGACGAGTGGGACTTCAGTCCGGATTGGGTCTTGTCGGTGGGAAGCGTGTAAGGGAGCTCGTTTTCGCCATTATAAACGCATCCCGTTACAAGCGGCCGGTCGGGATCGCCTTCGAGGAATTCAACCACGACCTCCATCCCGACCCGCGGAATGAATTGCTCGCCCCATCGCTTGCCGGCCCACGACTGCGAAACCCGGATCGGGCAGGACTTCTTGGACTCGCGATCCCAATAGAACTGCACCCAGATGTGGCCATTTTTGTCGGTCGATATCTCCTCCTGTTCCTTGTCCTTCTCGTTCACGACCTTCGCAGTTTGGATACCGTGGATGCGCGGCTTTGGCGTCAACGGCAAACTCCGGAACGGGCGATCTCTCGGCAGGAATTCGTAGTTGCCCTGGTAGCCGGGCGCATCGGCGCCCTGGGCTGAACCATATAACTGAACGCCGTATTCGTGGCTGGCGCGAACCACGAGATAGTCATCGTTTTCCTTCGACGTGGGATGCTTCTCAAGTTTGACGATGCCGCCCGCGAACAATGATGGGGCGTCGCCGTTGGCGATGCGACGGTGATCCAAGGCCTGCTCGGCCTCCAGTCTGACCTGAGCGAACAGGTCGCCCGTCTTCTGCTGTTTCTTGTCGTACTTCCCGGGATAGTCGTAGACCTCGAACGTCGACCGCGCGTACTTCTGCTCTACATCCTTCGACGCCTGCAACACGTTCGGCTGAAGGTAGTCGTAATCGCGTAATTCGACCTTACCAGTGCAGAAACGCCGATTCGATATCCATGAATGGAGATGTTGTTCGGCCCGGTTATAGCCCAAGGTCTGGATGTTATACTTGATCGTCGGGAGATCCTTTATCTTGCTGTGCGAGGCGAACGAGTTGGCAAGGATCATCTTATGCTTGCCATCCTGATGCTCGAAAAAGTAATAGATCCCGTATTGCTCCATCAGCCGTGAAACGAAGGCAAAATCAGTCTCGCGATACTGAACGCAGTATTCGATTTTTTCGTAGTTGTCGTCGTTGCACAACTTGAAATCCGTGTCACTGGAGAAGCCGGCATCCTCGAACACCTGTTTGATGATGTCCGTGACCTTCTTGTTAGGAAAGATCCGGCAATTGGCACGGTGCGCCAGTAGCGAAAACCATGGCCGCAGCACCAGCCGGTAGTGAGAGTACTCCTGCTGTCCGCCTATTCCGGTGCCGACCCATTGCGCCTCAGTGAGGATGCCGCAGAAAAAGCGCTCCTTCTGCTCATAGGTTTTAAGCTTGATCGTGCAAGCTTGGCCGAGCACCTTGTCGAAGTCGATGTTCTCCTGCTCGCTCAGGGCTTCGACATGAAACTCGAACGGCTGGCCCAATACCTCATTGCCTGAGAAACTCTTGAGCACCAAAACGTTGTCCCCCAGTGGCGTCTTGAGCGAAGCGGGGTAGTTGGCTTGACTGAGCTGACTCATTCGATCCTCGATAACTGCGACGGCGGACGCCAATTCGCCCGCTCCACATAGTCGGCCTGGCGCGCGATGAGTTCAGGTTGAATCCTCATCACGCTCCAGCTTTTTGTTTGGGCATGATCTTTTCGGAAAACCGGTGTCACTTTTCCGGATCATGCTCTGGGATATATCAAGGTTGGTTTGACGCGTTCTGTTGACGCCAGGCCGCGTTCAGACGGGATCTTTGAGGACACGAATTAACTCAGGTCTGATCCACCGCATCATTCCAATGCCCTGACCGGTCAGAAGATTGTTATTGTCGGAGGTGGCGCGAGTTTTTTGGAACAGGTTCGCCGTACGAGCTCGGAGGAAGTTGGCCAGGGCAACGTTGCCGGCGTTGATCTGGTCAACCACCGTCTTGTCGATAGTTATAAATCGGGGCATGGAGATTGCTCTTCTTGTGCTCGGCGGACTGGCAGGTGCTGCCCGCTTGGTCGATTCGAGTTCGCAGGATCCTCGCGACTGAATCCCGACCTCGGTTAGTGCGCTCGGAAACAGCTGGGTTCAACTCCAACATGAATGTTGTTTGCCGCCGGTGCGCGCGTCAAGGTGGCGCGCTGAAATTTCGCATCACCACTAGCACAGTGGTCATGTTCAACCAGCTGCGAACATCATCCGATCGGATGATGTTCTTGAATCATCCGATCGGTGGATGTTGCCGAATTTGAATCATGGTACCGATCATCTGTTATCCGCTTTGACCGTCACGTTGAGCGCATCGCGTTTAGTTCATTACCGCGCGGCGCATGAGTAGAACTTTTAATTGAACCTGGATTTCGCGCGGATCACTAACTGTCTGGAATTAACCTTCTGGAATTCTATCGCTCAAGGGGCGACAGACGGGTTATCTGTCCTGAGGGGCTTGCGTTGACGGAACTGGCATTCTCGGCTGCTCTTGACGATGACGGTGCGGTGGCGATGCTACCGTCCGCGGCGGAGATCTCCTCTCCCGCGATGAACGCCCTGGAATCGGAAGCGGCGGCCGACGAACCGGCACCAATCGATCGCCCTGTTTTGGTAACTGCGAAAATCGGCACGGCCGCGCAACCTGCGATGATTGACCCGGCGGTTGCCGAGCTGTGCGTTCCGCTGTCGGAAACCGATCCCTGCGGACCCGATCTCGACCTGTCGAGTGATGCGGAATACCTGAACTTCTTCGCCCAGACCGAAGGGATGCTTCCGAGCGCGTTCTTTTCGGCCGAAGACGGAAAACCGTTCGATCGAGCCAGTATCGATTTGCCGCGTCAGGTCGAAGCGATCGCGCCGTTGTGGGCGCGCTCCCGCGACCTGCGATTGCTCGTCATAAGGGCGCGGCTGACGATCCTGAATCGAGATCTCGCCGGCTTCGCGGTGAGCATCGCTGCGATCGCCGAGTGGCTGGATAAATTCGGGGACGATGTCCATCCACGCGCCGACGACGGCGACCTTGGCGCGCGGGTCGCGGCCCTTGGCTCGCTTGAGCTGCCGACCGTCGTATTCCCGCTGCAGTATGTACCATTATGCGAGGGGCGCCGAATTGGCGCGGTGACCTACCGGTCCTGGATGATCGCATCCGGCGATGTCAAGCCGCGCGCCAGCGAGCAGAAACACCCATCGACGACGCTGACGGACGCGATAGCGGATGCACCGGCGGAGGTCCTGGCGGCAACGCGCAAGCATGTGACGATGCTGAAGACATCGCTCGCCCGCATCCGGAATGTCTTCATGATGCAGGA
>WNGK01003369.1_pt1 | contig 21812 bp, 21 predicted proteins | sample 5400601 | NCBI WGS metagenome assembly WNGK01 (sample SAMN13153376, study PRJNA577476) | soil metagenome | isolation source: 60 cm soil or saprolite under Garry oak tree replicate 1 | place: USA:California | collected 2016-06-15
TGTGGGATCGAGCGGCAGATACGCGCCTCCGGCCTTCATAACCGCCAGCGCAGCCATTACCATTTGCGGAGATCGATCCAAATACACTCCGACCAATTTCTCCGGTCCTACACCGATCGCTTTTAGATGATTCGCGAGTTGGTTCGCCTGGCGATCCAGTTCTCCGTACGTAAGAACTTGAGACCCCAGTTGCAGAGCAATCGCCTGCGGATTTTCAGCTGCCTGTCTGGCTACGAGTTGCGGCACAAACCATAACGAGCCCCCAGGGTTCTTGTCGCCATCCCCGTTTGCAACAGGAGCTTTGACGTCGCTAAACATCGCTTCGGCCCTCAACATAATTTATAGGTGAAACTTATTGCTGCTCGGAAACAATCTCTTAGGCGGCCCCGGATCCCCTCAGCACCGCGGGAATTGTTCGCAGCAATATCTGGAAATCCAGCCACAACGACCATTTATCGATGTATTGAAGATCAAGCTCCATCCACTTCTCGAACGCAACCGAACTTCTGCCGCCCACCTGCCACAAGCAGGTAATTCCGGGCCGCACGCTAAATCGGCGACGCTGCCAGTCTCGGCTGAAGCCCTCATAATCACGTACTGGAAGAGGTCTGGGACCCACCAGGCTCATCTCGCCCTTGAGCACGTTAAAGAGTTGAGGCAGTTCGTCGATGCTGGTCTTTCTCAGAAAACGGCCAATGGGCGTCACTCGCGGATCCTTCGTGATCTTGAACACAGGACCACTTACTTCGTTCAGATGCTGAATCTCACTCATCTTCCTTTCCGCGTCTGGCACCATGGTCCGGAACTTATAAATCGAGAACCGGCGTTTGTTCAGACCCAACCTCTTTTGTACGAATAATACCGGCCCGCGGGAAGTAAGCTTGATGAGCGCTGCGGCGATCACGAAGACTGGCAAGAGCAGGAGAATGAGAAACAGAGACGCGCTGAAATCCAGCATCCGCTTGACAAGCACCGGCCATCCTTCGAGCGAACCGGTATAGTGAGTCACCACGGAGTCGCCCTCGAAATCTTCCACTCGCGAACGCGCCAGCTTCAGGTCGAACATATTCGGCAAGGACCGCATTGTGATCCCCTGTTGTTCGCAGAGAACGGCAATCTCCGAGGCGTGCGAGTGCAGAGATCTCATGGGTAGCGCCATAACTACCTCGTCCACCACCGTTTCCCGCAAGAAAGATGGGATCGTGGCAAAACTACAGGCTAAGGAATACCCGGAGCGCTGAAATTGGCCTAAACCTGACCAGTCATCGTCCACGAACCCAATCACGCGATATCCGAGTCCGGGGGTTGCCTCAATCTTCCGGGCAAATTGCACTGCGCGCATATTCGTCCCAACGATTACCATATCGCGCAGATTTCTTCCCCGCTGCCTTATTTTCACGAGGATGAAGCGCAGCACCAATCGCCCTGCAGCCGTACTCGACGTGCTTCCCAGCCAGAATACGACGACAAAAATGGGCCGGACCATTCGGATGTGGAAAAGGAGAGCAGCAATCAGTATGACCGCGGTGCCTGTAGTCGTTGCTTTGAAGCTGTCGATTATTTCGTCGCGGCGGCGCGACATCCTGTGCGACGAGTACATTCCGAAAGAGGAAAGTATTAGATGCCACGCGAAAAGCAGAACACAGAAGATGACAAGGTTCCCAATGCTTATTCTCATGGAAAGGAACTCTGTCAAAGAGGCGGGACCGGTCCTGGACACCGCAATGGTGGCCACGCCGAAAGACAACATCATCAGCACCACATCAAACACTTTCAGCGCATTGAGAAGCAGTTGTCGACGAATGGTACCCACAGGAAAACCTCCGGGAAACCGTCTCGGCCGGACGGATATTCTGGAAAGGAGATGACCACTTCCGCGTCCATGGGGGAGACGGCGGCTTGCTAGCCTACTTCGAGGTCTTGGAGACCACGAATTGTTCGATAATGTCGATGCTCTTCAAATTTTCGGCGGTGATTTCTTCGTCACCGAGACGCACGCCGAAGGTGTCCTCAAGAAACGACACCAGGCGGAAAATTCCCAGGGAATCGATAATTCCGTTTTCCGTGAGAGATTCCTCATCAGTAAAGCTGCTGATTCCCTTCACGCTCGCCAGGTTCTCACGAACAAATTCGCGAATCTGATCTTTTATCGTTGACGAAGAACTGTTGGTTAGTCCGGTTTGCAAAGTCGACATCGTTTGAAATTCCTTTCTGCTTGGAAGTAAGACGCTAAACTTTAACGCTCGGAATCGCTACCGGCTTCTGGAGCGTACCCGCAATTACCAGGCACTGCCGTGGGCAAGCTGCAGCCGATCAATTTTGCCCGTCGAAGTCTTGGGCAGGCTCTCACGAAATTCGATCAGTTCCGGAATCATATACCTGGGGATTCGTGTGCCACAATACTGCTGCAACTCCGCTGCCTTGAGAAAATGCGATGCGTGCGGGGAGACTACAGCTGTTATACGGTTGCCTACTATCTCGTCCGGAACCGCAATGGCCGCAGCTTCTTTTACTCCCGGATGACTGAGCAGAGCGGTCTCAATCTCGCCCAGTTCAATCCTGTACCCCCGGCTCTTGATCATGCTGTCCCGCCGGCCAAGGAAGGAGTAGTTGCCGTCTTCCATCAGCGTCACCAGGTCACCAGTGCGGTACATGTTCTCTGCAAAGTGCGCTTGAAACCGGTTCGGCACGACCATCTTCTTCGTCTTCTCGGCGTCGGCCCAGTACCCGTACGTCACGGCCGGTCCGCGCACGTACAATTCGCCGGTCCCGCCCGCGGTTGTCACGATCTGATCCTTATCATTCACGGCGAAAACTTCCGTGTTGGCGCACGCCTTTCCGATCGGCAGGTTGTCCATGCCGGCAAGCAGGTCGCGTTCCACCTTGTAATATGTGCAAACGTTCGTTTCAGTCGGGCCGTAAAGGTTGTAGAGTTCCACGTTCGGCAACAATTCAGATAGTTGCCTCAAGTACTTCATCGGAAACACTTCTCCGGCAAAGAGAATCGTGCGCAACTGACGAATCTTGTCTGGATTCAAATTGCCGTGCAGCAACAGCAGCGTGAGAGCCGACGGTACCGAATACCAAACAGTGATTCCCTTCGTCTCGATGAAGTTTGCCAGGCTCGTCGGGAAGAGCGCGAGGTCTTCGGTAATCATGTACAAAGTTGCGCCCGCTTCGATCGAGTTATAAATGTCAAACACCGAAAGATCGAAGTGCAGGGGCGCGTGATTGGAAAGGCGGTCCTCGCTGCGAATCTGGAAGGTCTCCGCGCACCACTCGACAAACGTCAGCGCGTTCTGATGCGACAGCATAACCCCTTTGGGTCTGCCAGTCGATCCAGAGGTATAGAGAATGTAGGCTAAATCCGTTTCAGTCAGGTTCAGGCCGGTAGGTTCACTTACCGGAAACTGCGAAAGTGTATTCCACGGAATCATTCGCTCGGCATTGCCAGCTTTTGCCGACTGCTCCGTCAACACGCATTGGTCGAGCGACTGCAGCGTCGCGCCATCCAGGGTTTGGCTCTTTTCATGGTTCGTCAATAGGGTGCGAATGTCGCAGTTTCCGATGATATAGGCGATCCGATCCGGTGGCGCCTGGGGATCGAGTGGCACGTATACCGCACCGGCCTTCAGGGCCGCAAACATGCATACGATCGATTCCACGCACTTGGGAAAATATATTCCGACCCGATCCCCTCTCTTCACCCCATTCTCCCGCAGCAAGTGCGCGAGTTGGTTCGATTGCTCTTGCAGTTCCCGGTACGTCAAACTCCGTCCTCGCGTCCAGACTGCAATCTTTTCCGGATTTCGCTCTGCGCTCTTGGTCAGGAGTTGCTGAAGAATGTAAGCCATGGCCCCATCTCTTTTGGTTGTTGATCTGTTATCGACTTCAGGAAGGATCACAGGCCGTGCAGGCCGGCGATGATGACTCTTTGGATTTCGGAAGTACCTGAGTAGATCTTGCTGGAAACCGCATCCCGCAGTTCCCGCTCAATCTCAAATTCCGTTATGTATCCGTAGCCGCCGAAAATCTGAATCGCATCCAGGCAGCTCTGCACCGCCGCTTCACTCACATAAAGCTTTGCGATCGAAGCTTCACGCAAGGGATGTTTGCCCTGGCTCTTGAGCCATGCCGCTTTGTAGAGGACGAGTCGGCCCGTTTCCAACCGTACTTCCATCTCCGCGATCTTATTCGAAATGGCGGCGAACTTGCCAATGGGTTGTCCAAATTGATTCCGTTCCCGGGCGTATTTGACGGAGCGCTCCAGGAGTCGTTGCATCATGCCAAGGTGGCTGGCGAGTATGCAAGTGCGCTCCCATTCCATGGACGTCGTGAAAATCGCCTGGCCACCGCCTTCCTTGCCCAGGAGATTTTCAACCGGAATCTCGCAGTCCACCAGCGCCACTTCCGCCATCGGCGAGGTTCGCAGTCCCATCTTGTGGAGCTTTTGCCCGATCAACAGCCCCGGCGTATCTCTCTCCACCAGGAAAGCGCTCACTCCATTAGCGCCCTTGGCGGGATCCAGGTTGGCAAAGATCACGAACAAGTGCGCATCCTGCGCGTTGGTGATGAACGTTTTGGATAGCGCCGCTTCTGCTCTTCCGTACCGAATCCCATCAGTGGGATTTCGGTCGTCCACATGTGCGCGTTGATGGAAAAGAGCAAGCCATTGTCGCGGCAACCGTAGCCCAGGGCTTCCAGTGCGCACACCGTTGTGAGCGTATCGGCCCCGCTTCCGCCGTATTCCTGCGGAACGGGAAGCCCTTGAATCCCCATTTGCGCGCACTTTTTCCAATGCTCCCAGGAAAACTGTTCGCATCGATCACGGTCAACCATGTTGTCATTCAGTTCGTTTTGAGCGAACCGAATGATTTCACGCCGCAGCGCCATCTGCTCATCGTTCCACGCAAAATCCAACCTTGCCCCTCCGGCCCGAATTCTGTTTTTGCTATTCTGTGTTCACGACTCGTTTAAAGCGTTGCGGACGCCCACCCCTCAACTTGATTCTGGCAGGCACTCCGACGATTGTGGTGTTATCCGGAACATCCGTAAGCACGAGGCTATTGGCCACGATGACGACGTTGTTGCCAACCTTTGTGTCCGCAAGCAGTTTGGCGCCGGCGCCGAAGTACACATTGTTTCCGACTCCGCGCGAACCTGTAGGAATCAGCACTCCGCTTTGAACCGTGCAGTTGGCGCCAATCCTGGTTCCACCAACAAAGACTGCATAGGGTGTGTGCACGAGCAATCCAGGCCCGATTTCTGCCTGCGTATCGATGATGACTCCGGTCAGCAGGGTCAGGATGCGCTGGTAGATGGCGGCGACCAACTGCAGTGCTTGTCGCAGCACTGGGATGCGAAAACGGCGCAACCCATGCAATACGCGATAGGCCACCACGACTTGCGTGGTGAGGCGTAAAAAGGCGCTGAGTTTAACCCCGAACGGTAGATCTTCCGCTTTCATTTCCTGGTTGCGGTCGAGCGCCGCCCGCGCAACGTCGGCGCGGATATTATCAAAGATACCCAGCCGTTGAGCTTGGAGGGTTGGAACAGCGGCTTGGCCAATGGCATTCATGTGCGACTTTTGAAAAGCTCCTGGCACCAAAAGAAGAGTACAAATTGTTAACGTGTCGAACGTGGATACCGAACCGTTACAGGATCTTATAAAGCGTTTCCGGAATCGGATAGTTGCGGTGATTCAGTACGGCGCCCAGCACCGGGACTCGAGCATCCTCCAAATCGTGCATCGCTTTGCGAACACTCTCCCGCCGGGAAGAATTGGCCTTCAGGACCATAACCAGGCCATCAACCACTCGGCCCATTAAGACAGCCTCATTGCCCAGGTTGAGCGGTGGAGCATCGATCAGCACGTAATCAAATTGGGCGCGTAATTCCGTGATCCGGGACCGCATGCGGTCGGAGTTGAGCAGCATTTGCCAATTCGCAGCTGCGCCTCCGCAACTCAACAGGGATAGGTTCCGGTAATCGAGCGGACTGATGAAACTGGCCACCGGGTCCGGCGTGATCAGAGAATCAGATAATCCGTGGTGGTTCTCTACCTCGAAGTAGCGATTCAGAGTCGGAGAACGCAGGTTTGCATCGACCACGCAAACTGATCCCGTAACCTGCGAAGCCAGGATTTCGGCGGCGCGCGAGCAAATCCAGCTGCATCCATTGCCGGCCTCTGTCCCGGAAAACACCACGAAGTGAGAGGCCTTCGCTCCTGGCAATAGGAACACTCGTTGCACCAGTTTCGCTACCTCCTCTTTTTGAATGGCTTCCATCTCGAGCTTCAGAGGTTTCAATTCTATCGGGGACTGTTGCGGGACGGCCGGGATCCCTGGCATTTCAACCCCAACTTCGAACATCTCACGCTCTTTTCCCAGGTTCTGTAACAGTTCGAAATTTCTGCTCATTTGTTTTCCTTGGTACGGCTGGATGAATGCTTTCGGGTAGCGAACTACTTACGCAACCGGATATTTATCGTCTCGATCTGAAATGTTCATCGCCCGTTCGCGCTGTCTTAACAGCCGGCTTACCTGTCGCATGTAGGCTTGCGCCTCCAGGGCGGTCAAAGACTGGGTGACGGAGTCCGGAGAATCCAACCCCACCTTCAATCCAGTTTCTACGCCGCTCACCACCAGCTCCGTCGGCCATACGCCCAAACCCAAGGGACGGACGGATTCGCGCTGCGTGATCCAGTGAGTGATGTCCAGATCGTCTGCTACCTCCCTTATAACGGCAGCATCGACCATCTTTTGTCGCGCCGCGAAAGAGAGTGAAAGCGCATTGAAACAGACGTTATTGATGTTCCTCGGAATGCCTTCGCTGAGCTCCGCAATCAGGGCTTTCGCTTGAGCCGTGAACAATGAGTTTCCGTGGTATCCCGCGACCCTCAGCCGATGGTCAATCAGCTTCCCGGTCTCCTCCGCAGTTAACGGGTTCATGCCATTGATGCTCGCAATACGCTGCCGCAGTTGCCCTAACGCCGGACTGGCTAGCTTATCGGCCAATTCGGGCTGTCCCGCCAAAATGATCTGCAGCAACTTCGCCCGCGGGGTTTCAAAGTCTGACAGCAGCCGAACGGTTTCCAGCACCGACGGTTCAAGGTTTTGTGCTTCATCAATTACCACAATGAAACGCCGTCCGGCCTTCGCCTCCTGAATCAGGCAGCGGTTAAATTCTTCATGCATGCGGACAAAGTCCTGATCATTACTGTCGTGTCCGAGTTCGGCCAGCATGAACCGCATCAACTCCCGTGATGTGCATTGTGTCTGGAACACGAACACGGTGCGAGCGGACGTGCGCATTTTTTCCAGCAGGTGAAACAAAAGACTGGTTTTTCCCATTCCCGGGCGTGCAATCAGGGCAAGGAATCCACGGTTCGTTTCCAGTCCGTAAAACAATGAGGCCAGCGTCTCCCGGTGGCCGCTCCCCAAGTAGAGATAGCGAGGGTCGGGCGTTACACCAAAAGGCTGTTCGCTAAGTCCGTAGAATTGTTGAAACATTTAATTTGTTTCCTTGGGTACGATTATTCCTGCAGGGTCAGACTGGTCTCTGCCATGCAGTCCGTGACTTCCATTCCCATTCCCATTCCCATTGGTCCCATTTCCATGCCCATTGGTTCCATTCCCATTGTTAGCGTGCACGCGAGGTCTTCCGCTCTGCTGATGTGGAACGGCCGCAAGTACGGGGATCTTCAACTCAGTTAGGACTTCAAATGGAGTACGGAACGAGGGGTCCATGTAGTCTAGTGTAAAGGCCAAGCCCACACTGACCACCGCCGCCAGGAGGAACCCCAGCAATCCGAATAGCCATGGAGACTGGGCTCGCAACCGCGGCACCACGGGGTCCTGGGCGACCGCCACGTTAAGAATCCTAGTCTGATCCAAGGCGTCCGCTATCTGCGCTTCTTCCCGCTTCTTAAGATAAAGCAAGTAATTTTCTTCGCTGGCCTTCTGGGTTCTCACCAAGTCCTGATAGAGGAGGCTACTCTTGTCCAACTCGCGCGCATTCGAACTATAAAGATTGACAATAGCTTGCGTTGCTGTCGCCCGGGCCTGCAAGCTGCTCATGTCGGCTTTAGCCTTCGCCAGTTCAGAATCGACCCAGGTGTAGGTTGGATTCTGATCGGTCGTTTCCTCGTGGAGCGGCGTGCTCTCTTCCTTGGCCAGAGCAGTGCGAGTGTTTTCCAATTCTTTGTCGACTTCTTTCACCAGCGGATATGTCGGCTGGTATTTAGTCAGCAACTCCGTGCGCTTCAGTTCTAGTGTGGTGAGGGTACTTTTTAATGTCTGCAGAGTTTGCGCGTCGTCAGTCTTGCGAAGCTGAGTCGTCATCCGAGTCGGAGTCGATCCCGCCTGTTTCTCCAGGGCTTGGATTCGCTTTCCCGTTTCCACCAGTTGGGAACGAGTCGTTTCCAGCGTGCTGTTAAACTCGTTCACTTTCTGGATTGTCAGATCGCGCATGAGTCCTGGAGCGACTCCTCCCCGCTGGGCAGAAAACTCCCTTAAGCGATCTTCAGCCTCTTCAAGCGCTTTCTTGTACTGCGCAGTCTCCCGCTCGAAGAATTCATACTGACCAGCCGGACGTTCCACTGCGACATGCTTGCGGATGTACGCCTTATTCAGAGTGCTCAACACGTCGGCCGCAAGCTTTGGGTCTTGGTTCGAATACATAAGGTCGATGACGTTGGTCTTTTTGATGGGATCGACGATCAATTCTGCTTTCAGCTTGGCAACGGCTTTGGCGGTCCGGTCCTCGCCGGAGTCTCTATAGTTCATAAATCTCAGCCAAGACGTCTTCCGATCGAGCCCGCATGTGATCACTACTTCGCGCAGTACATCTTCACTATGAATGAGCTCGACTTCGGAATTCAGCTCTTCCTCGCTTACCGTGTCACGAAACATAACCGGAGCGGCCTCACCCGGTGTAATTACAGCATCGGCACGCTCTCGTTTAACCAGTAGCTTTGTGTCTGCCTGATATTTTGAAGGCAGGAGCAAAGCAGAAAGAATTGTTCCCAGCAGGATTCCACAAAACGAGAGTGTCATGATCCGCTTGTGGCGGAAGCAGATGACTACCACGTCCCGCAGTGTGAAGGAAAAGTTCCGCCGTGAATCTTCGTCACCAAATAGTTTGTCGGTCATAGGATCTCCAGGCTGAGTGACATCACCAACTCCGCGTCTCACGACAAGGTCATGGCTGTATCGGAATGAAGCTGCCTACGCTGGCGTTTGGGATGAACTTCTGAATCTTCGAAAATGTATTCTTGGGCACAAACAGCATGTCTCCAGGATGTAACAGGGCGTCCTCGGTCAGGTTTCTCGATTTCTCCATCTTTTTCAGGTTCAAGATCCTGGCTTCAGTCCAGTGATCGTCAACCCGCCTAAATAGCACAACTTGCGAGTGCTTCGACGCCTCTGTAAAGCCTCCCGCCTCGGCGATCGCCTGGGTCACAGTGGTTTCACCGCGCAGTTCATACTTGCCAGGTTTTCCGACCTGACCGTCGGCGACAAAATACGGCTTCTCAAAATCTTTCAGGATCACGGAAATCTGCGGATCATTGAGGATCTTCCCGAACGCCTGTCGAAGGGTTTCAGTCAATTCCGGCACCTTCTTGCCAGCGACATGCAGGTCGCCAATGCCGCGTAGCGTGATAAAACCATCCGGCTGAACTGTGACGGTCTGGTTGAACTCTGGGCTTAGCTCAAAATTGACGTCAAATATGTCGCCAGCAGAGATTTTATAGCGCGGCAGGCGCTCCTGGAACCTGGCATCCGTCTGTGTCGTCGGCGATGATGCTTTCTCCGTAACGACCGAACTGGCGGGCGAGCCGCTGTTTTCAGCGACCTGTGCGGCCACGCTTACACCTGCTGCGACCGCCGCAGTCAGGAAGAGTCGAACTACTAACCGTGTTTTTCTCATAATAGCGTTTCCCTCGTCGGTACAAACCGGGTACGTCCGGAGCGCGATCCAAGTCGATAGCTGATGGATGGGCTTTTTCTAGTTCGTTAATCGGCCCTAGCGCTGCTCCAAGGGCGCGGCCTCGCGCGCGGCCGTCAATTCATTACGCGTAATCTGGTGCTGGCGGATCTTATAGAGAAGTCCGCGATAGCTGATGCTGAGCAGCTTCGCCGCGCGCTTCCGATTCCACCCCGTCCGCTCCAATGCGCAGCCAATCGCATGCACTTCCGCTTGCACCCGAAGCTTCTGCAGTGAGGGCAAGGGTGGTTCGGCGTATTCTGAGGCGTTCGCCGAATCAATCGAGCCCGAGCGTGTCTTGGGCTCAGTCTCGCTCTCGGTCTCAATGTTTTTTACGGCTGATTCCAAAGTTTTCATAGCTGTTCTCCGCCCTACCAAAACGAGACTTTTAATTTCTCGGACCAGGATTTCTCCCCAAGGCTTGCCCCATCAAGCTGCGTTAAATCGCAACCACATCGTACCCTTCTATACGAACCGACAGCGAACGCTGAATCGGCTCGACAGATATCACCAGATTCCGCTTTTCGTCTTGCGCTACGAGGATGCCTTCCACCCCGTCCAGAGAGCCTCCTCGTACCCGAACCCGCTGCCCCACTCGCAGGTAGGGATGATTCATAAACGGCAGCTCGCACGACACAAAGGATTTCACCGCTTCGATTTGACCTTCGGGTATGGGGGTTGCGTGTCCGGGAGCGCCGACGAAGTTCACGACTCCAGGTATTTTCAAAATCCTCACGCGGTCTTCAGGAGAAGCGGCTGTTCGCACGAAGGCGTAGCCGGGGAACAGGGGCAATTCCACTGTCTTGTTTCGATCTGACCAGCGGTGCGTTTTGGATACCAGGGGTAGAAATGAATCGACGCCTTGGCCTTCCAATTGCCGCGCCACCATCTTCTCGTGCCGCGAACGCGTCTGGATGGCATACCAGTTCAATGGCACCATCCCCTCAAGCGCTGTGGCCTCAGACTGTCTCAGACTTATGCCCGTCTCGCTCGTAGCTCCGCCCTCTCAGTCACAGTTTGGTGACTGTATGTGAAACAATGAATCGACACCTACCCCTGCTCTATGACTTGAGCGACAAGGGGGCTATAAAACTAGCTCTGTTCAAGCTTTTGTATTTGGGGGAACGTCTCAGTACAATACGACGATCAATAAGAAATACTATCGAACAAGTGAGGCTATGCTAGCGGTCATTGCAAATAACTGCAAGAGGCCAAAAGCCTTGCTAACGAAAGTCTCTACCTGGTTCAAAGACCTTGCTGCTCAAGCGATTGCGTGGGAACCAGCGTTGTTTTGCTTGACGCTTCGAAGAGGTCTGCTTGCCGAAACGTTCCCACTCTGGCGGAGCTGTCTTCAGCGGGGCAAGCGAAAATTGAGGGTTACTCTTGTCTGCATTTCCACCGCCTGGCCCTTGACCATTCGCGGTCTGAACTCCCACTGTTTCACTGCTGAAATCGCGGCCTCGGCCAGCAGCCGCTGGCCGCTGAGTATGGTCGCCTGTTGTACGGTGCCATCGCGGCCGATACGCACATCCAACACCACCGGCCCTTGGATCTTCTGCTGCCGGGCTTCCTCAGGATAATCGGGTTCGACGCGGTGCAGCAGGCTGCCCTCGGCCGTGGCCGGCGACAGCTCATAAGTGCCTGCCCGCTCGCTCCCGGATGCTGGTCGCTCTACGGTCCCATCTGCTTTCGTGGAACGGGTTTGATTCGTGCCGTCTACGTTGGTTTGCTCAGCCCGCTCCGACGCAGGCGGCATGCGAAAAATCTCTTTGCCATTCTCATAGATCAGCAGGCTTCCAGCTGGTGGTGAGGAATAGGTTGACCGAGGGGCGCTCCGTGGAAGAGCAGTACTCGGCGATCCGGAAGTTGCGAGCTTAGCAGGACTTGCGGCCGCAGATTGGGTTCCGGAGGCGGGAGTAGCTCTTGTTCCTCTAGCCCCGCTGGCCGCTGTGGTTTCACGCTCAGCATTGCGTAAGGGAGCGGGGACGATCGCTGGCGGATGCGTACGGGCTGCAGCTCTTCCTCCAAACAGATGGTGGCCTAGCTTCACGGTCTGAAACAAAGCAAGCGCCAAAACCGCTGCACCCAATATCGAGGTCAGGAGGTTAATCCCATGGCGAGCGCCAACTTCGATCGTCGCTTGTGCCGATCCCGCATCGAGTGAACCGTACTCCACCTCGCTCTCAGCGGACGCCCTTTCCAGGATAAAGTTGTCCAAAATTGAGTTCTCTACGATTGGGTTTGCCACCGCTGCAGGTTCCACAAAAGTGGCCAAGGGCACAGATGTATGCTTAAGAATCATGAGCACACGCTGTGAAAGAACCTGCAGCGTGCACTCGTCGCGTACGCCAAAAGCCGAGGGGTGCGAGGAAAAAACTCCGAAAACGCCCGACACTGCGTCTTCGTCGATTAGCAACGGCAGGATAATCACTGAACGAACACCCAGACCCTGGCAGGCCTCGACATCAGCACGCGGGTCAGACTGGGCATCGTCGCAGCGTTGCACTTGCCGCGTCTTGATGCACAACCCCGAGAGTCCTGCTTCGGCATCCAGCCTCGCTCCCAGGCTGGGAGCGTTACTGCCGGCGCTGGCCCGGCAGACCCATTCCCCATCATGCTTCAGCACAATCGCCGCGCCGCTAGCCGGAGTGGCAAGACAGGCTTGCTCCGCAATCTCGTTTAGCACAATCTCCAGCGCCAAGTCCGCCGAAACTTCCGGAGACAGTGGTCCGCCTCCGTGCATAGTAAACTTAGCTGCCAGCTCTACAAGATCCTGCAGATCCTGCTTTCCCGGCAGATCTTCCACAGGGGAAATCCTGTCCCTCTCGACGCGCCCCTCAGCCGCAGATGAAGTGGCCTTTGCGGAATCAGGGTCGAACATGGAATGGTGCGCCATATTGGAGCCATGGCCAACGGGAAATTCTGCGACTGTAGCGGAGTTTCATCTCAAATCAGGGAGTTGTCAATATGCATTCGCCTTCCTGGTTTTGCACTGGGTCTGAGCACTTCGCAGTTGACCCCGAATGTTCAAGGAGGCTGCAGATTAGTCTCAGCGGAACCAAAAACGCCACGACCCTGCACAGCCTTTAGAGCGATGCTCGGCCAGCCCTGCGTTACCAAAATGGCAGAAAAAAAGCGTGGGAGGACGGATTGGAGTCTTTTGTTATCTCCCTTTCGTGCCGAAAAATGTTAGAATCTCTGAATCTTGGGGCCAATTTGGAGTGGTCTCGAGGTTGATTTCTGTTGTTTTCCTCCCCGTGGCTTCTCGTTGGAAACATCTAGAAACAGATCCGTCCCAATAACTTTTTAGCCGGGAGTTTGAAATATGCGGATTGCTGTGGTTGGTTCCGGATATGTGGGATTGGTTGCTGGCGCCTGTTTCGCCGACCTCGGCCATGATGTCATTCTCGTCGATAACGACGAACGCAAATTGGCTGCCCTCAAGAACGGCGAAGTTCCGATCCACGAAAACTTTTTGCCCGAACTGTTGGGTCGTCATCGCGGACACCGTCTGCAATTCTCTAACGATCTGCAGGAAGCGGTCCGCGCCAGTTCCGTAATTTTCGTGGCCGTAGGCACACCGCCCACGGACCGCGGCGACGCTGACCTCTCTTACGTCGAGTCGGTGGCTCGGGAGATTACCGGCGCCGTCAACGGATATAAAGTAATCGTCGAGAAGAGTACGGTTCCGGTTTACACCAGCGAATGGGTGCGTAAGATCATTCTGCGCAATGGAGCCGACCCCGAGGCTTTTGACGTCGCCTCGAATCCTGAGTTTCTGCGCGAAGGCACCGCCGTCACCGACTTTCTTTTTCCCGATCGCATTCTCGTGGGCTGCGACACTCAGCGCGCCGCCGACCTTCTGCGCGAGGTCTACGGACCACTCACCAGCGGTAGCTACTACGAACGCAGTGACGCCATTCCTCAACCCGACCGCACTTCCATTCCTGCTCCCATCATCGTGACCAGCACCAAGAGCGCGGAATTGATCAAGCATGCCTCCAACGCGTTTCTCGCCATGAAGATTTCCTTCATCAACGCGGTCGCTTCCATCTGCGAATCCGTTGGGGCCAACGTAAATCAGGTATGCCACGGCATCGGCACCGACAGCCGCATTGGCCCGCGATTCCTGAATCCCGGAATCGGTTATGGTGGCTCCTGTTTCCCCAAAGACGTGATGGCGTTTCGGGCTGTCGCCCGCGAGTCCGGCTATGACTTCCGCCTGCTCGATGAAGTCATGCGCATTAACGAAGACCAGCGCGACCGCTTCCTCCGCAAAGTGCGCAGCGCCCTGTGGACCCTTCGTGGAAAACGCCTCGGCGTCCTCGGCCTCGCCTTCAAGGGAGGCACGGACGACATCCGCGAATCGCCGGCGCTTTTCCTCGTGCAAGCGCTCTTGCAGGAAGGTTGCAAGATTACGGCTTACGATCCGGCCGCCATGGAGCGCACCCAGGAAGTCATCCCTTCCGGCCTTAAGTTCGCGAACTCAGCTTACGAAGCGGCCAGCGGCGCCGATGCCCTGCTGATCCTCACCGAATGGGAAGAATTTGCAAGTCTCGATCTCGACCGGCTCGGCCGCGAACTCAAGTACCCCATCGTGATCGATGGCCGCAATCTGTATGATCCTGAAGTGATGGCGGCGCACGGCTTCACCTATTACAGCGTAGGACGCGCCGCCGCTCATCCGGATGGCGTTCCCGCCGCTCTGCGGAACGGCGCCAGAAAAGCATGAGCCCACAACGCGCCCTGGTGACCGGTGGCGCCGGTTTCCTCGGCTCCCATCTTTGCGATGCCTTGCTCGGCGAGGGCTGGAGCGTGGTGGTCGTCGACAACCTGCTCACCGGCCGCCGCTCCAATCTCGAACATCTCCGCAATGAGTCGCGATTCGAACTTGACGAGCGCGATATCTGCGAACCATTCGACGCGGGCAAGGTGGATTACGTCTTTCACTTCGCCAGCCCTGCCAGCCCGGTGGATTACACCATCCATGGCATTCCCACACTGAAAGTCGGATCGCTGGGAACCTTTCACGCCCTCGATGTTGCGCACAAGTACGGAGCGAAGTATCTCGTGTCATCCACCTCAGAGTGCTATGGGGATCCGCTCGAGCATCCCCAGAAAGAGACTTACTGGGGTAACGTGAACTCCATCGGGCCCCGCTCGGTCTACGACGAGGCCAAGCGCTTCACTGAGGCCGTGACCATGGCCTACCACCGCTATCACAAGGTCGACACGCGCATCGTCCGCATCTTCAACACCTACGGCCCGCGCATGCAACTCAATGACGGCCGCGTGGTCCCTAATTTTATGAAGCAAGCCTTGCGCGGTGAACCGCTCACTGTCTATGGCGACGGCAATCAGACGCGCAGCTTCTGCTACGTGAGCGACGAAATCGATGGGTTCGTGCGCCTCTCCAAATCAGCTGAGCATCTGCCCGTCAACATCGGCAATCCCAACGAGTTCACCATCCTAGAGTGCGCCCAGCATGTATTGAAGGTGACAGGATCGAAGAGCCAGATTCGCCACGAACCACTCCCGCCAGATGACCCCAGGCAGCGCCGTCCCGACATCACCAAGGCCCGGGAGTTGCTGGGATGGGAGCCGAAGATTGATCTCGAAAACGGCCTGCGCAAGTCGCTGGATTACTTCAAGAAAGCTGTCGCCGAAGAACGTGCGGTGAAATAGCTCGCCTGCCGGTCAACAACTCACGGTTGTATCAATCCGATTTGTCTCAATCGCGATTCGTATCAGGGCATCGCTTTCAGCGATGCCGGAAATCGCGACAAGTCCACAACGGCTTCAGCGGCTGCGTATGCAAAGGTTATTTTTTCCGTTTCCAGGAGACACGAGGGCAACCGTTGAATAGCGCCACCGCGTTAAGGCAGGCAAAATCAAATTGGGCTTCAGTTCTGACTAGTTGGAGGGTTCCGTTGTCGCCGCGACGAAGTCAATCAACTTCTTCACATTGGCCTGTTCTTCGTGAGTCTTCAATTCAAATGCGACACCCATCCCGAAGCCGGGATGGGAGGCCTGCACCGTTCCCCGCAACCGCAATTTCATTTGGTGGGTTCGAACTACGATTTCGACCTCCGCGCCCTGCGGAAACGGCAGCGGAACCTCCAGATAGCATCCTCCCGAACTCAGATCCGTTAGGCAGCAATAATTGGGAACGGAAGTCCCGGTGCGATAGACCTCGGCGCCCAACCGGCAGGCGTAACGCTCCTGTGTGCGCCGGTTGTCGGCATCCGAATGTCCCGCGGACGCAGGTTCCTGAGCCGCTACATAGTGCGCGGTCTGTTGCGTGTTCCGGCAGCCATGGGTTTGCTCGGCAACCGCTACCGCCGAGAGTTGCAGCAGTTCTTCCATCTCCACGGTGACGTCGGGAAAATGCTCTCGCTGAGAATCGCTCGGCGCATGAGTGGCGAGAAAATCGGTCAGCAGGCGGCGCGAAGTTTTTGGCACATCCACAAACTGAACTCCCGCGCGTCCCTTCCAGTCCTGCCACATCACCTGACCCGAGAGCCGAATATTCGCCGCCTGGCCCGGCAGCTTGAATTGAAAATACACTTTGCTGACGGGCGGAAGCTTTTTCCCGAACTGTACCGACATGCCGTCTTTCGCCAGATCGATCAGGGTTGCCCTCGCCTGCTCCACGTTGGCGTAATCGATGGTCGCGTGCGCGTGCACGGCAGATCGGGCGTTCTTGCGCTTTTCTTTGCGCATCACCTCGCGCGCCGCGCGCAGGCTACTCAGAGCCCGATCGTAGGCCACCGGCTTATAGAGAACGAAATTTACGCCGAGGGAAAACATCTCGCGAATGCTCTCCTGCCCGGCCACGACCGCCACGGCAAGGATCGCATCATTCACCCGCGCTTGGCGGGTATCGCGCAACAGGGAAATCACTTCAGCGTTGGACTCCCCGTCGACAATCACCACGTCGAACCGCTCTTGCGCCAGCCGCATGGCCGCGCGCACGAACTCCGGACAAGTCTCGACTCGAATGCTGAGTTCTTCCAGCACCCTGCGCAGCACTTGAGCCGGCGCCTCATCAACGCACACTAACAGGGCAGATAGAGTCATACCTGTCCCAATCCTAGGTTCCGCTGGTTCCTCCTTCAAGTTACCAGGGTCACGCTCCAACAGGTCATCGTTCGCGGATAACCATATGGGGACAGCCGCCTCTGGTGTCGGTCGAGCGGAGTTCGACAGCCGTGTCTGTCCAGAAGCGGGAACCCAGACATCCCCAGAAACTCTCGATCGTTCCAGCCTGAAGCGATTTGGTTACAATCGAGCTGATGCCCTCCACTCGCCCCACGCTCCCATGGTTTATGTTCACCCTGTCCGCCCTGGCAGGCATCGGATTGTTTTTCATTCCAGCCTTCATCATCCGCCCGTTCCGCCACCAGACTCCAGCGGCCTTGGCTCTCGCGATCGCTCTCCGCGAGCGCGCTCCCTGGGGAACGCTAATCGCCGCTCTCCTCTGCCTCGTATTCGCATTCGTCCTCTGGGGCGGCGTCAATCGATGGCGCAAGATCGTGCTGGCCTTGGTGATGGTACTGGTGGCGTTCTCCACTGTCATGTCCCGCCTGAACTATTTCGAGTGGATGTTCCATCCCGTACCGAGTCCGCAGTTCGAGTCCGCCTCCTCGAGCAAGCTCGACAAGGGAGAGATGATTCTTGCGGTCCGTTTCGGCAACGACGCCCGCGCCTACCCCATCCGCGAAATGGCCTATTACCATGTATTGAACGACGTCGTCGCCGGCGTCCCGGTGGCCGTCACCTATTGAACTCTTTGTCACACCGGTCTGGTGTGGACACGAACCATAAACGGCACAGTTCTACATTTTTATCTGGCCGGGATCAACAACCAGAACTTTCTCATGCGCGATAAAGAAACCGGCACGTGGTGGCAGCAGATCACCGGCAAAGCCCTCTATGGCCCGCTCAAGGGCGTGTCGCTGGAACTCGTTTTGAGTGACGAGTTAAGTTTTGGGGAATGGAAATCGGAATTGCCGGATGGCAAGGTGCTGGCGGAAGTACCGAAATACGTGAAGGAATACGACAGCAACTGGGAACCGAAGGTCGCCAAACTTCCGGTGGTCATCAGCTTTCCGGGCACCGAGCTCAAGTCGCGCGATGTGGTCGTTGGCCTGACCATCGACAACACAAGCCGCGCCTATCCCTGGGATACACTCGCAAAGCAATCGCCGGTCGTTGACCATGTCCACGACACGCCGCTGCTGATAGCCGTTGGCCCCGACGGCAAATCGTTCCGCGTCTTCATCAGCCGCATCGACGGAAGAGATGCCGAGTTTTTTTTGAAGGGCGAGACCGAGGGCGAGACAAATTCCGACACGCCGGCCGCCGCAAAGCCCGATAAACCAGGTGAGGCGAAAGTCCCAGCCGATGCGAAGGCAGCCGATCCCAAGGCGGCTCCGTCGGCCGCAACCAAACCCACGCCGCCAACCGCCAAGCCCTGGATCCTGCTCGACACGACAACCGCCAGCGAATGGAACTTCCAGGGCTGCGCCATCTCCGGACCTTCCCAAGGCAAATGCCTGGATCGCGTCCCCGCCCTAAAAGATTACTGGTTCGACTGGCGCAACTATCATCCTGACACAACAATCTACAAACACTAGGATTAACCTAGCTGCGCACCCGAAATCTAATTCCCTTGCGCGAAGTAGTAAAACTGGCGGCTCGTAGAGTCGCGGCCGGGTCCGAGGGCGAGGCGCCCTCGGTACAGCCGGCGCTACGTTAATCTCTAGACGCCGCGCGACGCTGTTAGTGGTGCTGTGAAGAACTTCACCCTGCCGCCCTTCCCTCACGCAAACGGATTCTCATCCGCACTGCGCCCATAAATCACCGGCACCGGAACGTCGAGCAACCGCAGATACACCGACAGCTGCCCGCGATGGTGATACCAGTGATTCAACATGATCGACCGCATCACCTCAACCCGCGGCCGGCTGAACGCCTGTTTCCCATTCACCATCAGCCGCCAGCTTCCGCGTGCCTTTTGGTCGCTCATGCCGCCGATGCACTCCTCTGCCCCGCGAATGCTCTCCTCTAGCGCGGCGTGAATCTCCTCAACATTCTTCGGCGCCGGCGGATCGAAATTCGCCTGCGCCGCGTCAAACTCGTCGAGCTGCGAGATTTTTGCCAGCGCTCCCGGAACGCTCGCGATATGCAGCGCCAGCTGCCCGAGAGACATGGATTTTCGATGCGGCTTCCACGCCAGTTTGTCCGCTGGCACACGTGCGAGGACCCGCTTCGTAATCGTAGCCTCCTCGCGGAATTCATTCAGCATTGGCTCAACCATTGGATTCATTTTCCTGTCTCCTCATTCAATAGTCTGCTTCCCTGAGCTTTCAGCGAGATCTCATGCGCGTTCCTTCTCGCAGCACGACGCATCCGCTTTCGCGGGCTGCACGTACTGCTGTTTCGCGTCGACCCGACAGCCATCGTCATACTTGTCGTGGTGGCGGACCCACGCCATGCTAAAAGCCAGCCCATCTTCGTCGCGCCCCTTGGGCGTCAGATCGAGCCAGTTGTACGTCCCGATCATCGGATCGAGCCCGCGCGCGTAGCTGGAATACGTGTGGAAGATTTCTCCGGCCTCGTTCTTATAAAACACGCTCGTGCCCGGACCTTCCTCCGGAGGAAACTCCGTCATATCGTAGTTGTAGTAGACCTTGCCGTTGGCTTGCTCCTCCTTCGAAAACGACACGTTATAGTCATAATTGAATTCGTTTCCGAACGACGACACCCATTTGAACTGCCATCCCATGCGCTTCTTAAATGCCTCGATCTCGGGCAGCGTCGCCCGCGAAATCGCGAGGAAAGTCACGTCGCGATGCGCCAGATGTACCGCAGCGCCGTCGAACGTATCGGCCAGGAACGAACAGCTCGGGCAACCCTCTTTCCATCCTGGACCAAACATGAAGTGGTAGACGATCAGCTGGCTGCGGCCGCCGAACAGATCAGCAAGCGTCTCCTTGCCCCGCGGTCCGTCGAACACGTAGTTCTTCTCGACCTTCTCCCACGGGAGCGAACGCCGCTGTCGACTGAGCTCATCGCGCAGCCGCGAAAATTCCTTTTCCTTGCGCAATAGTTCCTTGCGGGCCTCAACCCATTCAGCTTGCGGCACCACCTTCGCCTCTTCCGTCTTATTTGTGATTGCGTTCATTGTTGCCATCGTCATTTCTCCTTTCTGTACATTCTTGGAATTATTATTCGGTCCATTCTTCTTCCCGCGATTCTTCTTGCTGAAACCCAACTTCATGGCGAGCGCGGCAATCCGGCCCGTGGACATCACGCTGCCCGCCACCAACGCCGCACTGGGAATACAGGCAGGACACATGGAATCCTCCTTCTGACGCGGACTTGCACGCTACCGCCGGCCCTTACCCTCGGCGCGCTCGCGAGCGCGATTATGCATGTGGGTCCATCCTTTCACCACGCCGCGGCGGTGTTCGTCCTGAATCAGTCCCAGGGCCGTGTGATGGAACTTGATCAGCGTCCCACCGTCTTCCTCGCTCAGCCGGTACTGCAAATTCGAGACCACCGGATACGACATGAACAGCGGCCCAGTGATTTCGAGCAGCGTCGGCCGCTTGATGGCCTGCACGTTTCCCCAGAAGTGGCCGTTGTCGCTGCCCAGATCGCGGAACCACCTTCCACCCGGCCACGGCTCGATCTTCATCGGCATGGGCCCGTGGTCCGGCGTGTCATTCTCCGGTCCCAGCTGTTCGAGCAGCGCCGCGAACGTGACTTCCAGCGACGCCCGCACATGGATTTCCTGTGTAATGTTCAGTGTCAGATTCTCAATGCCCGCGTTTGCTATCGAAGTTGCTATCGAACTCATCGTTCCTCCTTGCTCTCGCTTGTTATTAGAATTTTGTCCTGCTTACATCCCTTCATATAACGTCGTGGCTCAAATCGTAGTCTTTCCCTGCGAACCTCAGCGATCTCTGCGGTGAATGGCTATCACCACCCCTATTCCTCGAGCTTGCCGGACGCCGCACGAGCCTCCGCGCGCTCCTTTACACGACTCAACTGATGCTGCCAAAGGCGCTCGAATGTTTTGGTCCACTCATACAGCGGCCGGATCGCCTCTGCGTCGGTTCGATAAAACATGTGCCTCCCGTTCCGCCGGACCCGCACCAACCCAACATCCCGCAGCACCCGCAGATGCTTCGACACCGAAGGCTGCTCCAACCCTAAGCCCGCCACGATGTCCCCGACTGCCCGCTCCTGGAGCGCCAGATAGTTCAAAATATCCCGCCTCCGAGGCTCCGCCACCGCATTGAATGCATCCGAAGTGGTCGCTGCTCTCGCCATTGGGAGAATAATATATTCCTATATCGGTATATGTCAAGCGGATTTCTTCCGGGGTCACAAATTCTCTGTATTAGCGGAGCGCCAGAATTTTCCTTTCATTTCGAAGCTTGAAGTTCAAACAAGGAAACGCTACGGAAGGGTCGTATTCCAGTTGGAGACAACAACGAGCTGTGTCCGGTTATCGGTTCCCGCGGCCGATGAGGAGGATCCGTCCATCCTTAGTAACGTCGAATGGGAAACCCTCTCCGACCGGGGCTTCGACGACTTGAGATACCTCTCGCGTCGTCCCCACGGTCAGGTCTGCACCATTTTCACGGACTTCGGTTACCCGGATGCTGGAGTTGTCGCCCAAGTACAGGATGGCATGTGCGTCCTTTTTGCCCAAGTTGGCGGTGAGATGGGCCAGCAGGACCTTGATGGCAACGACGCGATCAAGTCGCGTGTCTCGGGCGCGGTATACCTCGCCATGGCACCTGCGCCGA
>WNGK01008858.1_pt1 | contig 21806 bp, 18 predicted proteins | sample 5400601 | NCBI WGS metagenome assembly WNGK01 (sample SAMN13153376, study PRJNA577476) | soil metagenome | isolation source: 60 cm soil or saprolite under Garry oak tree replicate 1 | place: USA:California | collected 2016-06-15
TTGATCGGATGGCTGCAGCCCGATTGGGGCAACAAAGTTTATTTCCTGCGCGACATTTTCATCAACCTGATCAAGTCGATCATCGCGCCGCTGGTTTTCTCCACCATCGTGGTCGGCATCGCCGGTGCCGGCGCATTGAAAAAGGTCGGACGGATGGGAATCAAAGCGCTGGTTTATTTCGAGATCGTCACCACCGCGGCGCTTTTCATCGGACTTGCGGTTGTGAATTTCACTAAGCCCGGAGCTGGCGTAACTCTCGCGGCCGGCAACATCGACATCGTCAAGACGATCGAGCAAAGCCATCCCAAAACGCTAGTCGAAACGATTGTGCACGCGTTTCCGTCGAGCGTGATCGACGCGATGGTACGTGGCGACGTTCTCCAAATCGTCGCTTTCAGTGTGCTGTTCGCGCTCGCCGTGTCCGCAGTTGGCGAAAAAGGAAAACCGATCGTGCGCGCGATGGACAGTCTTTCGCAGATCATGTTCAAGTTCACAAACTACGTGATGATGTTTGCGCCAGTCGGTGTGGGCGCGGCGATGGCGCACACGATTGGCACGCAAGGACCAGGCGTGCTCGTGCGCTTACCGATCCGGCAATTTTTCCGCGCAGTCCGCGAACCAGCGGCGTTGGCCTTTGCGACTACAAGCAGCGAATCGGCGTTGCCGAAGGCGATGCAGGCGATGGAACGATTTGGTGTGCCGCGTCATATCGTCGGCTTTGTCATGCCGACGGGCTATTCGTTTAATCTCGACGGTTCGACGCTGTATCTGGCGATGGCGTCCGTGTTCGTCGCGCAGGCTGCCGAGACGACGATGGGCTGGCAGATGGGACTCGGCCAGCAAATCACGATGATGCTGACGTTAATGCTCACTTCCAAAGGTGTTGCCGCAGTCCCACGCGCATCACTCGTCATTTTGCTGGCAACGCTAAATACGTTTGTGCCGGCCGGCCTTGGTCCCATCGGCGTGGCGATTATTTTCGGCGTCGACGAGCTGATGGACATGGGTCGCACCTGCGTGAACGTGATCGGGAATTGTCTGGCCACCGTCGTAGTGGCGCGCTGGGAAAAAGAATTCGACGAAAATCGTGCGCGCGTTTTCGGAACGCTGCAGGAAGCAGAACTGGATTTGAAATCCGGCGACGTCGCTTTCGCCGACGCCGCTCGACATGGCGATTAGGTCCGAACCGGACTGGCCGTTACATCTTCAACGCGGCGCGCAGATGCGGAACGAGGCGTTTGGTGAATTCGACCGAATCGCCGGCGGACAAGTGCGACCATTCCGGACAATTGAATCCGGCGAGTTCCGAAAAATCGGAATAGTAAATACCGGGCGCTCCGGTCATTTTTAAAAGCGGGTCCCAGGTTTTTGCGCGCGGGGTATCGCGCTCTTCAAGTTCTTTCAAGCCGCCGCTGTGCGGAAATCGAACGAATACGATCTTGCCACCGCGAGCACGGATTTTCTCGATCGCCGCAGCCGTATCGCGAAACCGACCTCCGATCGCCTCCCCAATTTTCGCTATGAACTGTTCTTTTGGAACGTAAGTCGGCGGGGGTGGAGGCGTGAAAAGCGGAATCCAGATTTGCTGAATACGCTGCGCCAATTCGCTCCCGGGACGAGCGCATGCTTCAATCATTCGCGCGCGCCGTTCGCGATCGAGCGTTCCGAAATACGGTGGGAGACGCGGCGGGACGAGAGCTCCCGGGCGATTTGGAATCGGGATACGTTTCAACAGATCGTCGAGCGCCAGTTCTTCCTGTTTTAGGAAGGCAACGTGTTCTTCCAAAGGAAAAGCGAGATACTGGCTCGCCCGTTGGGCGGGCGTTTGGGAGTGAAAGCGTTTCACCGCTTTTTCGCCGCGCTCCATCGGCGGCGTGCCGGGCGGCGCGAAAAATATGTGCGGAACAACACTGCAAATAATGGCGCCGTGGAAGCTTTCGTCCTTCGCCAGATCCGCGAGCACCGGATAACCGCAGCCGCCACCCATCGCGAGTTGGATCGGACGCTTACCCAATCCTTTTTGCAATTCATCAAGATCGACATCGTACCAGCCGCGCGAATCGCCGATGATCACGATCGACTCAGGTGTAACAGCGCGCCGTCTCAGTGTCCAAAGATCTGCGTTATCATCCAGAGTCGGTCCGTAACCGATCGCACGGCAGTACAATTCCCACCCCATAGTCGCGGCGACGACAACCAGAACAACGAGGACTGTAATGCCGCGCCATTGAATCGGCGGAATCGGTCGTTCGAATTCGAGTGGTGGACCGCCGTGAATTTGTTCGGCGCGGGTCGGCTTTCGGAAAAACAACCGTGGAAGCCGCAGTCGCTCCTTAAAATTGGAAATAAATGAACGCATTACTGGTTCCTTGAGTGAGAATAATTGCGCAGGCCATCAGCGCCCAGGCCGCGGTCACGGCCCAGCGGGGCAAACGTGTCACCGCTGTTTCGATGTTACTGTTACGGAGCGAGCAATGGACGCTAATCATGCCAATCGTGACGAGCGCGACCTGAAGCATTTCGCGGGTGGAGAGAATGGCATCCCCATGGGTGTGCTGGCCGAACATTCCGCCGAGCATTCGACTCGCGATCGTGAAATCGGACGCGCGAAAATAAACCCAGGCGATGCAGACCGCCGCATAAGTGGCGGCCCCGGCAAGAATGCGCGTGCCGAGATTGTTCGCCCAGGCTTTGTCTTCGAACAAGATGCGACAGATGCGCTCGATCACCAGATACGAGCCGTGCAACAAGCCCCAGACGACAAACGTCCAGGCCGCGCCGTGCCAGAGCCCACCGAGAAACATGACAATGACCAAGTTCAGCGCGGCTCGAAATGGCCGGACCTGATTGCCGCCGAGCGGAATGTAAAGATAATCGCGCAGGAAAGTGGAAAGCGAAATGTGCCAGCGCCGCCAGAAATCGGAGAAACCGATCGCGGCGTAAGGAAAACGGAAGTTGTCCTTCAAATGAAAACCAAGAGTCAAAGCAGCGCCGATGGCGCAAGTCGAATAACCGGCGAAATCGAAAAAGATTTGTCCGGCAAACGCGATTACGCCTGCCCACGAATCGAGCGCGACCAACGGACCGGCGTAACCGAAGACGCGATCCGCCGAGCCGGAGAGCAAAGTATCGGCGAGGACAATTTTCTCGAACAGCCCAAGAGTCATTAGCGCCACTCCCCAAAGAAATTGCCCGGTGCGCAAAGGCTGCGGCCTGACCAATTGCGGGAGAAAATCTCCGGCGCGCACAATTGGACCGGCAACCAGCTGCGGGAAAAATGAAACGGCGAGAATAAAATCACGCAACGATCTCGTTGGCTGCAAAACGCCGCGATAAATGTCGAGCGTGTAAGAAAGTGAATGGAAGGTGTAGAACGAAATGCCGACCGGCAAAAGAATATCGAGATGCGGCGGCTGATAGATGATTCCAATGTGCGCGAGCAGCCATTGAAAATTTTGGAGCAAGAAATTTCCATATTTGAAGAACCCGAGCATGCTCAGGTTCATGCAGACGCTCGCGACCAGCCAAACGCGCCTTTTATGTCGATCTTTGGCTTTGCCAATTTGCCGGCCGAGCCAGAAATCCATTGCCGTGGTGGAAAACAAAAGGGCCGCGAACGGCGGATTCCAGGCGCCGTAAAAAATGTAGCTGGCAACAACCAGCAGATTTTTCCGCGCCGTCCAAGAACCGATGCTCCAGTAAAGCGTGACGACGATCACGAAGAAGACGACGAAAGTGAGCGAGTTAAAAAGCATGGCGAAAGTCCGCTCGAATTACACTGCCGAGACGAGCAGCCGATTTACGTCAGCCATATTGAGCGAAATTTGTAGCGGCTATCGCGACATCCTGCAAGATCGACAAATCGCAGTCGACCCTTGAATATGGCGGCGACCCTCACCTCAATCCTCTCCCTGATTGAGGGAGAGGAAGTCGCGAAGCGGCAGGTGAGGGTTTTTATCTGATGAAACTCGTTTTCCTTTTTGCGCCGGGGGCGGGCGCGCCGTCAACACATCCGTGGATGCAGCGTTGGAAGCAAAGACTAACGCAAATCGGCGATGTTGAGACGTTCGACTATGACTACATGCGCGAAGGACGGAAGCGCCCTGATCGCTTGCCGCAACTAATCGCCGCGCATCGCCAAGCTCTCGCTGTCGCTCGCGGGAAAACATCCGGGCCGATTTTCTTAATCGGAAAAAGCATGGGCGGCAGAATCGGTTGTCATGTCGCGCTTGAGGAAAAAGCCAGCGGCGTGATCTGCCTTGGCTATCCGCTTTGCGGCGCCGGCGACCGTTCGAAATTGCGCGATCAGGTCCTGCGCGATTTACGCACGCCGATTCTTTTCGTCCAAGGGACGCGCGATCCACTTTGTCCTTTGGATCTGCTCGAATCCGTTCGATCAAAGATGACCGCGACGAATTTTATTCACATCGTCGAAGGCGGCGATCATTCCCTCCTCGTCCGCAAAAAGGATTTGGCGAACGAGACGCAGGACGATGTCGATCAACGAATTCTAGGTGCGATTGCAACCTTCGCGAACGAAGTCAGCAAGCAAAGACAACAGTAAGAGATTTCTCGACTTCGCTTGAAATGACAATCTCTAGCTAACTTAGCGGGAGCCATTCGACCTTGTCCCACTGGGTCATCGAGAGCACTTCGCCGATGGTGCTGCCTTCAATGACTTCTTCAATGTACCAGCCGGATTCTTCATCGGGATCGAGAAAGACGTGCGCTTCGGTAACGCGGCCGAACAAATTGTGAAGGTCGCCCATGATGTCCTGGTACGCGCCGACCATGAAGACGCCGAGATAATAGATTTCGCCGGGAATGACGCGATGAAGCGGGAGCGTCTCGCGCACATCCTGCAAATCGGTGAACTTGGAAACCTTGCCGTCGGAATCGCAGGTAATGTCGACGATGGTGCCCTGCCGATCCGGCGGAGTCGTCAGGCGATGGATTGGCATGATTGGAAAAAGCTGACCGAGCGCCCAGTGATCGAGGAGCGATTGGAAGACGGAGAAATTGCAGATGTATTGATCGCCCAGCGTTGTCTCCAATTCCTTCACTTCCTCGGGTACAAACTTCAGGCCGCGGTGCATGTTCGCGATCTGTTGGGCGAGCTGCCAGTAAACGGTGTCGATTTTCGCCTTCGACTCGAGATCGAGCAAACCGAGATTGAACGTCGCCTGCGATTCTTCCTTGATTTGTTGAATGTCGTGCAAACTCTCGATGCGATTGCCGCGCTTGAGCCGCTGTTTCACATCGAGAATGTCGTGAACGAGTTTGTGATCTTTCTCAGTCGCTTCGACTCTGATCTTCGGCGCGGTCTTCTCGATAGAACTGAATGCCTCGACCACGAGCACCGAATGATGCGCGACGATGGCGCGTCCGCCTTCATTGACGATGGCCGGATGCGGGACGCCTTCGGAATCGCACACGTCCATGATGTTCCAGACGACGTCGTTGGCGTATTCCTGAAGCGAATAATTGGCTGAGCTGTCGAAATCGCTGCCGGAACCGTCGTAATCAACGCCGAGACCGCCGCCAACATCGAGATATCCGAGCTCGTGGCCGAGCTTCGAAAGTTTTGCGTAATACCGGGCGGCTTCGCGTACCGCGCGTTTGATTGTGGAAATGTCGGGGACTTGTGAGCCGACGTGAAAATGAATCAGCTTGAGGCAATGCGCGAAGCCCGCCTCTTTCAACATTTGGCTGGCGGCGACGAGATCGGTCGTGTCGAGACCGAACTTGGCGTTCTCGCCGCCGCTAGGTGACCATTTGCCGGAACCTTTGCTGTGGAGCCGCACCCGAATCCCGATGACCGGCTCGACGCCGACTTCTTTTGCGGCACGAATGGTTTGCTCAAGTTCTTCGAGTTTCTCGACGACGATAACGACTAACTTTCCAAGTTTGCGACCGAGAAGCGCGATGCGAATGAAGGCCTGGTCCTTGTAACCATTGCAAATGATCAGACTCTCCGCGTCCTTGTGCATCGCGAGCGCGGCGACCAATTCCGGCTTGCTACCCGCTTCGAGTCCAAAATGAAATTGCTGGCCGGCATCGACAATCTCTTCGATGACTTCGCGCAGTTGGTTGACCTTGATCGGGAAGACGCCCCGATACTGACCGCGATAGTCGAATTCCGTGATCGCGTTTTGGAACGCGAGGTTGACCGATTCGACGCGGTGACGGAGCAAATCCTGAAAGCGAATGACGAGCGGAAAACTGAGACCGCGGGTGCGGGCTTCATTTACAACTTCTAGAATATTTATGCTGCCGCCGTTTTCCTGAAGCGGTTTCGCAACAACGTTGCCTTCGGTGTTGACGGTGAAATAACCGCTACCCCAGCCATCAACATTGTAAGTCGCGATTGCGGACTCGACGTCCCAGTCTTTCATCTCTTCTTTAGCGCGCGGCGCCAAACCGCAGACGAATAATGATTCAGCGCACGCAACATGCAAGAAAAGCGTGCAAAAATCTTGCCAACTTATTCACAATTTTGACGGCAGCTTGTTTTTCCGGGCCGCGCGGATAACGTTCGCCGGGGATGAATAAAACGGTGATCGAAGTGCAGGTCCGGGCGGTGTTGCCGACAAGTGGCGGGTGCGCGGTTTTCATTGGGAACAACGACAAGGTTTTCATTATCTATGTCGATCAAACGGTCGGGAGCGCCATCACCATGTTCATGCGCGACATAACCAAGGAACGCCCGCTCACGCACGACCTGATGGCGCACCTGATGACCGCGCTCGGCGCGAAAGTCGAGCGCGTGATCATTAACGACCTGAAAAACGCGACCTACTATGCGCGGGCGATCATTCGGGCGGAAAACGAATTGCAGCAGAAAAAGATCATCGAGCTGGACGCGCGGCCAAGCGATTGCATCGCTATCGCCACCCAACAGAAAGCGCCGATTTACGTCAGCCAGGAAGTTTGGGATGAAGTCGACGACATGAGCGACGTCCTCCGCAAAATGGAGGAAGAAGGGCTCAAGCCGGATCCCGAAACCGAGTCCGAAGACTAGCCTTTGGCGGGTTTACCGATCAGAAGCGCAATTTTACTTCGCTCTCGTGCTGCTCGGTCGGACAGGGCGCATTCAACGGCACATCGGTTTGCGCTGCGCTCGCCTGAACCAGCTGATTGTCGATCAAGTATCTCTCGACTTCTTCACCACTGGCATCGGCCAGCATTTTGCCGTTGATTTCAACGCAGGGTGAAAGCGGCTGGCCGCTCTTCGTTTCCATCTCCCAACGAAAGGCCGGGTTTTGGATGATGTCCTTTTCCGTGTAAGGTAAATTATACTTGGCGAGCACGGCACGAACTCCAGCGCTCCAGCCACAATAGGTTTTCAGGTAAGCGATGATTTGGGGCGTATCCATTTGTCACGAACATAACACAGCGACCGGAAATTTCAGCCCCAACACATCCAGGCCGCTTTTTTTACGAATAAAAGATCGACAAGACGCTGGCGACTTGACTAAAAGCCCTGCCGGGAGCTCCGATTTTCCCTGAGGCCGTGTTTGACGGAGCCCCCGGCACCCTAATTCTAAATTTTGTGCCGGATCGGCCTGAGCGATTGCGTCAACTTTTGTAAACCAAGTTCAAGGCGCGTCTTAACCGTGCCGAGCGGCGCGCGAGTGACGGCCGCAATTTCGCGGTGACTCATTCCGGCAAAGAACGCCAGCTCGAGCGCTTCGCGCTGATGACGCGGCAACACATTGAGCCGACGATGTAGAAAATGCCGCAAGTCGGAGCGCGAGATGTCGTCGCCGAACGAATGATTGTCCGGGCCCGAGGCCGGCTGTTCGTTGAGATGCTCCTGGTAACGTTCTTTCGCGCGACAATAAGCCTGCTTCCGGCGAAGCCGATCGATCGCACGCCGGCGCGCGAGTGTGACAACCCAGCCAAGTAACTTGCCGGCCTCGGGCGAATAATGGTCGGCCTCGTGCCAGATCTGCAGCAGAATGTCCTGCAATACATCGTCAGCGTCCCCTTCTTCATGCACAACATTGCCGATGACCGATTTCAGTCTGCCGCCGTGGCGCGAATAAAATTCGTTCAACGCTTCGGGTCGATGGTCAGTGATGGCTTCCATGAGCGCTTCATCGGAAACCATTGCGCCGTTTGCGGTGCTGTACTGCAAAGTTGGATTCAACATAAGTCCTTCCCTAACGAGTTTTTGTCGTTCCTTTCATCGCGCTTGTTTGCGTAACTCCAACGATGAGAAACCAAGAACGATGCGCAATCGGGCTGCACACCGGTTCGGCAGTAGGTCAAATCCTTAGACGCGTTGGATTTGGAAAGCGTCGATCAAGCGGCCGGACGAAATTGCATCGCGAACTTGCGAAATCGCGTGGAAAACTTTTCCCGCGATCGAGCGGTCGTTTTTCGCGGCAAAGTCTCTTCCTCTGGCAACATCGACATCCGTGTCAGCACTTCGTCGGTCGCAATCACCCAATCCATTGGACTCGAATGGCAGTTCCGAGTTGGGCAGATCAAGCGTAACGGTCCGGTGCCGCGCGTGCCGCCGACAACGAGAACATCGCGTCCTTCAATGATCTGACCACAGGCAAGGCAGTAACGCTTGTCGTCGAGCGAGTGCCATTTCCGGAAGCGATCGAGTCGCTGCAGGATTTCCAATTTCTCCGTGCCGGAGAGTTCGATGGGAGCGAGCAGTTGCATCGCGATGGAGAATCGCAGATGAGCGAACCGCTACGCAATCAGACGAACGGCACATTCAATTATAGGTGAAAACCTGATAATCGAAGTCGCACGCTCGCTGACTACCGGGCAAATCATGTCCGCGGGAGATCCAGTCCGAGCCGGCGCGCACTTTTCTTCATAAGACCCACATCCAGTCGAGGCGAGGTGCGCGTTTCGAGGGTGGGATGAAAAAGGCTAAAGGGTTCAGTTCAAATGGAAGGCATGCCGTTGATTCAACGATGGGGGCGATAAAACGGATGGATCTTTACTGTGCTGCGCATCCGGGCAGTCCGTCAGCGGCGCGCCGACCGCAGCTGTTCCTTCGCAGTCACCTTTGGATCGCGCTCCTGGGTCCGAGCGTGGAGGAAGGAATTGTTGGCATCGGCGCAACGGTCGAAGCGGCGCTTCGGGCCTTTGACGCCCAATATCTCGCCGGTCTACGTCCACCGCCCGAAGCGCTCCGCCGCGGACTCTATAATTCAAGCCCGACCAGGGCCTGATTCTCGGCCACTCGCGGTGATGTTGCGCCTAGGCATCTGAGACAATTGAGGCTAGAGTGAAGGCGCGGCTTTGGGGCCGCCGAAGCTGCGAATACTATAATGGGGGCCATGCCCGCAAACCGAAAGTCAAAAAGCTCCGGACCAAGTCACCGATCCGTTAAGCGCAAAGCCAAACCGCAGTTCGGCGCCGATGGCGCTGCGGAAAAAGAGAAATCATCGGCACTTTGCCCGATTGTGGGAATTGGCGGTTCGGCCGGCGGATTTGAAGCAGCGATGGAATTCTTGCGCCAGTTACCATCGAAAACGGGGATGGCTTTTGTGATCGTGCAACATCTCGATCCGCATCACGCCAGCCGGCTTTCCAATTTGCTCGGCAAAGTCACCGCGATGCCAGTCAGCGAGGTTACAGAAACAACGACACCAAGACCAAACACCGTTTACGTGCAACCGCCGAACAAATGCGTCATCGCCAAAAATGGCGCGCTCACATTGGTTCGACGTGAAGAACGGCTCAACGTTGCGATCGACCACTTTTTTGAATCGCTCGCCGAAGAATGTGGATCGCGCGCCATCGGCGTCGTGCTCTCCGGAACCGGCAGTGACGGCACGGCCGGTTTGCGCGCGATCAAAGCGGCCGGGGGTTTGACGTTCGCCCAAAATCAGGAGAGCGCCAAGTTCGACGCGATGCCGCGGAGCGCGATTCGCGCGGGGTTCGTCGATCTTGTTCTGACGCCGCGCGAAATCGCGCGGCTGAGCGATCCGGAAGGAATCGAAAAGGCCGCTTACAAACAGGCGGACGATCTGGGCCGCATTTTTCTGTCCCTGAAAAAGCAAATGGGCGTCGATTTCAGTGCCTACAAGGAAAGCACGCTGATTCGACGGATCCAGCGGCGGATGGCGCTGCACCGGATCGACAAGATGAGTCAATACGCGCGGTTCATGCGCGACAACAAAAGAGAAATCGAAGCGCTCTTTGACGATCTGCTTATCAACGTGACTCGGTTTTTCCGGGACGAAGCCCTCTTCCGCGCCTTGAAGAAACGCTTCTTGCCGGCGCTGCTCAGAAATAAAAGCAAAGATCGACAACCAGAGCTTCGCGCGTGGGTGCCGGGTTGCGCCACCGGCGAAGAAGTTTATTCGCTCGCGATATGCATTCTGGAAACGCTCGGCCGAGGTCCTTCCAAAATACGCATCCAGATTTTCGGCACCGATCTTAGCGAATCGGTGATCGAACATGCGCGGCTGGGAATTTATTCCAGCGCTATCGAAAAAGATGTTTCGCTTGCGCGACTGAAACGTTTTTTTGTGAAGCGCGACGGCACTTACCAAATCCATCGCAACGTGCGCGACATCTGCACGTTTGCCCGTCAAAATATCACGGCCGATCCGCCATTTTCACGGCTCGACCTGATCAGTTGCCGCAACGTGCTCATTTACTTGAGCTCGGAACTGCACAAGCGCTGCATTCCGCAGTTTCATTACGCGCTCAATCCCGGCGGCTACTTAATTCTCGGGCCCGCCGAATCGGTGGGCATGTACGACGAGCTTTTCAAATTGGGGGACAAGAAAAACAAAATTTACGCGAAGACTGTCGTTACTACACCGCGCATGGCAGACCTCATCCCGCAGCGTGGCCTTGAACTCGCGCACTTCGGGGGAAGATCGGCAGCCGGCGCTCGCGCAGATTTCGGGGGCGATCTTTTGAAGGTAGCCGACCGCATTATGCTCAGTGCCTACGCGCCGGCGGCGGTCGTAGTCGACCAAGACATGCACGTGCAACAATTCCGCGGCCGGACCGAGTTGTTTCTCGAGCACGCACCGGGTCCGGCGACATTCAACCTCCTGCGCCTGGCGCGGCCGACCCTGGTGCCAGACCTGCGGGCCACGATCCATCGCGCGATCAAAACGGACAAGCCCGCCCGGAAAGAACGGGCGAAAGTTAAGCTGAGCGGCCGAACCTACGAAATAAATATTCAGGCTGTGCCATTCAAAATCCCCGGCACCGACAAATCGTGGCTGCTGGTTATTTTTGATGAGACCACCGAAGGAACTAAACGTGAAAAGCTGACGCGGGCGTTGGGAAAAACGGCGATGGAGCGTGAAGTGGGCGAATTGCGGCGGGAATTGGCCGCTTCGAAGGAATCGTTGCAAGCCATCATCGAAGAACAGGAAGCGACCAATGAAGAGTTGACGTCGGCCAACGAAGAGATCGAGTCGAGCAACGAGGAGCTGCAATCGACCAACGAAGAACTGGAAACGGCCAAGGAAGAATTGCAATCGACCAATGAAGAGCTGACCACGTTGAACGAAGAGCTGAGCAATCGAAATCTCGAGATGATGCAACTGACGGGCGAGCTGAACAATCTGCTGGCCAGCATTCAGATGCCAATCGTGATGGTGGACAATGCGTTGACGGTGCGGCGGGCAACGCCGGCGGCGCGCGGCGCTTTTAATATTTTGCCAACCGATATCGGACGTCCATTAAGCGAACTGCGGCCGAACATTGACGTGCCCGATCTGGAAAATATTTTGCGCGAGGTGATCGAAACATTGAGCACGCGCGAGCGCAAAGTGACTGACAAGGACGGCCGCCAGTATTCATTGCGGGTCCGGCCTTACCGCGCAACCGACAATAAGATCGACGGCGCTGTTCTCACGCTCATCGACATCGATGGAAACAGCGAACGCGGGTCGCGGCGAAAAAGGGAGTAGCCGAGCGACGATGAAAAAATTGAAGCAGCCCGCCCGGAAGGAAAAACGATCGACGCGTAACGGCGCCGAGCTCGATTCAAACGGCGGACGCGAACGAGGATCGTCCATTCATGGGCTGCGCCATCCCAAGACCGAACTGGAATCAGCTATTCAGCGATATGTCGACCTTTACGATTTTGCGCCGATCGCGTACGTCAGCTTTGACCGCGCCGGGCGAATCGAGGAAGCGAATCTGGCTGCAACCGAATTGCTGCGCGAGCCGCGGGACCTGTTAATTGGCCGGCCGTTTGCGTTCTACGTCGCGGATCTGGATTCGCTTCTCCGTCACCTGCTTTATTGCCGCACTTCGCAGCAACAAGTGAAGACGGAACTGGTATTGAAAAGCAGAAAGGGAGAACAGATTCCAGCGCTGCTTTTGAGCACTCCGATCACTTCGACGGCGAGAAACGGCGCGTTGCTCTATCAAACCGCCATCATTGATTTGCGCGAACGCAGAATGGCGGAAGAAGCGTTGCGCGCAAAGGAGGCCGAATTGGAAGCGATTATCAATCGCACGCCTTTCATGCTTACTCGCTGCACTCGCGATCTCCGCTTCCGATTCGTCAGTCGCACCTACGCCGAGATGCTTGGCCGGCCTGCGGAAGAAATCAGCGGCAAGCCGATGATTGAAATCGTGGGCAAAAAAGCTTTTAAGACGATTTTGCCCTACGTCGAAAAAGTACTGCAGGGACAGCGGGTCGAATACGAAACCGAAGTTTCTTATCGCACAGCTCGACCGCGCTCGATGCATTGTGTTTATACGCCGGATCGCGATGGGAAAGGCAATGTGATCGGATGGTTTGGTTCGATCATTGACGTTACTCAGCGCAAGCAGGCGGAAGATGCGCTGCGCCAATCAAAAAACCTTTTGGAGAAGCGAGTCCGCGCACGAACCGCGGAGTTGCGCGCAGCTAACGAGGAACTGAAAACGGAAATCAGCCGGCGCAAGGGACTCGAAGGTCAGATTCTCGAAATCAGCGATCGCGAGCAGGAACGGCTCGGTCAGGAATTGCACGACGGACTTTGCCAGCAACTGACGGCGATCGGGTTCCTGGCCCGCGCAACCGCGCTGCGCTTAAAGGATCATCGCGTGGTGCAGACGGACGATCTGGAAAAAATCGCGCAGTTGATCAACGGCTCGGTCATGGACGCGCGCAATATCGCCCGCGATCTGCACAAGGAGGAGATCGACGCCGCCGAATTTCTGTCCGCGCTGCGAGATCTGGTCGAAAGAAAAATTTGGCAAACGTCCTGCCGGCTCTATTTGAAAACGGAAGTGAATATTGAAGACGACGATGTTGCCTCGCAACTTTATCGGATTTTGCGGGAAGCGCTCATCAACGCGAACAAACATGCTCGCGCCACCCAAATTTTGTTGGAGGTCAGGCGTCTCAAAAGCGACCTCGTCTTCAGCGTGACCGACAACGGCGTCGGACTTAACACGAAAACAAAGACCGGCCACGGTTTGGGCTTCCGCATCATGAAGTACCGCGCCGAGTCGATCGGTGCTCGGTTAGAATTCGAGTCTCTCGAGAAGGGCGGCGCCCGTGTCGCCTGCTACTTGCCGATGACGATGACCAAATGAAAAGCGCGACCACAATAAAGGAAAGTTCGAAACCGAGCTCGAAATCGGAGCGCGCAAAACGCATCGTCATTGTTGACGATCATCCGCTGTTTCGAAAAGGACTCGAACAGTTGATCAACAGTTCGGACGACGCTTTCAATATCTGCGGTCAGGCGGGAGACGCGGCCGAAGGCATGAACGTGATTCGACAATTGAAGCCTGACCTGGCGATTGTCGATCTTAGTTTGCCCGGCGCCAACGGGATCGAGCTGATCAAGAATATCCGTGCTGAATTCCAAAAGCTACCGGTGCTTATTCTCTCGATGCACGATGAATCGCTCTACGCTTTGCGCGCATTGCGCGCCGGAGCGCAGGGTTACGTGATGAAACAGGAGGCGCTCGAAAATGTGATCAACGCGATCCGCGAAGTGCTCGCCGGCCGGCCATATCTGAGTCATGACATGTCGGCGAAACTGATCACCAATTTCGCGAGCGGATCCAATCAGGCGAACCCGACTGATAAGTTGAGCGATCGCGAGCTCGAGATCCTCGAATTGTTCGGGAAAGGCCGCGACGTTCACGAAATCGCACGGACACTGCACATCAGCGCGAAAACGGTGGAGACGCATCGCGCGCACATCAAAGAGAAATTGAATTTGAAGAACGCCCGCCAGGTGACTCGGTTTGCCGTGCAATGGTTGGAAGGCCAGGCGGCGTGAAAAAGATTTATCCGCCAGCATCCCGAACGAAGTGAAGGATCTCGCGCAGGCTGGGTTGATGACACTAAGTAATTTGCGTGATCCATGCTCCGACCGTGAGATTCCTCGCTCCGCTCAGAATGACCGCGGAGGAAAATCTTTAAATCGTTAACCTGTTAAATTTGATGTCCGCGAAACAAGCCCAACCAAACAAGAAACGAATTCTGCTGGTGGACGATCATCCGGTTTTGCGCAAAGGCCTCGTGCGCCTGATCGATTCGAAAGACGAGTTCGTTGTTTGCGGCGAGGCGAGCACAGCGGCGGACGCGATGGCTCTTATCCGCGAACTCGAACCTCATCTGGCCATCGTCGATATCGGTTTGCCCGGCGCGAGCGGGATCGAATTAACGAAAACAATCCGCGCTGAATTCCAAAAGCTGCCGGTGCTTATTCTTTCCATGCACCAAGAAGCGTTTTACGCGACGCGAGCGCTTAGGGCCGGAGCGATGGGTTACATCGTGAAACAGGACGCGATCGACAACATCGCGGACGCGTTGCGGGAAGCACTGAACGGACGCTGTTACCTGAGTCCGGTGATCGCAGCGCAACTCCAACATAACGGGCCCAATAAGCCAATCCACCCGACCGACGATCCGGTGAGTCTTTTGACCGATCGCGAATTCGAAATCTTCGAGCTCATCGGCAAAGGCCACGAAGTGCGGGAGATTTCCCGTGCCTTGGGGGTAAGCCCAAAAACTGTCGAAACGCATCGCACGAATATTAAGGAAAAGCTGAAGCTTAAGAACGCACGGCAGGTCACGCGCTTGGCCGTGCAATGGCTTGGACAACGCGCAGTGTAATCGAACCGCCCGCGTTCGACGCGCAACGAAGCCCTTTGCCGGCTGATCTCCGACATGTCGATCGCGATTTGTAGCTAGATAGAGTGAACGTTGCGACCAAAACGGTCGTCAAACTTAATTCAGGCTTTCGCTCTGGGGACCGTTCGGTCGGCGAAGGCGAGGAAAACTGAAAAGGAAAGGGCAAACCATGAAGTTAGGGAATTCCACGGCTTTGGCGATTGTCATAGCTGCTTGCTTTTCGCTATCTGCATACGTGATGGGAAAAGGGCATAGCGGTGCAACGTCAATGCACGTGAATCAGTCTGGCCACCTGACGGGCATGGCACTGGCAAGCACAAAAGTGAAGACGAGCCCGACTCCGCCGGGACACCACTTCGGCTGGCAAAAGGGCAGGCACAACCCGCACCGGTCGCCGACTCCGTAGTCGATAGTCCGGAAAATCAAAGACACGCAGCCCCGAAATTTTTTCGGGGCTGTTTTCTTTTGGCCAGAAAAGATCCTGGCTCGACTGGCGCACGCCGCAGCGATAATCGTTGCGGCGTGCGCGCGAACTCAAAGATCGAGATGCTGCTTGTCGGCTTCGCCAGTCTCTCTCTTTGCGCTTTGTCGTTCGCGACCACCAAAGGACTCAGCCAGATCGTGACACCTGATCTGCAGGAGGAGGGCGATTTATCTTTGAGTCTGCAAATTCAAGATAAGCGGATCGCGAACCCGTATGAGCTGCAAGCCGAGCTTGGCCTAACGAAATGGGCTGAGGTTGCCGTGTTCCAGGGCTTCAAACCAAATGAAGAAATTTTCGCTACTGAGTTAGGTATCCTGACGAAAGAGCCTTATCTGCTTTCGATCGGTATCACCAATTGGTCTCCCCGCAGTCACGTCGATCCGCAGCCTTACATCGAAGCGGGATATTATACCGAACACAATAAGTTCATCGTCGGAGCGATCCATGCCGGATACAAAAACGAAGCGATCCTCGGGTACGCCTACGACTTCAATAAGCAATGGCGTGTCCAAGTGGATTTTCAAAGCGGTGCCGAGAACTCATCCACCATCGGCTTTACCTGGAATATCACTCCGGATTTTCAGATGAACCCCGCCATCTACTTCGCAAATTATCACCCGGAGCGGATCATGGGTTACATCGTCTTCACCTACACATTCCATTTGTGGAAACCTAAGACCGAAAAAACTGGCGAATCGCCGAAGTGACTTCCTCAAAAACCTGTTGCTTACTGCCTCGGTTGGACGCAAGCTCGGCCTCGATGAAAAGCAGCACGACGACCCGTGCTTTGATCGGACTTCTCGCTTCCGCCGCTTTTCTCTGGACGCTTACGCTCAGCGTCTCGCCGCAGTTACATGAACGGATTCACCCTGATGCGAATCGCATCGACCACTCATGCGCGATAACCTTCATTGCTTCCGGCAGCTATAATTATTCGCCAGCCGCTCCGCTCCTCAGCGTTCCGGCGCTCGTCGATCAATTTTCTTCAATTCCGACTCTGACTCCGCAATGGGTTGAGTCCTCATTTCTTCTCGCTCGCGTTTTCGAGCACGCGCCGCCTGCGCACTCCTGACCGTTAACTGTCCCGCGTCTGTGGGATGGCGGCGCCTCGCGCGTTCGTTCCGTCGCCAGTTTAACGTGCGCGAACGCAAATCCGTTGGGCGATTTCGTCCGAGTTTTTAATCAGGAGTTTTAATGAACAAATTTCTTTTAATTGGAGTAACGACCGCTGCGCTCGCGAGCGCGCGCGCCCAAGATGCGGCGTCTACTCCAGCTGCTTCGCCGGATCTGGAAAATCTGCGGCAGCAGGTGCAAGCGCTCACCGAAACGGTAAAGGCGCTGCAACAACAAGTGAAAGATCAGCAAGCTGCGATTGAGAAGGCGAATGGAAATGCAGGTTCGCCGCCGCAAAATCCGGAACCTTCGCCGATCGCTGCCGCCGCAAATTCACCAACTCCGGCTCCGAGCGCGCCGGCGCGTTTTCAAACTGAGGACACGTCCGTGGTCGCATCGACAGCCGCGCCGGCTGCTTCGCCCGGCCCCGGTGTAAACGCCAATGGAACCGCGATGTCCGGAAATTTTCCAACGACCGACGCATCGGTCGTTTCATCGGCGCCAGAAACAATTTCAAGCACCGGAGCTGGAGCTTCTCTGACGCAACCGATCTCGATCGGCGGCGGAGGCAAAAATTACATGAACATTTCGTTCGACGGATTGTTTGCCCTCGCCGGCTCGACCGCGCGCGATCTCGACCACATCGAAGTCGGCGATCACGACCCGATGCAGCGCGGATTCAACGCGCGCAACATCGAGCTCGCCTTCGACGGCGCGGTCGATCCTTACTTCGAAGGTTTCGCCAACATCGTGTTCAAACTCGACAACGACAACAACACCGATGTCGAAGTTGAAGAAGCGTTCATGCAAACGACGAGTTTGCCGTTCAACCTGCAATTGAAGGGCGGACAATTCTTCGCTGGGTTCGGCCGAATCAATCCGACGCACCCGCACACCTGGGATTTTGTAGATTATCCGATCGTCGCCGGACGTTTCCTCGGCCCGGACGGTTTGCGGGGCGTCGGCTCGCAAATTTCCTGGATCGTGCCGGTGCCATGGTATTCGCAATTAATTCTCGGCGTGCAAAACGGCCGCGGGAACACCGGTTACTCATTTCGTAATCCGGGCACCGACGGAATATTTTTCGATCGGCGAACCACCGATCGCGAATTGCGCGGTCTGCAGGATTTCGTTTGGATTCCGCGCTGGGAAAATTCGGTCGATCTTAGCCCGACCCAAGTCGTACTCGCAGGAGTATCGGGTGCGTTCGGATCGAACGAGACCGGCGCGAATTCGCGCACGCAGATTTACGGCGCAGATCTTCTTTACAAATGGAAAAGCGCGAACGCCGAGGGCGGATTTCCGTTCGTGAAATGGCAAACTGAATTCATGTATCGGCGATTCGAAGCCGGCCGCGGAATCGACGAATCATTCCCGGTCGCTGAAACATTTCACGATTGGGGACTTTATTCGCAGGTGCTTTGGGGATTCAAAAAAGGCTGGGTCGCCGGAATCCGCGGCGATTACTACGACGCCGAGGATTCAAGATTCACCAATGATTTGGATCGACAATCGCGTTCGCGTATTTCCGCGAACCTGACCTGGTATCCGACCGAGTTCTCAAAAATCCGGCTCCAGTACAATCATGATTTTCTCGACGACACATTTTTCCTGGCCGGCCGGGACGTCGATTCGGTTTTTCTCCAGTTTGAATTCATTCTCGGCGCACACGGAGCCCATAAATTTTAAATGATGTATTTAACACTCTGTCATCCTGAGCGAAGCGAAGGATCCCCTAAAAGGTCCAGCGTCACACGATCCAACCAGAGTGATCCTCGCTTCGATTGGGAGATTCCTCGCTCTGCTCGGAATGACAAACTCCGCGGTGCGCGTCGCTCAAAATTTAATCAACCTATGAAACGAATTTTTCTAACTCTTCTAATTTCAAGCGCTGTTGCGATTTCCGCGCAGGCAAAGCTGAATGTCGTTGCCACACTTCCCGATTTCGGCTCGCTCGCGCGCGAAATTGGCGGAGACAAGATCAACATCATCGTCCTCGCTAAGGCGACCGAGGATCCGCACTTTGTCGATGCGCGTCCAAGCTTTGTTGTTTCTCTGCGCAACGCCGACGCGTTGATCGACGGCGGGGCCGAGCTGGAACTCGGCTGGTTACCGCCGCTTCTGCAAAATGCGCGTAATCCGAAAATCGAGGTTGGTAAACCTGGACATATCCAGGCGTCGCAAGGAATTCGTCTGATGAATGTCCCGACAACCGCGACCCGCGCTGCCGGCGATGTTCACGCGCTTGGCAATCCGCACTTCACGGTCGATCCGATCATTGCCAAAGCGATAGCGCAACACATCGCGCAATCGTTTGCTGCCCTCGATGCGCCGAACGCGGCATTTTACGACGGCAATTACAAAAAATTCGAAGCGACCGTTAACGCGAAACTGCAAGAATGGGGCGCGGCCATGTTGCCGTTCAAGGACCAGCATGTCGTTGCTTATCACGATTCGTGGCCGTACTTCGCGCATCGATTCGGCATTAACATCGACATCTTCCTCGAACCCAAACCTGGAATCCCACCTTCGCCCTCGCATTTGACCGAAGTGATCGCGCAAATGAAAGCGCAGCATGTGAAAGCGGTGATTGTCGAGCCGTATCACGACCGGCGCATTGCCGAAAAAGTCGCGAGTGCGACCGGAGCGAAAGTGGTGGAGTTCTCGCAATTTCCTGGAGGAATTCCCGGAACCGACACCTACGTGAAATTAATCGATACGCTCATCTCGCGGCTTGCGGCTGCGCTCAAATAATATGTGGGAAGTAATGTTGTGGCCGATCGTGGCCTGCGTTCTTTTGCCGTGGCTGCTGGTTTATCTCGGTCTTCACGTCGTCCAACGCGGCATCATCTTCATCGACATCGCGATGGCACAAATGGCGTCGCTCGGGATTTGTCTGGCCGTTTTGTTGCATCTCGATCTTGAGAGCTGGACCACATTCAGAATCGCGCTCGCCTTCACTTTGGTTGGCGCAGCGATCTTTTCAGTGACGGGAAAACGCGCGAGCCAGATTCCGCAGGAAGCGGTCATCGGAATTTCTTACGTCGTAGCAGCCGCCGCGGCGGTGTTGTTATTGAGTCGCGCCGCGGAAGGCGATGAAGAAATCAAAAACATGTTGATTGGAAATATTCTTCTGGTAACACCGCGCGAAGTTTGGGAAAGGTTCGCGCTTTTCGCCGCGGTCGGGATTTTTCATTTCGCCTTCCGCAGAAATTTTCTGCTCGTTTCGTTCGATCGCGATGGCGCTTATCAAAAAGGTTTGCGCGTCCGCTTGTGGGATTTTCTTTTTTACGCACTCTTTGGTTTGGTCGTGACTAGTTTCGTCCGCATTGCCGGCGTGCTCCTGGTTTTCAGTTACCTGATTGTGCCGGCCGTTTGTGGGATCAATCTTGCGCAGCGAATCGGAATCCGGTTGCTCATCGGCTGGATCATCGCACTTGTCGGCGGGGTCGCTGGACTGTTTCTCTCCTATTGGTGGGACTTGCCCTCCGAGGTTTTTTTGCTGACGTCGCGATAATCGCGCTATCTTCGGGAAGATGAACCGGGTCGAGCATTCCCGTTTCCGCCATTCGCACGATTTCGTGAGCGACTTCACGAAAGGCGAACGCCGCACCCGCATCGTCATCGCCATCACCGGCGTGATGATGGTCGTCGAAATTACCGCCGGCGTTCTTTCTCACTCCATGGCGCTGCTGGCCGATGGCTGGCACATGAGCACGCATGTGACGGCGTTCCTGATCACGGCGATCGCCTATTATTTCATGCGCCGACATTCATCGAGCGAGCGATACAGCTTTGGAACAGGCAAAATCGGCGTCCTCGGAGGATTCGCCAGCGCGGTTGTGCTCTCAGTCGTTGCGCTGTTGATGGCCGGCGAATCCGTCCACCGCCTCTTTGTTCCTTTGGCGATTCATTTTAATGAGGCGATTGGTATTGCCTTCGTCGCGCTGACCGTGAATGTCGCCTGCGCTCTCATTCTCAAAGACGCTCACCACGATTCAGGGCACGACCACGGCGGACAGGATCGACATCATTCGCATCAACGCGATTTGAATTTGCAGGCAGCTTACTTGCACGTGCTGGCCGACGCGTTCACAACGTTGCTGGCGATTATCGCACTAACTTCCGGCAAGTTTTTCGGTTGGGGCTGGCTCGATCCAGTCGTGGGTTTGGTCGGAAGCGGCGTTGTTTTTTCATGGGCTTACCAATTGTTGCGAGACACGAGCGGTATTTTGGTCGATCGGACACCGCTTTCCTCCGATTTGCCTGACGAGATACGGCGCGCGGTAGAAAGCGACGGCGATTCAATTGTGACCGATCTCCACGTCTGGCAGGTGGGCGCCGGAAAATTTGCCGCTATTGTTTCGATCGTCGCCCACGAGCCGAGGCCGTCGGATTATTATCGAGCGCTTTTCCGCGACCACGACGAACTGGTGCACGTCACGATCGAGACGCAGCACTGCCACGAAGACCACGAAACGGTGGCCAGCTCTTGAACGGGCAAATCACCTTCTGGCAGGTCGTGGCTGCTTACGTATTCGCGCTTGTCGGCGGGTCGATCAGCACCTTATTGCGTTTAACTCACAAGCCGCTTTGCGCATTGATCAGTTTCGCCGCCGGCACACTGCTCGGCGTGACCCTCTTTGCGATTTTACCGGAAAGCTTAAATGATTGCCCGTGGTGGGCGGTCGCATTGGCGGCTGCGACCGGCTACGCGCTTTTTTTCTTCCTCAGCAAGTATGTTCATCACGTTTGTCCCGCTTGCGCGGCCAGCCATTTTGACGCTGACGCCACAAAACATTTTAGTGAGATCGCTTCGGCGCTGATTGTCGCACTGGCAATCCACAGTACGACCGACGGGTTGGCGCTCGGAATTGGACAGGAAGCACAATCGACCACAGCCGGTCAGTGGTCGCTCTTCTCTGCTCTTTGCATCCACAAAATTCCGGAAGGCCTCGCGTTGGGCAGCCTCTTAATTGGCGCCGGATTCCAAAGAGCGCGCGCACTCGGTTGGGTGGCGGCAGTGGAAGCGACCACTCTGTTAGGTGGAATAATCGGATTTTTCCTTCTGGCGAGCAGGTCAACGTTTTGGCTAAGTCTGTTTATGGCCCACGTCGG
>WNGK01005538.1_pt1 | contig 21800 bp, 11 predicted proteins | sample 5400601 | NCBI WGS metagenome assembly WNGK01 (sample SAMN13153376, study PRJNA577476) | soil metagenome | isolation source: 60 cm soil or saprolite under Garry oak tree replicate 1 | place: USA:California | collected 2016-06-15
CATCGAGCGTGCCGACATACACGCGCCCGCGGTAGAGCGCCGGCCCGCGGTTGACGACATCGCAGCACACGAACTTGGCATGGTCTTTGGGAACCTCCGGATCATATGTCCAGAGCAGGCGGCCCGTTCGCGCATCGACGGCGTACACGAAGCTCCACGCGCCGGTCGTGTACAGCACGCCGTCCCTCACAAGGGAGGTCGCTTCCAGTCCGCGCAGCGTCGACAGATCCAGCGACCAGGCCAGGCCGAGACGACCAACGCTTTGCTCGTCGATTTGGCGTAACGGGCTGAAGCGCTGTTCTGAATACGTGCGCCCGTAGGTGATCCAGTTGCCGGCATCCGCGTCCGCCGATCGAAGCGCGGCGTCGTCGACCTCACGGACCTCAGGGGCCGGCTGACAGCCGGCGGTTGTCACGATGAGCCACACCGAAGTTGCGAACAGGATCATGATCTGCCGGCGTGAAATTCTCATGCCCTTGTTGATCGTCATACGAAAGCCTCTTTCTGCGCTCAATTTTTAGCACTGACAGACCGAACGATTATCGAAGATCTGGAACGGTGGAATCGGCTTCGACCCTTCAACGGCGCGTCAGCGCGGCCAGAACGCGGTTCGGCGTCAATGGGTATTCGTGCATGCGCACGCCTGTTGCGTCAAAGAAAGCATTCGCAATCGCCGCCGCGGCGCCCGCCATGACTTCCTCGCCTGCGCCGGTGGATCTCTCATTCAGGCGTTGCACGACGATGGGTGTGACTGTGGGGCATTCCTCGAACCGAAGGATGGGATAGCTGTTCCAGTCCAGACTTGTGACGTTGGTTTTGTTGAACGTCACTTCCTCCTTTAACATCCGGCTCACGGTTTGAACCAACTGTCCGCAGATCTGGTTTTCGATGTTAGCCGGATTGACGGCGAGGCCAGCGTCAATCGCTCCGTACATGTGTTTCGCAAGGATCCGGCCCGTCTCCTTATTGATCTCGATTTCGGCGACCGCAGCACCATATGACGCCAGATGGGTGCCGACTCCAATTCCGCGCCCGGTGGCGATCTTCGCGTTCGACGGATTCGACGCTGCCCGCCTTGGCGCCCATTTGGCGGCTTGCGCGACGGCGTCCAGAACTCCAAGCCAGCGTGCATCTTTGATATTGCGCTGCCGGAACATAAGCGGATCCATTCCCAAAAGATAGGCGAGCTGGTCGATGGCCTGCTCCGAGGCGAACGAGAACGAAAGGTCCAGCGGTGAGCGAAGCCACCCACCCTTCAAGTACCCGAGTCCCGGCACGCGGTGATTGACCAACCGCAGATTGGGAACGTCGTACATCGAACCCAAGTTCAACGGGCTGACCTGCTGGGCGGCTCCCCCTTCCCGTTCGGCAGGCGTCGTTCCGAGAGCAAGCTGCGCCGACGTTTCGACGGTGCTCCAGTTATGCTGCCAGCCGTGGTACTCGTACGCAACGATCTTGCCGTTGGCGTCGGCCGCGGCTCGCACCTCTCCGACGTGTGCTGGACCATAGTTATCCCAACCGTGCTCGTCCCAGCGCATGAACTGCAGGCGAACCGGTTTGCCGGCTGCCTGAGAGAGAATCGCGGCTGCCTGCGCCACGTCGTCGTAGCAGCTATGGCCGTAAGTGCCCGATCCTTCGCAGTACTGCACTCGAACTTTCTCGGCGATCATTCCAAGCAGGCGCGCCACGCTGGTGCGCGTCCCGTACACATCTTGCGTCGAGCAGATGATCAACGCGGACTCCGGCGTCACATCGGCGAGTGCGCAGTTGGGTCCGAAGGGGGCGTGCGCCTGGTATGGGCCCCGGCAGGTCTGAGAGACAGCGTGAGCGGCCCTTGCGAGTGCGCCTGCCACATCGCCCCTCTCCAGCACGACCCTCTCCTGGGTTTCGGCCGAACGCATCTGTTCGTAGAGGCCGTCGTTGCCGGGCAGCGTTGGCGTCGTGTCCCACATCACTTTCAATTGCTGGGCGGCGCGAATGGCGTCCCATTCGCGCTCGGCGACAACGCCGATGAAATCGCCATGCCGCACCACGCGAGCTTCCGGGATGTTCCGGATGGAGGCCTCGTCGACGCTCAAGATCTTTGCGCCGGCGCCGTAGGCACGCTGGCCGCGCGGGCGAATGACGCGGCCATGCATCATGCCCGGTACACGCACGTGCTGAATATAGACATATTCTCCGCTTACTTTTTCCGGAATATCTTTCCGTTGAACAAGCCTACCCACCACTTTGTACTCGGCGGCCGGCTTCAGCGGAGCTGTCCCGGTGAACGGGAGGTTGAACGCCTTGTCGCCCACGAGCTCGCCGTAGGTCACGAACCGGTTCGTGTTTCCCATGACCGAAACGATACCCTTCGACACGGTCAGGCGCTGAACGGGCGTTTCCAACTTCTTGGAGGCGAGCTGGAGAAGGGCGAGCCGCGCCTCGGCGGCGGCCGTGCGAATCTGCGGCCCGCCTCGGGCGATTGAAGCGCTGGAGAACGTCCCGCCTTGATTGGGTGTGATGTTGGTGTCGAGCTGGACTGTCTTAACCTGATTCATGTCCAGGTCCAGTTCCTCAGCCGCGATCTGTAACAGGGCTGTTGAGGCGCCTTGTCCGAGTTCGGCAAAACCAATGTAGAGACTCGCCGTGTTGTCGGCGTGGATGGACAGCCAGGTGTCGATCAGCTTCGCATCAGGTGGACCGGCGGCTGCACCGCGCACCGCAGAGCCCGCTGTTTGACCGAACAACGTATCGCCGAGGCTGAAGCCGATAACGAGAGCGCCGCCGGTTTTCAGGAATTCGCGGCGGGGAAGCCGTTCGCTTCGGATGAGGCTGCTCATTTCGTCACCTCCGCCATCGCCTGTGAAGCGCGCTGCACGGCCTTCAAGATTCTCGGGTAGGTTCCGCACCGGCACAAATGACCGTTCATTGCAGAACGAATTTGCGCTTCGGTTGGCCGCGGGACTTTCGACAGGAGTTCGGAAGCTTTCACGATCATGCCGTTGAAACAGTAGCCGCACTGAACGGCCTGCTCATCAATCATGGCCTTCTGCACGGGATGCAGCGCCGGCACGTTTCGGAGTTTCCTTTGCGCCGCGTACCAGACCGGCAGCCCTTCGAGCGTCGTCACCGATTTGCCTTCCACCGCGGAAACCGGAGTCTGGCACGAACGGGTTTCGACGCCATTGACAAGCACCGAACAAGAGCCGCACTGCCCGAGACCACAACCAAAGCGCGGGCCCTGAAGGTTCAGTTCGTTGGAAAGAACGTACAACAGAGGCGTATCCGGTGTGGCGGCGACCGTCCACACCCGTTCGTTCACTCGGATCTTGAGTTCGTTGGCCATGTGTTGTGCCTCCCGCGACTATTACCGAGACCCGCATAATGCGCGGTCATTTGACCGCGCGCTTTTCTATCGACTTGCACGTCATTGTATTCTGCAAAGATGGCGAAGGAAGATTCTATTTGTTGACACGAGCGGGCAAAAAGCATTAGGAGAAGGGACTGAATCTTCTTTGGAACGCCATCATAAGGGGAAGACCGATGAGTCGAAGCACAATCGCGGGTTCTGCCGCGGTGCTGTTCTTGTGCATTGCGGCGCTGAACTTTGCCGCCGGCCGGAGCGATGTCGCGGATGCGGCTATGAAAGGCGACAAGGCCACCCTGCGAACTCTACTGCAACAGAAAGCTGATGTGAACGCTCTCCAGGTGGACGGCGCGACAGCCCTTCACTGGGCGGTGTACAGAGACGATCTGGAAATGACGGACCTGCTCATTCGCGCCGGCGCAAAGGTGAACGTGCTGAACCGCGAAGGCATCACTCCGCTGCATATGGCTTCTCTCTACGGGAACGTCCCGATGATTGACAGGCTTTTAAAAGCGGAGGCAGACGTAAAAGGACGCGGGCCTGCCGGCGAAACCATGCTTATGCTCGCTGCTCGCAACGGAAAACCGGAGGCAATCAAGGTGCTGCTTGCGGCTGGCGCGGAAGTGAATGCGAAGGAGCCCCTGCGAGGAACGACGGCTCTGATGTGGGCTGTGGAGCAAAAACATCCCGCCGCGGTGAAGGCATTGCTCGAGGGCGGTGCGGACTTCAGAGCCAAATCGGGCCCTGCCGGCTTGCCGAGAAACTATATGTCGGGCCGCGTCAACGTTACCGCGGTCGAGACCGCAGCCCGTCGACAAGCTACAGCGGCGGCTAACGGCCGAACGTACGAGCAGCAATTGGCACTGGAGGGTGTCGGTGGCCGGTTTGGAGGCAGCGACAGATCTCAATTGTTCGGGCAGACGGGGCTCCCGCAGGGTAATCGCGGACAGGGACAACGTAACGCTCCTGGCAATCGTGGCGGCCAGCCTCCAGCAGGGACTGCTAACCCGGCCGGTCCGGCAGCGCAGGCGCCTCCCCCGGAAGATCAGGACGATCAGGACTTCGTCTACGCCGGCCTCGTTGGCTCCGGTGGCGGTGGCTTAACCGCATTGGTTCTTGCTGCTCGCGAAGGCGAACTGGAATCGGCGAAGCTGCTGGTCGAAAAGGGAGCCGATGTCAATCAGGTTACGGAGTATGGCTGGACACCGTTGCTGACGGCGACCAACAACAGGCATTACGGGCTCGCACGTTACCTGATTGAACGGGGGGCGAATCCCAACATTCCCAACAAGGGTGGCTGGACTCCTCTGTATCTCGCAACGGATAACCGCAATATCGAAGGTGGCGATTTCCCGGTGCCGAAGCCGGACATGGACCATCTGGAGTACATCAAGACTCTTCTGGACCATGGCGCTAACGTCAACGCCGCCATCCATGACAATACGTTGACTCGGACAATCTTTACCATGCAGTGGTTTCTCGAGTCTGGCGCTACACCTTTCGTGCGTGCTTCACAGTCCGGCGATGTCGAGCTGTTGAAACTTCTTCTAGCTCGTGGCGCCGATCCGAAGATTGCTACCGATCATGGTGATACGGCTCTGACCGCTGCAGCGGGAATTGGCTGGGTGGAGGGTGTCACATACGAGCATTCGGCGAAGGAGAATGTGGATGCCGTGAAGCTCTTGCTGGATCTCGGACTGGACCCGAATGCTGCCAATCACGACGGACGGACCCCGTTAATGGGCGCCGCCCTGAAGGGCAGGAGCGAAGTTGTTCAAATCCTGGTAGACCACGGCGCCAGGCTGGATACTCGAGACAATGGCAGTCGCGATACGGACACGGTTGTCTCCGTCAACGCGGGACATACCTGGCAGGCCGTGGATTACGCCGATGGTCTTGTCCGTGTTGGAGTTCAGTCTGCGATTAGCCGCCCCGAAACCGGCGCGCTGATTCGCAAATTAATGGCCGATCGAGGAATGCCATTTCCACCACTCAATCGCACGGTGGATTCGGTTTGCATTGTGGAGATATGTAGAGAGAGACAGCCGGCGCAGGAGAAGTAGTAGCTGGCGAACCGTTCCTCCCTTGATTCGACATTTATCGTCAGTCCGGAACGACGTTTTCTGCATTAGTGGGCGAAGCAGTCTCACACATTTCCAAATGATTTCTGCCATTTCGCGATTGGTTCCTCGCTTGCATCTGGACCAGTGCCGGTCTGGATGGACCGAAGAAGGATCAAGGAGGAGCCATGTTCAGAGCAGGATGTTCTCGAATCGCACTATTGTCTTTTCTTCTTACCCTCGTAACAGGTATCGCCTATTCCCAAACCAGTGGCCTTTCGGTGGGCACAAGCGAAGCTACGGCAGTTTCGGCGACTTCCGCCGAATTGCATGGAACCATCAACCCGGGAGGCAGCCCGGCGGCAGCATGGTTTGAATGGGGAGCGACGACAGCTCTGGGAACTCGAACGGATGCTCAGACGTTCATCGACGCGACGAGCACTGTGACATTCGCCCAGTCGATCAGAAATCTTCAACCACACACCACCTACTATTTCCGCGCCGCCGGCTATCGCTCCGGAGGCGTAAGCGCGCTCGGCGACGTGCGTAGTTTTACGACATCGGATGCACCCGCCACCGTAAGTCTAAACGTTACGACCGGCGAGGCGACCGCAATAACGGCCGCATCAGCGGAGCTGCATGGAAGTATCAACGGAGGCAGCCCTGCCGCGGGATGGTTTGAGTGGGGGACCACGACCGGTCTGGGAACCCGAACGGACGTTCAGATTTTCAAGAGCGCCACAAGTCCTATGACATTTGCCCTGTCGCTAAGAAATCTTCAATCGCACACCACCTACTATTTCCGCGCCGTTGGATATGCTTTGGGAGGCACGGCGCCGGGCGAGGTGCGGAGTTTCACGACGACGTCGGAGACCACGAGCACCTCTGCACCCAGCGTCGCGACCAACGAAGCGAGCGCTGTGACGTCCAATTCGGCGGAATTACGGGGAATTATCAATCCGGGCGGCGGTACGACATCGGTGTGGTTTGAATGGGGCACAACAACGTCCGTCCCCAATCAGACGAACCCGCAAACGGCCGGCAACGCCTCCGCCGCGACCTATTTTGCGCAGACATTGAGGGAACTGCAGCCGAATACCACCCACTATTTCCGGGCCGTTGCCCAGCGAACCGGCGGAACCGTGGTGCGTGGCGCGGTACGCAGTTTCACGACGGGCCGTGTTTCATCAACAGCGCCACAGACGATTACAGAAGTAGAGCAGGGCGCGATCAAGTCGGGATACGTGATTATCACCCCCGATGCCAACTCTAACGCTCCGACGGCGACTTTAACTTTCGGCATTGTGAGCCGTGGCCTGGTGCAGTCCCAGGCCGGGATCATTCCGGAGCCCATGACCACCGATGCTTCAATGTTTGTCGAGGTCATTCCCACGATCAGCCGCAACATCGGCGTAGCCATCGTGAATCCCGGCAGCTTTGTCAATGCCGTGACTTTCATACTGCGTGACGAGGATGGCATTACAGTCGGAACGCCAGCCACCGTGTCCATTCAAGCCCATCAGCAAGTGGCAAAGTTTGTGAACGAGTTGTTTGGCGCCGACACGATTGGAATGGGATTCCGTGGCAGCTTGCGTATGCAGAGTTCCGCGCCCTTTGCTGTGGTCGGCCTGCGTTTTTCAGGATACGTGTTCAGCACGCTGCCCACAGTTGCTTCGGCGCCAGTTCCCGGCGTTCCGTCGATATCTGCGGGCGTTGGCGGTTCCAACGCTCTGATCGTTCCTCAATTTGTGATTTCCGGCGGTTGGGCAAGTCAGATCGCGCTCGTCAACAACACCGGTGCGACGGTATCCGGCCGAATCGATGTTTTCGATGCTTCCGGTAATCCAATGGTTGTCGGGTTAAACGGAGAGACAAAGAGCAGCTTCGCCTATTCCATTCCGGTCGGAGGCACCTTCCTTCTGACGCCACGAGACTCGAACGGCCAATCTCCGCTGTAATCAAGCGTTTTAAACGCGGGCTAAAGCCCGCGACTGCATGAATGCTCCAACATTGCGTCAAACATGTAGTCGCGGGCTTTAGCCCGCGTTTTAATTAGAAGTTGATACGGGTGTTAACCACGAACCTTCGCGATCCGGTGGCAGTCGTAATGCGTCCAAACGTGTTCAGACCGTTGATATTCGTGTTCGGATTGCCGAAGTTCGGATGGTTCAGCACATTGATGGCATCCAGCCTGAATTCGAACTGCCGACGCTCATCGATCTTGAAGCGCTTAATCATGTTCATGTCGAAGCCAAGGCTGCGGGGTCCTTTGATCGTGGCGAGTGCGAGCGTCCCAACCTCTCCAGGTTGAGGATTCACCAGAACGACCTGACCGTTTGGAGCCACGATCGCTTTATTGCTGTATGCCGTGTTCAAGCCGTTCAGCGTTGTGACGTTGGCCAGACCCGGGTCCGTGATCTGCGTGAATCCGTCGAAGTAGACGACGCCATTGGAGATTTTCGTCACTTTACCCGTGTCTTTCGGCAGTGATCCCACGATGTTCGGCTGGGCCTGAACATTACTGATGGTCTGGGTACCGGACGTCGTGCTGCCGACGCCAGGGGCCCCGGCCGCGGTCGGAGCGGCAGTTGTCAGGCTCAAAGGCGCTCCCGTGTTGAAGTTCATGATGGCACCCAGTTGCCACTTATTGGCGATCTGTTGAACCCAGCTGGGAGCGTTACCAAGAAGACGATGACCCACTCCGAACGGCAGCTCATACGTGCCGTTACTGGTAATCTGATGTGCGTGGTCGAAACCGAGCAGGGACTTCTCGATCGAGCGGCGGGTCGGATCGCGATAGGTTGCGCCGGCATCCGTATCGGCCTCGCCGAGGGCCTTGCTCCACGTCCACGACGTCGTGTTCGTGAAACCATTAGTAAGCCGTCTGGTGAACTGCAGTTGAAAGGAGTGATACGTGGAGTTGGCCAGATTGTCCAACATCGAAATACCGCCAAATTGCGGGTTGGGGACGATGTAGTTTTCCGGGAACCCATTTCGGCGCAGGACGGCTCCATTGCTCGAGCTACCCGTCCCGGTCGTCAGCGTGTTTAAAGTGTTCACGAATGCGCCGACGCTGCCGTTGGCCAATTGAGTCCGCGTCGTGGTATTGGCGCGAATAGCCATGGCGCCCGTCCACGTTGTGCCGTTGACCGTCTGTGCTCCTGTGCCGCCGAGGTTGATACCCTGCAGCATTTGATTGAGGAGAGCGGATTCGCCGCCAGCGCGGACCGCGTTGAAAGCATCGAAGAGCTCTTTGTTGTGATGCAACGCGTCAATCTGATTGAGATTAACAGTGCCCCAGAGTTTGGATCCCTTCGATCCAATGTAGCGGACTTCGACCGTCGTGTTGTTAGCCACCTGGCGCTGGATTTCCAGGTTCCAATTCTGGGTGTACGGCGACACACGGTCATACGTGCTGATCGTCACTGTGCGATCCGTTGTTGGAATCACGAATGGCACGGTGGTGGGCGTCCCCGGCGGAAGCGGAACCGGCAGCGTGATCGCCGAGATGGTTGTGTACGCCGGTGGTGTGTAGGTGACGCCGGTTCCACCGGAACCCACGAGATTGATACCCGGAACAGTACCAATCGTGTTATCCACCGTAATGAAGTTGCGCAGCGCGCCTTGATAGCTGATGCCGTAGCCAGCGCGGAGAACAGTTTTATCTTTGCCGAACCACGGAACATTCCAGGCGACTCCGACTGCCGGCGCCCAATTGTTCAGGTCGTTGCCCTTCAGATTGACCGACGTGTTGGGATTAGGTGAGTTCTTGCCGGCGAATTGCACTTGCGTCAGATTGCTGCAGGTGCTGGTGAAATTCGGTGTCCCCGGACTGGATGTGCAGGTTATTTTCGTCAACGCGCTCTCATCATCGCCGATGATCCGCGCGGCAAGGCCACTGTGTTCGAACGGTTGGCCGTAATACTCCCAGTGCGCGCCGAGGTTCAGCGTGAGATCAGGACGGAACTTCCAGTCATCCTTGAAAAATGCGCTGATCTCGCGCTGATGCTGCTGGTAGTACTTGTACGGCATCGCCGGCGAGCTTGTTAATGTCAGACTTTTGGAGTTCATAATTCCAAAGGACTGGTTGATCTTGTCTATTGAGGTCGTCAAATCGGTCAGCAAGTTGCGAGCGGTTGTAGCGGCATTGGCCGTGAGACCAGTAAACGCCGTGCCGTCGAGTCCGGCTACAGGGTTGTTGCCAGGGCCAAAGGTAGCGTACGGGGTGAAACCCGGATCGCCGAACCCCTTCGACATCGTGTTCCGGAATTCTAAGCCACCCTTGAATGCATGCTTTGTATGAGTCCAGCTGATGTCATCGCCGATGGAGTAGAGTGGGCTGACGTGTGAACGCCACCGCCCAAATCTGCCGTACGTGATGAAGCCGTTCCATAGCAAAGGCACGGGGTGGAACGGAACACCGTTAGAGAAGGGGACGAACTTAAGCGCCTCTTGGCCGGCAGCATCGCTGCGGTTTGCTGGCGGAAACTGCTGATCGATCGAGCGCCTGCGTCCAGCGCGGAGTTCGTTCAATAACGTCGAGCTCAGAGTCGACGTGAAGGTGATAATGTAGACATCCGGTCGCTTCACAGCGATCCCGTCAAACCCGTCCGGCCAGGAGCGCTGGATGGCCTGACTGGCGTTACCCCACGTTTTTTCCTTTGTACCGATGACGCTGAGTTTGTGATTGGAGTTGAACTGGTGATCAATGCGCGCGTTGTATTGATCACGGTCGACGTCGGGTCCGTTTCCATTCGTGAAGTCAAAGCCCTCGACGCGGCGTGTAAACCGAATGAGGGCGGTATTCAGACCATCCGCGGCCGGTTCGCCCGTCGGGGCGTTGGTGAACTCGTTGGGAGATGGCATGCGCCGCAACGTTTCCTGCATATAGGCGCTGTTACTGATACCTGACCGCAGCGGATCGCGAAATGTGCGGCAGTTGGCGACGGGAGCGCCTTTAAAGGTACAGTTGCCGAACAAATCAATCGCCGATAGAGGACCCGTCGCGCCTGCTGGCGTTATGGGGTTGCCGAACCGGTCCACCGACGGGTTGGCACTGCTGGCCGTGGCATTATCGACTCCGGGAAAGTATCGGAAGATGCCTTGACGCGCCTGGTCCGTCAACGTAGTGCCGACGGCATTTTCGCGCTTGATATCGCGCTGGCCTTCAAACAGGAACATGAAAAACGTTTTCTTCTTGACGATGGGTCCGCTGATACGGCCGCCAAACTGGTTGCGGTTGTCGTAGTTCTTCGCGACGCCGTTGAAATTGTTGAACCAGCTACTGGCGTCGAGCGCAGAGTTGTGGTTTGCCCAGAATACGGTTCCATGGAAATCATTGGTTCCAGAACGGGTCACCATGCTGACCTGCCCGACACCGCGCGATGTCTGTGCATCCACCGGGGCGGCCACGACCTTGACTTCCTCGACCAGATCGGGACTCGTGTACGTAATGGACCAAGCTCCGTCTTCAAACCGCCCTGCAGAAACGTTGATGCCGTCTCGAGTGGTGTTCACCGCGCTCAGGCGGCCGCCGGCAAAGTTGCCGATCATTTGATCGCCGCTGCCCTGAACGCCCGGCGTGGCCGCGACCAAACCGAACACGTCGCGGACTCCCAACGGCAAGTCCCGAATCTTGTATTCGAACAGGACTGAGCCCACCGAGCTGGAGGACGTGGCCAGAAGCGTGTCGGCCGCTACGTTCACGTCAACCGTCGTTCCAGCCGCTGCGTTAACCTGCAACGTGAAATTGAATCGCGCCTGCTGCGCGCCACCGAGTTGGAAAGCCCTTGCGACCGCCGGCTGAAAACCGGGCAGCTCGGCCTTAATGTCATACGTGCCAGGCTGGAGGCTGGCGAATTGATAAGCCCCGGCCTCATTCGAGATCACCGTCGTGACAATCGCTGTGCCGGTATTCGTCGACGTGATCGTGACACCCGGGATGAACGCTCCGGTGGCATCCTGAACCGTCCCCCCCAATGTCGCGTACGTCGACTGAGAGAATGCATTTACGGATAAAACAAGACACAGCAGCACTGCGCGTGTGCAGAATTTCCTCATATCGGTCCCCCCTCCAAAAGCAGAGGAACCAGAAGGCTCCTCCAGCCGGTTGATAGACTCGTCGTGGATCAGTGCGTCATGGCGTAGATGATGAAATTCATGCCGAGGCGGTAAGACTGACCCGAATATTTTTCCGGATAGCATTTCTCATCCATGTATTCCCATGCATCTCCGAGATCCGAGTTGTACGTGACCACAACCATGAGCCGGCCTTTATCGTCGGAGATTCCATAAATCCGCGGTTCTTTATCATCCGCGCGCTCCCAGGTCGGCCCACCGTAGCAGCCTGCTCGCTCGCCAGGGATCTGAATGATCTCGTTGATATCGAAGAACGTGTGGAAGACTTCATGAGAGAGAGGTAAGACTTCCATCTGCCGCTCCGGAAGAACCTTTTTCATCTGATATTCAAAGTTTGCCTTTTCGCGGAGTCCCCAGAAGTCGTCTGCGTGAATGAAGCCGCCACGCAAGAGATATTCCCGCAGTCGAGCGGTTTCTTCGTCTGTCAAATCCAGGCCGCCGGGTTCAACAATGTATGCGTAGGGAAACTTGAAAAGATCGGGGTCCGTGATTCTGATCATGTTGGGATTCGGATAGACGCGAAGGCCCGTCAGTCTATGAATCCCTCCCATGTACTTGCAGTCCGCACCGGGACTGTCCATGGACCAGCCCAGGCCTTGCGGCGGAAAGAAGTTGCCGCCCCCGAACTCAGGGCATCGGAAGCTTTTGGGCACGAACCGGCCCCATCCGCGCGACCCATTCTCCGTGTAGGCCAGGCGAGTGAAATAAAACTCCGGATCCGGATCGGGCGAGTCCGCCTTTACAAACATGTCCACGAAACCGGCGGCCGTGACCAGAATGAGCAATAGGACAACGCTTCTTTTCATTGTTCCTTCGTCTCGACGGGTTGTGCTGCATTCTACCCAATAATGTGCGAGACTAGCCGCACTAATTTCCAAGGGGTCCGAGGAGGCTCACGTGGCTCTGGCAGCGGGTACGCGGTTCGACCATTACGAGATCGTGTCGGCAATCGGCGCGGGCGCAGGCGGACCCCCTCAGATTCTGTGCGACTCCGTCGGCCCCGTTCTCAGCGGCACCTGGAACCAGGATGACGTTATTCTCTTCGCAAATCAGGGTTCTTTACATCGAGTCGGTGCAGGCGGCGGAGTCAGTGCGGCTGTGAGGACGCCGGATAAGTCTAAAAAGGAAGCCGCCTACGTGGCTCCGTGGTTTCTTCCCGACGGACGGCATTTTGTTTACCTCGCGGGAAGTTCCGAACAGGGCCGCACAGAAGTGCGGGCCGGCGCGTTGGACTCCAAGGATGATAAATCCCTGTTCGCCGTGAACTCCCAAGTGCTGTATGCGCCTCCAGGGTACCTTTTGTTCGTCAGAAACCGAACGCTCATGGCCCAGCCTTTCGATGAACGGAGCCTATCGTTGACTGGCGATGTCTTCCCAGTTGCCGAGCGGATTGCCTCTAACCCTAGCGTCGGTTTCGGAGCATTTAGCGTGTCCAAAAGCGGAACTTTGATCTATCGCTCGGTGGACGCATCGGAGACAAGCGAACTGACATGGCTCGATCGATCCGGCAAAAAACTGGATGTCGTACGGACGACCGGCAACTTCATCAATCCAAGCCTCTCACCAGATGGAAACCGTGTCGCGCTGGAAACGCTTGAAGCTGCGAGAGACATTTGGGTGATCGACCTGGCGAGAGGAACGAACTCTCGTTTCACCTTCGACCCTGCCAATGACATTTTCCCGGTCTTTTCTCCGGATGCGAAACAAATCCTTTTTGCCTCGAACCGCGGCGGCGCATGGGGTCTTTATGCCAAGCCGGCCACCGGCGTGGGCGCTGAACAACTGCTTCAAAAAGGACCGCAGAAATCAAGAAATGAGACAGCATGGTCCGGTCGTTATCCTGCGCGGCCCATTTCATTAGTGTTTTCACGCTTCGCTCCACCCGTCCCTCGAATACCGTGCGGCCATTCGCGACGATCTTGATGGGCTGTCTGAAATCAAATTTGTCCGGCGATAGCAGTAGCGTAAACGCGGCGACACCTCTCGTGGATGCGTCTACCGTGTTTCCGGTACGCAGGAGATCGACGCGGCCGGCCGGTTTTGTTCTCGAGAAGAGTAGCTCGGAGTTGCGGAAGACGTTCATGTCCGGCATCGAACTCGTATCGCCGGGCTGGGTGCCGAACTCGTCGATAACGAGCCAGTGCGCTCGATTGTGTGATGAACCTGCGGCTTCCCACGTCAACTTGTCGGGATGTGGATCACGCGGGTGGTCGGCGACGAACTTCTCGAACAAGTCTTTCAGTTCCGGCCACCATGCGGTGTTGTGGCCGGCCTCTGGTTGTGGGTAATACGCTACGGTGACACCGTTGCCAATGAGATGTTTGACGAAAGGTTCGACAGTAAATATCGGATATAAAGGATCGCGTCCGCCGTTAACGACAAACATGGGTTTGTTGCGCAGGTTGTTCGGAAACAAGCCGCCGTCGTCGATCTCATCGTTGGCGAGCACCATGATGAAACCGTTGAGCGGGAGGAAGCTCGCGAAGGGCGTGGTTTCGCGCATCCCAACGTAATAGGCTCCCGTTCCACCGTCCGACACCCCTGCGACAACAACGCGGTTTTCGTCGATGTTGTAGGTCCGCTTGAGCGCATCCACGATCGCATTCAAATTGAGGACCTGATCGTCACCCCACCATGGGGAGTCCCTCCAGGCGTACGGTATGACGTAAAACTGCTCGGCGCCTGCAAGCGCACCGATCTCCCCCGTGCCGCGGGGTTGATTATCCTTTCGCCCGCCGACACCGCCGTGAAGCTGAAATCGAACTTGATAACGCCGCGCTGGGTCATACGCAGGCGGGACAGTGACCGCATAGTAATGCTCGATCCCGTCCTTCGTCCGGTTGCTCAACTGGATGACCCCGGTTTGTCGAACCGAATAAGTCCGGCCGGCTTGCAATCGCCGCCATGCTTCGTCGAAAGTGACACTGGTCTTTACGATCTCGTCAGCGGTCCGCTCGGCCTCAGCCGGGGAATGCGCCGACCAAAACTTTTGGAACGCCGCTTCAATGCGGCTTGCGGTGGCCTGCCCTGCCGGTGCAGGGTGGTTCTGCGCACGAGCGGCAGGCAAATTCAGAAGCGCACCGAGCAAGGCGAGAGTGCAACAGAATCGATTCGAAATCATCGCTACTGCCTCCTCCGGTAATTGGGGCGATAATCCTGATGACAGGTGACGCAGGCGGTGTTGAGCTGCTCGTTGAGGGCGAGGATGCCATCCATGTCTTTCGCGCGAGCGGCCTTGTACGCGGCGGCGCCCACATCGACCAGCAACTTGGCGTCTTTAATCCAGTTACCCTGATCCCTGACGCGGCTGCCCACCATGAGCAGGTTTCCGGATTCCGCCAGCATCAAGGCGCTGCGTTGAATGGCGCCCCACTCGGCATTGTTTGAAGGAGGCGTCCGGCCTATATAAAAGATGTCGTCCGAGGTTGGTAAAATAATATCCACCATCAATTGGCTCATCGTACCTACAGGCTCGACCGAGGGTGCCTGAGCCAGGGTGGGGCCGGTCAGTATCAGGACCATCGCTAGAGAAAACAAACCCATGATTCGCACAGTAGCTCCTAACTGTAGTGGCGCTTGTGAGCGCCGGCATGCGGCAATTCGACAGACTGCTGTAGGCGCGGTCTGTGACCGCGCGTTTTTTTGATTCCAGGAAAATCGGGCGCTCACAGAGCGCCCCTACAGTTGCAATCTATTTTCCGCCTACGTAGTGCGGGGCGTCCTTATCTTGACAAATGAACTCGATCAGCTCCGTGTCGAGCATGATACGCTGCTTCACCTTGACGGTCCACGGTCTGGTATAGGCATTCGGATCGTCGACCGTGACCTCGATTTCCAGATTTCCGTAATTCATTCGCCGGAACCGTTCCGTTACTTTCGCGGACTCTGTCAAGGGATTGCCGTTTATATCGAGCCAGCCGTCGTCAATGAAACCGGTAGTCTCCACGACGAGCGTATCGCCTTCCCACCTTCCGACCGAATAGCCAAACCACCACGGTTCCGGAACGTCATCGGGCAACGGACGTCCGTCCGTGAATATCTGCCGAAGGCCGAAGTTTGCTTCGTAAATAATGACGACAAGTCCGGGGGTCTGGACAATCTTGCGAGGTTGAGGGTGATTGTGAAACTGCATAATGCCCATCGGCAGACAGTGCGCGTCGGGGTTGTCTTTGCTGTTATCGGCCATGCGGCTCTTTACGAGCTTTGCAGCCCAAGGTCTCAACGGCAGACCATCCTTGAATCCCGAACCGCTGTCCCGGAACGATGCAGGAGCGATTTCGTCGAGGGATACCTTCGGAGGCGGGGTCGGCCGTGCTGCGTTAGCAGTTCCATCTCCGCCGAGGAAGTTGGCAGCAGTCTGGTCCGCCGGAGTCCGAACAATCTGCCAGATTCCCGAAAGATCCGGCTTGCCATCCGGTGTCCGCGGCGCCAGCGCTTCCAAATTGGGTTGTCCGTTGGGCAATCTGGGAACTCCAGGTGTGGAGTAAGGCGGCCACTGCGCCAGGAGTGACGGGGCGTTGGCGGCGAACAGACCGATCAAAAAAGCGGCGTTGATGAACCTTTTCATTTCAGCCTCCCGATATTTGTGCGTAATCTATCCAAGACTCTCCCGAAGATGCAAGGTTGAAACTTGGGGTTTTATACACCGCCTCCGTGCAGTTTCTCTTCAGTAACGGAGTGTCTGAACCGGCCAAACATAAATGGAATTTAATTCTATTTTAACGTTGCCGCGCTGCGAGCGCGTATATACTCCGCCAAAATTTAACGACAAGCTTTGTGTTTAAACTCGGGTCCCCCCATCGTGAATGTTGGAGGCTTCGATGCTATTCAGACTCTTTTCGGAACGGTTTTGTTCGGCTCTCTCACTTTTCTTTGTTTTGGCCCTGACCCTTTTCCCCACTGTTCCGGCGAACGCGCAGGTGTCGGGAGCAACGCTCTTGGGAACGGTCACCGACACCAGCGGCGCGGTCATTCCGGGCGTCATGATTGCGATCAAGAATACGGCCACGGGTGTCGTCCGGAACCTGACGACGGACGAAGCCGGCTTCTACTCCGCGCCTAATCTGCAGGCAGGCAGCTACGAGGTCACGGCTTCAGCCGCAGGTTTCAACAGAGTGGTGCAGTCGAACATCACGCTGACGGTCGGGGCACAGCAGCAGCTCAACATATCGCTGAAGGTTGGTGAAATCGCTCAGGTCGTCGAAGTGACGGAAGCGGCGCCGCAGGTGCAGCTCAGCTCGTCCACTATCAGCTCCGAGATTAACTCCAAACAGATCCTCGAGATGCCCCTTAACGGCCGGAGCTGGAATGATCTGGCCGCCCTTGTTCCCGGCGTCAACGCGATCGAGAGCCAGGTCCCCTTCGAGAACGGCGCGATTCGCGGGAACCGGGGCTTTGGGAACCAACTGACCATCTCCGGGGGCCGGCCTACGCAAAACAATTACCGGCTGGATGGGAACAGCATCACCGATTACGCCATGGGCGGGCCCGGCAGCGTCCTGGGAGTCAACCTGGGCGTGGATGCGATTCAGGAATTCGCCGTAGTCACCGGTAACTATTCGGCCGAGTATGGGAGGACCTCCGGCGGCATCGTCAACGCCGTCAGCAAATCGGGCACCAACACATTCCATGGCGACGTCTACGAGTTTTTCCGCAACCAAGCGTTGGACGCGAACGACTTCTTCTCAAATGCCGCTGGCCAGCCGAGAACCCTTTACAGGCGCAATCAGTTCGGCGCCGCGGCCGGAGGCCCGATCAAAAAAGACCGAACCTTCATCTTCGGCGACTACGAAGGGATACGCCAGGCGGAGGGGGTTCCCAGTTCGAATTCAACCGTTCTCTCTGACGCGGCGCGCACGGGACACCTGGCGAACGGCACCGTCGTACAGGTGGACCCGGCCATTCAGCAGTTCTTGCGGCTCATGCCTCACGCCAACGGGCCGGTCAATGGGGACAAAGGCAACTTCGTCTACTCTCCGCCAGCGGTGATACACGAAAATTACTATACCGGCCGGTTGGATCACAAGATCGGCGATAAGGATAGCCTGTTCGGGACGTACACCTATGACGACACGCCCTTCAATACGACAGACGGCTTTGGCAACCACTCGATCTTGTCTCAAACCACGCGCCACATCGCGGCCCTGGAAGAAACCCACGTTTTCAGCCCGGCCCTGGTCAATAGCGCGCGGCTTGGTTACAACCGGAACGCCGTGATTAACTCTCAACCGGTCGCGTCGATTAATCCCGCCGACGGGGACCCTGGTCTGAGCATGATGCCCGGATTTGGTGCGCCCGTAATGTTCATCTCTGGCTTCGCGCGGACCCCTGGGGGCTTGCCCCCCGGATTCACCCATCACAACTGGGATTCCATCCAGTTTTACGACGACGCCTTTCTGACCCGTGGAACCCATTCTCTGAAATTCGGCTTTGCTCTGGAGCGGATGCGTTACACTCCCTTCTCGTTGTATCAGCCAAACGGACTCGTTCGTTTCAATAGTAGTAAGACCGGTAATGCCGTGCAGGACTTCCTCACCAATCAACCGTCTTCCTTGGAGGGGGGGCTTCCCGTCGGAGTTAGCTCGCGGGGCTTCCGGCAAACTCTCTTCGGAGGATATGTCCACGATGACTGGAGAATGCGCCGCAACCTCACTCTGAATGTGGGGTTGCGCTATGAAATGACCACGGTGCTTAATGAGGTTCAGGGTAAGACCACAACCCTCCGCAACATCTCCGACCCGTTACCCTATTGCGGGACGTCGGCTCCTACCGCAACGAACGTCTATTACGGAAAGCCGGGTTGCGCCGGCGTTGGCCCATTCTTCTCCTCGAACCCCACGACTCTTAATTTTGAGCCGCGATTCGGTTTTGCGTGGGATCCGCGCGGTGATGGGAGGATGGCCGTTCGTGGCGGCTTCGCCATTTTTGACGTGCTGCCGCTGCCCGGATACTTTTTCACTCAGTCCTGGATGCCATTTTTCCTCACGGGCACTGTTACCAATACGGCGGCGACGCCGTGGAAGATGACATATGGCGTTCCGCCCACCACTCCAGGCAGTGCATACTCGTACTTCGGACCGGTAAACGACCCGACCTGCACGTCGCCGCTGGGGAATTGCTCGCTGACTGCCTCCTATGTGGAACCGAATCCGAAGCGGAATTACGTCGAGCAGTGGAATATCAACTTCCAGCGCCAAATCAGCTCTACCTTGACCGCAACGGTGGGTTATGTGGGCTCACATGGCCTCCACCTGCTCATCCGGGGCGATGATTTCGACATGGTCATCCCGCAGCACACTTCCGCGGGATGGCTCTGGCCTGCTAATTCCACCATCAAGAATAGGATCAACCCCAACTTTGGGCTTATCCGGGGGATGAAGTGGAATACCAGCTCCAGGTATAACGCCGTCCAGTTTAACGTCCAGAAGAGGCTGAGCCACGGCTTCCAATTCGGAGGCAACTACACCTACAGCAAGTCGATGGACAATGATTCCGCGACCATTGCGGGCGATGCGTTCTCGAATTCCATCACCACCTGGTTCTGGTTCGCCCCCTCAATCAGTTGGGCGCCTTCGGACTTCAACTTCACCCATACGGCGTCCATCAACGCGATCTGGCAGATTCCTGTGTCTTCCTCTCTCCACGGGGTGGCGGCGGGGCTGCTGCGCGGATGGCAAATGGGCGGCATCTTCAAGGCGAATAGTGGAGTTCCGACGACGCCCCTCATCTCCGGGGACCCGATGAATGTGCGAAATTCCGGCTCCGACACATTCGGCATTCCGGATAAGATTCCGGGACGCGATCCCATCAACCACAATTTCAAGAGCAATCCGGGAGGAGTGTTCCTGGGTTACATCAACTCCAGTGCCTACAGGGTGCCCATGGCGACTCCCGAAATCGCATCGCAGTGCGTGCCTTTTTCCCAGGTTCCGGGCAGTTGCTCGAATCTTTTGGGCAATGCCGGCCGCAACAGCATTGTCGGCCCGAATGTGTACACCGTGGATCTCTCGACGCTTAAGAACTTCGCGGTCAAGAACATCTCGGAGACCTTCAACGTGCAATTCCGGGCGGAGTTCTTCAACGCCTTGAATCACGCAAACTTCACGCCGCCCTTGCCCTTTTTCGGCTCTAGTAACGCCCAGATACTCAATTCGAACGGCACGCCGCAGGGCGGGGGAGGCCTGCAGCAACCGTTGGTGACGAGGCCCAGGACTATTCAGTTCGCGCTGAAGGTCATTTGGTAAATCCATCGTGGAGGCTCGCATGAAATGGTCTAATGTTCTTTTTGCTTTCTGCTCGTTGCTCCTTGGCGCTTACGTTCTTGCGGGCCCACCTTCGGGCTATCACCTGCTCAAGAAAATCCCTTTCGGCGCGGCACCCGGCGGTCTCGAATATTTTGATTACATTACATTCGATACCGCTACGCGCCGCCTCTACCTCTCGCATGGGACCGAGGTCAAAGTAGTCAACGCCGACAGCGGGTCCGTAGCCGGCACCGTTTCAGATTTGAAGCGGTGCCATGGCGTTGTCGTGCTCAATGATCTTGGCCGCGGATTCATCACAGACGGTGGCACCGGTCAAGTCGTGATCTTCGATCTGAAGACGTTCAAGACTCTCGGTCAGATCAAGGCCGGCAATGATCCAGACTCCATCCTCTACGATCCGGCATCAAAGCGTTTATTTGTCTTCAACGGTGGTAGTAAGGATTCGACGGTGATCGATCCTGCTAAAGGGGCAGTTGTGGCGACGATTCCCTTAGGCGGGGCTCCGGAGCAAGCAGTGGCCGACGGGAACGGGATGATCTACGACAATCTGCAAGACACCAATGAGGTTTTAGCCATTGATTCCCGCAAGCTCACGATCACGTCGCGATGGAAGGTCGCGCCTGCCGGACAACCAGTCTCCATCGCAATGGACCGTCAACATCGGCGGCTGTTTATCGGAGGCCGCAATCCCAAAATGCTCGTTGAGATGGATGCGGACACTGGGAAAGTGATCGGCCAGCCATTCCCAATCGGCGATCGTGTGGACGCCAATATCTATGATCCGGAAACTGGCATGATCCCGCTCCGACTGCGCAACAGCGCAACCCGCAGCCCGTCGCTATTCCGGGAACGTTTCGCTTGCTTATCTATGGGCCCTCTGGCGGCAAATGAGACTTCGTGTTTGATCTGCTAATGATAACTAAAGGAGGTTCCTCGTGAATTCCTTTGGCAACTGCACGTATCGTCCTTGTTTATGGAAGGCTGTTCCGATTCTCGGCGCCTGCCTGTCCGTTCTGATACTTTCTTCTCCGCTGTTCGCACAAGGCAGCACGGCGCGGATTTTGGGAATCGTCACTGACGCAAGCGGCGCCGTGATTCCCGGCGTCAGCGTGACTATCCGGGATGTCGATCGAGGTACAGCGCGTAGCCTCACTACGGATGAGGCAGGAGCATACAACGCCCCCAATTTACTTCCCGGAACGTATACGGTTCGCGCGGAGCTTCAAGGCTTCTCGATCGTCGAGCGACAGAACATCAGGTTAGAGGTCGGGCAAGACATTCGTGTCGATGTTTCACTCCAACCGAGTGGGCAAAGAGAACTGATCACAGTCCAAGCCGAGAGTCCTCTGGTCGAAACCAACAACGCCGAACTGGGCGGAACGATCGCCAACCAGGTGATCAATGACCTGCCCTTGAACGGACGAAACTTCGAAAACCTGCTGGACCTGCGCCCAGGCGTATCGAAATATCCTGGCAACTCGGGTTGGACCAACAGCACGAACGGCGGCCGTCCTCACGACAACTACTTCATGGTCGACGGCATCAACAGCAACGATCCTTGGATGGCGCAAAGCATGATGAACGCAGTGATGGCCGCAGGTGACGCGGGTACGATGCTGGCCATCGATGCCATTGATGAATTCAAAACACAACAGAATCCCAGCGGTGAATACGGTTGGAAACCCGGTGCGGTGGTCAACGTGGGTGTCAAGTCGGGCAGCAACACGATGCATGGCACCGCCTATGCATATGGCCGCAACGGTTCATGGGATGCCCGGAATTTCTTTGAGAGACCGGGAACGCCGGAAGCACCGCTGCAACTCGAGCAGTTCGGTGGCAGCATCGGGGGGCCCGTAAAAAGAGACAAACTGTTCTACTTCCTCAATTTCGAGGAGCAGCGGTACAGCGTGGGTAATCCGGTTCAACACAAGGTCCCGATTACGGCTGCCGGCATTGGATCTGCAACGCAGAACCTGATCGCCGCATGCA
>WNGK01002041.1_pt1 | contig 21797 bp, 20 predicted proteins | sample 5400601 | NCBI WGS metagenome assembly WNGK01 (sample SAMN13153376, study PRJNA577476) | soil metagenome | isolation source: 60 cm soil or saprolite under Garry oak tree replicate 1 | place: USA:California | collected 2016-06-15
CCTCGAGCAACTCTGTTAACTCCTTGGTTTCGATTTTGCCCGCCGCGACTAAGCGTTGGCCTGCGCTGGCGTTCGCGACGATTGCCCCAACCGGATTGTTGACTTCATGCGCGAGCGAAGCCGCCAGTTCGCCCATCACCGCGACGCGTCCCACCCGGGCCAGTTCCATGTTTTGGAGCTGTTGCTGCACCTCCGCCTCCTTGCGCGCGGTAATGTCGATCACCGATGCCAGAACAAACAGACCTTCGGTGGTGTGGATCGGACTAAGCCCCACTTCGACGGGGAATTCGCTGCCGTCTTTTCGACGGCCAAAAAGATCGCGCCCAGCTCCCATGGCGCGGCTGCTGGGTTCGGAAAGAAAACCCTTGCGATCACCGACATGTCGATCGCGGAAACGTTCTGGAATCAACGTTTCGATATGGAGGCCGATCAACTCGTTGAGTGAATAGCCAAAGACGGTTGCGGCCGGCGAGTTGGCGAAGCTGATCACGCCAGCTGAGTCGACCATGATCATCGCGTTCGGCGCGGCATCGAGCACGAGCCGGAACTTTTCTTCTGCGCGCTTCCGTTCAGCGATGTCAATGCAAGAGCCGATGTAACCGAGGAACTCGCCATCGGGGGCAAAGCGCGGTGTTCCAGTATCCAGAACCCAGCGGTATTCGCCGTCGCTTCGCCGCAAACGATATTCCATTGTAAACTGTTGCCGTGCGGCGAAGGAAGTTGTGTAAACGTTGAGACAGCGGTCGAAGTCTTCCCGGTGAACGCCCTCGGCCCATCCATTGCCAAGCTCCTGCTCCAGCGTTCGGCCGGTAAAATCGAGCCAGCCTTTATTGAAGAACGTGCAAAGCCTGTCTGGACCCGACACCCAGATCATGACCGGCGCCGTGTTAGCCATGGCGCGAAAACGAGCCTCGCTTTCGCGAAGTTCTTCCTCCGCATGTTTGCGGAGTGTGATGTCGCGCGACACCCCGCGCGCGAAGACCGGTTTGCCACCTTCGTCTAACTCGACGCTGCCATAACCCGCGATCCAGCGGATGCTTCCGTCCGGTCGGATGATGCGATACTCGCTCTCATGGTCGATGCCGCCGTGCTCGGACATGTGCTGCACAATTAGCTGCATACGTTCGAGATCCTCCGGGTGCACGACCTCGAGCAATCGGCGAAAGTTCATCGGTTCCGATTCCGTGAAGCCGAACAACGTTCTCCATTTCTCCGTTACCCAAAGTTTGTCATCCCGGATGTTCCAAAGCCACAGACCGAGGTTCGCCGCGCTGGTCGCGAGGTTAATGCGCGCTTCGCTTTCCCGCAACGCGGCCTCGCTCGCTTGAAAGCGCTGGGCAAGTTGGGCCGCGCGAACCAGATTGTCGCTCAACTCATAGCCCATCGCCGCGATCATCCCCAGATACGGAAAGCTGACGAAGAACGGCGATTCCATGATTCCCAAAATCACCAGCGCCGACTGCGCGGCCGCCAACGTGACAAACAAAATTGCGCTCCCGCCCACAATGAGCGCAGGCCGCCGGTCGCCACGCCGCCAGACGGTGATCGTGGCATCCACGAGAAAGATGAAAAGCAACACGATACTTAGTTGGCCGATCAAGGTCCAGGGGTTCGGCACACCAACCGGTGCCGAGACCGTCTCTCCTCCCCACCACGAGAGGTGTCGCAGACTTGTAATTTCCCGGTAGTTAAGATTCGGGGTGAAAAGGAAATTGAGAACCAGCGCCAGCGTGCGCAGCCCGCAAACAGTCCAAGCCAGCCACTGTCGCCCGGCGCGGAGATAGAGCCGTACAAACCAGACGAGCGACACAATTAGCATCCACAGCGGCAGGTGCGCCCATCGCAGCAATGCGCCGTATTGCGCGGTGGTCTCCGCGCGCATTGTCGTCAGCTCGAGTCCGGCGATGACTCCCGCGGCAAGAGCGCTGCACGAAAACAACAAATGCTCCCACGCCTCTCGGTGTTTGAACCAAACCAGGAGATAGATCCCCGCCAGCGTGAAACAGAACGCGCTATCCATCGACCAAAGCAGTGTGACCCAGCTCATGGGCAGAGATGACGTCGCTCGGAGTTGAACGCGAACAAGGATTCTTTTGGCGGTTGCGAATTATCCTCTGCGGGAACTAAGGAAACCAGCAACCCTGCCGGCCCAATGAAACGCTGCATAACGCGTGAGTTGGTTGGGACAATAAAGCGGGCGAAGCCGACCGTAAATCCAAATCGAGGCGGAGTCCCTGTTCATTTCGCCGTGCGACCAAACCCGACGAATTGAGCGCACCACTCCTTCTGCCAACTTTAAGGCGCCGTGCCGCTAGCCTTGGGCATCAATGATTCAACGGGAACACCCAGCCATTTCGCCGCGGCTTCGCGTTCTTCGAACATCTCAACGTTCAATGGCGAGTGATCGGTCAGGAGGGCGTGGATCTTAACGAGGTGGGCAGCTTCCGGATGCGTAACATAAAACGCGGACTTTATCGGTCCGCGCCCGGCATAGGAAAGGCGCCGGTGAAGGGCGACATGAAAAACATATCGGAAAGTGAGGTGAAAAGACTCGACGGCCGAGAGGTCGCAAAAGCGATTGAATGGCTTGGCGGCCATGGCTTCTCTCCTGACCAGATCTACCAGAATTTTGTTTACCGCAGCTTCATCAAGAATGTCCCGCGGTCGCCAGATGAGGAGACGGGCTTCTTCGAGAAACTCGACCTCGGCAGGTGGTTTCATGGCGAGGGCGGGTTGCTCCATGTCGCTCCTTCCTCTAGAGTGCGCTCTCTCTCCGGTCTTGGTGTATTTCAGCATCTGCTGGTCACCCGTCGAGTTGCCGGTTGGAGCCGGCCCACCAATTGAGCCAAAAAATCAATATCACATCCACTGCGACAAAATAGAGGAACATAGAATTAAAGCCTTTCTGCTAACCTGTTGTTGCATTGTAAGAGCAACGTGGTTTTCGCGGTTGAGCTTGGCCATTGGACCTTGGTCCAATGCTGTGCGCCCGGCGAGAATTGGTTTGGTGTGTGTCGAAGTTCAGTTCTTCTCGAACGGGAAGAGGGTCTCCTAATCGTCCTTCATGCTCACGACCGCCCAGCCCCGCGCCTTCTCCGTCGAGCGCTTTTAAGCAAGAGGGATAAAGCTTTTAGAATGACCACAAAACCTTTGGAAATGACAGCAAAAGGCGTTGAAACGACGGGTAAACCTTTTGGAATGACGGGTAAAGGTGTTGGAAACCGCTCGTCGCGTTCGGTACGCGAGGAAAACAGCGAGTTCGGTCGCGTAGCGCCTCAGGGCGACCCGGCGAAGCGGAGTCCGACTCGGCCTGAGCCTCGCGGTGTTCGCCGGGCGTTCTCAAGCGCAAATCACAACCCGCTTGACCATCGGCAATTTCGCCGATTCCCTTGCCGTGTTTGCGGCTGCTAAGCGCATTGGACTAAAGTCCCATATACGGCTGTGGGGAGTGCTGCTAAAAGCCTTTGATTACGCCATCCGACGTCTCAACGCACTTTCGGCCGGGCCGAAAAACCGGTTGAGGGGCTTAACCTTCGCTGAGGCACCGCTTAGCGCGATCTCCAGATTCAACTGGAGCCCCGAGTCGACCGAAGCGAGGCGGCTGTTCGAAGCGCCTCGTGAGGATGATTCCTGGTTCCGCGCGGATCTGGGAGCAGTCAACCCCAAATAGAAAACCGTTTATGAAATTCGTTAGTCTCCGAACAGAGCGCACTCACCGACGCGGTACGTTCGACAAGCCGCCGCGCGTCACACTTGAATCTTTCACCAGTCCAATTGCCACGTCTCCCCAAACCCACACCTACATCGAGCTCCAGCAACAGATTCACCACGATCCGCGACTCTGGACGCGGGATGTAATCTCTCAGCGCCTTCCGTTCCTCTTCACTCATGTCAAGCACCTGGCAGCCATCATCGCAGCGCTGACCTTGCTCATTGGGCTATGGTTCGGTGTCTCGATGTACCACGCACCACGGCCAAGCTACCCGTACTACGATACGCAAAAACCGGTTCCACCATGGAGCGAGCCAACGCCACTTGAAGGCAGTCGCGACAGAGGAGAAGAGGCCAGATGAACATTCCGGATCAGCCAATTGCCATGTCTCCCCAAATCCACACCTACACCGAGCTTCGGCAACAGATTCACGACGACCTACACATTCAACATCCCGAATGGATCCAGCCAAATGGCGAATCCCCCATCTGTGATTCTTACGAGTCGCGCCTCACGGAACTGCTCGACACTTTGACGCGAAGGGGATCCACCGAGTATAGCGCTTGACTCTATGAACATCCGCTTCCTTTATGAACAAGGAAGCATATGATCAAAGCAATATCGATCCTGTCGATCGGTGCGCTGGCAGCGATCATCGCGGGCTGTTTAAACGCTGAGCACAGTGCCTCCGCCACAGGAGAGCGCTATCCGTGGAAGAGAAATATTGTGACAACTGTCTTTTGGATCGGCGAGCGGCCGAGCGGAAATAATCCCGTGCCGAACCGGAGGAGCTCCTGGGACAAAGATTGGACCAGGAATTACGGCGGTTTTGACGACCCAAATCCCGTGCATCGCCGCAATTACATTCCGGTAAAGTTCACGCCTCGACAGAACCCGTTTTACTGCGCGCTTCCCTACAACGACAAGTCAGTCAATGGTCACCGGCCGGAAGCGCCCCGCGTCGTGCCGTGGTTCAAGGAAGCGTACCAAGGCCCCGGGGTTTCCACCTGCAAGGATCGATGGGTCGCGATTCGCAAAGGGAATCGAACGGCTTATGCGCAATGGGAAGACGCAGGACCTTTCCGCACCGATTATTGGCAATATGTCTTTGGCAACGAACGTCCAAAACCCAATCTGAACAAAGGCGCGGGTCTCGATGTCTCTCCGGCTGTGCGTGACTATCTCGGATTAAGCGAAACGGATGTGACCGACTGGCGCTTCGTCGAGTTTAGCGAAGTATGGCGCGGACCGTGGTCGACGCTCGGAGAAAACAACACATTTGTGATTAGCGATCGCAAAACAGGCAGGGAATTGGCCGAGGCGTCAAAGCGCGCTGAAGGCGGTGCGATTGCGCGATAAGCTTCGCGAGGAAAGGCCATCTATTCCTTCTTCGCCTCGGCCATCAGCGCGTCGCTCAAACTTGTGGGATTGGTATCGGCCCGAAGAATATCCGCAGCACCTTTTCCTTCCCAATCACGCGCACCAGTTCGTGCATCGTGCAGTACATGACAATCAGCACGAGCAGAATGATCTGGATGGCCCAGAAATGCGGCCACACGATTTCCGCCAGCAATTTTTCGTTGCCGGCCACAAGGCCGCCAGCTTGCCGCCAGAAATCGACAAGACGCTCCAGATAGTGAATGAGCGTGGCCAGCAGCAGGTAGATCAAGGTCTTCCAGCCGACGTTGTAGATCAGCGGTTTATTGGGAAAGCGATTGATCATCGGCAGCAAGTCCGCGATTAACACTGCCTTGCCCAGAATGAGGGCGGCGACCGCAACCGACATCGAAGACAGTGGCGAAACCCGGTTCCCTTCAGCATCAACACACGAACAAACGCCACCATATGCAAAGCCACGAAAAAAAAGATTGTCAGTGGGAGCAGCGCAAAGAACTCCTCCTTGGGCTTGGTGGATAGTTTGGTCATGGAGTTAAATTGCGATGAGTCTTGTCGGTTTCTGGTTCGCGTTCCCGCATCTGGTTAAGACGGATGCGGTGCGCGTTTCACAATCGAAGGGCTGATCCCGTGAAAAGGCGGGCGGCCTTGTGAGCCGCCCGCCGTAAAGGTCATTCCGGTCACTGGACGGGGCCTTTGCTTGCCGCCTCCGCCTGTTTCATCCTTGTCGCCATCTCCGCTTTCACGGCTTCAAGGTTGAAACTCGCACCTTTTTGCATCGGGGGGAATTCGAGGAAGGTCTGGAGTTCCTTGCCCACCACCTGCTGGACGAACACAAAGCGCCAGAATTGGAACTTGAACCAATCAAAGTATTGCTGTCCCCCTTCTTTCGTCCCATCGTTTGGCCAGGCCGTGCGCTCGAACGGATCAAGGCGCAGGTTGATTAGGACTGGCACGTCAAGGTGCGGCTTGGCACCCAGCCAGCCCTGGGGCTGGTCAATGAAACGATATTTGTAGTCGTCGATGCGCACCGCGCCGACAGTGCTTTCGCCGAGGTAGAAGATTTCGTGACGCGTGGACGGGCCTTTGCCGGTGATGGCAGCCATCTGGTCGTAGCCGTCCAGATGATTCTTATAAGTCCGGTCGCCGAGTTTCACACCCTTGAGCAACTGGTCGGTGATATTCGGGTTGCCAGCGGCATCGAGAAAGGTGGGGAACCAGTCCATGCCGGAGAAGATGCCATTCTGAACGGAGTCCGCCGGCACGTGGCCGGGCCAGCGCAGGATGCACGGCACGCGGAAGCCGCCCTCCATGACTGTCCCCTTGGACTGCGCGAACGGTGTCTGACCGCCATCGGGCCAGGTGAACACTTCGGTGCCGTTGTCGGTGGTGAAGACGACAATGGTGTTGTCATCCAAGCCAAGGTCCTTGAGCTTCTGCATGACCAAACCAATGTCGTCATCGAGCTGGGCCATGCCGGCTTCCTCTTCTGACCAGCCATTCTCGGAGTTGCGCATCTTCTCATACTTGTCCGAGAGGTGGGTAACGATGTGCATGCGTGTCGGGTTAAGCCAACAGAAGAACGGCTTGCCGTCCGCTTTGGCCTTCTCCACGAACTTCAAGGCGAAGTCGCGGATCTCGTTATCCACGGTCTTCATCCGGTCAGGATAAAGCGTGCCGGCGTCCTCGATCTTCTGTTTGCCGATTTTGCCCCAGCGCGGCATGTCGGTTTGGTCGTCCGTCTCCGTGGCCCAGCTATGGACCATGTTGCGCGGGCCAACTTGGTTCAACAAATTCTGCGGGTAGTTAGGATGCGCCGGGTCTTCCATTGCATCGAGGTGATACAGGTACCCGAAGAATTCGTCGAAGCCGTGGACCGTGGGCAGGAACTCATTCTTGTCGCCAAGGTGATTCTTGCCGAACTGACCGGTGGCGTAGCCCTGCGCTTTGAGCGCGGTCGCAATCGTGCAGGCTTCGGCGGGCAACCCGACCGACGCGCCGGCCTGGCCGACCGTCGTCATGCCCGTGCGAATAGGCAGTTCGCCGGTGATGAAGTTCGCGCGACCCGCCGTGCAACTCGCCTCGGCGTAATAGTCGGTGAACAACATTCCCTCCTTGGCGAGCTTGTCGAGGTTCGGCGTCTTGCCGGCCATCATCCCGCGATGGTAGGCGCCGATGTTCCACATGCCGATGTCGTCGCCCATAATGACGAGGATGTTGGGTTTCTTTGCTTGCGCAAAAACGTTGCTCGCTGAAAACGTTGTAATCAATGCAGTCGCGACACCGAGTATAAAGGTAAACCGATACTTAGTAGGATTCATAGAATCCCACCTTTGCGTGTTACGCGTTGAGCACGCTATTGGACTTAAGTCCTATGAGCCTGCGGTTTTCGTGCCCGCGTCTTTCACGCAACGAAAACCGAGATGATTGGTGCCGGTGCTGACTTCGCCTTTGCCGCGCGTGCCGACGATGTAACGCGAACAATATTGGTCGTTGCAAAGAAACGAGCCGCCGCGGTGCACGCGCTTTTTCTCGTTAGGCTCGGAGGGATCGAATGATGAATCGGGTCCGTGCGGATTCATTGCGACGACGCCGGCTTGGGCCAATGTCTCGTAATAGTCGGAACGATACCAACCTACAATCCTGATGCGATAAAGCCGGCACCGGAAAAAGAAGTCTGGCGGAAATGGGAGATCGTCTATACCTGCAACGCGCGCGTACCGTTTTGGATCGTGCGCGTCCCGAAGGAGATCATTTCAGGTCATGGAGGATTGTGGAGCGATAACTCCATTGCAATATTCGCCGCCATTTTCCGACTTCACTTTCCGCTCAATGCCCACGGAGAAAACGTGCTGCCTGACACGGCGCAGATTTCAAACGATCCGGATTTGTAGCGACTAAACGGAGAGAAGCAGATTTCGGAATAGTTCGTCAGCAGAGACTGGAAGGACTCAATATCGGCCTAACAGCCACGCTAAAAGGAGTCCAACCAAGACTCCGATGACGGGACTCACTCTTGCAAATCAATATGGCAAGGTGTCCCAAAGCGGCGGGTGTATCTTGCCGCTTACAGGTGCGCTCGTTTCTTTGAAACCAGCCTGGCTAAATGCCGGCATCCGTATCAGACCTTAGGCAATTCGAGGAAGGCAACGGTCAACGCACGACTAGCCGCCGCCATTTAAAGCGGTTCATTAGCTCATTCGTTGTCCCTCTGATATTGCCGCGGGTCCTGATCTGGATCCAAACTATTCGTCGCCGAAGGGATTCATCGGTCCGAATCCGTCGAACTCCTGAACTCGCACGTGATTAGGTCCGGCACCTTCAAAAACCATATCGGGACGATCCTGCATCTCTTTTTGAACCCGGCTCGTGTTCTCTGGCCCGCTAAGTGCCTGCTTGTAGGCATCGAATTGCTGCTGTTTGCCGACGTAGACCTGATCTTTCTGCGTGGTCCGATAGACGTAGTACAACTTGTGTTGATACATGATCGCCGACACTCGCCCTTCCGGCAGGCCGTCGATTTGCTCGCGCTGCCGCTGGGTTGTGACCGTCTTAAGACGGAACCCCGATTGCGCAAGCAAGGTTTCTTTCGTGGCGCTCCCTCCCGCCAGCAGGGTTGACCCTGTTCCTAACGCCAGGATGGCGCTCAATACAACTAACGTGGTTGATAGCTTCATGATTTATCCTTTATTACGTGGTTTTTCTTTATTGGTTGCTTAAAAGTCTTAATAGCTGCACGGCGCATAAGGGTCATAACAAGGTTTGGCGGGAGAAACTTGACGTCGATCTATCAAGGGCTCGCTTCACATCATAGCGGGGCTGTTCTGGACGAAAGACGTCAGCAAGAGCAAATAGAAAAACGCCCACAGCGAGTAGATAAGAAAAAGCAATTGCGGACACAGCCAGGAAAAGGAGAACGGCTTCTTTGAGCGGTCGCATAGGTTATTGCAAGCCCGTAAAGGATTCTGCACAGCAGACCGCCTGCTGTCATGTAAGACCTTAGTCTTATCGGCTGGCAGGTTTCGCGCTCGCGTTCTTCACACAACGAAAACCGAGATGATTGGTGCCAGTGTTGACTTCGCCTTTGCCGCGAGTGCCGACGATGTAACGCGAACAATACTGATCGTTGCAAAGAAACGAGCCGCCGCGGTGCACGCGCTTTTTCTCGTTAGGCTCGGAAGGATCGAATGGCGTGTCCGGTCCTTTGGGATTGTTCGTTAGGCCACTCGCTTTGGCGAGCTGCTCATAATAGTCGGGCCGGTACCAATCGCTGCACCATTGCCAGATGTTGCCGGCCATGTCGTAAAGGCCGTAGCCATTTGCCGGAAACTGCGCGACCGGCGCGATACCGGCGAAACCATCTTCGCCAGTGTCTTTCATCGGGAATTTTCCCTGCCAGGTGTTAGCCATCCATTTTCCGCCGGGACGAAATTCGTCGCCCCAGACAAATGTTTTTCCTTCCAAACCGCCGCGCGCGGCGAATTCAAACTCTGCTTCGGTCGGTAAACGTTTGCCCGCCCATTTGGCGTACGCGTCTGCGTCCGGATATGCGATCTGCACGACCGGATATTTTTCTTTTCCTTTGAGATCGCTTTCCGGTCCGAGCGGATGTCGCCAGTTCGCACCTTTGACGTAGGTCCACCACTGGAAATGATTGTCGAGCGGCACTTCATGATTGGTCGGCGCAAACACGACTGAGCCTGCGACCAGATTTTCGGACGGCGCAGTTGGAAATTCTTCTTTCGTCGGCGTGTGTTCCGCAATCGTTACGTATCCCGTCGCCCTAACGAATTTCTCGAACTGTTCATTCGTGACCGCGGTCGCGTCCATCCAGAAGCCGTCGACATAAACGCGGTGCACCGGCTCCGCGTCGTTCGAAGCCATCGGCATTTCGGAATTGCCATGGCCATTGGTCGCAGCGCCCATCAAGAACTCACCGCCCGGAATCCAGACCATGCTCGGCGGGCTGTTACCTTTCGATGCAGGAGACTGCTTGCCAGAAGCTGTCGATGTGATGTTTGTACTGGCTAAAGATTGATTCGCTGCGAGAAGGTGCGGCACGCGCGAGGGCGCTTGGCACTGTTCGCATTTTGTATCCGCTCCCAGTGCGCCAGCGACCCGGAGCAGTCCAAATGTGGACAGAAAGCACACGACGGCGAAATGGGACCAAAATTGTTGCAGCAGTTTCAAAAGCCGGCGATTTGAGAACAGGAATTTGCCGGGTTCTGCTGCCTCCCTCTATAGGACTTTGGTCCAATTGGTCTCCCAAATGCCGACACCTACGATTCGCATTTGGATTCCGCGGAGTACTCATGTGATGGGGCGCTCCGCTAACACTCAGGAACAGCTGCTATGAAAACACACTCGAGACGAAATCGTAGCTCGCGTTATTGGGCTTCGTTATGCTCGTGTCGGCGACGCTACTAGGGGCGTGCGCTGCGTATGGACCCTACCACGTCAACACCGCGACCGAGCCTCTCAACTCAGTACGCGGCCCCGCCGATGGGCGCTACAAAATGGCCTTCATCGAATTTGGAGATCAGGGCTCGGCCGCTCAACATGTAACATTCGAGGTCGTCGTCAACCAGACAGACGGCGTGGCTGCCGGGAAATTCTTCGGATCTCATACTATGCGTTGTTCGTCCAACTTGCCCTGACATCGCATCACAATAACGGTTCGCTCCGGCCTATGCGGCTTTCCCTACCGGTAATCCTTGCGCCGCCGGAATACGGAAAAAGAAACGCGCGCCGCCACCCTCGACGTTTTCCGCTACAAGCGTACCGGCATGCGCTTCGACAATCGAACGAACGATGGTCAAGCCCATGCCCGTTCCTTCTGCTTTTGTGGAGAAGAAATGATCGAAGACTTTATCGGGCCGATCCTTTGGCAGGCCAGCGCCGAAATCGCGCACACTGACTTCCGCGCTCTTTCCCTCAAGTGAACGCGTACTAATAATGATGCGGCGCTCGGCGGGCGGAAGCGTTTCCACCGCGTCGAGCGCATTCATAATCAGATTTAGCAATACCTGTTGAATCTGGACCGGGTCAGCTTCCACATCCGGCAGGCGAGAATCGCAGTCCGTAACGACGGTCGTTTCTCGGATCAGAATGTCGGAGCGCACAAGCCGTATGGTATCGCCGATTACACCGTTCAGGTTTAGCAGACTGCGGGTGCTCTTACCTTTGCGCGCCATCTCTCGAATTCCGTTAATCACTTCTCCGGCGCGATGGCTGGCGGCCGCAATATCAGCCAGCAACTGTTTAAGTATCGCGGGGTCGATTTGGCCCCGGTCGAAAAAGCGACGAGCGGCCGCGGCGTTGTTGGCAATAGCGGTGAGGGGCTGCTTCAATTCATGTCCGAGCGAGGCGGTCATTTCGCCCATCAACGCGATGCGGCTCAAACGTGCCAGCTCCTCCCGCTGCACTTGCAATTGCAGGTCAGATTGCTTTTGCGCACTGAGGTCAATTGTCACGCAAATTTTTTTTAAAACGTTTCCCTGCTCGTCCCAAAGACTTCGGCCCCGCGTGATGACCCAGCGTGTTTTACCGTCGGGCAGGACGATCCGGTGCTCAATCTCGAACGTCTCCTGGGAGGCTCGTGCCTGCTCAAGAGCCGCTTGAACCGCAACACGTTCGTCGGGGTGAATACGTGACACGAATGACTCGCGGCTTAACGGCTCATCGGGGGCAAAGCCGTACATTGTTCGCCCCTTTTCACTGATCCAGGCCATGTTTTGTTCCGGGTACAAAACCCAAAACGCGAGATCCGCCGACTCCGCGGCGAGGCTAATTCGGGCTTCTCGTTCGCGTAACATGCCATGATCCTGCTGGCGCTCGATCGCAATACCCGCGATGTGAGTGGCAATTTCGGTCAACCGCATCTCCTCGGCATTTGGACCTCGCGGCTCCTGGCGATACATGGCGAACGAACCCAACACGTCGCCATGAGATGAGATAATCGGAGTCGACCAACATGCTCTTAGGCCGCAGCTCTTGGCCAGGCCGCGATAATCAGACCAAAGAGGATCGATCAGGACGTCCGTCACGACCACCGGCTTGCGCAAATACATCGACGTCCCACATGAACCAACCCGTGGACCAATCGGAAGGCCGTCCACGGCTTTGACATAAGCCTCCGGCAAATTCGGCGCCGCGCCATGCCGCACATGTTTGCCGTCATAGCTTAAAAGCAGGATGGAACAGCGTAGTCCATCGGTTTGCGCCTCCATCAGTAGAACGATCCTGGTGAGAATGTCCGCGAGTGGCGCACTCACCGCAATCATCTCAAGAATTCGGCCCTGCCCAGCGTAAAAGGGCTCTTCCTTCTCGCGGTCTCCTTTGTCGATTCTGTCTCGCTCGCTCATTGAATAGCGTGCATTGCCAGCGCACCGCGCACTGCGGATAGAAATTGTTCGTCATCAAAAGGCTTAATCAAAAAAGCGACTGTGCCGAATTGCATCGCGAGGATCCGCGCGGCGGTATCTTCGTGTCCGGTGATCACGATCACATGAGTCTGCGGTGATGTAGCGCATAGCCGCGCCAGAACTTCCAAGCCGGTCATTTCTTCCATCCAGATGTCCAGCACTACGAGAGGCACCTCATGTGCCCCGACATAAGCAATGAAATCCTCGCCCTTATCGAACTGGCGGACCGCGAATCCTTCTGAGGCGAGTAAGAGACCGGTCGATCTGAGTACCAGCGGATCATCGTCCACCAGGCAAACAATCTCTGCGTCGGACTTTTCAACGGGCGTCATACACAATTACGCTTACGCGACCGCCTCATTTTCAAGGTTAGACATATCCAGAAACGCCAGACTAGCCCCTACGTCCCGACAGGATATTGGACCTTAGTCCTATGCCATCACACGCGCGAGCACCGAGAAATGCTTCGCCGCGCCTTTAAAAGCTGGCCTGACTGAAGAACGACGCGCCTAGAAATGCCATGATTAGACCGATTAACGGGCTAAGCATCGTCAGCCAGACGGCTATGCTAATAACTACGGAACCATGTGTTTCCATGCGTTCCAACTCCCGGCCTCCGTACGATTGCTGCCCTGGAGCGGCCAGATCAAGCGCAGATATCATGGTTTAATGGATGATGATTTAGGCGGGTGGCCAAGTCCGCGATGAACCACCTCGAGAAATTGTTCGTCATCGAAAGGCTTAATCAAGAACGCGACTGTGCCGATTTGCGTAGCGGTAATCCGCGCGGCGCTATCTTCGCGCCCTGTGATCACGACGACATGGGTCTGCGGCGACATGGCGCATAGCCGTGCCAGGACTTCCAAGCCGGTCATTTCTTCCATCCAAATGTCCAGCACGACGAGTGGTACCTTGTGTGACGCGACATAACGAATGAAGTCCTCGCCGTTATCAAACTGACGAACGACGAATCCTTCCGAAGCGAGTAAAAGTCCGGTGGATCTGAGCACCAGGGGATCGTCATCCACCAGGCAAACAATTTCGGCCGAAGGTTTTTCAGTGGGCGTCATAAGCATTTGTGCAGACGCCTCATCCTCAATGTAAGACGTAGCAATCATACCGAAAGGTAGTCCCAAAAGATCGGCAGGGTATTGGACCTTAGTCCTATCCGGGTTCCCACTCGCGGAAGACTCCCCGCCGCGTTATTGTAGCGACCGCCGGAATGCAACAATTCTGGGGTAACGTTGTCAGCGGAAGAAAAGGAATAGTGCGAGAAAGCCGGTCAAGATCCCCAACACGGGACTAAGAACGGCGAACCAGAACGAGACGGGCCAACCTAAGTCGCTGCTGTTAATGTGGGACGTAGCGATTATGCCGTACATTCGTCCCGACAGTTCGGCAGGGTATTGGACCTTAGTCTTATGCGGGATTGCGAGCCGGCGAGACGCCGGCGCGTTGCGAGATGCGAACCAAATCAGCCACCGAGGTGACACCGAGCTTTTGCATGACGCGGCCGCGATGAACTTTGATCGTCTTCTCGGCCGTGTGCAGTTCCGCCGCAATCTGTTTGTTCAACAGGCCCATAACGACGAAACGCAATACTTCAAACTCACGCGGGGTCAATCTATCGACACGTCCACGCGCCTCGCGTCTTTGCTCGCGTTTGCGCAGCTGTTCCTTGCTACGTCCCAAAGCGCGGTTGACTGCTTCGATGAGTTCCCCGCTGTCGAAAGGTTTGATCAGAAAATCAACCGCGCCTTTTTTCATTGCTCGGGTAGCGGTCGGCACGTCGCCATGGCCGGTAAGGAAAACAATCTGCTCGCAAGCGCCTCGCTTCTCGAGCGCTTCTTGTAACCCCGGACCCTTCAAACCCGGCATGCGGACATCCAGGACAAGGCAGATTGGGCCTTGGAAGATTTCGCGCGTCAGATAATCTTCCGCGGAAGCAAACGTCTCAGCGGCAAACCCTGCGGATTTAAATAAGCGGCGCAAACCTCGACGCACCGACGGGTCGTCATCCACTGCGCAGACAAGCTCCCTCGCGCTGCTCACGCAACCTCTCCTGTTTCCTTCTTTGTTGCGACCGGCAGGCTAAAGAAAAATCGCGCGCCCTCGTCGGCATTTTCCGCTCCGAGCTTGCCCCCATGCGCTTCCACGATCGAGCGAACAATTGTCAGGCCCATTCCCATTCCGTCTGGCTTGGTGGAATAGAAGTGTGTGAAAATCTTATCGGGATTGTCTTTGGGAAGTCCGCCACCGTAGTCCCGCACGCTAGTTACGACAGAATTAGCTTCGCATCTTGTGGAAATGAGAATCCGGCGTTTAGCCGCCGGCTTTGACTGCATTGCCTCGATCGAATTCATCAGAAGATTTAGCAACACCTGTTGCAAATTGACCGGGTTAGCATCCACCATCGGAAGATTCGGAGCGAGTTGCGTCTCGACCGAAGTGGCGCGTCCCAGCAAATCGGAATGGAGCAGCCGCAGGACCTCCCAGATGATCCCATTCAAATTTACCGGGCGCCTTGTTCCCTCGCTCTTGCGCACGAAATTGTGAATCCCGTGAATAATATCGCCCGCTCTCCGGGCATCAGCCGCAACATCGGCGAGCAACTCGTCAAACATTTCGAGTTCGGGGGAATTTTGCGCCAGAAACCGTCTCCCGGCTGCCGCGTTGCTGGCAATGGCGGAGAGGGGCTGATTAAGTTCGTGCACGAGCGAAGCAGCTAGCTCGCCCATAGACGACACCCGGCTCATGTGTGCCATCTCTTCGCGCTGCAGTTGTAGCTGGAGGTCGGCTTTGAATTGCGCCGTGATGTCGATGGCTACCCCAATCAGTTCGCTCACTTCCCCCCGATCGTTGCGCAGATAACGGCCGCGCGAAATTAGCCAGCGTGTTTCGCCGTCCGGCCGGAGCAGGCGATATTCAATTTCAAATGTTTGCGACGCGGCTCGCGCGCGCTCGATGGCTTCGTCCATTGCAATTCTGTCTTCTGGATGCACGCGAGAGAGAAACAACTCGCGGGACAAAGGCTGGTCACGATCGAAGCTGAAGATGGCGCGACCATTGTCGCTCATCCACGATTCCTTCCGCTCAAAATCGATCGTCCAAAATGCCAGGTCCGCCGATTCGGCGGCAAGACTGATGCGCTCTTCGCGCTCCCGGAGTGTTATCTCCCCTTTGCCGCGCTCTTCTATGACGGCCGCAAGCAGCAAGAGCGGGACCGACATGACGATCAAAAACATTTGAATCGAAAGCGCATTTTCTTCTGCCGATCTTGTCGAAAATGGCCCATACCCGTGGCCGGCGCTCCATATCGCAAGAAAAGTCAAAGTGCAGATGGCCGCGCTCGCGCCGCGTGAGCCGAAACGTACTGCTGCCCAGATCAAAAATGGCAACGGCAAATAGAGCAGCGTGGAATCTGCCGTCGGTGCCAATTTATAGAAAACGATGGTGTTGACCGAAAGCAAACCAAGCAGAAGAAGGCTGGCTTCGAGAAATCTCGGACGACGAATCTTGCCCAGCCAGGCGATTCCCTCCGCGCCCCACATTACAATCAAAGGCGTCAAGGTAAGCGCGGCCAACGCGTTTGAAGTAAATCGAATTCGCCAGATTTCCCAATAGTTGTCATGTCCCCAGTGGTTGAGAACGACGAACGCCGCATCCAGAAAGGAAGAAAGAAACGGCCCCAAAAACGCAGCGAAGAAGCAAAAAATTCCGACGTTGCGAAGACGATCGAACTGGACCGGACGATCGATCAGATACCGGATGCAGCTCGCACTGATGAGTGCTTCGCACGAGTTGCTGATGAACCAGCAAAAAACCATCGTAGGAGGAACGTGACTCTCCAATTCTGCCGTCAAATGCGCAGGAAATGCGGCCAGCAGTAGCACCCACCAAATGCGGACGGGCGCCAACAAAAGCGCCGCCAGCAAAATCGAGTTGGGTGGCCAGAGAACTGAAACCGGATGCGGCCGAAGCGTCAGCGCGAATCCGATCTTCGCGCCGAGATAATACGCCGCGAACACCACGAGCGCGGCGAAAAAGGGTCGATAATCCAGCCGCCCCTGTTCACTTTCCCAGCGCGACGACATTCCACCGCTCAGCGGCTGGGCAATCGCTCTCATAATCGAAGGTGACTTATTCCGAAGGCCCTCGATTAAACCAATTTACCCCAACGGTCTGCTATTGGCTTAACCGATTGCTCGGTAAGCGATTACAATAATCAAAAGCGAGTACGCGACACAAGCTTGTAATTGTTACATCCTTGTGACACTTCCCGCCCTAAGCGGTCTTGCGCACGATGAGCGACACCCCGCCATTCATCCGTATCAATGTGCACTGCTTCAGAAGTGTTGGGTGGTTCCAGAAAGGTTTTTCGCGCACCACGGACAAACCCTCGCTCATCCAAACGTCCATTCCGCCGTCAACCACGACAGCCTGACAGCAGCCTCCTCCGGTAAGGATGCCAGCGGCGAGGCTAGCCTGCACGCGGCCGTCACCAATGATGTATAAAGGTTCAGTCGCCGCGCGCTTCCGGTCTTGAAGCACCTTGGCTGCAGAAAGCTTTTTTAAAGGAACCGATCGCGCGCCGGCAATGTGAAAGCTTTCGAATTCTTTTTCCGTCCGGACATCAATGAGATCCAAAGGTTCGCGGTTGTCGATCAATGTTGCCAGTCCGACGGGATGAATTGTGGTCAGGTTATTCTGCTTCTGCGTCATCCAGACCACCAGTCGTGATTGATAAACGTGGCGAAGTCGGTGTCGGTGCGAGGAGGCGGACTGCCTTCGAGCTAAAGAGGGCTTTGCCGGTCAGATCAGCAAACTCATTGAAGGAATGAACGAGGCATTGAAAATTCTCTCGGACATTTCGGAACGCTGCCTCGTCGAAGTCGGACGGCTCGTCATACAGTGGCCGGACACAGGCCAGCCTTTGCCGCAACTCCATCAAATCGAGCATCGATCCCATCGCCATCAGCGGCGCGCGCAAGTTTTGCGAGTGCGCGATCAACCATGCCTTTTGCGTGCTAGTGGCGAGTTCGAGCGCCGCATCTATCCAATAATCTTCTGTGCGTTGCGTACGAGTTTGGTGTGTTGATCTTGCCGGTTTTTTTAGAACACTTGTTTTCATAGATGGTCGAGGGTCGCGGTCATTGAGATATTTGTTTTAAGCAGGCGGGCGATAGGGCATTTCCCCCTGAGTCATGGCAAAAGTTTGAGACAAGGAGCGAAACCCGCACATGGGACCTTGCTCTTATTCGCGGGATGGACCGGCGAGATGCGAACACTGTCTGCCTTCTACGAAGCCAGTGTCATTACGCGTGTGGGGCTTTAGATAGCATGTGTAAGTTCGAGCCCAGCACTTTTTTTTCCTCGTGTTTCTGACGAAAATTTCGCCGTGAGGAGTAGCAATCCCGCAATGGCAAGAAAAAGCGCAGATACTGTAATCTCGTGCAGCACCGCGGCCACACACGCTGCTAGCGCGGGCAAGGCCGCACCCCGAATGAGATAGATTGGGGCCTCGAGGGAGGATCTCTTGCGCCACAGTGGAAGACCCCGGGCGACCCAATCCTTCATTCCGCCATCCACCGGAACGGCATTCACGCAACCGGCGGATCGAAGTATCCCCGTCGCAAGGCTGGCTTGGGCGTGACCGTCTTCCGAAATGACATAAACACGCTCTGCTGTCAGGCGTCGCCCTCGAAAGATCCCGGGCGTCACCAGCTCACCAAAGGGAAGCGATTGCGCCCCCGGGATGTGCATTGCGGCAAATTCATTCTTTGACCGAACGTCGATCAAATCAATCGGCTCATGATTGACGACCAACGTTCCTAAAACCGAACAGTCCATCATGTTCATACCAATTGATCGGCGAAATGTGCCAATTCAGCCCGTTGGACTTTCGTCTTATAGGATCGCCGGACTCGTTTTGGTCTTGAAATGGCGAGTGTCAATCGGGATTTTAGCAAAACAACGCGTGGCAAATCCAAGTCGCGGCGATTCAATCGGTAGCTCATTTGGTAATGGCTTGCGGCGCAGATCGCTTCGCGTGCTAGAATGAGCCGTTTTCTACTCGCCATTCGTGTTCAACTCGATTTCTCGGAAATCGCGCGTTTTCCTCTCGTAAATCGATTGTCTTTTGAAATGAAAAGCGATGTTTTGAAATCGCTGATTTCGGATTCCTAAGTCTGGCGCGTCTGCCAATTTCGCCACCCTGGCATCGGAATTTTAGATTGTAGATTTCAGATTTTCGATTGCAAACGAAGGAGACGGTACATCGCGCTTCTTCTCTCCTCTCCCTTGTTCGGGAGAGGATTAAGGTGAGGGTGAAGGTGATGTCTTGACAGTTGGAATCCCGCGCCGCGTCGTGAGATACACGGCGAAACTGCCGAGCCAGTGTCCACCTTCGTAATGTTCGCCGGTCACCGCTGCGAGTCCGGCATGCCGATGCGCATCCGCCGCAGCCTGCAGCGCCGGCCGGCGCGGATCGTCCTCCGGTAGCGCCGAAAGAATTCCTTCCAACATCCACGCCCGGCTCAAATTCAGTCCGTCGAGGTGCGCCAGCTTCGGATCGCTCGGGTCCGGCGAGATCGCGACCGCCAACCAATCTGGATTTTCCGTCACTGGAATCTGCGGCGTGAATCCCTTCAACCAGCCTGCGAATTCTTTTTGGGGGAGGACGCGCCGCATCACGTCGGCTTCACCAAGGCAGGGCGAAAGAAAATCTTCACCGGAAGGTTCGTAATTGAGCGGACAATTCTTGTCCGCCAGAAAAAACTTCTTGGACGAGTCGCGGACCAGTCTTGCAAAAGCTTCATTCTTCGTCGTCCGCGCATAATCGAACATCAGTCCGAGACCGAACGCGGTTTGGTCGTGCTCGCCGATCCGCACTGGATTCGAAAGTTTCGGTAACCATTTCGTCAGCCGTTCCACCGCCGCGTCTTCGAGCGGCGTCAGGTTCAGTAGCCATTCGTGCGCTTGCGGGTCGTCCCATTCGCGCAGCTCAGCGCAGAGCTGGAGCAGCCACGACAACCCATACGGCCGTTCAAAACTCGAGCGACCTTCGCCTCGAACGTAAGTCGCCTCCTGTTTCAAATTTTCCGCGGTCAGACTTTGCTTGAGCGCGTCGCGTGCAGCGCTCGCAAACGGCGCGCCCGGAAATGTGCGGACCAGTCTGACCAGTAACCAATGTCCGTGCACCGACGAGTGCCAGTCGTAACAGCCACAAAATGCCGGCGTCAGTTTTCGCGGCGGCGCCACGTCCGCATCGCTGTTGAGCACGTGACTGATCTTGTTTGGATATTCTTTGTGCACGCACGCGAGCGCGAGTTTGGCGAAGCGCTCCGCCGCTCTTGCGTCGAATCCGCCAGCGGACGGATCCGCCGTGGCGGAGGCCGGCGTTTCGGCCGCGAGAGCCATCGCCGGAACGAGCAGGAGCACAAACAAAAGATTTTTCATTTTTCAACGCCACTTTGCTGGTGGGACGAGACTCTGTCGAGCCAGTCAATGCCAATCAGAATTAAGCGTTGAATGTTGGGCGTTGAGCGTTGGACGTTTTCTGATAAATCACACAGTCTTATGCGATTCGCTCACTTCTTTACCGCTTGCGCATTGCTCAGCGCTGCGCAAATCACCGCCGTGTCCGCCGCCGATCCCGATAATCCGCTGCTGAAAGAAAGCGCGCTGCCTTATCACTACCCGCCGTTCGACAAGATTAAGGACGCACATTTCGTCCCCGCGATCGAAGCCGGCATGCGCGAGCAGCTCAAGGAAGTCGATCTGGTCGCGAACAATTCCGAGAAACCGACGTTCGAGAACACCGTGGTCGCGCTTGAACGCACCGGCCGCTTGCTCGATCGCGCCGAGCAAACGTTTTCAAATCTCAACGCCTGCAACACGAATCCAACGTTGCAAAAGATCGAAAAGGAAATGGCGCCGAAATTGTCGGCCCACCGCGACGCGATTCATCTGAACGGCAAACTCTTCTCGCGGATCCAGCAGCTTTACGACGGCCGCGACAAACTCGGGCTCGATCCGGAATCCGCCTATCTCCTCGAGCGTTACTACAAGGATTTCGTGCGCGCCGGAGCGAAGCTTTCGGATCCTGACAAGGAAAAGCTGAAGAAGATCAACGCCGAGCTGGCGACGTTGCAGACGCAATTCGAACAAAACGTTCTCAAGGAAAAGAACGCGTCTTCGATCGTGGTCGATCGCAAGGAAGAGCTAGCCGGTCTTTCTGACAGCCAAATGGCAACCGTTACCAACGCGGCGAAGGCCGAGCACAAGGACGGCAAGTTCGTCATTCAAATGCAGAACACGACGGGGCAGCCATTGCTCGGGTCGTTGCAAAATCGACAATTGCGTGAGCGCATTATGCGGACGTCGCTCGGGCGCAACAGCAAAGGCGGCGAGTTTGATACCCGCAACGTCGTTCTGCGCACGGCCCAGCTTCGCGCCGAGCGCGCCAAACTTCTCGGCTACGAAAACCACGCCGCCTATCAGCTCGAAGACCAAACCGCGAAAGATGTCCCGACCGTGAACAAACTTCTGGGCGAGCTCGCGCCGGCGGCGGTCGCTAACGCCAAACGCGAAGCGGGCGAGATGCAGAAGATTGTCGCTCAAGAAAACGGTGGGTTCCAAATTGCGGCCTGGGACTGGGATTTTTATTCCGAGAAAGTGCGCAAGGCGCGCTACGCCTTCGACGAATCGGAGCTGCGCCCCTACTACGAACTGAATCACGTCCTCATCGACGGCGTTTTCTTCGCCGCCGGAAAACTTTACGGACTCACCTTCAAGGAACGCCACGACCTGCCGGTTTATCTGCCGGAGGTCCGCGTGTTCGAAGTTTACGATCGCGACGGCAAACCGCTCGCATTGTTTCTCGGAGATTATTACGCCCGCTCTTCAAAACGCGGCGGCGCCTGGATGAACGCCTACGTCGAGCAAAGCGATTTGTTCGCGACCAAACCGGTCGTGGCGAATCATCTCAACATTCCGAAACCGCCACCGGGCGAGCCGACCTTGCTCACGCACGATGAAGTGCGGACCGCGTTTCACGAATTTGGTCACGCGCTCCACGGAATGTTTTCAAACGTGAAATATCCGCGCTTCAGCGGAACGAGCGTGCCGCGCGATTTCGTCGAGTACCCATCGCAAGTGAACGAGATGTGGGCGACCTGGCCGGAAGTGCTGAAGAATTTCGCCAAACATTACAAGACCGGCGAGCCGATGCCGCAGGCGCTGCTCGATAAAGTCGAGGCCGCGGA
>WNGK01002042.1_pt1 | contig 21791 bp, 23 predicted proteins | sample 5400601 | NCBI WGS metagenome assembly WNGK01 (sample SAMN13153376, study PRJNA577476) | soil metagenome | isolation source: 60 cm soil or saprolite under Garry oak tree replicate 1 | place: USA:California | collected 2016-06-15
CAGGTCATAGATCCCTGGCACATGGACAGCCTGCTGCCACAAGCTCACCGCCTGTGGCACCGAGCCGTCATCGGCGGTGCTGACAGGCCAGGTAGCGCGCCGTCGTTGCATGACCACCTCCAGTGGGCAACGCACACCCACGAACAGCACCGGGAGGCCCTCCAGAAGCCTCGCACAGGTGGGGAGAATCCCCCGTGGGACAGCATAGGCGTCATGGTGCCCGACATCCACCACGACATTGAGTCCCAAGCGGCTGTGCAGAGCAATGGTCTCATACATGGCGCGATACAGGATCACAATCAGAGGCTCCAGGTCGGGGCGTTCACCTCCAGGCCGTAGCCCGATCCCAGGCTGGTAGCGCTGGGGGGTCATCTGCTTGAACCGATCCACCCCCAGATTCATCCATACCCCCTCAAACATGTTCTGGATCATGGTGGCAATGCTGGACTTCCCGGATCGCGGAGTCCCGTTCAAAATCACGATCTGGCCGACTGTACCTCCCTGGAACATGCGTTTCCTCCTTTCGCTCGGGTATGGCTGACATCCTTGTATACCACAAATGTACCCGACTGACGCAACAGCCTACCCAACCAGCGCAACATGGTTCAGAACATGCTCTTAATATCAAATTTGTTTCCATCGTGTGTGTTTGGGACCTGGCGAGGGCAAGCCTCGCCACTCCATTTCCGGCAGGAATCAACAGGATTTGATATCAGTTGTTCAAACGTTCTCGCGGATGCCGCGTTTTCGTCAAAGATTGAGACTGACGATCAAAGTTTCGGGCTAGCTTGAAACGTGCTCGCGATCTAAAACCCTATCCAAAAGAACAGCACATTGCTGGCAGAAAGGACAACCTGTTTCCGATAGAGAGATGCTATGTTTGAGCCGAAGGAACAGCGCTGCATATGGAGTAAAACCATCCCAGCAAGCAAGAGCCGTCGTCCAGGGCAGATGCATCCTCCGATACTCATTCTTCATTCAGGAAGAGAGATACGAACACTATTGCTCCATGTCAACAACATGATCGTGAGCTTTCAGAAAGGAAGAGAGAACACCATGAGAAGCGCAGCATTTCCCTCTCAAAAAAAGCGGAAACCTGTTCTGGGATTGGAGATGGCGTATGTAGATGAAGGGCATGGTGATCCCATTGTCTTGCTGCATGGCAATCCTACCTCTTGCGCAATATTCTTCCTTATGTCGAGGCGCTTGGCCGCTGCATTGCCCCTGATCTCATCGGCATGGGCGATTCCGAGAAGCTGCCCAACAGCGGCCCCGGCTCCTCTACCTTCGTCGAGCATCGAAGCTTTCTGGATGCGCTGCTCCAAGCGCTTGGCGTCCGTGAACGGGTCACCTTTGTGGTGCAAGACTGGGGATCGACCCTGGGCTTCGACTGGGCGTCTCGCCACCCGGACGCGGTGCGCGGTCTTGCCTCTATGGAAGCGATGGTCAAGCCATACACCTGGAGCGAGTACCCGCAAACAGGACGCCACACCTTTCAGGCGTTGCGGTCACAAGCAGGCGAACAGATGGTGCTGGAACACAACTCCTTCATCGAGTTCAATCTTCCCAGGACGGTGGTGCGCACTTTGACGGAGGAAGAGATGAACGCATATCGCCGTCCGTTTGCCCAACCGGGTGAAGGGCGCCGCCCCACGCTGACCTTCGCCCGTCAGCTTCCGATTGATGGCGAGCCAGCCGATGTGACCGAGATCGTCACGGCCTACGGGAAGTGGCTTTCCCGCAGTCCCATTCCCAAATTCTACATTCAGGGCGATCCAGGCCGGTCACAACCGAGCCAACATGCGTTTTGCAGCACCTGGCCCGCGCAAAGCACGGTGATCGTGAAAGGGGTTCATCATCTGCAGGAGGACTCTCCTGATGAGATTGGGCAGGCGATCGCAAGCTGGCTGCACCATCTGAAATAAGACGCATAGGCAGTCAAAACACGCTTCACTTTCCAAAGAGTGAAGCGTGTAGCTCCATTCGGATTTGCTGCTGACTTACTCAAGGCCTAGAGCGCGTGTATGTGATATCGAAGTCGTGCTTCCATTCGGTACCGTCAGCTGCTATTTCCCAATAGCCTGTTATCGAGTTTCCGTCGGCGCTGATTTTCCCTTCGAAGCGTTGAAAAAAATCTGGGTCTTCACGCCAGAGTTTCCACACCCCTTCACTGAAACTCATTTCATAGATTCTCGAAACCCCTCGAGAATCGTAGTAGAGCATCCTATAGGTATCAAGCGATTCATTGCGGCCTATGACCGAGGTAGATTGTGGGGGGGAATGATCACGAAACACGAGAAATGCACCATCTAGCCACTCAAAGGAAGCTCGCCCTGTTTGTGTGGCTTGAGGGTCAGGCAGAAATGACGCATGAGATACTTCGACGTTCCACTCGCCTATCAATAGCTGAAGTTGACGAAGCGCGGGGTTCAGTTGTGATGGGCTATTGTGTTTCGGTTGAGTCATAGCTTCATAATACCCCTTCGTCCGTCAAGTAGAGCAAGAATTTCCGGTGATGGTCCGACTTCTCCCATCTATTGTAGTGAAAGCATGTACTTGCGTCAATGGGGTAAAATCCAACAAATGGATGAATAAGCGAATATATGCCGCCATAGCGATTTTCGAGAATGATGAACAACGTTGTTGTGCTATACTGAGATAGAGCACATTTCAAGCGCTCAGACACCCCTTCCTGTGGAGCTCTGCTGGAGAAAGAGATGGATGAAAACGTCCAACACGACCTCGCCCTGGCGTGTCGCCATTTGGCACAACACGTGAGCGAAGATGACGAGGGACTTGACGCGACCAGCCGCAGCCACAAGTCAAAAGAGAAGCAAGAGGCGCTCCAGGCGCTTTTGAGCGTAGGGGATCAGCGTCATTTCTCCTTTAATGATATCACCGATCTCCTCTGCGCCGTCTATTGGGGCAGTCCTTTGCAGTCAAAGGCAAGGCAGCATGTTGCTCAACTGCTTTTCGCCTGGGCACAACGGCGGGATCTCCCCTTTGGGGATGCCGTCGAAGCGGCTCACACCCTCTACAGAATCAGTCCGAAGGGATCGCAAGACAAGCAACAGGCTGTCCAGATGCTCTTGACCCAAGCACGTTGGCCGAATATCACCATGAAACAATCCGTGGAAGCGGTGACGGCCCTGTGTTATGCGAGCCCCTTACGATCAAAGGAGAGGGATCAGGGCATCCTGGCATTGTTAGACGTGGCCCAGCGCCCTGACCTCTCTGTTGAGGATGCTCTGATATTCATTACGTTGGACTCTGATTCTATGTGCATCATCTCTACCACTTCTGCTGGGTTGACCAAGCGGCAAGTCGTTGTCAGGAAGCAGATGCTCGAAGCTCTGGCCCAGCACTCTGACCTCACTTCTGAGCAAGCCATGCAAACCAACGAGGCTTTGTCTTCGTTGAGTGATACCCAGCCGTGAGGAGAGGAAGAGGAGCTCCCCATCTGCCAGTCTTCGTCGTTATTGAGCGAGAGGGGGCCCGTGTCCCTCCACTTGTGCATTTGCTACCCAAGAGATATACTTCCCCCAGAGCACGTTTTGGGTAGCACACAGACACGCCTGGGTCACACCGGGCAGGAGGAAGCGAGCCTGCGATGCCGAAGGCAGCTCCGTATCATCTCAGGTGGGACCTCTTGCAGGGCACCTACACCCTTCATGACACGCGCAGCCAACGGGTGCTCGCGGTGGTTCCAGAGAGTCACACGTGGTGCGACTGGCTGGCGAGCATCCCGTCGTTCACCTTTAGCGGTCAGCACGGACATCTCACCGTCCGCCAGGAGACCCGTTCAGGTGGGAGCTATTGGTATGCCTATCATCGAGTTGGGGAGAAGATGGCCAAGCGCTACCTTGGCCGGACCACAGAGCTCACCCCTGCTCGTTTAGAGCAGGTAGCCGCCCGGCTTGCGACCGATGAGAACGCTGTGGACGCGGAGACTGCTGCGGTTCCCTCCTCCCGTGCCTCTCTCTCCCAGGAGGCAACGCCTCCATTAGAACAGGCAGCCGAGCTTCCTCCTCCATCTCTCAGAGGAGCTTTCTCGCGGACACGCGCTGCTCTCCCAACCTACCTTACCCCACTGCTTGGGCGCGAACAGGAGGTGCAGGCCGTCTCTGCCCTGCTCGCGCGTCAGGAGGTCCGTCTCGTGACGCTCACGGGGCCAGGTGGCGTCGGCAAGACGCGCCTGGCTGTCCAGGTCGCGTCCCACCTGCAAGACACGTTTGCCGATGGCGTGTGCTTTGTCTCGCTGGCCTCGGTCAGTGATCCTGACCTGGTGTGTTCCACGCTCGCCCAGGCGCTTGGCCTGCTCGAACCTGAACACACCCCGCTGCTGGAATACCTGAAAAGCTCCCTGCATGGGAAACACCTGCTGCTGCTGCTCGACAACTTCGAGCAGGTGGTCAGCGCCGCGCCCCTCGTGGGCAAACTGCTGCTCGCCTGCCCAGCCGTGAAGGCTCTCGTGACCAGCCGCACGGGCTTGCGTCTGCACGGAGAATACGAATTTCCCGTCGCACCGCTGGCCCTGCCCGGTCTGCAGGAACGGCCAGATGCTCATGCCATCGCGCAGTCGGCAGCGGTGGCGCTCTTTGTGCAGCGTGCCTCGGCCATCAAGCCCGGCTTCTCGCTCAGCGATGCAAATGCCGCCGTCGTTGCTGCCATCTGCACACGCCTGGATGGGCTGCCACTGGCCATCGAACTGGCGGCAGCCCGCATCAAGCTGCTGCCAGCAGAGGCGCTCTTAGCCCGCTTAGCACAGCGGCTCGCTGTGCTCGTCGGCGGCCCACGCGATCTTCCTGCGCGACAGCAGACGCTCAGGAACACCCTCCAATGGAGTTACGACCTTTTAACCCCCGATGAGCAGCGCCTCTTTCGTCGATTTGCTGTCTTTGCGGGTGGCTGTCAGCTTGCGGCAGCAGAGGCGGTCTGCACCGTAGCGGGCGATGTGACAATGAACGTGCTGGATGGCCTGGCCTCCCTCCTGGACAACAGCTTCCTATCCCAGGTGGAGCACGCCGGAGAGGAGCTGCGCTTTGTGATGCTGGAGACCATTCGTGAGTATGGCCTGGCGTGCCTGGATGCCAGTGGGGAGACAGCCAGTGTCACCGCTGCCCATGCCGGCTACTATCTGGCCCTGGCGGAAGCAGCGGAACCACACCTCCTCAGCGCGGAGCAAGGCACGTGGCTCAAGCGCCTGGAACAGGACCACGAGAATCTGCGGGCGGCGCTCGGCTGGTCGCTTGAGCGCCAGGACCAGCTTTCCGCTTTGCGGCTGGCGGCAGCACTGTGGCGTTTCTGGTGGATGCGTGGCTATCTCAGCGAAGGTTATCGCTGGCTCGAGCAGGCGCTCGCTGCCCCGCCTGTGGAGTTGGATGCTCCCCTCGCTCGTGCCGTGCGGGCAAAAGCCCTGGGTGGTGCTGGCGTCCTGGCGTACTACCAGGGGGACGATCAGCGAGCAAGCAAGTACTGCCAGGAGAGCCTGGCCGTGTTCCGCGCACTGGGAGATCGGCAGGGAATCGCCTCAGCGCTCAGCGGCCTGGCCTTGATCGCCCGGTCCAAACATGCCTTTGGCGAGGCCCGTCTGCTGTACGAGGAGTGCCTGGCCCTCCTGCGGGAACGAGACGACCAGTGGCAGCTGGCCGACACGCTCTTCTCCCTGGCACGGCTGTGTCTTTTCCAGCAAGACTATCGCGCCGCGCAGGCCTGCTGTGAGGAAGGCCTGGCGCTCTTTCGGGCGCTTGGGGATCAGCGCTCTGTCGCTCTTACGTTGGGTATACAAGGAGGGCTGGCCCTCCTTCAGGGGGACCATACGACGGCACACCAACTGATGCAGGAGGGCTTGCCGACCCTGCGAGCCCTGGGAGACCGAAGCGCCATCGGTCGGGCCTTCTTTGGGCTGGCGGAACTCGCGCTGGCCCGGGGAAACGTCGCCCAGGCACAGCAACTGTATACGGAAGCACTGACGCACCTGCACGAGGTAGGAGACAAGATTTGGATCGCCGAGGTTCTGCAGCGGCTGGCGACGGCCGTCGCCAGCCAGGGACACGTCGTGTGGGCGGCACGGTTGCTCGGTGCTGCGGCGGCGCTCTTCAAGACCCTGGGCACGTCGCCTTACCCCATCCTACGTGCCTCCTATGACTACACGGTGGCGACGACCCGCGCGACCGTAGGCGAAGACCAGTTCGCTGCCGCCTGGCAAGAAGGACAGACGATGACGCTCGAAGCAGTACTCACCGCTCCTGCCCCCGCGCCGCTGCTCTCCCAGCATCCCGCAGACGAGCTGCTGCCGCCCTCACCTGCGCGCGCCCCGGCTGCACGCACGCAGGCATGCGACCTGACCGCACGCGAAGTGGAGGTGCTGCGCCTGCTGGCACAAGGGCTCACCAATGCCCAGATGGCCGAGCGCCTGGTCATCAGCCCGCGTACCATCCACGCCCATGTCCGCGCCATCTACAGCAAGCTGGGCCTTCCCTCGCGGGTCGCGGCCACACACTATGCCATCGAGCATCACGTGCTCTCCTCCTCCCTTCCCGACCATGCCTAGGCATCTCCTGGAAGAGAACAGGCTCGTCACGCTGCATGCGCTCCTCAAAAATACCCTGTTGTGCCGATGTGTTCTCGCCGGAAGTTGGCTAGACTAGAACCAGAACGGGATGCCAGGTGACGGCAGGTCACCCACAGCAAGACATCAGAAGGAGGAGACGATGACCGTGACGCAACAGATCACAGGACCAACGACCACCCTGCCATGGGAAGCGCCAGGCCCCGGTTTCTGGCGACTGGACGACTCGCATTTCCCAAAGGCAGCAACTGGGTACTTCATCGAAGCACTCACAGAAATAGCAAGCATAGAGACCTTTCAGGGCTTTCGCGACTACGGACTGCTGGTTGCGGGCTACGAAGCTGGTGCGGTGAACGGCTATGTCTACGTGCGTCTGCGCTTCGCTGGAGCACCAGCAAAGTCAGGTCGAGGTGGGCGGGGAACACCCCCACCGTTCCTGCTCAGGCTCCTGTTTGCGCTGCATCCAGAATTGCGCTATCGCAAGAAACGAGCTGCTCTCGCGTTTGCCACCAAACAATGGCGGCAAGACCAGGCGCGCTGGCAGCAGGAACTGGAGCCCCGACTTCGCGCCCGACTACAGGCATTGCAACCAGTCGATCCGACCGGGCTTGATGATGCCGCGCTCCGCCAGCACATGCATGCCACGAGAAGGGCGTTCTTCGAAGGGTACCAGCTTCATGTGAACTTGCTCCCCGTCGCCGTACTCCCGGTGGGCGACTGGCTGTGGCATACCTGCGCGTGGACGGGCGCCACTCTTGCCAAGGCCTTGCAGGTGCTGCGGGGACGCGCACAGGGGGCTATGGCTCCTTTGATGTTGCTGGATCGTCTCGTCGAGGCGGTGCACAGCGAACCTGTGGCCCTCGCGATTCTCCATGACAGGCGGACGAATGCGACCGACCGCCTGGAACGCCTGCGGGAAGCTTCACCCGCCGTCGCAGCCCGGCTTTCCGACTACTTACATGACTATGGCGATCGCCTGGTCACTGGCATGGATGTCTGTGAATTGACCCTACGCGAACTGCCGCATGTGCTGCTGGGCAGCATCATCGCGAGGGTGGAGGGACAGGCCACGCACCAGGAGAAGGCCACTGCGGAAGAAAGCGCGGCGCAGCTGCGCCATCGCGTCCCCGAGGCGCGGCGTGCCGAGTACGATGCGCTGTTTGAAGAGGCCTGTTTTGCTTTCGGGCTACGGGAAGCGAACGTGGGGCTCGCCATGTACTGGCCGGTTGGTCTGGTGCGCCGCGCTCTGCTGGCCGCGGGGAGCCGGCTCGTCGCACGCGGCCTCATCGAGCAGCCTGAACACGTGCTGGAGGCAACACAGGCCGAGACCGATGCCCTGTTCGGTGGCCCGGGAACAGCGCCGCCGGCAGCTGAATTGGCGCGGCGGGCGGCAGCGCGCCGCGCGTTCAACCAGGTCACACCACCAGACACGCTGGGCGAGCCGGATGCGCCACCGCCCGACGGTGTGCTTCCCCCTGCCCTGGAGCGCGCCATGCAGGCGTTCATGTCCTACATGATGAACCTGGATGCCGACCCGGCGAAGCGAGCGCAGGCCACGGAGAAGCGCCTCCTCGGTCTAGGCGTGAGCCAGGGAACCTATACAGGCCGGGCGCGCGTCGTCCATGATCCTGCCGACTATGAAAAGGTCGAGGCGGGCGACATCCTGGTCGCGCCTTTCACCTCCTCGGGCTACAACGTGCTCCTGCCGCTGCTGGGCGCCATCGTGACGGACCGGGGAGGGGTGCTCTGCCATACCGCTATCGTCGCACGCGAGTTCGGCATCCCAGCAGTGGTCGGGACCGGCGATGCGACCGCGCGCATCCCTGATGGGGCGCGTCTGCTGGTGGACGGTACACAGGGCGTGGTAGAAATCCAGGCAGGAGCAGGCCAATGATCATTCCGCTGAGCGAGCTGACCTTGGACGTGTTTGCACTTGGGGGCATGGCAGCAGCCGTGGTGGCCGCCTATCAGAGCCATCTGTTGCAGGCCTTGCTCAATGGCTCTGCCACCCCGGCCAGGTATGCCGAAGAACTCGGCCTCGATGCGACGGCGACCGAGCGCATCCTGGATGTGCTGGCACAGGTGGGGGTAGCCGACTGCGAGCACGGAAGCTATGTTGCCTCGACTGGACTCTCGCAGCTCGACGCGCAGCAGCTGGGAGGCCTTGACGCCATCGGCGCCCTGTGGAGCCAGGTGCCCGCCTTCCTGCTGCATGGAGAACGCCTCGCGCTCATGGATGGGCCGCCTGCCGCGCGTGAGGCCGCCTATAGCGGGATCGTCTCAGGTCTGGCCGAGGTCTTTGCCCAGGGAGCGCGACAGCTGGCCGCGACCCTTGCAGGCAGCCCGACGCAGATCCTGGATGTCGGGGCAGGGTCGGGCATCTGGAGCCTGGCGATGGCCGAGCATTACCCGCACGCACGGGTTACTGCCCTCGATCTTCCCGGAGTCCTCCCGGCGTTTCGTCTGCAAGCGGAACACCTGGGGCTGGCGGACCGCACCCTGACGCTGGCCGGAGATTTCCACCAGGTGGAGCTGCCGCCCCAGCGCTTCGACCGGGTAGTGCTGGCCAATGTCTTGCATCTCGAGCCCCCCGCTCAGGCAGCCGCCCTCATTCGTCGGGTCGCTGCCTCGCTGGTCAATGGGGGAGACCTGGTGATCGTCGATATGCTTGGCGATGGGACAGCGGCAGGGGAACGGGCGCGGGCCATCTACGCGCTGCACCTGGCCCTGCGCACGCGCCAGGGAAAGGTCCATCCCTTGTCCGAGCTGCAAGCGTGGGTGGAGCAGGCGGGTCTGCTTCCAGGGGAGGTCATAGCACTCAGCACACCGCCGGGCATGGGAGCGCTGGTTGCACGTGCGCCTCTTCATGAGGCGAGCACGAAGGATCGCAGTGAGGAGGAGTGAACCAACGAACAGCTGGGTCGAGCCAGCATCACAAGGTGCATTACCTACTGAAAGCAAGAAACACAGAAAGGAGTCTCCCCTTCACAGGTGAAGACGTGCGAGATGCTGGACTGCGCGTGCGGTCCACGTGCAGGAGGAAGAGCGATGGAACAGATCCAACCAGGTCAGCCTTCCGGTTACGCCCTGGAGCATGCGGAAGACGAACTCGACCGAATTATCAACGTAGCCCGGTTCTTCGGCGACCTCACCGAGCATGTGCTGCACCTCACCGGGCTCGCGCCCGGGATGCGGGTGCTGGACGTAGGGTGCGGCCCAGGTGACGTGGTGTTCCTGGCGGCGCGCCTGGTGGGGCCGGAGGGGACGGTCATCGGGGTGGATAGATCCCCGGAGGCGATTGAGCAGGCACAGCAGCGTGCGGCTGCCGTCGGACTGACGAATGTCCACTTCTTGACCCAGGATCTCTCTGACGCTGAGCTGGTGTTGGACGAAGCCGTTGACGCGCCTTTTTGGTCGCCTGGTGCTGCAGTACTTTGCCGACCCGGCGCTGGTGCTGCGTCGGCTGGCCACCTTGGTGAAGCCAGGCGGGCTGGTGGCCTTCCAGGAGAGTGATATGAAAGACGGCGTGTACTCGGAGCCCGTCTGCCCGGTCTACGAGACGGCGACCCAGCGGATCGCGCAGACCTTTACCCGCATCGGGGCCGATCCTCGGACCGGGTCCAAGCTAGCGCAGATTTTTGAGGAGGCTGGCCTGCCCACGCCACAGATGATCTTGCATGCGCGGGTGGAACATGGGTCGGACTCACCCATCTACGACCTGGCGGCGCAGATAACCCGTGTGATGCTGCCGCTGATGCAGCGCACCGGGGTGGCCACCGCGCAAGAGGTCGGTGTGGAGACCCTGGCCGAGCGGATACGCGCGGAAGCCGTGGCGCTGGACGCCACGCTGGTCACTCCTCCATTTATTGGCGCGTGGACGCGCACACCTCTGACCAGCCAGTAACGGAGGCTCTTGAGCGGATGCAAGCGTGCCTGTGTGCGGTTACATCGCCCTGGGTCTTCATTGGCGCACACAGGCCCGCACGGAGCAAGGAGACAGCCTATACGCCAAAAAACCCGATCTCTGCGCAACCCAAGTGACTCTCAATCAGGGTGCGAGGACGAAGGAGTCGCACCCACTTCACAGAAAGGAGTAATAAGCCATGTCTACAGAGGAAAACAAGGCTCTCACCCGCCGCCTGTTTGAAGAAGGCATCAACCAGAACAACCCGAGCGTCTTCGACGAGTTGATCGCCCCCGACTTTGTGAACTACGACGCGCCGCCCGGCATCGGGTGCGGCCCCGAGGGGATGCGCCAGCTCGTCGCGATGTTCCGGACGGGTTTCCCTGACGCACACGTGACGATTGAGGCAGAACTTGCCGACGGCGACAGCGTCATCCACCGCGGGTACTTCACCGGCACCCACCAGGGGGATTTTCAGGGCATTGCGCCGACGGGGAAGCAGATCAAGGTGAAGACCATTGACATCTGGCGGGTCGCGAACGGCAAGATGGTAGAAAACTGGGTTCAAATGGACATGCTGGGCCTGATGCAACAGCTCGGCGTCATCCCAACGCCAGGGCAGGGGACAGCGTAAACCCAGCCAGGCTTGCCCAGCAGATGATCGTGTTTCTGTCTACTCCCGTTGTCTCGTCTCGGGTTCGTACACACCGCTTTCCGAGCAAAGAAACAGCACACAACAAGGAGGATTTCCATGTCAACAGAAGAGAACAAGGCAATCGTGCAGCGTCTATTCGAGGAGGTCTTCAACGAGAGGAGGTTGGATCGGGCCGACGAGCTCGTCGCGCCAGACTACCTGGACCACGCTGCCGTGCCCGGACAAGGGCCTGGGTTGGAAGGAGCAAAGCAGCAGCGCTGGGCGATGTACTTCGCCGCCATCCCTGATCTGCACGCGACGATTGACGATCTGGTGGCGGAGGGGGACAAGGTGGTGGTGCGCTACACGGTCGAGGGCACGCAGCAGGGGCAACTGCCGGGCGTCCCGCCCACCGGAAAGCGCTTCCAGACGAGCGCCATCTGCATCTACCGCCTGGCCGAGAGGAAGATCGCGGAGAACTGGGAGCAGGCCGATCTGCTGGGCCTGATGCAGCAGCTGGGCGTGGTTCCTGCACGTGGATCAACCAGGTAGTCCCCTCCAGATGAAGTGTCTTCTGAAGGGGAGTTCGAAAGGAGAACAGTCACGATGTCCGAGCAAGAGCATATCAACGTGGTCCAAGCCAGTTACGACGCGTTCAATGCGCACGATCTGGAGAAGCTCAGCCAGTTGTGGGCAGCGGACTTCCTGGCAGAACAGACCGGCGAGCCCGTCCCGTTTAACGAAGAGCAACACCGAATGTACCTCCAAAGTTACCTGACGGCCTTTCCGGATGCTCACATCGAGGTGACCCTCATGATCGCCCAGGGCGACTACGTCTTCGTGCACTGGACCGGCACCGGCACGCATACCGGACCGCTGCACACGCCGACTGGTAGCTCGATCCCGGCCACGGGAAAGAAGGTGGTGTTGAAGGTAAGTGAAACCTGCGAGCTGAAAGGCGGCAAGATCTCACGCTTGTGGGGGTTCTTCGACCGAGTCTCGCTTTTGAGCCAGTTAGGCTTGATGCCCCCCATGTAGCCGTCCCTCGCTTCGCGGCAAGACGCGCTTTCCCTCCCATGCAGGCGAAGGAGAAAGTCGGCAGGTTTTTTCAACGATCATGAATGACGAACCAGGCCAACTTTGGCCTGGTTCGTCATTCACACGTAGCCGACTTTTCGCCTACATCCAACACCTCCAGCACCTCTGACCAGGTATACATGGGGCGGCCTGGGTGGAGAAGGTCGCGCAGTTCCGAGATAAGCCATGTGCGTCCGCAGCGCTCACAATAGGTCGAACCGCTCTCCCAAATCTGGATATTTCTAGACATGGGTCATCACCTGTCATGGTCATGGTTTGATTTCCTGGCAGTCGATCCCTGTTGCAGAACCCGTCAGCGGCCCCCGGAGGTGAGTCCTAGCCCGTTGAACCGCCAGGCACGCCGAGAGGAAACCTCTCGACGGCCCAAGCAAGGCAACCCCAATGCCTTGAGCGTCCGTGTTAAGCCGTTGCGTGCGGCGTTCTCATCGCGGATATGGTGGCTGCTACACTCCGGTCTAGGACAATCCCACTCGCGGATCTCGACAGGAATGCCGCCCTCCACCACACAACCACACTCGTGGCAGGTACGCGTGGAGCCGCCTTCCTCCCATTCAAGATACTGCTTGCCTGACCGCAACGCCACCCAGGACAGCACGTGCTTAAAGCGTCGATTCAAGGATTGGTCGTTCATGGAGCGGCGCATCTTGCGCGTGATGCCCCCGCCGTGTGGGACATAGTCCCCGATGCCGACCGCATCGTAGTCATGATAGAGTTGATGAGCGATGGTATACAGGAACTGCTTGGTCTGTTCTCGCCGTATCCGGTACACCTCTTGCAGGTGCGCATTGAGCATCAACCAGCGCCGGGAAGGCATCCAGAATGTGGAGCCGTCGGCGCGGGTGATCTGTTTGGACTTCTTCTTGCACTGGTCGCGCTTCGATTTGAGTTGATCGAAGCGCTTATCCAATGGTTTGAGGAAGTAGGAATTATGGATCTCGGTGGCCTTGCCGTCAGTGCCTACCGCATACGCAAAGTTTTTATGGTTGGGATCCAGAGCCACGATTTTAGCAGGAGAAAGCGGCTTGCCATTGGGTAAGAGGCACTCAACGCTGAACACCACACTGTAGAGATGGCCTTCTTTGACGATACGGCACTGGCGAATATGCTCGTGGTTCACCCAATGGGGAAGTGTCTCTGCCAGCTTGACCTCGACCTGAAGTTGTTTGCCTGTTGCATCCTGACCCAAGGTCAGCGTGAGGGTGCGCCCAGCGAGCGCATAGCCCTTCCAAGGCTCATCGTACTGGAGCGAAAACCAGTTGCGTTTCCAGACGCGGAACCTGGGCCAGTTGACGATGTTGGCCCGTCGTCCATGTTTGCCGTCCTGGCAGTCTCTGATGGCTTTGGAAAGTCGCAGGGCCGCGTTCTTGAGCACGGAGGAGTAGACCACCTTGACGAAAGGGTGCTGCGCTTTTAGATCGGGAATCAGGTTACGCAGGCCGCGTTCGCTATAGAGTGTGAGACCGATTTGCTTGTCCTGGGTTTCTCGATACTGCTTGCGCAGAGCATTGGCCTGTTCGAGTAGGTTATTGTAGAGCCAGTTGGCGATCTTGGATTGGCTATCCAGAATGGCGGCTTCTTGCTCTCCGACCAGAAGCAGCATTTTCACGGCTGATCTCATTGGCGACTTCCTTGAACATCCATTCCACTTTTCCCTATTGTATGGCGAAACACCTCTCATGTCAAGAAATATCTATATTTTTGCTAACTGTCACCTGCCCCTGTCACATCTAAGAGATGACGCCCATGATGACCCTTGTCACATCGCAATCGGTACATAACTCATGACACTGCTCCCATGACACTATGACACTTCCTCAGCTATGCTTGGAGCAAGAGGCATGCGCCAGCTCGTGCGTGGTGAGCCTCTCGCGTTCTGGATCTTGCGAATCGAAAGGAGCAGCAACGGTTATGACAACAACAACGGTACACACGAAACGTACGCGTGTCGGGTGGGGCTTTTGGCTCCAGTGGGTGGGAGCAAGCACAGGGGGTCTCACTCTCGCTATGCTCTCGCTGGCAGTGATTGATAGCGTGGCAGGCCAGGAGAACTCGTTAGGGGATGGCTTGGCCCATATAGTGGGCCTGGCTCTGGCTGGCGCTGTCGTGGGGATAGTGCAATGGCTAGTCCTGCGGCGACAGATTCGCCGAGCCGCTTGGGGAGTCCTGGCCAACAGTGTCGCCCTTCCTGTTGGCTTTTTCGGGGGGTATCTCCTGGGCGGCCCTCCCGTAGACTTCTTCGGCGGCTTTGTGGTGCTTGGGATTCTCGGCGGGATCACCTATTGGCTCGTGCTGCGGCAGCAGGTGTATCGGGCCGGTTGGTGGGTGCTGGCAAGTAGCCTGGGGTGGGTAGTGGGTGGCGGCGCGGCTTTCGTCGTAGCCGTGACCATGGGCGATGCAGTGGGCAGATCGTTTGCGAATGAAACGCTGGCGTTCGTTGCGATTCTCAGCCTCCTCGGGGTCGCGGGCGGCTTGGTGGGTGGGGCCATTACTGGGGCCGCGCTCACCCGACTGTTGCAGCATCCTCTTCCAGGCGCACGCGAGTAATGTGGAAGAGCTGGTGACGTGCAGCCACAGTATCCTGCAAAACACAAGATCACCAGCACTTCATGAGCCCGCTGCGGGCTCATGACAGGCTTGCTAGTAGGATGCTTCCTCAGGGTGCTATCATACAAAGTGCCCTGCCAACGTAAGACGTGCTTTGCGAACCAGCGCCTGGCGTGTAACGTGAGCCAGGCCACAAGGAGTACCCGTATGCGCCTGTACCAGAGACGACCGAAGAGAGTCAACCCCAACCAGCATCGCGCTTCCGATATGCGCTTGCGAGGGCAGTGGTTGGTCCTTGCTCGAATGGCATGTGGGGCTGGTGCTCTCTTAGCCATCGGGCTGTTGACTTCCAGCCTCCTGATGCGTTTTGCCCACCTGAGCAGCCTCTCCACTTTTGACGTGCCGCGTGGCTGGAGCACAGAAACCCTCCGCGCTGCTCTGGCTCAGCTCGGCCTCTCAGCCGGCTTCTATCATCTGTACCGGATCGTGCTTGATCTCGTCTTTGTGCTGTGCTTCTTTCTCGTGGCTGCCATGCTGCTTTGGCACAAATCCAACGAGTGGATGGCACTGTTTGTCGCGCTTTTTCTCATCACCTTTGGAGCTGTCTGGCCAGTCAACATAGACGCCTTGGCGGCCCTCTACCCCGCCTGGTCCTGGCTCTTTGCGATGATGGACCAGCTCTCCTTCACCTTCCTTCTCACCTTTTTCCTCCTCTTTCCTGATGGCAGGTTCGTTCCCCGCTGGATGAGCTGGCTGCTGGTCGTGTGGGTCGCGTCAGGAGTGCTCTGGCTTGTTTTCCCGTCCCTCCCGAATTGGCTGAACCTGCTGCCGTTTTTGAGTTTTCTGGCTTCCGCGCTGTTTGCCCAGATGTACCGCTACCGGCACCTCTCCAACTCCGTCCAGCGGCAGCAGATCAAGTGGGTCGTCTTCGGCTTCAGCACAACACTCTCCGCCATCTTTGGACTGCTGGCGCTTGAGGCGATCTTCCCATCACTTGGGCAGCCCGGAGTCGCTGGCTTGCTCTATGCACTGGCCGGTGCCACGCTGGGGAATATCTTGTTTCTGCCTCTCCCGCTGTCTGTTGGCATGGCGCTGTTGCGCTACCGACTGTGGGAGATTGACATGCTCATCAGTCGCACGCTCGTCTATGGCACACTCACCGCCTGCATCGTGGGCATCTATGTGCTGGTGGTTGGCTTCCTGGGCACGCTTTTTCATGCGTCGAGCAACCTGCTCATCTCGCTGTTGGCAACAGGTCTGGTGGCCGTCCTGTTCCAGCCTTTGCGCGGGCGGTTTCAACGAGGCGTGAACCATCTGCTCTATGGACAGCGCGATGAGCCGTACGCGGTGATCTCCCGTTTGGGCCAGCGCCTGGAAGGCACGCTCGCGTCACATGCTGTGCTGCCTGCAATCGTCGAGACGGTCGCCCAGGTGCTCAAGCTGCCTTATGCGGCAGTGAGCTTGAAGCAAGGCGACGAGTTCAGGATGGCGGCTGCGTATGGCTCGCCAGTGGAGACGCCACTGAGCCAGCCACTCGCCTATCAGGGTGAGGTGATCGGTCAGTTGCTTCTGGCTCCGCGCAGCCCTGGTGAACCGCTCACCCCTCCTGACAGGCGACTTCTGGATGATTTGGCCCGCCAGATCGGGATCGCGGCTCATGCCGTGCGCCTGACCGATGATTTGCAACGGTCGCGCGAACGGCTGGTTACTGCGCGCGAGGAGGAGCGTCGCCGCCTGCGCCGCGATCTGCATGATGGCTTAGGCCCGACCCTTGCAGCACTCGCCTTGAAAGCCACCACCATCAGCGATCTCATCCCAACCGACCCAACGGCAGCCACACACCTTTCCAACGAACTCTACGCCGATATTCGCGCAACGGTGGGAGAGATCCGTCGTCTGGTCTACGCGTTGCGCCCGCCAGCACTGGATGACCTTGGTTTGGTCGCGGCGATCCGTGAGCGCGCCGCTCAATATGGTCACCCCTCTCAAGCGGGCGCAGGATCTCACCACGCTGATGGACTGCGAATCATCGTGGAGGCTCCTGATCGCTTGCCACCCTTGCCGGCCGCGGTGGAGGTAGCTGCCTACCGCATTGTTCAGGAGGCGCTGACGAACGTCATCCGCCACGCTCAGGCCCATACCTGCACCGTCCACCTCCAGCTTTCGGATACCCTGCAAATCGAGGTCAGTGACGATGGTGTGGGCTTCCCATCAGAACGCCAGGCTGGAGTGGGATTGCTCTCCATGCGAGAGCGTGCGGCAGAACTGGGCGGCTCCTGTGTGATGGAAAGTCTTCCCGGGGCTGGGGTCCACATGTGTGCCCGGCTCCCGATACCAAAGGAGGAAACTGATGGAACCGCTCCGCATCCTGATCGCTGACGATCACCCCCTCTTTCGTCATGGCATCCAGGCACTGCTGGGTGCCATGACGAAAGAGGGGGTGAGGCCAAGACGGGCGAAGGAGTGATTGCCCTTGCGGAGACGCTCCAGCCTGACGTCATTTTGATGGATATCCAGATGCCAGGAGTGAATGGCATCGAGGCCACACGCCGTATCCTGATGGTGACGATGTTTGAGGATGAAGCGTCCATCTTCACAGCGATGCGTGCCGGGGCGCGCGGCTATGTCCTGAAAGATACCGAGAAAACCGAGATGTTGCGGGCTATTCGGGCAGTGGGTGGCGGCGAAGCCATCTTTAGCCCAGCGATTGCGAGCCGTTTGATCGATTTTTTCGCCGCGCCTGGGCCAACCCTGCCTCCGCAAGCCTTCCCCGAACTGACCGAGCGCGAGCGTGAGATCCTTGAGCTCATTGCTCAGGGGCACCACAACCCTGAGATTGCCAGCCGCCTCGTTCTCAGCCCAAGCACTGTGCGCAATTACGTCTCCAGTATCTTCAGCAAGTTGCAGGTGGCTGATCGAGCCCAGGCGATTATCCGTGCACGGGATGCGGGCCTGGGAGGCGAACGTGGGACATAAGACGATATCTCGCTCCCTCTCGTACCCGCTAGCTACGCGAGCAGCTGGTGACAGCGACTTGTAGCCATTGACGTCAAGCGTCACGTGAACGTTCTTCACAAGAGCATTGAGCTATGAACTCCCAGCGTTCATGGGACAGGATAAACGCTCAAAATGAACGTGAACGCTTCTCCCTGTGCAGACGCTGGGAGTGTGGAGCAAAACGGTGTTCCAACGCGACTTGACCATCACAGACTCTCAATGGCGATTACTGATCGTAGCACTACCCCTTTCAGGAAAGGGACTTCTTCCCATATCTCAAAACCGACCGGTTGATGCGACACATTGCTCTGCTTTTCTAGACTGATACCCCCACACAGGCCCCTCTTGGCGAATCTCAAAACTCATCTCATAATTATGTGGAATATGCGCTCTCTTCTTCATAGCTTCTCCAATGAATGAGCACAAAATCCACATAATTTATGTTACGAATGGAATATTCCATATTCCACGTAACTTTAATCAGAATCTCAAAACATCACCCTGTTGACGGGAAACGTGAGACGAAAAGAAGAGTTTTTAGTAGAACACACTCTCTACAACGGCGAAGAAGAAAAACGATGACGCCGATTTCTCAATTGACATCATAGCCGTTTTATTCCGGGAGATCCTGCCCACCAGAGTCAAGCATCATTTGACCAGGTTTCTGATGGAGGGATTTTCTGAGACTGGAATGATCGTCAATGCGGAGCACATGAGGCGAGTTCCGGGCCACAAACCGACAAGAAAGATGCGGAGTGGATCGCCGAACTCTTGCAGTGGGGTTTGCTCAAGCCCAGCTTCATTCCAAAGCGACCTCAGCGGGAGCTGCGCGATCTGACCCGCACGCGCACCACCCTCACGAGAGTCAACGCACCCGGCTGATCAATCGGGTCCACAAAGTTCTGGAGGATGCCAACCTCAAACTGAGTTCGGTTCTCACCGACATCATGGGCCAAACTGGGCAACATATTCTGGGAGCGAGTGTTCGCGGAGAAGAAGACCCTACCGTGTTGGCGGATATGGCGCGAGAGACGGGCGGCAAACAAACGAGATGCTCTGGTGCTGGCGCTGTGTGGACGGGTCAACGAGCATCTCCAGGAGCTCTCGTAAGAGCACCCGGTGATGATCCAGCACCACGACCAAGCCATTTTCCGCCTCGACAAGGAAATCGAGGAGCGCTTACACCCTTTTGAGAAACAGATCCAGCAGCTGGATGCCATTCCTGGCCTGAGTCGGCGCTGCATTGAGATCCTTTTCGCTGAGGTCGGGTGGGATATGTCTCCCTTCCCCGATGCCGCTCACCTCGCCTCGCTGGTCGGGATCTGCCCAGGCAACTACGAGAGTGGCGGCAAACGGCTCAGTGGACGTATTCGCAAGGGCCATCATTGGGTCAAAGCTATCCTGGTACAGGCTGCCCAGGCCGCTGCGAGAACCAAGCAGACATATCTGAGCGCGCAGTATCAGCGGATTGCTGCACGACGAGGAGGAAAGCGTGCCGCCGTCGCGGTCGGTCACAGCATTCTGGTCATCTACTATCACATGCTCAAGACGGGTCAGCCCTATCAGGAGAAAAGAGCAGACTACTTTTCTGAACTGGACCGCCAGCATGCAGAGCGACGACTGACCAAGCACCTTGAGCGTCTGGGATACCAGGTGACTCTGACCCCTGCCCAGATCGTCTGAGCCTGCGCGGATAGGGCGTTGATCTGTTAATCTCTGGGATCGCACGCGGGTCACTTGATCTGCGGGGAGGGGGTATTTTTATCTCTTCCTCGGGCTGCTTTCAGAGGAATTAAGGGCAACATGCGCGGGAGCGAGAAGCTCCCGTAACGCGTCGACGAGAAAGGATGCCAAAGGGGCAGCCTGATTGAGCACAATCTGGACCGGCTGATCGAAGGCATCGAAGACCAGAAAGCCACTGACATGGAAGACATCACGCACCAGACGCAGCAGGCCAGAGTGTTGCAGCTTGCAGGATCCAGAGATGCGCGTCAGCCAACTGCAAGCCCAGATGAGGACATTGTGGGCCAAGGTGCCCAACAACATCAGCATCTGGTGCGCTTCAAAGCGTTTTTTGTTGCGTGTGGTGCTGCCCAGACCTTGGTGGTCGCCCTTGAAGGAGGTCTCCACTCCGCCACCTCGCTGATCATACAGATACACGTAGGAAAGCAGCACCGTGGCAGGATCGGCGTCGGGCGAAGCCTCTTGCTGGGTCAAAGCCAACACCTGGGCGGGAGAGAGCATCGAGATCAGGACGCCGATGCCCCACTGTCCATTGGGCTTGCGGCAGCGCACGGCAATGCGCTGCACGGGACGGACATACTCGCTGGCAGGCACCTCCACCCAGCCCACCTGTCGCCCTTGCACCTTGGGGTCATCGATCCAGGACTGGACGCTCGCGGCCAGGCGTTGGGCACGCGCGCTGGAGTAATCCTTGCAGTGGATCTGATAGCCTCGCGAAAGCCGCCAATTCACATCGTCCAGGCTGCCGCCACCGGCATCCACGCGCACAATCGTGCGGGAGCGTTTGCCCTCATCCAATGCCAGGGTCTGCTCAGCCGCTTGGATCAACGAAAGCCTAGCCTGGTTCAGTTGCGTCTTCCCGTCAAAGAGCCGATCGACGACCACTTCCTCATAGCGAGAAGCCAGCACGCGGCCCAATTGACGACCGCGTCGATTACGTTGCTTGGCAAAGGCAGCTTTCTTCCCACAAGGCATCCCACTCATATCCACATCCAGAATCTGATCCTGGGTGGGATAGTCATGGCGATACCCTTGACTGTGGTGGCGATAGATCGTGTCCAGCGCTTGTTCCATTTGGCTCACATTCTCGGCACTCCAGTGATCCAGGGTTTCCTGCACCACCGATTGCTCGGCACAGAGGCTCGCGTCCGAACGCTTTCTGCAAGGCTGGGTCGGCTCTCAAGCGGGTGTTGATTTCGACCAGCCCGTGGGCTCCTGCCAGCAGACTGATACAGGCATCGTAGACTTTGTCAATCGGCGTATGCTTGACGGGTGTATGAAAAAGTTGTAGGCAGTCAGGCCACCAGAAGAGCGTGCTGCTCACAGAACGAGTCGTAGGTGTCATTCAGCACAGCAGTGCGTACGGCCAGCACCGCATCGAGCCCCTCGGGTGTCCAACGCATGCCCGCTCGTTTGGCCCGCGTACTGACTACCGTTTTACAAGCCGCTTCGGCGATGCCACTGCCCACATGCATCCCTTGAGCGCGAAAGGCCGGATAGCGCATCCGGGCAGCATTGCTGATGAAGTAATCCCGTTCGATGTCCGGCACGCTACGGGAGGCCCCAGGCTCTGGTGGGACCGGCGGGAAGACGACAATCTCTTCGACGAGGTCCTCGATTTTGCCCTCTACCAGCAAGCTGCAGGCGTGCTCAGCCCAGGCGCTGGCCTCCGGCGTGTTTGCTCCAAAGACCGCTCGGGCCACCTTCCAGACATGTTCCCGTGCATGCCAGATGTCAACGATTTGCACGGCTCCGGGAAAGTGTTCGGCCACCAACCGCCAGATCCAGACGGCCCCATCCCCCAAGACCACGAGCTGGTGCGCCCGCTCGAGCCCGTAGGTGACAGCCAGGGCATAGAGCAGCTTGCCAAAGTCTTCCGCTTTCCCGCGACGAGCCACATAGTGCTTTTGCCCTGCTTGATCCACAAACATCCCTGGAGCCAGTCCCGAACGTTCTGGCCCGCGTGTGGCCTCAAAGACCGCGCCGACTTTGACTTCGCGATAGATATCCCCCTTGCGTTTGCGTTCCTGCTCCTCCATCGGTACACTGCCTCGCCGCAGCTGGGCGAGCACTCCATCCAATTCGATGTAGAGCCGATCAATGCGGTCTTGTGGACTCGTCGAGCCCGCAAGGCCGCATGTTCGTGCTTGGATGGCCTGTTCAGGGAGTCAGGTTATTCTAGCCGCCTTCTGTGCAGCAAGAACGCAACGAGTGGAATGGATGGTAAAAGAAAGCAGGCGTCCATCAAGAAGGTGAGGAGAAGCCTGGTTGACCTGTTCACAGAGGAATGCCAGGTCGCG
>WNGK01002047.1_pt1 | contig 21778 bp, 23 predicted proteins | sample 5400601 | NCBI WGS metagenome assembly WNGK01 (sample SAMN13153376, study PRJNA577476) | soil metagenome | isolation source: 60 cm soil or saprolite under Garry oak tree replicate 1 | place: USA:California | collected 2016-06-15
CTTCTCTGCCCTGTTCCGTTCGTGATCGATTGATCGTGAAGTTGGCGGTGCTTGGCGGTATGAGGCCTGGAGAAATCCTAGCTCTGCAGTGGAGGTATCTAAGCAGTGCCGCGGCGGATGTTCGGCAGCGGCTCTATCGTGGCGATCTAGATGTTCCCAAGACCAGAAATTCGCGTCGGAAGGTGGCGTTGCCGGACGGTGTCGCTGCGGACATCAGGGAGTGGCGGGGTGTTTCCCCTAGCGTCGAACTTGATGCGTGGGTCTTCCCTTCCGAAACTCTGAAGACTCCGCTGACTCGTGACAACGTCTGGCGGCGTTCGATTCTACCAAAACTCCAAGAGGTCGGTCTCGGTTGGGTCAATTTTCAGGTGATGCGACGGACGCATTCGACGCTGATGAACCAGTTAAAGGTCGATCCGAAGCTGGTGGCCGATCAACTGGGGCACACGCTGGACGTCAATCAGAATGTCTATACGGTCCCAGATTTGAGTCATCGCCGAGCAGCCGTCAATCTGCTCGAAACAACCCTCCAGAACGCTTAATGGAGGATTTTGGAGTATGCCAAACACCAGGCCCAAGCTAAGTTGTTCAAAGGAAAGAGCGGGAGACGGGGATCGAACCCGCGACGTCCAGCTTGGGAAATTGGGCGTCGATTGAATTTAAAGAACAACAGCGTCTATGGCACGCGTTTCTGGCTCCAGAAATCGCCGCAGTTTTCAATTTCGTGATTCGAACGCCTCTTTATGGGATACAAACGGGATACAGTTTCTTTTCTTGAATTGGCTGAAGCCGGATCCAGCGGGAAAGAAACGCTTTGACCATGTTGGTAAGCAGCCGTAGGATGGAAATCAAGAACGGTTATGAAGACGATACCTCTAAAACCCGAGCGCCAAGCCGAGTTGGAAGAATTTGCTCGCCGGCGCGGCAAGACTCCGGCCGATGCCCTCGATGAAGCCTTAGCCACCTACCTCGAATGGGAAAAGCAGGATTTTGAAGATGCCGTTCGAGGTATCCAACAGGGATACGACGACGTGAAAGCCGGCCGTACGAGACCCGCCGATCAGTTCCTAAGCGATATACGCCAGAAGCATGGCATTTCGCGTTGAAATTTCCGCGCAAGCTGAACGCGACGCCGACGCGATTCTGGAATGGCTTCTCTCGCAACACACCGGGCAAGCGGGCATCGATTGGTTTTTGGCACTCGATGACGCCTTCGCATCACTAGCCGAATTTCCGGAACGATGTCCAATTGCGCCCGAGAATGCGCGTTTTAATTTCGAAGTGCGTCAGCTCCTCTACGGAGGGAAACCTCATCTTTATCGCATACTGTTCACCATCGAAGCCGACACCGTACATGTCCTGCATATCCGCCACGGTCGACGAAAACCTCTCGCACCAACCGAATAAGATGGAAAGGCGCCAGGTTCGGATTCAGCTTCAGACGAAGAGCGTCCTCAGTCGATCGCTCCTATCTTGTCGATAAGAGTTTCCTGCTCTATCCAAGCGTTTGCGGTCTGAATAGCCTCAAGTGTATCGGCTAGCGCTATAGCGGGATGAAGCGTCAGATCCCGACGGATGGCGGCTAGCTGATCGGGATCGAGTGGGCATTTTGATTTGGCGGCCCTGAGGGTTTCTGGATCCATCAAGACGGGTACTGCATTTGGGGCGACCCGCAGAATGCTGCGAGCGATGCGAACTCCTCCGAGATCAATATCGCACCAGATCCGAACTGCCGCCTTGCTCTCTGCAGCTTTTCGGATCACATGAAGCACTCCTTTCCCGGGAAATCCTGACGACCACAGAACCAGTAGTTGCCGCTTCTCTGCAATCAGGTCCACGCAGGCTTCAAACGGCGTGAGATTCTCAACAATAAGTACTCCACCGGGCGGCACTTCGATTGAATCGATCCGAAGCGCATCGGTCCGCGAGAGACCGAGATAGTGAAATGGACTCAGATCCAGTGCGCCGTGGGGAAGACGAAGAATTCCACTGCCGCCCATCATTACTGTTTGTCCGGAATCGCGAATACCAAGGCGCTCGAGTGAGCCGACAATCCGTTCGAGCCGACGGCGCATTATCGCGCTTGCGCTTCGCGCCGGACTTGCATTTGCATTCGTTCATACTCGTGCCACGATCGGACGGGGCGCATAGGACTCATTGGGACTCTTCTTACGAAGCACGACGAGCAGTGAAGCGGGATCGAGTTGTCCCCGATCGAGTGTTGTCGGCACCGTAATCAAAAACTGTGAGCCGCTTCCACGGAGAAACCGTCCGACTTCGTCCACGCGATCGAGAGACAGGTGGGCGAAGGGCTCATCGACGATGAAGAAGCTGTCACCTTCAGTCTCGGCCATCGCCATAAGCAGGATCAGTCCCGCAATGACCTGCTGACCTCCACTGTGGGCGGTGTCCCCGATCTCTGTTGGCGGCTTCCCGTCAAACCCGATCCGTACATGGATGGCTGCATCGTCGATGGACTTGTCTTCGTTTTCGAGCTGGGGCAGCTCGATCTCCAGCTTTGCTTGAGCAATTTCCGCGAGGCCGTACGCGCGCCGGCGGTAGTCGTGAAGGGTGCTGCCAATCACCTGGAGGTAATCGCCCCGGCATTGATCGAGCTCCAACTTCGCTTCATCCGCCTCACCCTGCCTCGCCGCAACGTGCTTCTCAAGTTCCTCTATATTGCGGCGAATCAACTTTTGCTCTTCGCGGATGGTAGCTTCGGGAATCGGACCCTGCGATTTGAAGAGCTCCAGCCTTTGGCGTGTTTCACGCACGTCGCGCTCAGCGCGCTCGGGAGAAATCGTGATCGCACCTGCCTCGGCAAGTGCGCGTGTTTCCGCAGGGCACTTCGCCGCAAAATCTCTTATTTCAGGTGTCAGCGAAGCTAATCGAGCTTCTCCTTCGGCCGTCGACGCGCGATTGCTTTCGAGTTCGCCTTTGCGAGCATCAAGCTCGGAGCCCTTTTTTGTTAGTTCGAACTCTGTCCTCTGGACTTCCAGCTGCAATTTCGCTTTGGCGTTGTTCGCTGCTGTCCAGAGCGTGGCGGACTGTTCTTCCTGTCTGAAGCTCTCACGTTGTTCAGACTCCAGTGCTTCGGTCAGAGACGAAAGGCCTTCTTCCGGTATGGCCTGGAGCTCGGCAATGCGGTCTCGTTTCTCGTCCAGTCTATTTGTAAGAATGGCCAGTTGCCTTTGAATGGCATCCCGCGATTCGGTAGCTGTCTGGAACGCAGTCTCCAGTGGTTTTGAGCCTTGTTGAAGCTTTTCGAGTGCAAGCCTGAAGTCTGCGGTTTCGCGGTCCAGCCGGTCGACGGTATTTATGAGGCTGGTCACTTTGGTGCGCAAGTCCGGAAGCTTACGTTCGAGCTCACGCACCTCCGAAATCTTCTCCTGGAATTGCGCTCCAATCGAAAGCGACTCGGCATCGGAAACACGTTTGACATGAGATTCGTACTCGTCCAACCGCCGGACTTCACGCTCGACTTTAACCAATTCCGCGTTCTGCCGCAGCGCATCCGCTGATTGTGGACTTCCTGAAGGGAGTCTTGGTAGCGATGACGGGCGGAGCTATATCGTTCGAGCACATCCTGAGATCCGCGCGCATCCATTACCCAGCGAAAGAGTTCGCGCGACATCAATTGTCGCACCGGATCGACGCCACATCGCAGCATGTAATCGACGCCTTCCAGCGTCGGCAGGAGCGCCTGATCCTTAACCTGATGGCGCAGAAACGACAACACCGTTGCAACAAATCTGCCGGCATCCGTGATCCGATAACCCCCGCCAGGCTCGTGCTCCATCCATCCGCTCTCTCTCAAAATCTTCAGAATGGATTCCGGTTCCTTCAACCAGTAGAGAACTTGAAAAGCCTCCTGCGGTTTGAGCGGGCTCCGCCCATCCGCGATGAATGCCTCGAGCGCCGCGACACGCACGAAGAACTCACCCAGTCCGCCCCGCGTCAAGGCATGAAGCAGCGGATAGACCAGTTCCAAATCTCTGGCTGCCGCCAGCGACTCCACCTGTTCCGGCCGAAATCCCGCCAGCACGTCCAGGAGAGTTTCCCATTCGCTTCGCATCTCCGGCTTCTGTGAGTCGTTATCCACGGGCCGTCATTATCGCCGATTTTTTGATTCAGCTCGGCATCGTCTAGTTGGTGTGTCGGGGTCATGTAATCGCGATGTGCCGAATGCCAGCGGAGCCCGCTGGCATTCTATTCGCGAGATAGCTAACAGGATGAATAAGATGAGAGAACCGTTGCCCCGTGTATCCCCATTCGGAGCAGAGCTTTCGAAGCAACCTTAGCGCTAAATCATTGATTTAAAGAGCGGGAGACGGGGATCGAACCCGCGACGTCCAGCTTGGGAAGCTGGCATTCTACCGCTGAATTACTCCCGCTGACTTTGGCGGTTGTGGCCGGTGAGATTTCAAACAACACAGGAGCCGGTACAACCGTGCAACAAACTTTCGAAACTATAACCGCTGTCAGGCGAGATTTCAACAGGGCTAGAGTGACTAACCCGTGTTAGCGATCCTGCGCGCATTTTCATACGATCGTCGTCAAAATCCAACCTGCTGAAGCTTCACTTTGACAGCGACATTCAAGGGGCCGGGATACAGGCGGGTGATGGTCTCCGGCGCGTATTTGTCACGGAACCGCCGAACGACTTGGCGAACCGAACTCGCGCCCTTCAATGCGCTTGCGCGGAAGGTGCGCCGCTCTTTTTCGACCTTGATCGTCATGGTCGGGTTCGCAAGCAGGTTGCGATACCACTGCGTCTTTGAACCGTGCAGCGGCAGCAGCCATAACATGTCTTCTTGAGAAACGAACCAGACGGGCAGCGTAATCCGTCGACCCGTGCGGCGACCGACGACGGTTATCGCAATCTGCCGGCGGTTCTTCAATCCGCGCGCAAATCTATCTTCGGCCATCAGTTCCTCCGATTGTTCGCCGTCGCGGCGCTCTGTAAGCGCCGACAGCCGCGCGCGAACGCTCTTGCGGCGTGGTTCGGCGGAATCTCGCTTTATCAGTAAGTCTAAAGGGACTTTCTTCCGCATGGATCTCCTAAAACCTTTACTCTCTTTTGACGCGGCGAAAACGGGTTTGCATTGGTACTTGACAGGTGTAATCTTCCAGAAGCAAGGAAGGCGCTCTGAAGGAAAGGACTCCATTCCATTAACGAATCACCGAATGGAGTGAAGCAATGCCAGAAGTAGTTCCGATCCAAAAGATCTCATCGATTCGCGATGAGATCAAGACTATCGAAAAACGCATCATGCAGCGAGCATACGAGATCTTCCAAAACAACGGCGTGTTGGGCCGCGATCTCGAAAACTGGATGCAAGCTGAGCAGGAACTGGTGTGGAAGCCCGCACTCGAGTTGTCCGAAAGGAACGGAGAGTTTCAACTCGAGGCGGCTGTTTCGGGCGTTGACGCGAAGGACATCGAGGTCGAAGTAACTTCCGAAGACATCATTCTGAAAGCCGACGTCCAGCATGACCACAAAGGGCACAAGGGCACAGTCCACTTGTGCGAGTTCCGTAGCGGCAAGATGTTCCGTTCAATTCACCTGCCGAAGAGGATCGATACTGACAAAGTCAAAGCCGAATTCAGGAATGGATTGTTGCTGTTAACCGCCCCCATCGCCGAAGAAGCGCGCGCTAGGAAGATCAAACCAGAAGCCGCTTGATCGTTTGCGGGAGACCGGTTGCTGCCGGTCTCCCAACGGATCCCGGAACGAGCCCCTGTAAATCGGTGACAGCAGTGACGGAATTCCTCACTGTTGTTGTCCCCCCCGATTGTCCAGGATTACTTTCCCATTCGCGAGGATCTTGTTTACCACGCCGACAGGCGTGCCTGCCTTCGAGGGGAACATCGTGACCGTGACCTGATCCCCGGGCTTGAGTGTTTTCCTCGTCCAGCCTTCCTGTCTGATTAAGACGCCTGGGCTGTTCATTTCGCCGGCCCAGTGAACGAGATTGCCTTTTTCGTCTTTCACGTCGAAGTAGACCTGAGTATGGGGGTTCTGCCAGACGAATTCGGTAATCGTTCCCGTTACCGTGACCGTCTTTGAGTGATCATAGGAGATGTTTGTTCCGTGGTGCGCAAGCATCGGGACCGTCACCATGAAAACAGCAAGGATCGTGGACAAAAGAACCCACGTGTGTTTTTTCATAAATTCTTCTCCATTCACTATGAACCGTTTCTTCGGGCCGGACTTTACGACGCCCGCCGCAAAGCGTCAAGTTCAATCCATCCGGTATGCGCATTCGCGCTGGGATAGGTTAAGCTTTTTGAGTCTGTCATTAGTGAAAGGAGGAGACATGAACCGGAAAGCTCTAGCAGTGTGGCAGGGCGGACTTAAAGATGGAAAAGGCGCGATATCAGTGGACAGCGGCGTGTTGTCCAACATGCCTTACTCGTTCTCTAAACGTTTTGAAGAGGAAAAGGGTACGAATCCGGAAGAATTGATTGCTGCGGCCCATGCGAGTTGCTTCGCGATGGCGACGTCGGCGCAACTGGGAAGCGCAGGCATTACCCCACAGAGTATTTCTGCCTCTGCAACCGTTTCGCTCGAGAAGGTCGTTGATGGGTTCGCCGTCACGTCCATTCATCTGGATGTCAAGATCAAAGCTCCCGGAGCGGATCGGGCCGCAGTTCAAAAGGCTGCAGAAAATGCAAAGGCCGGGTGTCCGATTTCGAAGCTTTTGAATGCGAAGATTACGATGGAGGCGAGGGTCGAAACATAAGCCAGACCGAAAGCCGGGACCCTCAACCGCCGTTTCGCGGGAGAGGGTGGCCCGAAGGGCCGGGTGAGGGTCTCAAGATAGAAACTCGCTCATCGTCGCTTCCCATTTCCCCTGAGCCCTCAGGATTAGTTCGATGACCTCCCGAATGGCGCCATGACCTCCGTGCGCCCGGGTCACATAAGCGGCACGGGTGAGTACCTCGGAACAGGCATTGGGAACCGCAACGGGAAATCCGACGCGAGTGAGGATCGGCAAATCCTGGATGTCGTCGCCGACATAACAAACGCGGCCGGCGGCGATTCTGGTCTTTCCCAGAATTTCTTCAAAGGCTGGTAGCTTCGCGCGGCCGAGTCCCTGATACAAAAAGTCCATCGCCAGTTCTTCGGCTCGCCGCGCAACGGCGGGTGAAGCGCGTCCCGAAATAATACCGGTCTTGATGCCCGCGCGGCGGGCGATTCCGATCGCGGCGCCATCGGTCGCGTGGAACGTTTTGGTCTCAACGACGCGACCATCGGCGAGCGGGAGATAGAGAAGCGTGCCGTCGGTCAACACGCCGTCGACGTCCATGAGCAAGAGCTCGATCTTCCAAGCCAGCGGCGTTACGTCTTGCTCAAGCATCGCCGTATCCGGACAAGTTGCTCCAGGAGAGGGGGCAACAGAGCGAGGTTCAGCGCGTTCGGACCATCCGACAGCGCCTTTGCGGGATTCTCGTGCACTTCCATAAATAGGCCATCCACGCCAGCAGCGACGCCGGCGCGCGCAAGATGTGGAATGTACTGCGGCTGTCCACCCGAACTCTGACCCTGACCACCGGGAAGCTGCAGGCTGTGGGTCACGTCAAAAACAACGGGAACACCGAAGCTCTGCATGACCGGAAAACTGCGGAAGTCCACCACGAGGTTGTTATAACCAAACGAGGCCCCGCGCTCGGTGAGTAACAAACGGCCGGCGCCTTCCTCGCTCACTTTGTCCACAATGTTCTTCATATCCCACGGAGCGAGAAACTGTCCCTTCTTGACGTTGACGATCTTTCCCGTGCGGGCGGCCGCGAGAATCAGATCGGTTTGGCGGCACAAAAACGCGGGGATCTGGAGAATGTCGAGAATTCTTCCGGCAGCCTCGGCGTGGGAGGGCTCGTGAACGTCGGAAAGAATCGGGACGCCGACCTTTTCGCGAACTTCGCGAAGGATGTCCAGGCCTTCTTGAAGACCGGGCCCCCGGTACGACTTGAGCGACGTTCGATTCGCTTTGTCATACGAAGCCTTGAAGACAAAGGGGACTCCGCAAGCTGAAGTGATTTTCTTCAGCTCGGCCGCCATGAAGAGAACGTGATCGCGGCTCTCAATGACGCAAGGGCCAGCAATCAGGAAGAGGTCGCGAGAGAGATCGATATTAAAGTCGGAAATTAGGTAACGCACTGAGCCCTCACCCTACGCCACGCGCCACCTTCTCCCGGTGGGAGAGCGTGTGGCCACTCAAGCGATTCTCGTAGGAAGCATGCACGAAGGACGCAAACAGCGGGTGCGGTTGCAGGGGCTTCGATTTGAATTCGGGATGGAACTGGCAAGCGAGGAACCACGGATGATTCGCGAGTTCGACAATTTCTACGAAGTTTTTGTCCGGTGACACGCCGGAAATGATCAGGCCGTGGTCTGTCAGGACTTCTTCGAATTGGCGGTTGAATTCATATCGATGGCGATGACGCTCGGAAATCACCGACGATTGATAAATACGGTTGGCAAGAGAGCCTGGCCTCAGGTCGGCGGGATAGGCGCCCAGGCGCATGGTGCCGCCAATCGTATCAATGCCCAGTAGATCGCGGAGCTTGTAAATGACCGGATGCGGCGTGTTCGCATCGAACTCCGTGCTGTTGCCATTCTTCAGGCCGCACACATTCCGCGCGTATTCGATCACGGCGCATTGCATGCCCAGGCAGATGCCGAAATACGGAACCTCTTCCTCGCGAGCAAATTGAATCGCGCGGATCATTCCGGGAATGCCGCGCTTGCCAAACCCACCGGGAACGAGGATTCCATCGAATTGCTGCAGCTTCGCCAACTCGTCCTGTTGTTCCAGGCTCTCGGCTTCGATCCAGTGGATCCGGGTTCGGAGGTTGTGAACCAGCCCGCCATGAATTAGAGCTTCCCGAAGGCTCTTGTACGCATCCTCCAGCTCCACGTACTTGCCAACGACGCCGATGGACACCTCGTCGATGGGGTGATGCACTCTCTCCATGAGCGCTTGCCAATCTTCCATCCGGCGTTGGGTTTTGGGTAGATGTAGTAATCGGACGATCTCGTCATCCAGACCTTCCGCCGCCAACACAAGCGGAACTTCGTAGACGCTGTCCACGTCCTTCGCGGTAATGACGGCTCTCTCGGACACGTTGCAGAACAACGCTATCTTCGATTTCATATCCGGTGAAAGGAACCGGTCCGTGCGGCATAGCAGGATGTCCGCCTGAATTCCAATCTCCAGCAGTTCCTTAACGCTGTGCTGTGTCGGCTTGGTTTTAAGCTCCCCGGCCGTCGGGATGAATGGAACCAGCGTCAGGTGTATGAACAATGAATTTTCACGGCCGACGTCCTGGCGCATCTGGCGGATGGCTTCAAGGAAAGGCAACGATTCGATATCGCCCACTGTGCCGCCGATCTCGACGATGGTCAGCTCCACGTTCTCAGCCACGCGATGGATCGCGGCCTTAATCTCATTCGTGACGTGCGGGATCACTTGAACCGTCTTGCCAAGATAATCGCCGCGCCGCTCCTTCTGAATGATGGTTTCATAGATGCGGCCGGTGGTGAGGTTGTTCTTGCGTGTAAGTTCAGCGTGGGTGTAGCGCTCGTAATGGCCGAGATCGAGGTCCGTTTCAGCGCCGTCGTCTGTAACGTACACCTCGCCGTGCTGGTAGGGACTCATCGTCCCCGGATCTACGTTCAAATAAGGATCAAACTTCAGCAGACTGACCGTAAGCCCGCGACTTTCAAGCAGGCATCCGATCGATGCGGAGGCCAGCCCTTTGCCCAAAGATGAAACAACGCCACCCGTGACGAATATGAATTTCTTTTCCATGCATACTCCTGTCCTCTGACCCTCACCCGGCCCTTCGGGCCACCCTCTCCCATCGGGAGAGGGACTGGCTTCAGGACTTTCCCTCTCCCCCTGGGAGAGGGTGCCGCGAAGCGGCGGGTGAGGGCCTCAGGCTTACCATAATTCCCCGAAATCTCTCGAGGTCGGCGGGCGTGTCAATGCCCCAGGATTGGCTCTCGACCTCCACAACTCGAATACGGTATCCATGCTCGAGCGCTCTCAACTGCTCCAGACGTTCGGCAATCTCCAATGGCGTGCGCTGGAGCCTGGTGAATTTCTTCAGAAACCGAACCGTGTAAGCGTACAAACCCAGGTGGAGAAAGCAGGTCCCACTTGAAGGAATCCGCGAACGAGAAAAATAGAGCGCGATTCCGTTCCGGTCCACCACCACCTTGACGCGATTTGGATTGTTGGCGTCATCGGGATCCAGCCGTGTCATTAGCGTAACAACGTCGGCATCTCCTAGCCGGGCCGCAGTGATAGCCTGGTCGATGATCACAGGCTCGACCAATGGCTCATCACCCTGGACGTTGACAACCAGGGTGTCCGGATCCAACTCTCCAGCCGCTTCCGCCAGACGATCGGTGCCGCTCGGGTGGTCATTCCGGGTCATGATGGCGGTCCCGCCAAACCGTTCGACGGCGTCGGCAATTCGCCGGTCATCGGTTGCAACGACGATTCGATCCACCAGCGATGCCTGCTCCACACGCCGGTAAACGTGCTCTATCAGCGTCTTTCCATCGATTTCGGCTATTGGTTTTCCGGGGAAACGAGTGGAACCGTATCGGGCAGGGATGATCGCGATGGCGGCGTCAAACTTCATCAAACACCGCACTTCATCTTAACACGAGGGTCCCGGACAGGGCAGGTCCCTTTGGCAGAAAACTTGCCTGGCACCGAGTTGGAGATTTTAAGACGCGACGAACCGATCCGGGTTGCATTCTGCTGGATCACGTAAATATAATGGGTCCAAGCTTAGCGGATTAGCCGACGTTCCCAAGGAGAAGGGGCTTATGGGTCGGAAAGAAAGCATCATCCTTGCTGTCGCGTGTGCACTTATTGCACTCCCGGTCATGATGGCGGCCTACGCTCAGAGTCAGAAGCCGCCGGATACCGCCGTCGACAAACCGCAGACCCCTCCCAAGAATCCAACCCTGAAAGTCGATGTGGACCTGGTGCTTGTCAACGCCACGGTCACGGATCCTCAAAACCGCTATGTCACCGGACTAGAAAAAGAACACTTCCAGATCTGGGAAGACAAGCTCGAACAAAAGATCGAGTATTTCTCGGCGGAAGATGTTCCGATCAGTCTCGGTGTCATTTTTGACGTCAGCGGAAGCATGAAAGACAAGATTTCGACCGCCCGCGACGCCGCGGTCACGTTTCTGAAGACGGGAAATCCGGAAGACGAATACTTTCTGGTCGAGTTCGCCAACCGGCCTGAAGTCGCCGAGGATTTCACTACGGATGTCACGAGGCTCCAGAATCGCCTGATCTTCACGCCAGCCAAGGGCATGACTGCAATGTACGATTCCGTCTATCTCGGTCTCGAGAAGTTGAAGGAAGGCAACAATCCGAAAAAGGCGCTTCTTCTGATCACCGATGGTGAGGACAATCGTAGCCGCTACACGTTCTCCAACGTCAAAGATTTCGTTAAGGAACAGGATGTGCAGATTTACGGAATCGGAATCGTCGACAACTTCAACTCGCAGCTCGGATCGGGGCACACCGGCCGGGCGATGGTCGAAGAGCTGTCCGATCTCACCGGCGGACGAGCGTTCTTTCCGGATTCGGTTTACGACCTGGAAGACATCTGCACCAAGATTGCCGTTGAACTCAAGAACCAGTACGTGATCGGCTACAGTTCGACGAATGCCGCTAAAGACGGGAAATGGCGCAAGCTCCGATTGAAGATTAATCCTCCAAAGGGTTTACCCCACCTGAACGTGCGATCGAAATCGGGATATTACGCGCCCCTTGCCGACGCGGCAACGACCGGCAGAAATTAGAGAGTTAGTCTCATATCCAAATGTTACGTTCATTTGTTTTTTCCTTAGTCATTGTTTTGTCTTCCTTCATTGTCCTGGCCCAGGAAACGCCACAGAAACTGGAAAAGCAGGATAAAGATAAGGACTACACGCTCAGCGTCGTTGTCGAGGAGGTGCAACTACCGATCTCCGTGCTCGACAAGGATGGGCGGCCTGTCAATGGCCTGACCAAAAATGATTTCGCGATCTTCGAGGACAACGTTCAGCAACAGATCAAGGTTTTCAAGCACGAGGACATTCCGCTCAGCCTCGGCCTGGTCATCGACAACAGCGGCAGCATGCGCAACAAACGCGAACGCGTGAACAGCGCCACACTTACCTTCGCGCGTGAGAGTAATCCCGAAGACGAAACGTTTATCGTCAACTTCGACGATGCCGCTTATCTCGAGCAGGATTTCACGGGTAGCATCGGAGATCTCATCGATGCGCTCGACAATATCGACACGCGTGGCGAAACCGCTTTATATGACGCCGTCTACCTCTCCGTTGATCATGTCAAAGCAGGCAAGAAGGACAAAAGGGTCCTCCTGCTGATTAGCGACGGCGAAGATAACGTCAGCAAGTACGGATTGAATAAGGTAATCGACGCCCTGCGCGAATCCAAAGTGACGCTCTATGCTATCGGATTGCTTGAAGAAAATGACCAGCGCGGCGGCCTGTTCAAGAAGCCTCCTTCAAAGAAAGCCAAGGAGGTTCTCCAGAAATTTGCGGAAATCACTGGAGGACAGGCGTACTTTCCAAAATCTCTGGACGAAGTGGAAGAACTCGTGAAGGACATCGCGCACGAAATTCGGAATCATTACACCGTCAGTTACACGCCCAGCAACAGGAAACTCGACGGAAGCTGGAGAGAGATCCGGGTGAAAGTCAATCCGCCGAAGACTACCACCAAGGTTACCGTCCACACCAAACAGGGTTATTTCGCGCCGAATGCGCAGCCCGTTTCAAGCAATCGCTAGTTTCCGCCGCGAATTGCGCGAATCACGCCAACCAGGTTCGCGTAATTGGCGTAATTGGCGTAATTTGCGGCAGAAAGTTGCTATACTCACGCCTCATGGATTTTCACCACAAAGAGATCCTCAAGCGCTACGCCCGGATGGCCACGGGCCGGCCGTTCGCCCCAATTCTTCTAAATATCCTCATCACCTCGGTCTGTGACATGCGATGTGTCCACTGTTTCTTTACAGAGGAACTGGACGACAAAGCACGGAAGAAGCTCCAGATGACCACGCGTAACGTCGAGCGGATCAGCGAGACACTCGGCGCCAACCTGGGTGTTTTGATCGTCGCCGGCGGCGAACCGTTCACGCGTAAGGATCTTCCGGAGATCGCACAGGCGTTCTACAAGAACAACAAACTGGAATCGATTTACCTGATGTCCAACGGACAAATCCAGCAGCGGATCATTCCGGATGTCACGCGCATTCTTCAGGAATGTCCCAATCTCAATGTCACGGTGGCTCTCGGCCTGGACGGTCTGAAAGAAGAACACGAAGCGATTCGTCAGAAGCCCGGAAGTTGGGATATCGCGATCGGCACGGCGCGAAAGCTTCAACAAATCAAAAAGGAATATCCGCGGCTCGATGTCCAGACCTGCACGTGCTTCATGAACAGCAATCAGGATCGGATTTTCGACTGGTATGACTTTCTTAAAAACGAGCTGAAGCCGGATAAGGTCAACTTCAATTACATCCGGCCGCCGTCAGCGCGGCCGAAAGAACTGATCATCGACAAGACACGGTACGAGCGGCTGTCGCACGTCATCAGCGAAGATTCGCGTCAGGCCCTCATCAAGAATAACTACACGGGAGAGGCCGGATTTTTCAAAGCCGCCGTCGATGTTTACATGCATGAGCTGATTGCGAAGACGGTCTTCGAAGGACGTCCGCAGCTTCAATGCTGGGCCGGAACCGCCGGCGCCGTGATCTACGATGAGGGCACAATTTCGAGCTGCGAGATCCTCGACTCGGTCGCCAATCTTCGGGAATACGACTGGGATTTCTCGAAGCTCTGGTACTCGTCCGCAATGGAGGGGCGCCGCGAACGCGTTGCGAATGGCTGCTTCTGCACGCATGAAAGCAACTGTTATTACCCCTCGCTTCCGTTCAATCCTACTCATCTCGTGCAGGTCAAGAAGATCGAACGCGAGATGACCGCCGCCGCACGCGCTCGACAATAATGCTGGATTCGCTTGTCGCCTGGTTCCAGGAAAACCAGCGGCCCCTGCCGTGGCGCGTTTCCTACGATCCTTACCAGGTCTGGGTCTCCGAGGTGATGCTCCAGCAGACCCAGGTCGAAACGGCGTTGCCCTACTACGAGCGCTTCATTCGCGAGTTCCCGACAATCGAATCTCTCGCAAAAGCCAAAGAAGAACGTGTCCTCACGCTGTGGGCCGGACTGGGCTATTACCGGCGTGCAAAGAACTTGACGGCGGCGGCCGGCGAGGTGGTGTCGAAGCATGGCGGTGAGATCCCGTCCGATTACGATGCTCTCATCCGGCTTCCTGGTATCGGGCAATACATGGCCGGGGCCATCCTGAGCATCGCCTTCAACAAGGCGTATCCGGTCGTCGATGGTAACGTGCGCCGCGTACTTTCGCGCATAAATGGATGGACTGAAGACGATACGAAAACTTTATGGGATGCCGCCACGCGTTTGGTGCACGAGGCTGAGCCGCGGCTCGTCAATCAGGCCCTGATGGAGCTCGGCGCGAAGATCTGCTCGTTCAAATCACCGCGATGCCTGCTCTGCCCGGTTCAATCATCATGCATTGCGTTCCGGGTGGGTATGCAAGACAAGATCCCTCCGGTGAAGAAACGTCCCGCGACCGTCCATGTGCATCTCTTCGCGGTCGTCCACAAAAAAGATGATCGTTATCTGATGAGGCCCGCTGATGGAATGTGGGAATTTCCGATGTTTTCGGCTTTACCTGCGGGTTCTTTCGAGAAGATCGGCGAATGTCGGCACACGATTACACACCATCGGCTGGACGTCACGGTCTGCGAAGGCGAATTGACTGAACGGAGCGGGTTGGAATGGAAACGAATCGATGATGCCGCGATCTCGTCGCTCACCAGAAAAGTTTGGGACCTAGCGAAAGAATTGGGAGACCGGACAGGAGAAGCCAGGTAGAGCGGGTTCGGCCGTGATGACGTCTTGAGCAGAATACTGTGCTGTGTCGGAAAGCGATCGATAGACCGTGACGGTCTCATGGGCAGGATCGACGAGCCAGACTAAAGGAACACCACATTCAAGGAACTCGCCAATCTTCCGACCCACTTCCTTGAGACTATCGTAGGGGTATAGGACTTCAACGGCGAGATCCGGTATGAACTCGCCGAAGGAGTCTGGAGATTTGCCGCCCGGCAACTTCTCGCTACGAACAAAGGTCATATCGGGGGAGCGAAGATTGCCATTGGGAAAGCAGATCCCGAGATTATCGCCGTAGATCTTACCGAGCGGAGACTCTTCCAAGAAAGTCGCGACAATGTGGGCAACTTTAAACGCGATTTCCGCATGACGCGCCCCGGCAGGACTCACGAGAATCTCTCCATCCACAAGTTCATACTTGCGACCATCCTTGGGGCATTGAAGCAAGTCCTCGATCGTTGCCTGACCTTTGAGTTTCATGAGTGTCATTGTATCCCTGAACCGCGTCCACGCGTTAGAGCCGTGCACCTGCCATACATCATCACTTACAGAGTCGCCATGAACTCGCGGATCCGGCCGATGCCCTTATCGAGTTGCTCCATGGAAGTAGCGTAAGAGATGCGGACGTGGTCCGTCGTTCCGAAGGCCTCACCCGGGGTGACCGCCACATGCGCTTTTTCAAGCAGCCTGGCGGAAAAGTCCACGCTGTCGCGTATGCTGCCGCGCCCGAATGCAGCCGAGATGTTGGGGTAGGCGTAAAACGCGCCACCGGGTTCCGCGCATCGAACACCCGGGATGGCCCTCAGACGGTTGAGAACAAAGTCCCGGCGCTTGGCATATTCCGCCAACATTTTACCGACCGAATCCTGGGGACCGGTCAGCGCCTCCAGCGCGGCTTTCTGCGAAATCGACGTCGGATTGGACGTCGAATGGCTTTGAAGTTTGATGACGGCCTGGATGATCTCCGGTACTGCGAGCACGTAGCCGATACGCCATCCCGTCATGGCATAGGTCTTGGAAACCGATCCGGCAATGATGACATGGTTCTTCAGTTCCTGATGACCACCGATCGAAAACGGCTTTCGCCCGTCGTAAAGGAAGTGCGAGTAACACTCGTCGGAAACAACATAGATATCGCGATCGCTGCACAGCCTGGCGATTCGAACGAATTCATCGTTATCGAGAACCGCGCCACTGGGGTTGTTCGGTGAATTGACGATAACGAGGCGAGTGCGCGGTGTCAGCGACGGCTCCAGCAATTCTGCGGTTAAACGGAATCCATCGGCTTCCCGCGTATGCACAAAAATGGGATTGGAATTCACGAACCGGGCGATGTCGGCAAATGTCACCCAGTACGGCGTCGGGATGAGCACGTCATCGCCTTCTTCAACGACCGCAGAAAAGACATTGAATAGGGCGTGCTTGCCGCCGAAATTGACGATGCACTCCGACACATCGTATTTGGACCCGAAGTCGCCTGCATGTTTGTCGACAATGGCTTTTTTCAATTCCTGGATGCCGCCGATAGCTGTGTATTTCGTGAAGTCGTTTTGGATGGCGCGAATGCCGGCCTGCTTAATATTTTCGGGCGTGGAAAAATCCGGTTCGCCTGGGCCGAAGTCCACCACATCGATGCCCTGCTCGCGTAACCTCAGAGCGGCTTCCATTACCGCCATTGTCTTGGATACGGAAATGCGAGAGATCCTGGCCGCCAATTTCATTCGGTTATCCCTGTCTTGAATCGTTGCTTTAAACGTTTCTCGACAATATCTGGAACAAGACCAGCAACAGAGCCGCCCAATTCGGCAATTTCCTTCACCAAACGCGAGCTGAGATAGGAATAGTTCTCAGCAGGCATCATGAACACCGTTTCAATGCCGGGAGCAAGCCGCCGATTCATGAGCGCCATCTGGAATTCATATTCATAATCGGTAACCGCGCGAATACCGCGCACGATCACTTGCGCCTTCTGCTGCCTGGCGTAGTCGACGAGCAGGCCATGGAACACATCGATCTCCACGTTCGCAAATCGCGGCTTTAGAATCTCGCGCATGATCTCGATTCGTTCCTCGACCGTGAATAGAGGCGCCTTTTGAGCGTTCGTCAGAATCGCAACGATGACATGATCGAAAAGCCGCGCGCTGCGCTCGACGATGTCGACGTGCCCGAATGTGAGTGGATCGAAGGATCCGGGATAAATCGCTGTCTTTGTCATGTCGTCTCTTTTATTAGCGCCGGGCCCACCGGCCGGCCGTAGTTGGTACACCGCCGTTTAATTCGTCGCGCTTCGCGCTCCCAACGGCGGCCTCCTTTATTCGGCATCGGCCGGTCCCCCCACGCCATAGAATGCCAGCGCAGCGTCACCTTGCACAAGGGATCGGATTTTTCGGAGGACGCCGGCGGAATCGGCCAGACCCTTCCGCTTAGAGTGTTCGATGATGAGAAGGCCTGCCGGCGAGGAGGCAAAACGTTCCAGGGCCGCACGGTATAGATCATCGCGTTCGTACGGTGGATCGAGAAAGGCGATGTCGAAATGAACACCGTCGCGGATGCAAAGGTCGAGTGCCTTGATGAGATCCATCTCCAGAATCTTATATCCTCCCTCAATCCCGAGTAACTGCAGGTTCTCCCGGATGATCCGGCACGCCTTCCGCGACTGCTCGACGAAGTAGACCCGCCGGGCGCCCCGGCTGAGCGCCTCGATGCCGATGCCGCCCATTCCGGCGCAGCCATCAAAGAAAGTGGCGCCCTCCACAGTCGCATCGAGAACATTGAAGATTGTCTCCTTCAACTTGTCGCTCGTCGGGCGAATGCCTGCTGGAGGCGTGGCTTTGAGACGACGGCGCTTGAAACGGCCAGAAATTACTCGCATGACCCCAGTCTGAGCCGCGAATTGCGCGAATTACGCGAATGGGGCACCACTTTCGCGTAATTCGCGCAATTCGCCGCAAAAAACATCCTACCCCACAGTCACGAACCGAGTCCGCGCAGAAAGCGCCTCGACGAGCTTCTGCCGCTCCTCGGTGCGGCTCACCCAACGTTGAGCTTCTTTCTGTGCGAGGGCCAGCAGTTCGGTGTCGGTCATCAGGTTCGCGACACGAAACTCGGGTATTCCGGACTGCCGCGTGCCCGCCATTTCACCCGGTCCGCGTAATTGAAGATCCACTTCAGCCAGCCGAAATCCATCGATGGTCGAAACCATCGCATGGATGCGCTGGCGAGCGGCGTCGTTGAGGCGGCCTGGCGTCATCAAGACGCACGAAGAGAGATGGCTTCCCCGCCCCACGCGTCCTCGGAGCTGGTGCAACTGAGCGAGACCGAACCGCTCGGCATGTTCGATGAGCATGACCGTCGCGTTGGACACGTCCACACCGACCTCAATCACAGTCGTCGAGACCAGGATATCAATCCCGCCGGCCGCAAAAGACCGCATTGTCGTTTCCTTCTCCTCACTCTTTAGCCGGCCGTGGAGCAGTGCGACGCGACGGCCCTTGAAAACCTCCGAAAGCTTCTTGAACCCTTCCGTGGCGGATTTCAAATCCACCTTTTCAGATTCTTCAATCACCGGATACACGACATAGGCCTGCCGTCCCTGTTCCAGCTCCGCTGCAATCATCCGATAGATGCGATCCGCATCGCGTTCCATCATGTGAATCGTCCGGATGGGCGAACGTCCCGGCGGCATTTCGTCGATGACGGAAAGGTCGAGGTCGCCATAGAGCGTCATCGCAAGCGTGCGAGGAATCGGAGTCGCCGTCATAACGAGCGTGTTTGGATTCTCTCCCTTGGCCATGAGCTGCAGCCGCTGTATCACACCAAATCGATGCTGCTCGTCGACGATCACCAGGCCCAGTTTGTTGAACACCGTATGTTCTTCAATGAGAGCGTGTGTTCCAATGATCACTTGAATCTCACCCACCGCAACCTTCTCCTGCAGTTCCTGCCTTTCGGCTTTCTTGACGCCGTGCCGCACCACGCACACACGATAACCCAACGGGCCAAGAATCCGTTTGGCGTTGATGTAATGCTGTTCAGCAAGGATCTCGGTAGGCGCCATGAGTGCCGCCTGATATCCGTTTTCAACCGCGATGACGATGGCCTCGAATGCAACGATGGTCTTGCCGCTTCCTACGTCACCTTGCATCAGGCGATTCATCGGATAGGGCGCCTTCAGGTCATCCACGATCTCCTTCAGGACGCGCTTCTGCGCCACCGTCGGATGGAAAGGCAGAATTGTTTTCACCCGCTGGCGAATCCGGTCGGAAGTCTCGAACCGCACTCCTTTCAGCGCGCGGCTTTGGACCCGGCGCAGCGCATAGATCAGCTCGAGGAGAAAGAATTCTTCGAAAATGAGACGCCGGTGGTACGGAGACTGACGCTGGTTCAGTTGTGACAGATCGTCGCCGGCTTCCGGGAAGTGGACTCGTTCGAGAGAAGTGCGGATATCCGGAAAGCCTTGCGCTTTGCGAATCTCCGCTGGCAAAGGATCTTCAATAGACTTCGTCAAATCCGAAAGAGCTCCGGCAACGGTTCGGCGAAACTGGCGGCTCGTGATGCCGGCCACTTCTTCGTAGACAGGAACGTACCGGCCAATATCGAGCGAGCCGGATTCAGCGCTGTCTTCGAGAAGCTCAAACTCGGGATTGAAGAAAACAAATTTGGAGTCATAGCGATCGAAATCGACGCGGCCGAAGAGCATGATCTCGCGGCCCACGCTGAATTCGCGCGCCTGGAGAAAGCCGCCATGGAACCATTTGGCATGCGCGAAGCCGCCCCCGTCAGTCAGGACGACATCGAGTATGCGGCCTCGAGTTCGAGTCTGGATGACGCGGCTTCGGTAGACCCTGGCGTGAACGGCGGCGTCCTGGCCAATCCGAAGAGAAACTAAAGGAACGAAATTGGCGCGATCCTGATACCACTTGGGGATGTGGAGAAGCAGGTCTTCCACGGTCCGGATGCCTCTGGATCCAAGCAGCGCGGACCGCCGTGGTCCCACGCCCTTCACATACTGGACAGCCGAATCGAGCCGGAGCATACGTTACGCGGCGCGGCCACGCAAATACGCCTTGATAAACATATCCAGGTCACCATCCAGAACGCGATCCACATCACCGACTTCAACCTTGGTGCGATGATCTTTCACGAGCCGATACGGCTGAAGGACGTACGAGCGGATCTGGCTGCCCCAGGCGATGTCGAGCTTGCTGTCTTCGATGGCCTGGGACTCTGCTTTCTTCTTTTCCGTCTCGACCTCGAACAATCGTGCGCGCAGAACCTTCATGCATACGTCCTTGTTCTTGTGCTGCGACCGCTCGTTCTGGCACTGGACGACGATACCCGTCGGGAGATGCGTAATGCGAACCGCCGAATCCGTCGTGTTCACGTGCTGCCCGCCCTTGCCGGCCGATCGGTAGGTATCGATTCTCAGGTCTTTCTCGTCGATCACGACTTCAATCTTGTCGTCGATCTCGGGATAGACCGCCACCGAAGCAAATGACGTATGCCGGCGTTTATTTGCGTCGAAGGGAGAAATTCGGACAAGGCGGTGAACGCCGGTCTCCGACGCCAGCAAACCATACGCATACTCGCCAATGACATTGAACGTGACCGACTTGATGCCTGCTTCTTCACCGTCCTGGTAATCGAGCATCTTCGTCTTGAACCCACTCTGCTCGGCCCACCGGAGATACATGCGCATCAGCATCTCGGCCCAATCCTGCGCCTCAGTTCCTCCGGCGCCGGGATGAATGTTTACGATTGCGTTGAGCTGATCATTTTCTCCCGACAACAGGACCTGCGTCTCGACACGGTCAATGAATGCTTCGAGCTCTTTCAGGTGAGAAGCAAAGTCATCACCGACGGGCTCACCCTCACGGGCAAGCTCCATGAGTGCCTGCACGTCATCGAGTTCCCGCGTTATCTTGCGATCGAGTTCGAGTGTTTCTTCCAGGCGGGCGCGCTGCTGAAGGATTTTGCCGGAGCGTTCCTGATCGGACCAGAAGTTGGGATCCACGATCTGCGTCTGCAGGCCATCGAGCTGTCGCTGCTTTGCATCCGCGTCAAAGAAACCTCCGCACTTCCTCGCTGCGGGTTCTGACGCTTCCGAATCGCTCAATGAGTTCTTCGTGCATGCTTCCTCCGTGGACGTGGGCCAACGGTCCGTGGACCGCCGCCCGCGATTACAAGCAACCCGACGGCTATCACGGCGTTCGCATAGACGAAAAGGTCGCCGTATTGCGTGTAAAACGTCCGATCCGACCTGAAATGGGCCGTCCCGTCCAGAATCATTCGAACACCGATCGGTGTTCTTGCCTCAATTCTGCCATAAGGATCAATAATTGCGCTGATCCCTGTATTGGCGGTCCGCACCATGTACCTCCGATTTTCGACGGCTCGAACCACGCCCATCCGCAGATGCTGGAAGGGCGCTGAAGATTCACCAAACCAACCGTCATTCGTGATAACTACGACAAGCTCGGAGCCGCGCTTAACGAACTGGCGCATCAAATCGGGGAAAATGCTCTCGTAACAAATTGCCGTCGAGAGGCGATGGCCGTCCAGCGAGCTGATCGTGTATTCGGTTCCTGGAGCGAAGTCTCCTACTTGTCTGGTCAGGCTCTCTGCAAAGAACAGCAGGCGCTTAAGCGGGATGTATTCGCCAAAGGGAACAAGGTGCATCTTGTCATAGCGGGAAACGACCTCCCCGTGGGGGTTCAAGATGGCGGCGCTATTCGAGGGGCCTTC
>WNGK01003402.1_pt1 | contig 21773 bp, 19 predicted proteins | sample 5400601 | NCBI WGS metagenome assembly WNGK01 (sample SAMN13153376, study PRJNA577476) | soil metagenome | isolation source: 60 cm soil or saprolite under Garry oak tree replicate 1 | place: USA:California | collected 2016-06-15
GTCCGCGCTCTCGCTCGACTTCGGCGCGCGCATTCTCGACCTGCTCTTTTCGCGGACCTTGGCGAATCAATTCTTGCTGGGTCGATCCAACGGCCCTCTGTGCCACAAACTCAAGAACTGTCGAGAGCACAATTTCGGTTTCTTTGCCTTTGGCCAGAACCCGTTCGACATGACTGTTTAATCGTTTTCGATCTTCCGCGGTCAGATCCTTCGCGGTGAGCACGACGATGGGAACATTCTTTGATGAAGGAAGCTTTTGGAACTCCTCGATAAAAGTAAAACCGTCCATTACGGGCATCATGAGGTCCAGGAGAACCAGAGCAGGGGGCGAGTTGCCGGCTTTCTCAAGAGCGGTTCGCCCGTTTTCCGCGGTTTCTACGGCCCACCCGTCTTTGGAAAGGATCGCGTGCAAGAGATCGCGAGTAGCGGAGTCGTCTTCCACAACGAGAATTGAACTATTCTTAAGCTCACCATATTCTTGGAGGACGGCAGCCAGACGTGCCCTATCGATCGGCTTCGTCAAAAACTCGGTTGCGCCGAGCGCATATCCCCGGTTTCTGCTGTCCGACATGGTAAGGACGATGATGGGGATGTCCCGCAACAAATCATCGTGCTTCAGAGTGGAAAGAACGCTCCAGCCGTCCATCACCGGCGCGCCGATGTCGAGGGTAATGACATCGGGACGTGACTCCCGAGCCAGGCGTAATCCTTCGACGCCGTTGTTGGCGAGTGTGACCGCATAACCCTTCCCGGTAAGAAAGGAACTCATCAAGTCCTGAACCGCAGCATCGTCGGCGATTATCAACACCTGGCCGCGCCTTGCGTCGGCAGGCGATGGCGCGGGCTCTCCGTCCGAGACAACGAGTGGAGTCGCATTTTGCCTCGCGCGGAGAGGCAACCGTACCGAGAAAGTGGTTCCTTCTCCGAGTTCGCTCTCAACTGTTATCGAGCCGCGCAGCATTTCGCAAAATTTCTTGCTAATGGCGAGGCCCAATCCCGTTCCGCCGTATTTGCGGGTCGTCGAAGAATCCGCTTGGGTAAACGCTTCGAAGACCTTGCTCATTTGCGCCTGCGACATCCCGATTCCGGAGTCCTTTACCTGGAACTGGACTTGATCTTCCTGCTCACCCGGTACTCTTGATACAGTTAATTCCACGGTCCCGGCTTGGCTGAATTTACACGCGTTGCTCAAGAGATTGAGCAGGACCTGCCGGAAGCGCATCACGTCTGAGTTCATCACACCCACGTCGTCTGCAACATGACAGATGAGCTGATTCGAATTTTTCGAGGCGAGGGGCTGGCTTAGGGCGGCGATCTCACCGATCATTTCCCTTACGTTGAAAGCTTCATAGTGCAATTCGATCTTGCCCGCCTCAATTTTCGACAGATCCAAGATGTCGTTGATCAGTTCCAACAGCTGTTTGCCGGCGGAGCGAATCTTGTTCAGATCCGCGACAAATTGCGTCAGTTCGAGTTCCTGTGCCTCTTCACTCAGCATTTCGCTGTAGCCGATGATTGCGTTCATCGGCGTTCGCAGCTCATGACTCATGTTTGCCAGGAACTGGCTCTTCGCGCGATTCGCGGATTCCGCCTCTTCACTCAGCAACTCCAGCTTCTGCTGGCGTTGGCTGATTTCCGTTTGCGCCAACCGGAGGCTGGCGCTCATGTGATTAAAGGCTTCAGCCAGGCTACCCAATTCGTCCTGGCTCACCACAGGAATTTCGTGTTCCAGGTTGCCCGACGCGAATGTATCGGCTCCGATCTTCAGAACCCGAAGGCCACGCTGAAAACCGCGGGACATACCGACAGCGATGAAGCCGGCTAAGACTCCGCTCAGCCCGAAGACAAGAATTGTGGTCCGGCCGACAAGGGTGGTCACTTCATAAAAATGGGTTTTCTCCCTCGCCTGGATCTCCCTTTCGTCATTCTGCAGGCGCGGCAGCATGTCCTGTAAAACGACCCGCGAAAGCGGTTCGGCATGAATCACCAATTCCTTGATGGCATCCTGGCGACTGCGGCCCAGATTCTTGTAAAAGAATTTCCACGACGCGTTCAGGTCCGCCATCATTTTTGCGCACTCTTCAATGTCCTTCCGATCTTCGGCGCTCGCGAGCTGCACCACGTTCTGAATCTGCTCTTGAATCGAATCCAAATGCCTGTTGAACTCATCCAGTTCTTCCAGGGAGGGAGATCTCAGGTCGCTTTCTCCGGCGAGCTGGCTCAAGAGCGTGACCTGCTTCTGGTAATCCCCGGCCTGCCGCTGAACCGAACTGATCAGGCTCTGGCGCGACATCGTGCGACCCAGGTCTTCGAACGCGGCGTTGCGCTTCGCGTTGGTCCACAAGTACGTGATCAAATTGGCGCTCAGTAATGTGAGAATTCCCAAATACGAAAGCGTCAGTTGCCGGCGGATCGTCATGTGGCGGACTTCAGAATGTAAATGAAACCTGCGTCCGCAGGCCGTTGCTCCTCGCGTTGCGCTGTATGTCGCGGAAGAACTCGAGCTTATAGGCGGCGAACTCATTGAAGTCAAACCGCAGGCCGCCGACCGGACCGTGGCGGAGCCCGATATCTGAATAAAGAGGTTCCGTTCGCGGGACGTTCATATACTCATAGCGGAAGTACGGCCTGACCTCGCCCATGCGTTTCGAAACCTGGGAATAAAACGCCGGAATGTGGAATATTCCACCGCCCTGCACGGCATGCCGGAGCACGATCGCTTCGTTCAGGAATTCAAGACCCGACTGCTGGTACACGACGTGACCTGCAAAGATCGTTTGGCCGATCTTACCGATTCCCTCCGGATGCAAAGAATCGCGATACAACGAGAAGCCTGTCTGAAAACCCGGCATTCCCTGCGGTCGGGCGTAGATTCCCAGATTCGCCGATTTCCCGTTGTTCTCATCCGATCTGTTCTGAACGACCTCATCGGACGAGGAGTGCGATGCGCGGCCGTTGCCGATTTCAGCGATGTAATGCAGACCGAGCTTCGACAGGGGCAGACGTCCCGTCGCGGAAAGCCCGACGTTGTGAATCGGAAGGATGCCGCCGCCGTCCTCAAACGCGAAGATAAGGGGGCGCCCTACGGTGCTTTGGAGCCAGGAGGAATGATGGTACGCCGTGTTGTAATAACCAATCGCGGTATGGTATCGGCCGGCGCTCAGGGCAAAGTAGTCGTTTGCAGTGTACTGGAACAAGAGCCGCTCCAAATCCACTGCGACGGTGTTGTTCAAGTCGCTCTCCACTACCAATTCTCCGAGCAGTCCAAATTTGTTGGAAAGACGATTGGTGATGAACAAGTTGAATTGCCCCAGTCCGAAACTATTGTGCTGGCCCTTCAGATCGCTCGCTTGATACTGAACGTCTGAAAAACCTTGAACGTGCACCGGCTGCAATCCCGGCACCGACATGTCGTGGGTTGTTGCTGCAGCTGCTTGCGCTGCGCTAGCCAAAGCTGTCGCCGTTAGCGCGGTGGACGCAGCGGCGTTGGATTCAACCGGCGCCGAAGATTCAGCGGGCGTACCTGCCGGGGCCGCTTGCTTCATTTGCCGGACTTCTGACTCCAGCTGTTCAATGCGGGACAAAAGCTGCAGGATCAACTGGTGATCCGAGGCTTGGCCCGGCTGTTGGGCTAGAGCTGCAGTAGGCATTGCTAGCATCAGGAAACATAGGATTTTTTTCATAGAGGATCTTCTCATCTGAGGGGGTACCCCGACTGATTTGGAAGCTTGCCGTCGATCTTCAAAACCTTCAGGCCCTTGGGTACTTGCGCTGCGTCGATAAAAGCCACCGATCCCGGCACCGCGGCCATTAGTTCGGTAGCCATGCCCGTGGAATAAACGATCTTGGGTCCGCTCGCAGCCTCGGCACGAAACAATTTAGAAATCCAGTACTGTTTGAATTCGGCTTCATTCATGTGATAGATGACCCTGAGAACAACCTCACGCTCCACCGCCACGGGTGCGCGAAGCAAAAGAGTGACCCTCAAGCTCGAATTCCAAAATTGTTGCTCCCCTAGCAAAAGCTTGCGTATCTCAGGTAGCGTCAAGCCGTCCACCGGGTTGTCGCCGCGCACGACCACCGCGATGTCTCTTCCTTCGCCCGACAGGTTCTGGGCTACAAGGACGAGTCCGCAGCAAAATATGAAGATGCTCAGTTGCCGTCCGATTTGGAACATGCTCACTAATGATTCCTTTCAGTTTCTGGCGACGGGTCTTATCCAGTATTCTTTTCCTGCTTGGTCGAATACATCGCTGCGTCCGCGCGCTTCAGCACCTCAGACACGTCGGAGCCGGGTTTCCAGACGGCGTTCCCAATGGCCGCGCCGACCTTCGCTCGGATTAACGTATTTCCCGTGTCAATGACAAACTCGTCTTTGAAACAGCCCGCAATTCTGGCTACATCTTCTTCGGTGTTGGAAAAGCATCCATTGATGACTCCGACAAATTCGTCGCCTCCCCAGCGTCCGACGATGTCGGAGGAGCGAAATGCCAGCCGTAAGCGGCTGCCGACCTGTTTGAGCAGGTCGTCGCCGGCCTGGTGACCGTAGGTGTCGTTGATTTTCTTGAACTCATTCAAATCGATGTAAAACACATTGAATGGCTTCTCTTGCTCAACACAAAAGTCGATGTAGGCGTCTTCTCGAGCAAAAGCAAGGTCTGCTTAAGCTCTTCCGTTTGGCGACGCTCGCGGTCGCGCAACCGTTTTTTTTCCAGGCTTGCGCCGATACGGCTTCGCAGCAGGACCCGATTGAAAGGTTTGGAGAGGTGGTCTTCCGCGCCCAACTCAATGCATTGCACCACGCTGCTGAGTTGGTCCAGGGCAGAGATCATAATCACCGGAATATCACGCAGCCGGACGTCCTCCTTCATGTTTCGCAGCGTTTCGAAACCGTCCAGTTCCGGCATCATGATATCGAGCAAAACGAGATCGCACGGGTGAGTCTCGAGAATAGAGAGAACTTCTTTACCGTTCCTTGCATCGATCGGTTGATGACCCTCGGCCTCCAAGTGCCGCCTCAGCACGTTGCGGTTTGCATCATCATCGTCGGCCATGACGATGGTACCTGCGGCACGATTGTGCGAATCCTGGATTTGCCGCGACGCCGGCTCCGTGAAAGGTACGATTGCGTCTGATGGAGCTGGCGGTAAGAAGTGGTGCTGCTTCGAATACTTCAAAAGATTCCGCAAGGCCCCAGATATCGTGTCGACGTCATCGAGCATTTGCTGATGGCTCTCCACGATTTCTTCTCGCAACACTTCCGAATGATGCAGAACCTCGCTCGCCTTGTTGCGAAGATCTGACATCAGTGCGTCCAATGCCGGTGCGCTGGCCGTGCCTCCCTCGTCGTTAAACGCCTTTTGGATAGAACCGAGCAGTTGATGCCCGCCGGCCCGGATCTGCTCAAAGGCAGGCACCAGCCCGAGCAGATTGCGTCTGGTGGCCTCGTCGATCAAAATTTCCGAATAACCCAAAACATGGTTGACGGGCGTCCGCAATTGATGCTGCAAATGCGCAATGCTTTCGTTTTCGGTAGATTCGGTCATAATTTTTATTTCAATAGCCGCTCCATTTTCCCCAGCAGCCGATCCAGATCGATGGGCTTGGTGTCGTAATCATCGCAACCGGCACTTAACGCCTTATCGCGATCTCCCGACATGGCGTGGGCCGTCAACGCGATCACCGGAATCGACTGGGTTTGCGTGTCTGTCTTCAGCTGACGAGTAGCATCCCATCCGTCCACCACGGGTAAGCTCATATCCATGAGGATAAGATCTGGCAACTCGGTCTTGGCTACTTGTATGCCTTGAGCCCCATCTACGGCAATCAGAACATCGAATCCGCGGCGGCTCAGCCGGCGAGAGAGCATGTCGCGGTTCATTTCGTTGTCTTCCACTAAAAGCACTCTCATAGCGAATTCCAGGCTAAGAAGGGGGCCTGTAGGAAGCAACATGTTTTTCTTGATAGCAATGTCCAGGACGGCACGTTAGGAAACTTCGGCATTGTAACGGGCTTTGGTAGACGGCCAATTCACGCTCACGTTTCTGAAACGACCTCAAGGCCATCCATGCCGGCCAACTGGAGGTCCATGAGCACCAGGTCCGGCCTGACCCGTGGAATCAGTTCCAGCGCTTCTTGTCCGTTGCTCGCGGTATGAATCCGGTACCCGGACCGGTCGAGCATGGTCCGCGCCAGTTTGAGGTTCAGAGGATTGTCTTCAACGATGACGATGGTTTCGCCGGGCATTACATGATCCCAGTAGAGCTCTGCATTCCTTCATCTACGATTTCGAAGAATATCGCCGGGCCATCCGAAAACAAGAAAGAACATGGGCCGAACCCCGTGGTGGGCTGTCGCGTTTGCGGTCCGGTTCGGGCCATTCGCAGCCGCTCACAGCGTGCAAGCTGAGCCGGACGGTGGAAGAATGTCTTTGCTGTCAGGGATGCTCTCGCGCCGCGCGTCAGGATTGGAAACTGCAGTCGAATCGCACAGCTATCGCAGCGGGCAGAAATCTACCTTTCCAATGCAAGCGCAACTAATTCGGCCGGCTCGGTCGGCGTACCGACGGTAAAGGCGATGTACTGCTTACCGTTCACCATATAGGTCATCGGCATGCTTCCCATCATGCCGGGAATCTTCACTTCGCCCAGAACGGCCCCGGTTCTCTTGTCGTAGGCGCGCACGACACCCGCTCCGCCCCAGCCTTCGCCGGCGATGAGCAATGTCTTAGTGACGAGAAGCGTGGCGTGCAAATTGATGCCGCCGGTGTTCGCCAGATTGATGCCTTTGAGCGCCGGATTCTGAGCGATGCGCGCAGGCGTGCTTCCGAGCGGCACGACCCAAGCGAACTCACCCGTGTTGAGATTGAGCGCCGTAATCCGGCTATAGGGCGGCTTCAGAATCGGCAGCCCTTGGACCGACAGATCGGCGCCGCCCGGTCCGCGCGAGAACCTCAAGTCCGACTTCGGGTCGTGACGAACAGTGATGATCCCAGGGCCGGTCTTCGAAGGAATGTAGAAATAATTCGTTTCAGGGTCGAAACCGCCGCTCTGCCAGAGCGAGCCTCCGGTGCCGCCCGGGTTGTACCAGGAGCCCTTGGTGCCGCCCTCCTTGATCTCCGAGGGCGGCGTGAACAGGGGACCTAAGCGATATTGCCGGGCAATCCGGACGGCTTCGGCCCGAAGCTCAGGCGTGAAGTCGATAAGGTCGTTCTCAACATAGCCTTGAGGCTCGTAAGCGGCGGGCATGGCCGGATGAGGCTGCGTCGGCCACGCACGTTCGCCTGGCACGTCGCTTGGCGGGACCGCGCGCTCCTCGATCGGCCAGACCGGCTTCCCTGTCACACGATCGAGCACATAGGCGTAGCCTTGCTTGGTGAGCTGCACCAGCGCTTTGACCGGCTTGCCGTCAACCGTCATGTTGACGAGGACCGGGGCGGAGGGGAGATCGTAGTTCCAGATGTCGTGGTGCGTGATCTGATAGTGCCAGATGCGCTTGCCGGTTTCGAGATCCACGCAAACGACCGAATTGCCGAACAGATTGCTGCCAGGACGCTGACCGCCATAATAATCGTCGGTGGGCGTTTCCACCGGCAGATAGGCACGCCCCAGCCCGGGATCGACCGAGATCGGCGCCCATACGCCGGTGTTGCCTGTATACGCGTTGGCGTGGTCTTCCCAGGTTTCCGCGCCGGACTCTCCATCCTTGGGGACCGTGTGAAACGTCCATTTCTGCTTGCCGCTACGCGCATCGAACGCCATCACGTATCCGGGCGTGTTCCGCATCGAATCGGGCGTGAACCCCTCTTCGAGCGCGGGCGGGACGATGACCGTGTTGCGATAGACCATGGGTGGCGAGCTGTTGCCGATGCGTGAGACATGGTCGAAGTCGACGTGCAGTTCCTTCATGAGATCGACTGCGCCGCCCGTACCAAACGATTTCACCGGCACGCCGGTCTTCGCATTTAAGGCCACGAGATAGAAGCCGGTGGTGACGACGAAAATCCGCTCCTCCTTGCCGTCGGTCCAGTAGGCGACGCCGCGTCCTGCATTTCGTCTGGGTGCCTTGCGGTCGCGGCCGCCCTCGTCCATTCCCTCCCACAGCCACAGTTGCTTGCCCGTGGCCGCATCGATGGCGGCGGCCACGCGTTGACCGCCGGCCGATTCGTACAAGATGCCGCCGACCATGATCGGGGTCGCTTCGCTCTTATACATGGCAAGCACCGGGTCGCCATTGCCCTGAGCAGTGCCGCCAAGAGAGGACGGCGCCGGCCCAATTGCAGCTTTCCAGCGCCAGGCGATCTTCAGATCCTTGAAATTGTCCTTATTGATCTGGTCGAGCGGCGAGTAACGCGTGGATAGCGAATCGCCGTTCAAATATCGCCACTCGCCGGGCTTTGCGGTCACCGAAGACGCCGCTTTGGCTGCCTGGCTTCGTGCAGGCAGCGTCCACGCCAGAAGCGCGAACGCTGTCGATAGGAGAAAGACAACGACCCAGACTACCTTCTTCAGCGAGTCTTTCCCTGCTGTACCGGCCATCGGATGGACCATCGTAACCCTCCGCCCGCTTGAGGTGCTTTTGGGGACACAATATACCAAACACCGGAAAGCTATCGTGACTTTTGGTTCGGCATAAGTCTTGGCTGAACACAGGGACCAGCGCCACATGTCAACTGTCAAATGGCTTGCTGTGCGATGTCGAATGTACTTGTTGCGATTTTCTTTCAGGAATCGGTTCGCAAGCTAGCTTTGCCGGCACTGCCCCTGACATGACGCTTCAACCCAATACTAAGCTCGGTCCGTACCAAATCCTGACGCCCATCGGCCAAGCTTGGTGTCTTCGGCTTTGAACACCACGCCCATTCCGCCGCCGCCGATTTTTTCCAGAATGCGATAGTGGGAGATCGTTTCACCAATCATTGCGTTCAGCGCCCCGCCGGATTCACTGTCACCGTTACATTGTAGGTGGAGGATAGTTGTCCATCGTTGGCGATGGCTCGAAGCACGTACGTGCCCGGCGCGCTAAAACGCACTTTCGACGTGAGTGTGATGGGTTGGCCGTGAACAATCGGGCTGGTCATCGGATCAAACCGAACTTCGCCGGGTCCTCGATACAAGATCCACTTGATCTGCACGCCTGGGTCGCGGCGAGGCGGCTCGGGATCGGGATTGGAATCCCGGTTCACCGCCGCCGTTGTTCTACGGGGATTCGGCTTTGGAAGCCCATCGTCTTTGGCCGTCACGGTTAAGGTGGCAGTATCGGGCAGCGTGATCGTTTGAGCGGGGCTTCCTTTGATCGATGGCGGTTCGTTGCCGGCTGCAAGGACGCCGCCGCCGTTGTTCTCAGAGATCACCTCGTCGTTCAGTTCCCATTCCGGCTGGAGCCAGGCCTTGGCCTGTTCCGTTCGCCCTCGCGAAGTCAGTGTCCAAACAATTCTCTGTTGCTTGTCCCAATCTTTCGGGACCGTCACTCGGAATACGAATCGCTGCCGCCGGGGATAAAAATGTGTGGGTTGGCCTCGGTCTCCACCCGGCTCGATATTGTTATTCGGACCGATGGGAATATCGACTTCCTCTTCGTAATTGCGGTTGAGATAACCGAACACGAAGTTGTAGCTTCCGTCGGGATTCTGTTCCCATCCTTCGAATGCAGGCGCGACGTTCTGTCCCCGGGCGTACTTGATCTGCGCACGCACAGCGATCGTTCCGACACGGAGCAAGGAAAAAGCCACAAAAAGGCACAAAAGATACGGAAATTTTTGTGCTTTTTTGTGGCTATTTCCTATTCTCATCCTAGTTTCCCGCGGTCGGTTTCTGTTGTTTGGCCTTTCGTTCTTCGAGTTGCTGTTTGTACTCCTCATCGGACAGATAGTAATAACTGATCCACGCGAAGGCCATATCGTCTATAGTTCGCTGACCGAAAGTAACCAGGTTGTCCGGGTCCGGATTGAAACGGTTCGAAGCGCTGTTGTTGTGCCACGAGACGACGTGCAGCGTCGTCCCTGCCGGAAGCAGCGGCTGCTCGTCTTCAGCGTAGAGATAAACAAGGTGCCACGCGAATTGGTAATTGCTGACGCAGCTCAAAGTTTCGACCTTCCGTCCTCCAGGATAGATGGCCTCCATGCACTGTGCTTTTCCGCGGTTGTGCATGTGCGGCTGGAACGACAGGATGCGGGCCGGCTTCGTCAAGGTCGTGTAGCCCTCCGACCGGACGTCGTTCGTGTTTGCAGGAATATCCAGATCCGGCTGATCGCCCGCATGTTCGGTAATTTCGACGAACTTGGGCACGTACCCTTTGGGATAGAACTTCAAGCCAAGAGCCACGTTCGCCGCCGTTTCCTGACCAATCGCGTGAAGATGGAGATTGAAGTTGATCTTAGTCCCGGCTTTCATCAAGCGCGCCGCGCCGTCGGGGAACACATCAGCATTTTTCCCAAGGGCGTATTCGTTGAGAAATGTACCCTGCGCCGTGACTCGAGTATCGCCGGGAGGATCGTCGTCGTGTTTCATGGAGGTAACGGCATGGTGGACGACCCTGAAACCTTTCGTGGGTTTGGTCTCGATCGCCAGGATGTACCGGTCTTCGGTTAGACCGGGATCCACCTCGACATCAATCCACCGGTCGGGCCACTTGGCGGGAACGATAATGTCCTTGGGCAGTTCCACGATCAGATCGGGAGTGATGTGCCATTTGTCCTGGTCTTCGAACTCACGTGGCGGAGGCATATCGGCAGCGTTGCCCCTCAGCGCTCCACCATCGACCCATTTCACGATCGTTGCGATCTGCTCGTCGGAGAGCGAGCGGTCGTTCTTGAAATGCCGCACGCCCACATTCTTGTCGATGTGCCACGGCGGCATCTCCCGGGCGAGAACCTTTTCCCTGATTGCCTTGGCCCACGGTCTGGCCTCTTCATAGGTCAGCAACGACATCGGGGCAAAGGTGCCTGGCCGGTGACAGACCTGACACTTCTCCTGCAGAATAGGCGCCACGTCCTTGGTAAAGGTGACTTGTTGTGCCGCCGCCCCGTTCACCATGATAAATACGAGCAACACGGACAGGATGCCCAAGTCCCAGCGCGTCCAAATGGTCCTCATAGCGAACCTCCTGGAGAAAATTCCCAGAATAGTGAGACTCAATTTCCTCGATCGTAGACGCTTCTCCCTAGCAAATCAAGCAAATCGCCCTCGGAACCTCGAAACCGTAATTGCCTTCTGGAGATTCAGCGAGAAAACAAACGCCGATCGAGCTTCAGTGCTGACGACGGCCCGATATGAATCTTGGAAAAGTCCGGGTGAGCGGATTTATCAGAAAATTCCTTTCCATAGGAACAACGACTGAGGGAACGGAAACAACGAGATGTTCGGCATCATTCATCCACTTTGTCCCGATCTCCTGCGTAGACTTTGACCACGGAAATTCTGTCCAGTCACTCGGAAGGTCTTTCCCTAGAAATTTCAAGAGTTGGAACTCTATCGGATATGTCTGCCCAACGATACTCCAGGTTCAATCGGGAGATATCGGCAACCCCGGGATCGAAGTGGACGAAGAATTCCAAGAGACACAATGACATGGTTGATGAAGTGTAGACCATCCGAGTATGGTGGAGACCGACAAGGAACTTGCGGCTTTCAGCCAGAGAATCAGCGATGAAATCCAAATCAATGACGAGCGCGCAGTTTCGAAAAGTATGTTGAAAGATCTGGATCGCTAGGAGAAGCTTGCGGAGAAAGTGTGTGATCGTGGAAAGCGGCTACGAAGGAGGTAACTTGCCCGATTTGTGCCAGTGGACGTTGGTGGTGCATCATAGGGCGGAACCATAAGACCAAGTCCGGGGAGTGGATCCATTGTGTCGAGCCATGACGAAAGTGCAGACCGCAAACAACGGATAGAAGAAATCATCGCTGCCTGCCTCGACGCTCGTGAAGCGGGAGCTGACTTGAGTTTAGAGGAGATTATGGCCCGCTATCCGGAGTTCGAAAAAGAGCTCCGAGACTTTTTCGAAAACGAAGGATTCTTCACTTCTGTTTTAGGCGCCGATGACCGTCGGCCGTACTTTGGTAACGACTATGAGGTGCTCAAAGAAATTGGCCGCGGAGGAATGGGCGTTGTATACAAATGTCATCAGAAGAGCCTGGAGAAAGTTGTTGCTATAAAAACGATTATAGGCCGCGCCTCTGTCACACCTCCCGATATCGACAGAATCCATAAAGAGGCGCAGAGGGCGGCCGGCTTACGACACGCCAATATCGTCGCAGTGCACCAGGTCGCGGAGCACAAAGGTCAACACTTCTTTGTGATGGAATACGTCGAAGGTTACAGTCTGGCCAAATTCGTTCGAAAAGGTCCGTTGCCCCCTGCTAGAGCCGCACAGTGGGTGAAAACGATTGCGGATGCAATCCATCACGCCCATCAACGACAGATTCTGCATTGTGATCTCAAGCCCGCCAATATTCTGCTGGACAAGGAGGGAAAACTCTACGTCAGCGACTTTGGGCTGGCCAAGCGTATGGGGGAGAACGGCCGGTATTTGCCGCGAAGTGCTCTCCGCGGCACGGCCACGTATATGGCCCCGGAGCAGGTGACCGGAGATGAGTTGACAACAGCGACCGATATTTACGGGCTTGGAGGAATACTCTACGCGCTGCTAACGGGGTCGCCTCCTTTTCGAGGTAGAAGGCTAGCCGAAACGTTGAAGCTGGTGCGCGAGGAATCTCCTACCCCTCCGAGCGAGTGGAATCCGGAAATCGATAAAGATTTGGAAGCGATTTGTCTGAAGTGCCTCAGCAAAGACAAGGATCAGCGTTATGGTTCGGCTTACGGGCTAGGGAATGACCTCGACCGCTACCAGGCGGGACAAGAGACCACTGCCCGCCCTTGGGGCCGGAGGGAACGCACGATTCGGTGGTGCCGCCGAAACCCTCTTGTTGCAGGGCTGATCTCAGCAATGGCGCTCATCTCGATCCTGACTGTGATCATGGCTCTTTCAATTGCCCAGGCCCAAAAGGTCGCTCTGATTCAAGAGGCCGTCGGCTTTGCTGCGAGAGACCTGGCCAAAACTGCGCTTTTGCAGCTCCGGGATTTGGGTAGCGTCGTAGAAAAAGCCGCTGGCGATGCAACGTTGTCTAAACTGCTCGCAAGCAAAAATGAGCCTGATTTGGAGCGGTATGTCGAACGAATTTGCAATGCGGGCCTTCCTTTCCAAAGTTGCTTTGTCTTGAATGCGGCCGGCTATGAGGTTGCAGATTACCGGATCGTCGTTGTGGCAGGGAAAATGGTTGGCATTCATCAGAAGACGGAAGGTGATCTCAGTTGGAGAGATTATTTTCAAGGCGCGAGGGCGCACACGGGTCTCGACGCCAGACATTCGGTCCACATCGCTCAGGTTTATCGCAGTCTGACCGATACCCTCTACAAACTGGTAATTTCGGCGCCGATCCTGGATGACAATGGGAAATTCCTCGGCGTCATCTGCACTGCTCTACCAACGGATGCCAGACTGGGGATAGTGATCCCCGGAGATTCCCGCCGCAAAGTGGCACTCATCGGCCCCGAAGACAAAGAAAGCGCGGGACAACCTCAACCCGGCAAGGCTGTGATCGCTTTTCATCCTGCCTACAAGGCCGGCCTTTTGACCGTTTCCACTATTAGTCCGATCCCGCCGAGTACACAGTGGATTCATGCTGAAGAACTGAATGATTCCAAGCTTCTCCTTCCGGCGCGAGATGATTATGTCGATCCGGTCGGATCTATTCAGAAGGAATATCAAGGGCGTTGGATTGCCGGGTTTGCATCGGTTGGAAACACCGGGTTTGTAGTCGTTGTTCAGCAAAGCTATAAGGAGGCGCGCGCAGTGGATCCCTCGACGATCTGGAACCTGACGGTGTGGACCGCCGTTGTCATCTTCCTGGCCGTTACCGTTGCATTGGTCCTGCGGCGCTGGTTCCGTCGTTCAAACGCGCCGAACCACGGTTAATAACCATCTTCCAATCTTCTCCTGATTTCGCGGTTTGTTTTTGTTGGAATGTCGTCCGGGCTGCTTAGACTGATGGAAATAATGTATCGCGTCACAATGTCGTTGAATCCCTACCTTTATTTTTAACGGCCAGTGCGAGGAGGCCTTTAAGTTTTACGAGAAATGCCTCGGCGGCAAGATCACCTTCATGATGACATGGGAGGGTTCCCCAATGGCCAGCCAGGCGCCGCCGGGCTGGTCCAAGAAGATCCTGCACGCCGGGCTCGCCTCAGACGACGGCGTATTTGAGGGCTGTGATGCGATGCCGGGGGAATACAAGAAGCCCCAGAGCTTCTGCGTGATGCTCCGGTCCAAAGACGCCCCGGAGGCAGAGCGCATCTTCAATGCTCTTGCGGAAGACGGCACGATGCAGATATCCATTGCGCAGACCTTCTGGGCGCTGCGGTTCGGTATGGTCGTTGATCGATTCGGGATACCGTGGTTGATCAACTGCGAGAAACCTGCGGCATGAGGATACCTGCGGCGGGCCGCGCTAGCGGGAGTACGCGGCGAAGGGGGATTTAGTGCGGAGAAGCGTGGGCAATAGATAAAGCGGCCCTGCCGGATCGCGCGGAAGCTGCGCTGAAGCGCGCCCTCGAGCTTGCACCCAAAATGGCTTCCGTGCGCCTGATGCTGGCAAACGTTTACCTCAAGCTTCAGAGGTACGACAGTGTTTTGGAACAGCTGAATACGTATATCGCTGAGAATCCTCGCGGAGAGCAGCTCAAGGACGTGATCGAAATGCGTGACCAGCTTCTGAAGGCAAAAGAAACCGGCCGACCATAGTATACTGTCCGCATATGGACAGGAAAGCATCCACCATCCGCGTAAAATGCACATGCTGCGAAGCAGTGCTGACGGTCGATAAAGTCTCCGGCGAAGTCCTCTTTACCGATAAACCGAAGGGGAGAAAAGTTTCCTTCGAAGACGCGCTGATGAAGGTGAAGCAGGATCAGGAATCGGCAGACGATCGGTTCAAGGAAGCCTTTCTGAAAGAGAAAGACCATATGAAAGTGGTCGACCAAAAGTTCGAAGAAGCGATGAAACGCAAAGACGAACTGGACATGCCGATCAAGCCGATTGATTTGGATTAGAAATTCGGGGCCAGACGGGTGAATTCCCTATTTTTTGAATTGCAAAAATAGGGAATTCACCCGTCTGGCCCCGAATTTTACTGCTTCTGCTCTTGCTTCTGCCGTTGCTCTCGTAAAACGGCTTTTCGCGAAAGCTTGATCTTGTTGCCTTCCAGGCCAACGACCTTCACCATCACCTGGTCGCCTTCCTGCAGCACATCCCGGACATTTCGGATTCGGTTTTCGTCGATTTCCGAGATGTGAAGCAGCCCGTCAGTTCCCGGAAACAGTTCCACAAATGCGCCAAAATCTGCGATGCGGACCACTTTTCCACGGTAGGTCTTCCCGATTTCAGGGGTCGCCGTCAGGTTTGAAATAATCTCGATCGCTTTATTCGCAGACGGGCCGTCGCTTGAAGCGATATTGACGCGGCCATCGTCGGAGACGTCGATCTTAACGCCCGTCTGCTCGATGATCGATCGAATCATCTTGCCACCGGGTCCGATCACATCGCGGATTTTGTCGGTAGGGATTTTCATCGAGTAAATGCGCGGCGCGTAAGGAGAAATCTCTGTACGGACTTCCGCGATTGCCTCGAGCATCTTATCGAGGATAAATAGCCTCCCCTCCTTAGCCTGCGCCAGGGCTTCGGACATGATGTGCGCCGTCACGCCGGGAATCTTGATATCCATTTGAAGCGCTGTAATTCCGTCGCGCGTGCCGGCAACTTTAAAGTCCATATCGCCGTAGTGATCTTCAGCGCCCGCGATATCAGTCAGAACAGCATATGTATCGCCTTCTTTCACGAGTCCCATGGCCACACCGGCAACCGGCGCTTTGATGGGAACTCCGGCATCCATGAGTGCGAGCGTTCCACCGCATACGGTCGCCATCGAGGATGAACCATTGGACTCGAGAATATCGGACACAACACGGATCGTATACGGCCACGCTTCCTCGCTCGGGATCATCGGCAGCAGAGCGCGCTCCGCTAATGCTCCGTGGCCGATCTCCCGCCGGCCAGGGCCGCGCAAGGGCGAAACTTCGCCCACGGAAAACGGCGGGAAGTTGTAATGCATAATGAACCGCTTGTAGGACTCGCCCTCCAGCCGGTCCATACGCTGAACGTCGTCCGCGGTTCCAAGGGTTGCCGTCACGAGTGCTTGAGTTTCCCCGCGCGTAAAAACCGCAGAACCATGAGTACGAGGCAAGACACTGGTCTCAATCCAAATGGGCCGGATCGTTTTGAAGTCACGTTTATCCGGACGCTCCCGTTTGTACAAAATCTGGTCGCGGAAGATCCGTTCTTTTAGCGCACCGAAGACGCGCTTGATCATGACGAGCTTTTCTTCATCTTCGGCGGCTTCAGGGAAAAGCTCAACGGCCTTCTCTTTCGCTGCATCAACAAGCGCGTAACTTTCAAGCTTGCTGTATTTGTGCGTATCCAGAGCGTCCTCGAGCGATGCGCGGATCTCCTTCTCGATCTTCTTGCTGACCGCCGCGTCAATTTTCGGTGCTTCGACGGCGAGCTTCTCCGGACGGATTTTGTCGTAAAGCTGCTTTTGAAGCTCAATGATTTGCCGGATCGCCTGGTGCGCGAAGTTCAGCGCCTCAACCATAATCTCTTCAGACACTTCGTTTGCGCCGCATTCCACCATCGCGATTCCATCTTCCATCCCCGCGACGGCGAGGTTGAGCCGGCTGTTTTTCAGTTCGGTGTAGGTGGGATTGAGATAGTACCGGCCGTCGATGAGTCCGACGCGGACCGCCGCAATCGGATGAGCAAACGGAATAGTCGACGTATAGAGAGCCGCCGATGCGCCAATGATGGCATGCATCGACGGATCAATGTCAGGGTCGGCCGACAATACGAGCGCGATTACCTGAGTCTCATTTTGGTAACCTTCGGGGAATAGCGGCCGGATCGGCCTGTCGATCAGGCGGCTGTTCAGGACTTCGCGCTCGGAGGGTTTCCCCTCCCTTTTGAAGAACCCGCCGGGAATCTTGCCGGCGGCATAAAAATTTTCGCGGTAATCGACCGTGAGAGGGAAAAAGTCCAATCCTTCTCGCGGTTCCTTGTCGGCGCACGCCGTCACCAACACTACGGTTTCTCCGTAGCGTACTAGTGCCGAGCCGTGCGCTTGTTTTGCCAGCTTTCCGATTTCGATCGAGAGTTCCCGCTCTCCGATCGTCGTGCTGACTTTGTGAACATTCATATTTTCCAATCCTCTCTGATAATTCAGTCCCGTACTGGATTAGGTCCACTCCACTCTTGAGGCTGCGCGCTATTGCGCATGCGCTGCGCGGAGACGGCCTCGTGGATTCGACGTTATCCGCATCGGGACTGATAACACCACAAAACGAAAACGACCCGAGAAGCGATGCCCCGGGTCGTTCTTCGTTTTTCCAGTCTGTCTTGTCATGTTGCGGCGGTCCCGCCGCTGCTACTTTCGGATTCCGAGCTTTGTAATCACCTGCCGGTAGCGATCGACGTTATACATTCTGAGGTAATCGAGCAAACGCCGGCGCTTACCGACGATCTTCAACAACCCGCGCCGGGACCCATGGTCTTTTTTGTGCGTTTTGAAGTGCTCAGTCAGGTAGTTAATGCGTTCGCTAAGCAAAGCGATCTGAACTTCCGGGGACCCCGTATCTGAATCATGGACTCGGTACTGGTTGATGATCGTTCCTTTGTTTTCCTTCGTCAGACTCATTAGCTACGATTCAATTCCTTATCTATGATACAGCCTAGCATATTGCCTTATTCCGAATTAATTGAAGTTAGCACAAGTCTGGGGCGTGCCCAACCACTTTCTACGGAAGCGACTGCGATGAACTGGCCTTTTTTGTTCAAGATGCGGGCGAGATCACCAGCGCACGCGCTGCGAATCCGGTTGCCGTGCGCAACCCGCGATTCGTCGCTCTCCGACACCTCTATAGAAGGCCACGAAGAGAGCAGACGATTTATCGAAATCAGTTTCGCTTCGGTAATCCGGTCCAAGCCGATGGCATCCTCGATTCGGAACTCGCCGGACCGCGTCCGGCGCAACGCGGTCAGATGCGCGCCGCATCCGGCCTTCCGTCCAAGATCGTGCACGAGGCTTCGGACGTAAGTGCCCGCGGAACAGACCACTATAAATTTTGCGAACGGCGGATCGAGGCTGAGCAATTCGAACTGCTGTATCTCGACCTTCACCGGCGCCATTTCGATCGTTCGATTCGTCCGCGCAAGTTTATACGATCGCACACCAGCGATTTTCTTGGCGGAAAACGGTGGCGGAACCTGGTCGAGAACCCCGGTCAGGGATTGCATCATTCTGCGAATGTCGTTCTTGGCTCCATCGAACGGCACTTCGGGACCTGCCGGAAATCCCTCCCGGTCGTAAGTATTTGTCGAAAACCCGAACCGGATTTCGCCCGTGTATTCCTTCGGCGAACTCGGAAGGAACTGTGCAAGCCGCGTGGCTTTGCCGACACAAACTGGAAGGACACCGGTCGCTAAGGGATCCAAAGTTCCGAGATGCCCGGCTTTAGCGATATTGAAGATCCTGCGGATGCTCTGCACGACATCGTGTGAAGTCATGCCCTCGGGCTTATCGATAATGAAGATTCCGTTCATTCTTCTTCATGCTTAATTTGCTCGAGTAGTTCCTCGATCCGCATTTCCTTTTCTAAATCTTCGTCGTAATCGAAAGCCAGCTCTGGAATTCGCCTGAGATGGTGCAGGCGTTTGCTGAGCGAGTGACGCACATGGCTTGCAGCCGATCTCAATCCTTGCAGCGTTTTTTTGCGCTGGACCTCATCCCCGAGCACAGTGACGAAGACGCGCGCGTGTCGCAGATCGGGAGAGACTTTCACGTGAGTGACTGTTGCCAGCCCGATGCGGGGATCCTGTATTTCGCGCTCCAGGATCTCGCTTAGCTCGATCCGCAATTGTTCTTCGATGCGGTCAATTCGTCTGCTCTGCATTTGGCTTCTTTTAGCGTCGGGCCCACCGGCCGGATCGCTTCGGAACGTCGCTTCGCGACCTCTTTACTACCGGCCGGTGGGCCCACGCCGCGCCTATACAATCTCGATGTTTGTCTGAATCATGCACTCCGGCGCGATTCGTTCGGCTTCATCGGCTGCTTCCTCGAGTACCTTCTGCAAGAAGCTTTCGTCCGATCCCACAGTGACCACGCTCACCTGAGCGCGTTGCCACAATTCTTGATGGTCTACTTCCGAAACCGAAACATTAAACTTCGCCCGCAGCCGGTCCTTCAAGCTGCGTACGATCATCCGCTTATCCTTCAGGGAATGGGCGTGGGGAATGTGAATATCCAGCGTGAGCAGCGCGATGACAATCATTTTGGTTAACGTCGGGCGGTGTCTATAGGGCAGATGCTTGCGCCTGAATTCATTTTATGCGCAAGCCGCCTGTTGTTAGCCTCGGGCCCACCGTCCGGATAGCTGCGGTACACCGCCTTCGGCGGCCTCCTTATTGCCGGCCGGTACCCCCACGCCTATGTCCCGACGTCGGGGATCACTTTTTCTGTGACGAAGGCCTCGATGGTATCGCCAACCTTCACATCGTTGAAGTTTTGAATTCCGATACCGCATTCGTAGCCACGCGTGACTTCCGAAGCATCCTCTTTGAATCGCTTCAACGAACTGATCTTGCCTTCGAAGATGACCACATTGTCGCGCAACAAGCGAAGCTCGGCATTTCGCGTGACCTTTCCATCCGTGACGTAGCACCCCGCGATAGCGCCGACTTTGGGAATGCGGAACGTATTGCGAACCTCGGCGGTGCCCAGGTACGTTTCCTTGACCACCGGCTCGAGCACTCCTTGCATCGCGCGTTTGATCTCGTCGACTACGTTGTAGATGATGGTGTGCAGCCGGATATCCACCTTCTCGCGGTTCGCCAACTCGGACGCCTTCCGTTCCGGGCGGACATTAAAACCGATAATGATGGCATTGGACGCCGCCGCAAGCAGCACGTCGGTTTCGGTGATGGCGCCGACACCCGAATGCAGAATGCGGACTTTCACTTTTTCCGTGCTCAGCTTGTTTAACATTTCGGTGAGCGCTTCCTGTGAGCCCTGCACATCACATTTCAGCAGAAGCGGTACTTCTTTGATTTCGCCTTCGGTCAATTGCTTGTGCAACTGATCGAGAGTAAGCCGTGAAGTTTTGGCCAACGCGATGTCGCGCAATTTTTCCTGTCGATAAGAGACAATCTGCCGTGCCTTTTTATCGTCGGCGATGCATTGGAACGAGTCACCGGCCATCGGCAGGCCTTCCAGGCCCAGCACTTCGACGGGCGTCGACGGTTCGGCTTCCTTCACCGTTTTGGCGTTCTCGTCGAACATCGCCCGAACCTTGCCATAAACTGCGCCCGCGACGAAGTTATCGCCTACGCGGAGCGTTCCGTTTTGGACGAGAACCGTTGCGACGTTGCCCCGGCCTTTATCGATTTTGGCTTCAAGCACGGCGCCCATGGCGGGCAGAGTCGGGTCCGCTTTCAGGTTCTGCAGGTCTGCGACGAGCAAAATAATTTCGAGCAGCAGCTCGAGGTTCTTGCCTGTTTTTGCCGAGACCTCCACGGTCGGCGTGTCGCCGCCCCAATCCTCCGCAAGCAGACTTTGCTCGGCAAGCTCGCGTTTGACGCGCTCGGGATTGACACCGGGTTTATCGATTTTGTTGATAGCGACGACAATGGGTACCTTTGCAGCCTTGGTATGCGCAATAGATTCTTTGGTCTGGGGCATCACTCCATCATCGGCAGCGACAACAAGCACAACGATGTCTGTAACCTTGGTGCCGCGTGCGCGCATCAAGGTGAACGCTTCGTGGCCGGGCGTATCGAGAAAGGTGATCTTGCGATTTTGCGCTTTCACCTGATAAGCACCGATATGTTGGGTAATGCCTCCGGCTTCCTGTTCGGTGACCCGAGTCTTTCGAATCGTATCGAGCAATGAGGTCTTCCCGTGATCGACGTGTCCCATGATCGTGACCACCGGCGGTCTCGGAACGTTGTTTGCGGTGGCGCTGACTTCAACGGCGTCCAGCATGACGCTCTCTTCAAACGTCACGAAATCAGCTTCCGCGTTGAAATCTTTGGCGATCCCCTTGGCCATTTCCCTGTCGAGCGTCTGATTGATCGTTGCGAGAACGCCGCGATCCATCAGTTTTCTTTGGAGGTCTTTTGCGAGAACGCCCAATTTTTCGGCGAGATCTTTGACCGTCAGACCTTCCGTCAATGTGACTTTGCGGAATTCGCGAGGCGGTTCCGGTTTGGGTTGAGGCCGGATATATGGCGATTCCAGCTTCTTTTCCGCCTGGCGTTCGTAGCGCTGCGTACGATCCACGCGTTCGTGTACGGGCCGGCGCTGCTCAACCACCGGAGGCGCTGGCATCGGCGGAGCCCCGGGGCGATTCCACGTACGTGTTCCTGCCGGGGCGCCTGGCGGTGCCGAGCGGCCTTGGAATCCCGGTGCGGACGGATGTCGTGGTTGTCCTTGTGGAGGACCCATAGGCCTCTGACCGGTGCGATCAAACGGTCTCCGCTGGCCCGGAGGCGGCGTTGGCGGCAGCCGATGCTGTTGCCGGAGCCGCTCTTGCACGATCTGCTGCATCGTCTTTCGCTCCTCATGCGGCGGCTCGATTCTGGGCGGTACGGCCGGACCAATTCGTGTCGGGGGCGG
>WNGK01002050.1_pt1 | contig 21761 bp, 18 predicted proteins | sample 5400601 | NCBI WGS metagenome assembly WNGK01 (sample SAMN13153376, study PRJNA577476) | soil metagenome | isolation source: 60 cm soil or saprolite under Garry oak tree replicate 1 | place: USA:California | collected 2016-06-15
CAGAAGAAGGTTGTGTTGCAAAAAATCTGAGCCCCTTGGTAGTGCGTGTCCGGAAAGGCTTGTGAGGCCGATTTGCGCACTCAATCGAAAGAGGAGGAAGCCCATGTGATAGGATAGGAGAGTGCGAAGGTGAACAGGACCCAGCGCCGAGATACCTGTAAAAATAGGACATAGGGGAAACGGGCAGAAACGGTAAAACCAGTGGCTTCTGCATTACGCAGACATCTCTTTCGAATCCCCGCTCTGTTCCGAGAGCGGATCGGAGAAGGTCTTTTCTTGATTGGAGAGAGGAGCCACTGGCCGAAGTTTGAGGGAATACTCTCCGAAGCGTTGAAGATGCTCCGTCATATAAGCGGACAGGTGGGCGACATCTTCTGACTGGACAGGGTAGCCACGTTGCTTTAATTGTTCTAAGGCGTCTGTCAAATCTGCCACATTTTGCAGCATCAATGAATTGGCGACAATATCGGTATAGCGAACACGCTTTTGCTGCTCTTCAGGATCATTCTCAGCCATCAGTCCCCCCGACGCAAAACGAATCCACTCGCAAAACTGGTTGTAGCGCTCTGCGATATTCGTGGTCTTCGTGATCTGTTCCCGTAAGGGGATATCAGAGATGTACCGGAGCAAAAAGATCGTGCGCACAACTCTCCCTAATTCCCGAAACGCTTGGTAGAGGCGATTTTTTCGGCTCTCATGGCCCAGCTTGCGCAGCAAAATCGAGGGTTGCAGTTTTCCGACACGAACAGAAAGTGCGACCTGTATCAGGTCAGTCCAATGGGTCTCCAGCAGCACCCAATCGATGGTATCTTTAAACAGGATATAGATATGCTTGTAGACCGTCTCTTTCTTTGGACTATAGAATGTGAGATCTTTCCAGTGGCGGATACGTGGCATCAGTTCAATCCCAAGCAGATAGGAGAGAGCAAAAAGAGCGGTTGATTGTCCCTGCGTATCCGAGTGAATCACTTTCGGTTGGATAGCAGACGTATTGCCAATCAAAGCATCGATCAAAAAATTCCCTTCCCACATTCCGCAATTTAAAAAGTGGGAGTATAAAGCGATATACAGGGAAGAGACAACATGATACGCAATTCCTCCATATGACCCGTAACGGATATGATAAGAAGACACCAGATTGTTTTCATAGAGATCGACCTGGGTTCCATCAGCCGCCGCCACATTTTCATCTCCCCAACATTTGGGCAGATCATACTGGTAGTAGCGGTTGATCAGATCGGCTTTGGCAGCCTCCAATTTGTCCAGGGTGATATGACGGCGGTTAACAAACGTAATTTCATGTTCGCTGACGATCCCACGCATATGTTTGGCCATCTGGGTGGCCCCCATATTCGTGCCATAGGCGAACGATGTGATGACATAGCGCTCGTCAGGATACGCTAATTTGGGATCAGAGCCAGAGATGGGACCAAAATGCCTCGTCCAGTGAACCTCTTCATTCGTATCCCAGAGCACATCGAGGACCGATCGATCAGGCATCAGATGACGCAAGGCTTCTTGCAGCGCCACTCGACTGGCCGGAACGGCTTTGCCCTTGAGACGTTTGAGCACCGGCTCTCCTTTGGCGGTGATTTCCAGCGATTTGTTGCTGGGGAGCGCCTCATCCACCTGAGCAGCTACCTCCGTCAAGCGTGTACGCAACTGCACCACAAACGTGTGGGCATCGGAAGGAAGACCGACTTCCTGACAATACTCTGCGATCTGTGGTTCACACATTGTCCAGGGCAGCAACTGTGCGCGATAATCGGCAAAGCGTTCTGATCCCTCGACCGCCAGATCCCCGGACTTCAGTTCGTCGGCCACGGCAGCAAAGATGCAGACTTCCAGGTGCCGTCGCACCAGTTTCGTGCGCTTTTTGCGTTTGACTCGGATCAGGTGTTGCCAGACCTCTGAGGCAAAAGAGAGATCAAGCGTGTCTGGGACAAAGAGACTGCGGCGGTTTTCCTGCGTGAGAATGAAGTTCAGGGCAGTGATGAGCACCTGATCTTGCGTGGTCGAACGGATAGGAAGGGAACGAACAAGCTGGAAGAGCGCTCTGCGATGGCTTTTGTAGAAGGACCACATCAGGGGTTGGTATTCGTCGGTGAGTGAGGCTGCAACTTGTTGGCATTGCTCTAAGAGCTGTTCTTGACCGCCTCGCTTCTCCAGGATCTCACGCACATGTTTGCCTACGGTCGCATCATCCTGCTCCTTGTCTTCCACTGCCGTTTCCACCACATGGGTAAGCGTCTCAACGAGTTGGGCCGTGGTCTTCTGCTGTGCCTCTCGCGCCAATTGGAGTGCTTCTTTGGCCCGCACCTGGATGGTAGACATGCGCTTGAGAAACATCTCGATCAGATCATCCTGAGTACTCATCTGCGTTTGCCTGATGAGACAAGCAAGCAGGGTGAGACGCTTGGCTGGTGCATAATCCTGAAGTTCGCTAGCATCCAGAGCGCGAGCTTCTGCGGCAAAATGCTTGACGATGGCGGGAGGAATATCCTTGAGCAGGGGTTCCATCGCTCCCAGTTCTATGAGCCAGGCCAGGCGATCTTGCCACACTTTCAAGTGCGAGAGGGTTGGACTTGGCGGAACGAGTTTGAGTTGGGAGAAAGCAGAGCGATGCGAGGGGAGTTGCGCCTCAAAAAGGGCGTCCAACCCATGCTGGATGTCGGTGGTCATGCGGCGCTGCACCATTTGGCAGAGACGCCCATAGACCAGCGTGCGAACCCTTCGGGTGAAACGGTCCAGCGTGCTAAAGGCGGGCATTTCGTAGCGCTGTTTGATGAGTTCTTCCAGGGCCGCATTGATCATATCCGCCGGGTTGTCCATCGTGCGCACCGCACGCAGGAGTGTGCGAAGTATGACCCTGCGTGCCTCTTTGCCATAAGGGAGGATTTGATAGTACTCGCGCACCATCTGGTGATGACGGTACAACGTCCGATCATGGTCGTACCCAGGAACCACATCGGCAGCAAGGTCGAGCGCCTTGCGAATATGGTCCACCAACGGAGCGGGAATCTCATCAAGCGCCGGAAAATAGCCCAGGCACGGAAACAGCTTGATCCAGAGCATGAGGTTCAGTTGATGCTGCGCTGTCCTGGTCATGGTATTCACAAAGCGACGTTCTTCTTCCGTTGGGGTATACGCTTCGATCAACTCTTTGGTGGTGTAACTGCGTTTCATCCGACGATAAATCGTTCGATCAATAGCGGTCATAATCATAGTCCCTTGCCACATAATCTGTATACTTCCATCCATGGATGTGATATACTGCCGCTAAGATACCTTAGCAGCACCAAACCATGCAAGAAACCAGGACTTTCATCTGCTAAGGTTGCAAAAAACTGCCGTTTCTTTCATCTGCTAAGGTTTTTCTGCATGGAGACAATCGCCAAACGAGCCAAACGACCGACACTTTCAAGCACGGGAGAACACGTCCTCGCACAATATGAACAACACCTTCGTATGGAAGAGGACTTAACAACTGCCACTATTCGGAACTATCTCAGCGACCTCCGCCACTTTGCTTTCTGGTGCGAATCCATCTGGAGACAGGGGCGAGAGGAAGAACCTTCTTTCCTCCCTGAAGCGGTCACCACGCCCACGCTCACTGACTACCGTTCCTATCTGCAACAGGTTCTTCATCTCAAGCCAAACTCGGTCAATCGCAGCCTGATCAGTCTCAAGCGGTACTTTGCATGGCTGTTGACCACAGAACGCATCAGACATGATCCGGCAAAAGTCGTCAAGCTGGTGGGAGAAGAAGCCTCCTCTCCACGTCATCTCAATGATCAAGAAGAACAGGCCCTTGTGGCAGCGGTGACGGAGGCAGGAAGTCTGCGAGATCGGGCGATCATTGTACTCATGCTTCATACAGGGCTACGCGCACGAGAACTCTGCACACTGACTCGTGCTCAGGTAAGGCTCGGGAAGCGGAGTGGCATGCTCACCGTACTTGGCAAACACAACAAGTACCGTGAGATTCCCTTGAACATCACAGCCCGTACGGCCCTGGAAGCCTATGATCCATCGCTGCGCAAAAAGTCCTCGCAGGATCACGCCCCACTCTTTCTTTCGGAGAAACGGCAGACACGACTGACTGAACGGGGATTAGGCTATCTTCTCAAGAAATACGCGACAAGAGCCTGTCTGAATGACCTGAGTCCTCATGACTTGCGTCATCGCTTTGGCTACCAGATGGCAAAGTCTGTTCCCCTTCATCGACTCGCTCAACTGATGGGCCACGACTCCTTGGATACAACGATGCTCTACGCGCAGGCGACCACACAAGATCTCCAACAGGATATTGAGCGCATTGCCTGGAGATGAGCGGCTTCTCCAGCACTCGACTGTGACCCAGCATCGGGCAAGCTGTGCTGTAATCGATAGTGTTCAGTTAGCACTTTTACGTGAAAGGAGATCGTCTGTGGCAAAAACACAGCAAGATGTGAGCATCTACAAAGACAAGTCCTTTTCCACCTCGCAAAGCCAATTTGAAAAGGATCTGAAAAAACGGCAGCGTGAAGGCTGGCGGTTGGTAAGTGTTACGCCGACCAAAAAGAGAGGTTTTGGGCGCATCGTCCAATTAACTGCAATCTACGAAAAAGATGTTCTGGATAGCAGCGACACATCAGCGGCGACCAGTGCCCAGGCAAAAGCGATTGAGGAAACAAGAAGAGCAGAGAATAAGGCTCAAGTGAGAACTGAAAGACGGGAAAGGTTCAAAGAAGCCCAAAGACGTGCCAGAGAGAAGGAACAGGTATACCGGAATAGCCTTAGCCCTGAGCAGCTTCAGCAGTATCTCAAGCGCAAACGCAGAAAAACCCTTATTGTTGCGGCTGTAGTAGTGGTCGCGCTTATTCTGGGTATAGCGGTGACGGCTAACAACTCAGCCGTGCAGACGCTTCTCACATCCGTGCCAACTGACACACCCGTACCGACTACAGCGGCTACACCCGCACCGACACAACCACCACTGCCACTCAGTATTGTCCAGCGATCTACGCAGATTGCGCAGAATACCAGTCCGTTCGGCTCAAAGCTCGCATCGAAATATGACAATAAGGGCAATCTGACGATCAGCGAGTACTTCGATCCGAATGGTTTCCTCAACAATGGCGATGTCGTGATTGGTATCAAAAGTGATTGCTTCCAGATTCAGCAGGCCGAGTGGCAAGCAAAGCCCGCACTTGCAGGAGTGACTGCGATCGAGTTGGTTATCACCTCCCAACTTCAGGATAAGTTTGGCAATACTAGTACGGGCACGATTGGCACCTGTACGCTGACGAAATCTACCGAGCAGTTGTTCAACTGGGGCAATCTCGATCAGGACACAGCCTGGGGAGACTACGACAATGTATACATCCTGCCGAGTTTGAATTCGTAAATTGTCCGGGTGTCGCTATGCGCTGGGGGTCGATGTTTTTGATAATGATGACCCTGCCCGCTTTGCTACTCTCCACTCTGCCGATTGAATTGACCAATCTGACTACTTTTTGCTATCATTGGCGAACTGAGCAATCTCGTAGCATGGTTCTCCTAAAACAGGAGCATATCGCATGATCAAAGCCGTCGTGTCTGATATTGGTGGAGTCTTCGAGTTGGAACCCCTGGGACGTGATCCCACCGCGCGATTTCCTGAGATGATCGCGGACTGGGAGATGCGCCTACAACTGCCGCCCGGAGCATTCCATGCTCGCAGAAAAGAAATGAACCAGTATTTCGACGCAGCAGGGAAAGACGGCGAGTTGGGAACGCTGTCACAGGCGGAATGGCAGGCAGGATTGCGCCAGTTCATCGGCCTGACGCCAGCGCAACTGGAAGCCTTTGTCGAAGATTTCTGGAAGACCTATCTTGGGGACCCGAATCCTGAGCTTGTCGCCTACTTCAGCGTCCTCCGCCCTCGCTATCGCACCGCCCTGCTCAGCAACAGCTTTGACGGCGCGCGCGAACGTGAACAGGACCGCTATCGTTTCGCGGAAATGGTGGACTTCATCATCTATTCTCACGAAGTCGGCCTCGCCAAGCCTGATCCCCGCATCTATGCGCTCACTAGCCAACGTGTAGGGGTGCAGCCCCAAGAGATCGTCTTCCTCGATGATGCCGAGCGCAACGTCACCGCCGCTGCGGCCTCTGGGTTTCACGCCATTCTCTACCAAAATAATGCCCAGGCCATCGCTGAGATAGATCGGTGCTTGCAGGCGCTGTAAGGGCCTCTGCCATCCGCTGATGTTCGGCATGAACGCGCGCCGACACTGGCCGAACGATTCCTCGCACGCAGAGGGGAACGAATCGACCGATCTGATGTTTCTTGCGCCAGATCGGTGCTGCTTGGCTCATCCTTCCTATTGGACCAGGTTATTCGGATAGGCACTTAGCGGAAGTGCGTGTGGTTTGACACTATTTCGTCTTCCTGGGCTCGGTCACCAGCTTGGTGGGGATATCCCCCAACCTGCCACCTCCACGGCCCAGCGCTTTATGCAATCTTTCCAGTTTTATGGCCGTGTCCTTCATGCTCTCGATTACTGCATCGGGGAGTGGAGTGTCCGCAAGGAGGTCCTTCGCTAGTGCTCGCTCGATCTCAAGCCTGGAGTAGGTCGTGACGAGCTGCTTCCACAGGTCTTCATCGAGCACGTCCGCAAGATGAGCGCGGTGCTCTTGCCACGCCGAGGTCGGCAACACGGAGGTCGCATCTGGAGAGGAAGGCCAAATCTTGGAATTGGAGAGAGAGTGCAAGATCATACTTGCGTGGAGCAGTTCTCCTCCGACGAGTCGCTTCGCTCGGCGGACAGCACGTCGTTCCCTTCTCCATTCGAGGAACATTTGGGTACCTCCAGTGATGAGGCCACCCAGTACCACACCGATCAGGCCGAAAATTGCTACTTCCATCTTCTCTCACCTGCCTTTTAATTAAACTGAACTGATTATACCATAGGCATATTTCCACAAATCCGCGCTTAGCTGAAGTATGAGGACTTGCGTGCGAAGCAAAAACCCTGTGGGGTTATTGCTCAGTTAGCAAATGGTACGGGTCTGAGTAGCATTTTTTCATGTGCCTGGTAAGAGTCTGGTTAACATTTTTGGGGCAGGTGGTCAGAGTGTTCATTAGCGAAAACAGGTCGAGAGCGGAGGGCGCGTGCGAAGAGGTCTGGGTGTGTTCTTTGCGTAAATGGTTAAAAACGTTCCGTAGCGTTATCCCAATACGGCAACCCTTTCGACAAAATGCATGAAATACATCTATTTCATATCATACTCGTTTTCCCTATGTCCTATTTTTGCACGTATCTCGGTCCTGGGTCGGCAGGAGCTGCTGACATCGCGAAAGCGATTGATCAGTTGCTCGCTTCGCCCTATGTATCTCCTGTTCATCTTTAGGATAATGGCAGTACTTGTCCAGTTACTCGTCTGCTCGGGTTTCCCTGCCAGTTGACAAAATCCGCCCGAAAGTTTACCCTGTTGGTGGGGTAATGTCCCCTAACGGCTCTTAGGAGACATTCAAAAACAGCCAAAAACGGGACTGCGATACCCCCGAAACATCCTGAGCAGAGAAGGAGACCAGTATGAAATCGACGTGGATGCAAAGATACCTGAAACGCACGCAGCATGGGAACTTCCATTTCCACAGCAATGACCTCATCACGTTCAAAAAACAGGGAAACTTGTTGTTGTCCCTCCGTGATTTAGAGACCGTGTGTAACCTTCTAGCCGTCCAGTCGCTCCATGAGGGGAAGAAGGCAGATTATTATTGGCAGCAGTTTAATAGCGACATCCAAAAAGTGATTGACAACAAGATGGCTGAGCTCGAACCTCATATCATAGAATGGATTCAGAGTCTACATGAGAATTGACGCGAAGGAACTGGAGCACCAATGGCAAGCCATGTACCGATAGAGCCGACACCCACCAGCCTGACGCTCGCGCCGTCGCCACAGGTCATGACCCTGGACCTGTGTATCGGCGGCTGGCTGCACGCCAAACAGGGCCATTCCGACAGCGTCAAAACCTACACCGCCTATCGCGAGAACCTGACGCAGTTCCGCGCGGTGCTGATCTCCTCGGGCCTGGATCTGGATAGCCCGCCCTCGGTGATCGCCCCGCTCGCGCAAGGCTGGGCCGCGACCAGCAAGCGCGCCGCCACCGTGGCCCCCAATACCTACAACCAGCGCCTGGCCTCGCTCTCCAGCTTCTACCAGTACGCCATCAAACACGAAGTGCTGACAGCCAACCCCATCACCAGGGTTGAGCGGCGTGTGGTGCGCAAACTGCATGCCGCGCACCCCCTAGCCGGCGAGCGCGTGAAAAAGGGCCTGGCCAACATCGACCAGGACGAGCTTGCCGGCAAGCGCGACAAGGCGCTGCTCTCTGTGGCACTGGCGACCGGGCGGCGCGGCGGCGAACTGGCGGGCCTGCGCTACGGGCATCTGCGCCGCACCGACAAAGGCACCTGCACGGTGGTCTGGGTGCGCTGCAAGGGCAATAAGCAGATGACCGATGAGCTGCCAGAGAAGACCACGGCCGTGCTCTACGAGTACCTGGCCGCCGCCTATGGCTCCGCACTCGGGACGCTCGCCGCCGCCGCGCCCATCTGGCTGTCATTCAGTCACCACAACGAGCGGCAAGCTATTGGCATCAAAACCGTGCAGCGCATCTGCGACGCCCGTCTCGGCACGCCCAAATCCCACGCGCTGCGCCACACCTGGGCCGTCACCATGCACAAAAAAGGCGCGAAGCTGGCCGACATTGGCAAGGGTCTGGGCCACAGCAACCTCAAGACCACCTCCGACTACATGGAGGAGCAGCTCGGCTACCACAACCCCTATAGCCGCGACCTGGAAGACGAGTTCGGCATCTAGGGGTCTGAGTATAATCCGACCGGAAAACAACGATTACCGATTCGTCCTGTTAGTGGCGCTACCGTGAAAGTAATGCTACACTAGCGCAAAACTGGGAAGGTGGCGCATGGCAAAGCAGAAGAAACGACGGCCCGGACCTGGCGGACCAGGACGATCACAACCGAAACCCCACTGGCAACCCATTGAAGCGCTGGCGATGGTCGCCGCCCATATCGACGGCATGCTCCAGGCGGATCGCGAACAGTACCAGACCCTCCTGGAGGCGAAACCGAAGCCGCATGTACTTGACGACTTTACCATAAACCGAGTGATTGCTGCTTTCACCACACAGCGCAACGACTTTGGTCTCTTTGATCAGCAGCTCCAACGCTGGGCAGCGCTGCCGCTCTCGGATCAGCAACGCCGCGAAGTGGAGCGACTGATGGAACAAATGCGACTGCTTCGAGAGAACAATGAGCAGGTGTTGACGCTGGCCAGGGAGTTGAGCAAGGGTACGATTGACAAGGTGATGGCAAAGTCTGATGTGGAGCTGGGACTGGAATTCCTGCTCCAGTTGACAGAGCAGGAAGGGCGCAAGGGCAAGCAGTCGTAACAACCCGTCGGCATCAGGCTAGGCCTGGAGGGAGCGATAGTACCGCCGCTTGCCGAAAGGCCGCTCGTTCGTCTCACCCACCAGGTGCAGATGCATTACGGAGACGAACCGGTCTGCTTCAGCCTCGGTCAGCACGGTCTGATATTCCCACACGCCGGCCACATAACGATGGAGATTCCACTGGCCGGGGCGCAGTTCCTGCAGATAGATGTCGCCTGGTTGTACCTGATACCCCCTGGCCGGGCTGCTTTCCTTCGCTCCCAGGTACTCATTGACCTCCGCGATCCATTCCGACAGACAACGAGTACACAGCACCCCGCTCTCGTCGAGCAGCCGCCATGCTTTATTCGGGCCTGGCCGGCCACATTCTTCACAGGCGAGCATGGAGGGCTGAGTTTTGAGGTGCAGCCGCCCCAACTCATCGATATCCATTCGTGTTCTCCCGTTCGTAGGTCCTGCACAGGGATACGCAACCGCTCTTCTGCAAGTGTAGACCTGGCAAGAGAGAATGTAAAGGTCAGTCCTTCTTCTCAACGCCAAAAAAGGCGCCAATTGCTATGACTGGCGCCTTTTTCTGTGGAAGAGAAGCTTATTGCCCATGTTGTTTCAGGTACTGTTCCACTGCCTGGATCTCGCTGGCGTTCGCCGGGCGAAATCCTTCCTGGTCGTTCATATAGACGATATTGGTATCCTGGAAATGGATAATCATATCGGGGTGATGATTGCCGTTGACATCAACAAAGCTCAGTGTCACCGGGATGAGGTCTTGGCCGTTCCCGTAGAGCTGCGGCCCGATATAGATGCGGGCCTTCGGGGCGTCTCCGCCGGGAAACTCTCCAGTTAGTTTAAGTAGATGTGGTATGCGAGATGCTCCTCGGTCGAGGATAGTTCACAGGCTGGTGCAAAGATATCTTTCTCAAAATAACTTCCATCCGTGTAGTACATTCGTCATAAGCCACTAGACACAGCCAGTTTGATGCGCTAGTATTCTCCCACCTACTGATGGAAGGGGGATCAAGCCAATGCGTGCGAAAGGGCGCACACAGGGTCGCTTTGTCGCGCTTAGTGGCCTCAAGAAACTGACTTCACCGCCGGGAAGTCCGTATCCACTCCTCATTGTCGATGCCACTGGACTTCCCATGTTCTTCCTGTGTGAATGGTATCGCCACCAAAAGGAGTGTGACCCAGGGAGAACCCCTGAAACCTACTTGGACATGTTGCTGCCCTGGGCTGGTTTTCTCCAGCGCAAGCATTTCGCTTGGAATGCTCCCCCCGATCGAATACGAGCTTTTCTCATCGAGTTCTTTCGTGAAGATGTGGCCTGCCTGATCAGCACTGACAGCACACGAGAGGATGTCTTGCTCGTTGAAACAACTGGTGCTTCTCCGCTCTCCAAAAGCTCAGTGGGCGTGCTGCTAGCAGCCCTCACTAGTTTGTACGATACCTTGATCGCCGCAGGCTACTACGCTTACCAGAACCCGCTCCGCTCCGAACGGATGATCGCGCTCAAACGAGAGCATATCCGCCAGATCAAAAATGCTGGTGCTCCAGATCATGCCGGTATCCGGGGAGAAACGTGGCAGGAGACCAATCGCGCCTTCCCAACAAATCGCTTCAGACAACGGCGAGGCAAGGTCTGGGAGCCAGAGGTCGTGCTTGAGCCGGATGCAGTACAAGAACGCATCGCCGCGACCATTGACTTCATGATCCAACATGCCACCTTCCAACGTGACCAGATCATCTTCTTGCTCCTTCGACAGACCGGAGCGCGACTCTCCGAAATTGTTGAGATGACGGTAGGTGGCTACCGAAATGCCCGGCATGCTGGCCGCGCCCTGGTCAAGAACAAGGGGAGCCGTGGGCGCGAAGAAAAAACCATCCACTTTACCCCAACAATTGACCGGGGCTTACTGGACTACGTTCGGACGGAGCGGGTCAGGTATGATCCACACGGCCGCAAACGCCTGGACGAGTTAGACGATCACGACCCGTTGTTTCTGACCCGGACAGGCAAGCCCTACAGGCGCGCAGCGTTCTATCACCACTGGAGGAAACTCTTTTCTCCTGCGCAGCGCCAGTTCAAAAAAGGGCAGCAAGTGGAATTTACTCCTCACGACCTCCGACATTTGCGGGTCACTCGCACGGTCACGAGGCTCCGTAAGGAGGCCAACGGTGATGCTGCTGTTGAAGCAGAACTGTTGGAGGGTTTCCAACTGCTCATGGGCTGGCGCAGCCGCGAGACGATGGCCATCTACATGAAAACCATGAACAAGCGCAAAGTCATTGAGGCTGTGCTGGCCGACGAAGAGGAGCAAGAACAAGGGACAGATTCCATGCAAGCACCAGCATCAGACATGCGTCAGCCGAGGCAGCCATCAAGTCATGATAGTTCCACTCGTGCAGATGCGAAAGGATCATCAATGCAAGACGATGATGAGTTTGGCTGGTATGAGGATGAGGTATGAGAAAGGATGGAAGTGCACATGCAGCACCTGGTTGGCAACGCTAACAAGCGTGGCGAAAGCGCAGCCGGATCGGTTCAGGCGACCCTCCAAAAGGAGAAAGAACGGACAAAACAAAGAAGTGGCCTGTACAAATTTATTTCCTGGGATCGAGATGCACAACTTGAGGCTTTTTTTGTCTGGCTTCCCAAACAACTGCATGATGCCCCAGGCATCGACTGGAAGAACCTTCCTGCAGAAATCATGGGGTATTGTGTGCGTAATATTGGGAACAGTCTAGACGCTCCCGTTCTCGCGATGGTTGCTGCATCAATACATGGGGCCATCTCCATTTCGTCACAGCGCGTGCTCCTCAAGCAGGTCAACAACCTTCTTCGAAGCCTTCGATCCACGGGTCATATGCACTGCCTGGCAGATCTCAAAGAGGAACGCACCTGGTATGAGTGGGTAGAGCGGCAGGAAAAGAGTGTGGGAAACCTCTACTTCCTGCGTGGCTATGCCTCCGTCACAAAAGATCATTTTCCCCTCTACCTGCTTCGTCTTGACGCGGCAGATCGGCAACGTATGCAACACTATGCCCTTCCGGCTTTTCCGCCAGACATGCAGAAAAAATACTTTCCGGTGAAGCAACTCACAGCAAGCCGAGAGGCCAAACGGAAGGCCGAGACCGATATCCTGGTTCCCTTATACCCAATTCTCCGTCAGCTGGTTCGTTTGCGCAAACAGCTAGCAGAACGTGTCAGGCTCGCGATCCGTGAAGCACGTCACCAGATTGAAGTCGGAGAGGCTGTGCTTCCTTACCATTTTCAACATACCGATACCCTGCCTGACATCAATCGTGATGCCAAAACGATCGCTGATGTATCTATTCAGGGACGCGAGGTGACCATGAACTTCATCCTGTGGGACAAGCGTACCTGGGTGACTTCCCACCGTGATCGCTACAGCAATGACAGTGTCACTGCAGCACTGCAAGGCAAGGGTTCCTACAGCCAGGAACACAACTGCTTTTTCATTCAATTCAACGGCCCGCCCAGCGATCTGCTGTGGTTTGGAGACCTCGTGAAACATCGCCTTTTCCAGCGTTTTGACAAGGATGGTCTGCACCAGGCGGGATACCAAGAGCGCTGGCAACATGCGCGGCAGCTTGGTTTCACGAGAGGGTGTGTGTCTGGGCCCAGTGGTTTGTTGGATACGGGGGATACTTGGTTCTGGGAAGCCACCGAACGGGGAGATGAACTGATCATTGAATTTGAGAGCCTCTATCGCGGTATTCTCTACGGTGCTGCCATGGCCATGATCGCGCTCTCGAATGGAAGTCGAACGTCTGAGTTACTCCAGGTCAGCTGGAACAAGGAGCGGCGAGTGACACGGACAGAGGCAGTCGTGATCCTCGGAAAAGATGGGCAACCACAGACCGGAGAAGATGGGAAGCCCTTGACGAAGCAAGTCAAGCTCCATTTCCAACACTTACTTCCCAAGGGTGCAAAAACAGAAGAAGAGCGTCAACTGTTTCCCCTCAGCAAAGAAGCCATGCGGCTCCTTGGTGAGATCAAAACGCTGCTGGAGGAAACCCATGGGGAAGTGCCCATTGTTACCCCAACACACACCAATGCGAAATATGAACACCTCAAACCAGAACGCTATCTGTTTCAATGGAATCCCTCTCCGGATGGAAAATTTGGAGCGATCGGTGCCAGCGAGGTGGCGATACTGCTTCGCTTCATGCTGCATGGCCTAGATCTTTACACAGTGCAGGGAAAACCAATTCATGTCTCAGTGCATGTGTTGCGTCACGTGATGGCTACTCATGCCAGACACTGTCGCAACGTGCCGCCAGAAGCGATTGCCTATTTTTTCCTCCATCATCGTCTCAAAGAGTTGACAGGTCTGACACCTTCACTCACAGATATCTCCGAATACTACACGTTGATGACCGAGGAACAGCGTTTTGCCGCCATTCGTGCGGATCTGGATGAGCAAGAAGAGCTGGACCATGCCCTCTTACAAGCAGCCCCTACATTGCGGGATCTGGAGCAGATGAACGAGGACCTCCGCGCCGTTTTTGAAGTATGGCACGCACTCCATCCGACGGCGCTAGGCAATTGTGGCTGTCCGGGCCTTTGTCCGCGCGGCAATGACCGGGCACTCTGCCTTGGGTGCTCTTACCTGATCACCGACCCAGAGAGGATCGGCGCAGCGCTTTCCTGGCGAGGATCGTATGCAAAGCAGGCCGAACTGCTCGAAGCGCAAGGGAATTTCATCGATGCGCGGCAAGCGCGGATCAAGGTGCAGCAGCTTGATGATGTCATCAATGTGATGCACTTACAACTGCAAGCCGAAGCAGACGGTTCCTATATACCCTTACACAAAGTGCTTCCTTCACCGCATCGAAAGAGGGAGGCTCATCATGAAGAGGGAAGCTAAATCGGGGAAACCCCGCGCCCCTCGCATCACTTCAGAAGCCCAACTCAGCGGGCTCAAAGCCTCAACAACTGCTCGCAGGCAGGCGACTGTCGAAAGGTTGCAGGCAGCAATTAACACTCTCAACGCGAAAAAGCAGTCTATTACAGTGCAGAGCATCTATGATGAGTGCGGCTTACGCTACGCTGCGATCCATCGCAACCAGGAAGCGTTAGCATTGTTCCGGGCCAACAGCACCCATCTCACTGCGAAAAAGAAACGAACCAGGCGAAAAGGCAATACCAATGGCGATGGTGCGCCAGCTCCTCGTGATCCACTGCTCAACTACAACAAGCCACAACTCGTGGCGCGCTTGAGAGCAGCACGACAGCAGATTCAAGATTTGGAACGGCAACTCGGCACTCTCGCGGAGACATGCTTGCAACGAGACGCACAGATTGCGGTACTAGCGGCGAAGCTGGCAGAGTTAGAACCCTATCGGAACTTTGTCGAGCAGGTCCGCCAGCGCATGCGGCAAGAAGAACATGAGGGCGAGCCATGAACCGACAGCCAGCGCGACGATCACTATTCCATGTACTTCTCTCTGCCCTGAGGCGCAAAACCCCTGAACAGGCGAAGCAACACGTACCACCACCACAACGTCCTGCTCCTGATGATTGCGATGCTTGGGTTGCCTATTGGAAAGAACAGGGCCAGCCGTGGCGGACGGAGCCTGAAATTGACCTGAAGCGCCAAGCGGAGTTGGCCCGATGCCGTGCTATTGTCCCAGATATCAAGAAGGGAACCTATCCTTTCAAAGGGATGAAACTTACTCGGGCTGATGTGGAATGGTTGCTGGAAACGCATGAGAATAGCCGGGGTCCAATGGATTTGAGTGATGAAACGCAATGGAAACGCGAAGGGTTAGACCTGCGTGGAGCTGATCTCTGTGAAGTAAACTTGCATCACCTTCCACTCACGCGCATGCGTGGGGGATTAGATTTGAGTGAGTTGAGGAAGTCAACTAGAGAGCAACATAGGATCTCCATCCTTTCGGGTGAAATTGGAAGAAAATTGAACAAGGCGCTTGTCCTTCGTTGGACTTGGTAAGAACAAAACGCCAAGCCAGCGAGGAGGACAAGCGATGCCAGGCCAGCATACCACCGAGGAGGATTGATCATTGAAATTTTGGCAAAAGTAGCGTATAGTAGCTTGGGTTATCCTTCGCAAATACTCTCTCATGATCTCATGAAACTTCACTGCATTGGCGCAGCTTCTTATCTGAATTCATGTTGTTGCCAACGTGAATACTAGCTTTCCCTGGAGGTACGAGCATGGCCGACCTGGTGGGCCAGCAACTTGGCAATTATCGCCTCAGCCGCTTGCTAGGCAAAGGCGGCTTCGCCGAGGTCTATTTGGGTGAGCACGTCTATTTGGAGACCCAGGCGGCCATCAAAGTGCTCCTCACCCGGTTGGCGAGCGAAGACACGGAAGAGTTCCGCCTGGAGGCCAAGCGGGTAGCACACCTGGAGCATCCACATATTGTGCGAGTCCTGGAATTTGGGGTCGAGGCAACAACTCCTTTTCTGGTCATGAACTATGCTCCCAACGGTAGCTTGCGTCAGCGTCATCCCAAGGGAACGCGTCTGCCACTTCCTCTAGTAGTCAACTATGTCAGACAAGTGGCCGATGCCTTGCAGTATGCACACGAAGAAAAGTTTATCCACCGTGATGTCAAGCCAGAGAATATGCTACTGGGACGGCGCAACGAGGTGCTTTTGAGTGACTTCGGGATCGCTATTGTTGCTCAAAGCAGCAAAACACAACATGGTCAGGGGATTGCAGGTACGGTTTCCTATATGGCTCCCGAACAATTACAGGGAAAGGCGGTCTCTGCTAGCGACCAATACGCGTTAGGCATCGTTGTCTATGAATGGTTGAGTGGAGCTCGCCCTTTCCAGGGCACTACTGCGGAAGTCGCCAACCAGCATATTTTTGCTCCTCCTCCCCCATTGCACGAGAGGATTCAAGACATCTCCCCAGCATTGGAACTCGCAATCCTGACGGCGCTAGAGAAGGACCCACAGCAGCGATATAACAGCGTAAAAGCCTTTGCCACAGCATTGGAAAAAGCCGCTGATCTCACACACAGCTTTCGCTCTACACCAACTATAAGCCCATCTCAGATAGACGCGCACCTGGCAGTTTCGATCGACCAATCTAATTTCGCTTCTGCTTCTCCCACCTTGCATAAGGAACAAGGCGCTGGAAGTGAGGCAGATATGGCTACCGAACAGCAGCGCGTTGAGAAGCCTCCTGTTGCTCTCGAACAAATTGAGACTCCTGTGCCCCCCACCTCTCCGCGGCCTCTCAATAAAAGGAGATCGCTTCTACGGATCGGGCTGCTTCTGGTGCTTGTGTTGCTTCTTGCAGGTATTCCCCTTTTCATCGCCTTGCACCACACAACGACAGCTACCACGCTGAACCCGACGGCCACCACTGCTGCTCGCATGGCCACAGTTAATGCGATTGCAACGTCGACCTCGATGTTTGCAACCGCTACCGCAACGACAGCAACGGGGGCGCAAAATCCTTATCCGCCCAATAGTGGTACTCTGGCTCTGGATGATCCGCTCAAGACCAATGGTAGTAGCTGGTATGAGAGCACAGACGCCACCTGGAATAGTGGAAGCGGCTGTAAGTTTGTTGCAGGAGCCTACCATATTAAGTTTGCATCGCCAAACTATTGTCTTTCTACCTTCGCGGAATTCAGCAACTTTGTGTTTCAGATTCAAATGACCATTGATCAGGGGAACCGGGCAGGTATCATTTTTCGTGCTGATGGTACCCAGCAGAGCTATTACTACTTTTATCTGAGCACTGGTGGGATTTATACGCTTGACCGGATTGATAATGCTAATCAGGCGGTCACCCTGCATAGTGCTTCTGATACGGCGATTAAAACAGGCTTGCATCAGAGCAATCTGATCGCTGTCGTGGCCCAGGGAAGTAAGCTGGATTTCTACATCAATCACAAGCATGTTGTCAGCATAACCGATTCTTCCTATAAAACGGGGGATATTGGTGTTGCAGTCATCGACACCGCTGGAGCAGATAGTATACTAACCGAGGCGGAATTTAGTAACGTCAGAGTTTGGACACTTTAGGAAGATGATCGACGTTCTCTACATTGCCATGCATAGAACTGCCCCTCCGGAGATGCCTCGGTGCAAGACCAACGTGGAGGGAAAGGAAGGCGTGCTGGCATGAAACTCGCTTCTCTTCCCGAAGCTTTGTTCCGCGCTCATAGGATCTGGTGGATAAGCATTCTGGCGGTCGTCATTCTCGCACTTTGCTTCTCGCTCTTTCCTCTCTTGCTCTCGCGTCAGCAAGACTCCGTTCAGCAAAGCATCAACCTGAGTTTGCTCCCTGATTCAACAGAGCACATCCATGCAGGACTGGTATTTAATTATAATGTAAGCAACCCCAGGGATGAGATGGGAAAAGTGGATTTCGTGTGGGGCTCACAATATGCGACCGAGCCTGCTGGCGTGTATAACACGTATTATTATCCATTCGATAGGGATAGTCAGGACACTCCTCATGATATTACGTGGTTTCAAGGCTTGCATCCAGATTGGATAGAATATCAGTGTGATAAAAAGACAATTGCCTACGAGTACGGGGAAAAGATCACACCCCTCGACATTACTAATCCGGTCGTTCTAGATTACATGTTTCAATCCTTTCTAGCTCCGGCATTGCGCAAAGGATACCAGGGCATCGCATTTGACAATGTAGATTTTGATAACCAGCAGGGACATAGATGCGGAGTTTGGAGAAAAGGAACATGGATCCAACAATTCAGAGATAATGGAAACGATGAAGGATACCGTCAATCGGTTATAAAATGGGCGCAAACGATGTATGCCCGCATACACACTTCATTCCCGCATGCTTCCATGGCGATGAATTTTCCCTTTGCTTTTGACGCCTCCAGGGATTCCTACGAACTCTACAGGTACGCAGACGTGATCTGCGATGAGCGCGGCTTTACCAATTTTGGTGAGGGTTATTTCACTGATGGGGATTGGTTGACGAATATGCAGGCTCTCCAGAGGGTAGCGGCGAATAATAAAGGACTGTTTTCTATCAACGAGGAACCAGGAAGTTTTGCGACTATTTCCCGTGAGCAAACGCAATGGGTGCTTGCCAACTACTTGCTAATTAAAGGCAACCATGGATACCTGGCAATAACAGGGCTTCAAGCGTATGGCAACCTCTCGATCCGTCCTGAATTTGCAGCCCCGATAGGCCACCCGACAACAGGTATGTATCGTAGCCAGGGAGTGTACATGCGTGATTACTCTTATGGAAAAGCAGTAGTGAATCCCTCCTCATCTCAAACACTTAGAGTGACGCTTCCTCCAAATACGTTTGAGAATGTTTATGGCAATCCAATACAGGTTGTTAGCTTAAGTCCACATTCTGGCATTGTTTTATTAACTATTGCCCCTAAATAAAGGCGTCGCCACTGATTAGACATCGGTAAATGGCTCTCCAACCTTTCGGGTGAAATAGATGGGAATCCATTAAGCGATCTTCTCCAGCAAGATACGCAGGCGCAGATGGCGACGGTTACGATAGCCGTAGGCCTGGTGCATGATCGCTTTGGTGCGATTGTTCTTGCCCTCCACAAAGCCATTACTCAAACGCGTGGGCAGGAAATCAAAGAAGGCCAAAATTTCGCGTCGCCAGTCGCGAAAGGCAGACAAGGCTTTGCGCAGTTCAGCAGGCCCCTGCTGGTTGACATGGGTGATCCACTCATCCAGTTGGGCCGCGGCAGTCTTCGCAGAAGCGGTCGCATACCAGGTGCGTAAGTCTTCTTTGAGTTGCCAGGCCAGCGCGATGTCAGGAAACGCCCGGGCTAAGCTCGCGCGCGACTGCTCTTCCTGCGCAGAGAGGTCTTCCTGGTTCCGGCAGAACAGATGCCCCTGTCCCTCTAAGGCCTGCTTGCCCTCCGCACTTTTGGCCAAGTGGCTGATCACCTTCTTGAGAGCTTTGCTGACATGCTGGATCACATGAAAGTGATCGGCCACGATGCGCGCACGCGGTAAGCACAACTGCACGGCTTCCCGAAAGGCGCGACTCATATCCATGCTCACCGCTTCCACCGCATCGCACTCCGTGAGCCGTTCCAGCACGCCGGTCACGTCTTCTGTCTTGCGTCCGGCGCTCACTTCCAGGACATGGCGGCCATCCAGGTCACACAGGATCGTGTCGTAGCGATGTCCCTTGCGCCGGGCGAACTCATCAATCCCCAGATAGCGCGGCGTCGGCAACGTGGCGCCCTCCTCCAGGCTCAAGCCACGCTCGGCGAGGTGGATGCTGGCCACGATTTCCAGACACCCTTGCACGAACCGGGGGCCGACTTGATAGTGGCTGGCTACATGCGCGATGGGGCGGGTTCCCGCTTGCTGGCCGATCTCTTCACGCAAGCGCACGGTGGTGCGCCTGCGTCGGCCACACGCGCTGTCGCTCTCGGTGAACGCTTTGTGGCATCCCAGGCACCAGAAGCGCCGTTTATAGAGCACCAACTCGACCACATGCCCACGCAACGGCACATCGCGTTTGCGACGTGGACGCACATCATGTTGTTTGACGCACCTCGTTGCACAATGCGGGCACTGCTCTCCTTTCTTCGTGGCGATCACCTCGACTCGCAGCTTTCCATCCGCTTGCACCTCTTGCCTGAGAATATGCAGACCCTCTAATTCTAAGGGAACCACGATCCCTTCGGTTTGGTTTGGTTCCTCCTCGGTGGTATGCTGGCCTGGCATCGCTTGTCCTCCTCGCTGGCTTGGCGTTTTGTTCTTACCAAGTCCAACGAAGGACAAGCGCCTTGTTCAATTTTCTTCCAATTTCACCCGAAAGGATGGAGATCCGCAACATACTATGGCAGCAGTGCTTATGGAGAAAGCTATCCTCAGCGAGGCGCAACTAGAGGGAGCTATCCTCAACGAGGCGCAACTAGAGGGAGCTGTTCTCATAAAGGCCAAGCTAGAGCAGGCTCAACTCATTGCAGCGCAGCTAAAAGGAGCCGACTTTAGCCAAGCAGAGTTACAGGGCGCTAGCCTATTGAGGGCACAGTTACAGGGAGCACATATGTGGATGGCACAATTACAGGGAGCTATCCTTGAGAGAACGCAGTTAGAAGGAGCCGACTTCGGAGGGGCCCATATGGAGGGAGTCCACCTCATCAAGGCACAGCTAAAGGGAGCCGACTTCGGAGGGACCCATATGGAGGGTGCCCTCCTCATGGAGGCGCAGATAGAGGGGGCCGACTTCGGAGGGACCCATATGGAGGGTGCCCTCCTCATGGAGGCGCAGATAGAGGGGGCCGATTTTAGCCAGGCACAGCTAAAGGGAGTCAACTTTAGCCAGGCACAGCTAAAGGGAGTCAACTTTAGCCAGGCACAGCTAGAAGGTGCCATCCTCAACGAAATCATTCTAGCGGATGAGCATGGAGTTGGCCCTCGGCTGGTGGATGCTCAATGGGGCAATACCAACCTCACTGTGGTAGACTGGTCGCAAATGAGTATTCTCGGCGATGAGCATGAAGCACAACAGAAGATATCTGATGAGGAAAAGAAAGATAAAAATGCACGTCTACATAAGTACCGGATTGCAGTCCGATCTAACCGTCAACTAGCTGTTGTGCTGCAAGCGCAAGGTCTCAATGAGGACGCAGCACGCTTCGCCTATCGAGCTCAAGCACTTCAAAGAAATGTCTCGTGGCTCCAGATGATACAACCCAAGATATCTGTTCGGAAACGTATTCAGGCATTGGGAATCTGGTTCTTCTCCTGGTTTCTCTTCCTACTTGCAGGATATGGGTACAAACCTGGGCGAAGTTTTCTTGCATACCTAATGGTAATCGGTACGTTTACAGCACTCTACCTCCTACTTAACCCATATCTCGCATGGTATGAAGCTATCGTCGTGAGCATGACCGCTTTCCATGGGCGCGGGTTCTCACCCAGTACCTTCTCACCGGGCGATCCACTGTCTATCGCCTCTGCTGTCGAAGCCTTTGTTGGTCTCATTATCGAAGTCACATTTATCGCCACGCTGACACGGCGGTTCTTTGGGCAATGAATTGGTTGTCCTTGTTGGCAGGACCAAAGACAACATATGTGCAACACAGACATTATTTTTAGATGCTCAAACGTCTACTCAGGAGCATTCCTGCGGATGCAAAAATCAGCTCCACCAAATCGATCACTTCAATACGCCCGTCCAGGTTGATCGCGATTATGTGGGATCATTTTTGTATAATGTAAGAGTGAGTGGATACCGAGGTACTCGGATTCAAGAGCCTTGACTGAAAATGATATGTGGGAAGGGATGTTGTATGCATGAGATTCGTTGGGAGTGGTGTCCTCGCGT
>WNGK01003599.1_pt1 | contig 21757 bp, 12 predicted proteins | sample 5400601 | NCBI WGS metagenome assembly WNGK01 (sample SAMN13153376, study PRJNA577476) | soil metagenome | isolation source: 60 cm soil or saprolite under Garry oak tree replicate 1 | place: USA:California | collected 2016-06-15
GCCGTGCGAGGGACCGCCGGATGCTTACGATCACCATTGAGGGCCGCTTGTATGAACACCATGCGCACGACTCCGCTTCAAACAGGATGGCTGCCCTTCGCTAAAATGTATCAGCTGGAACGGCCGAAAACCCGTAGCCTACGATTTTTGACGTTTGGTGTGGTGCCCCCTGCTAACTCCTGAGCCCGCTCTGTTTGTTTGCCAAACCGCTCATCCGCAACCAGCAAGCCTCGATTCGTGTTCGCGGGGCTAGAAGCGGCCTGATCCAGATGCCCGGCCTCAGCCAGGCGTTTCAGTCCCTTCAAACGCAGGACCAATTGACTCTATCAACATTGGGCATTTCGATCGCTAATTCTTGAACTCTGCTCAATTTAGCAGACGATCGCCACGTATCTGCCGCAAACGGCCAATCGACCTTCGCTGGACGACATAGCCGGCGACAATATAGCGTGGATGCCACGAGGACGTTTATGTTGCGACGAGACTTCGTACGCGCTGTGATATCCGTTGGAGTCGCCCCGAAACTGCTGCTGGCGCAGCAAGCTGCAAATCCTGCTCCGCCGCCCCCCGCGCCGGTGCCGTGGATGCTGGGTTTAAGCCCAAAAACTCCCTTGCCGCAGGTCGAAGCCGCCGATGGAATCGCCGCGGCTGAGCTTCAATTCTTCACACCCTTGCAGATGCAGACTCTCACGCGTCTCAGCGATCTGCTGGTTCCGCAAATCGGCGATAAGCCGGGCGCGATTCAAGCGCAAACCCCGATGTTCCTCGACTTTTTGATCGGTAAATCCCCTGAGGCCCGAAAGAAGGTATATACGGGCGGACTCGACTGGCTGAATTCAGAGGCCGAGACAAAATACAAGACGCCGTTCTCGAAGCTTGAGGCGGCGCAGGCCGACGCAGTGCTAAAGCCGTGGCTGCGTACGTGGATGAGCGACCATCCTCCCACCGAACCACACGCCGACTTTATTAACATTGCCCACGACGAGATTCGCGCGGCAACGGTCCATTCCAAAGCTTGGAGCGATTTTGAGTCCGCCAGCGACGAGCGAGCGACAAACAGCGAACTCTACTGGTCTCCCATTGAGCCTGACCTGTACTCGCGGAAGGACGACTGCGCGGGCACTCCACCTCACGTGATGGCCGCGCCAAAGTCAGGCCATCCCATGCCGTCGTATCCTCGATAGGATGTGCTCAACACTTGACCCATCAATTACCCATGACAAACGAGACATTCGATGTGCTGATCATCGGGTCAGGACACGCCGGCGGCATGGCCGCCAAGATTCTGACTGAATATGGCATCCGCTGCCTCATGCTCAATGCCGGCCCTGTAGCCGACGTGAGCCGCGATGCCGAGCGCATGCCAGCCTATGCGCTGCCTTATCGCGGCTTCAGGCCTCCGGGCCGCCTGGAACATGTCTTTCAATCCAACGAATTCAACGCGAACGTCTGGGTCGACGAGCAGGAAGTTCCCTACACATTCGATCCTGCTCAGCCCTACAACTGGGTTCGCGTGCGACTGTTTGGCGGCAGGTCGCTCTTCTGGTCGCGGCAATCGTTCCGCCTGAGCGATTACGAGTTCAAAGCCAAATCGCACGACGGATTCGGCGATGATTGGCCCATCAGTCACGCCGATCTCGCGCCCTACTATTCGCGTGTTGAAGGAATCTTCCGGGTATCGGGCGCGATGGACAGCCCACCCCAGATGCCGGGCGGCAACTATATTGCCGACGACGAGTCCTGGTCAGTCTCGATGCAGCGCTTTATCGCCGCTGCAAAGCCACTCAATATTCCGGTTTGCAAACAGCGGCGCGCGCTGGGCCTCGACGGTCTCGCCAGTTCGGTGAACCTGCTTTTGCCTGACGCGGAGAAGACTGGCAAACTCACCTCCATCGCCAACGCGGTCGTCCGTGAATTGACAGTCGACAAGGCAACCGAACAACCCAACGGATGCCTCTTTGTCGACCGGTTGTCTCATCGGGAAATGATGCTTGCGGCGGGAACGCTTGAGAGCACTCGTCTGTTGCTCAATTCCAGGATCGGCAACTCAAGCGGCGTGATGGGCCATTATCTGATGGACCAAATCTATGGTGCAGGCGTGGTGTGCTCAGTACCCGAAGCCCGGGGCGGCCGATCCAAAGACATCATGGGCGGCGGAGCGATCGTTCCGCGCTTCCGTAACATTGATTCAAAGAGCGCCTCATTCCTGCGCGGCTACGCGTTCAATGTCCACAGCAGTGCCGGCCCCATCGGCGCACGAAACTTCGCAGCCTACGGCGCTGAGCTGCAGCGAAAACTCGACGAATATCATGGCAGCACATTTCAAATGACCATCATGGGAGAGGTGCTCGGCCGCTACGAAAATCACGTCAGCATCGATAGGGATCGCGTCGATGCCTGGGGTATTCCGGTGCTGCATGTCGAAACAAAATACACCGACAACGAATACAACATGGCAAAAGATGCGGTAGAGACCGGTGCCGCCATTGCTCAGGCTGCGGGGTTCGAAGTGCTGTCAAAAAACGCCATACCCAATCCGCCGGGCTACAGCATCCACGAGGTGGGTACGTGCCGCATGGGGGACGATCCGAAACACAGTGTCTTGAACAAATGGTGTCAGAGCCATGATCACAAGAACTTGTTCGTTGTAGATGGCGCCAGCTTTACCAGCGCCGGATGGCAAAACCCCACAATGACGATTCTCGCGCTGTCGATGCGTGCCTCTGAGTACCTCGCCGGTGAGATGACCAGGCAAAACATCTAACTGTATCTTCAATCGGTTCCAATCGCCTCGACCGCGACTCGAAGCCGCGGCGCACAAGGCATGGCTCCCCACTCGGAACGAATCGGTTTCGTCCGGAACTTCACCCAAGCGACCATTTGGGCGTTTCCATGCATCCATTTGAATTCAATCTTTTTTAGGTCGATCGAGTGATCGAGCAGGTGCAACAGGGTTTGAATCGAGACCGCGAGCAACGTCAAATAATACGGCTGTTCATTGCTGCCGCCTCCGGGTGATATTTTACCCATTGGCGGCGTTTGGACCACGAAGACGATTTATTTGAAAAAGATACGTCGAACCGGCGAAGGGCGGCACCTCCTGCAAAGAGGGTCGGTGTTCTCGGCTGGCGATCCGGAGTAGGAGCAAGATTTCTTATGATGGAATTCCACATTTCGCAAAGCACGCGTGAACGCTATCAATTCTCAGAGACGCTGTTTTCCTATACCGGAAACGTAGTATTTGCCGACATCACGGCGTGCCGCAGATTCGCTTATCGAATGAACCAGGTACGGGAAGCAGATAAATTTCCCGAACGCGTTGTACACGCCGGTTCATTGTTCGCCATGGGGCTGATCGACGAGGCCAGCCACGTTGTGATGGCCCGCTACCGCGAGCAGTTCGATAGCAAGGTCATCGCCGACGCCCTTACCTGGTTCGGTTCGCAGGTAGGTGCTGAAGCCCTTGACAAGATGCTGCTCACCTTCGTCGAGCAGTTCCCGGGTTCCACCGTGATCCAGGGCAAGGAGACTCCCCGCCAATGGCTGAACGGCACTACCGCTGGAATTCCCCATCGCGAAGCGGCCCTTGAGGAGTTGATGCTCCTGTGGACCGCCAACCGCAACGAAGCATTCAAACCGTTCCAGGAACTGTTCGAAGATAAAACTCTTGCGGAGAAGACGGCCTACCGACAGGTGACCCAGCAGATGCCGGAGTACTTCGCCTCCCGGCCGCTCATCCCCCTCCCCGGGGCAAAACCGGTCAACCTGCTCGAACTGCTGCGCGCCCCGGCCAACGCCTCTCCCAAGTCTCTCCGTGACCAGCTTGACCTTCTCCGCCGCCTTTGGAAGCCTCTGCTCGGCGATGCTCTTGAACGTTTTTTGCTGATCGCCGGCGAGATCCTTCATGAGGAAGAACTGGCCGTCTGGATGCAGTTCAATCCGCACGCTGCGCAGGCGCGTTCTGCCGCTGAAGAGGCTGCCCGCCGTCGCCGCGAGAGTGGGCAACAGCAGTGGCCATCCATCGTCAGCACTGCCGAAGTGCCTGTGTTTGGCGATCCCGCGCACGAATATGAAAAATTCAGCCAGGACACCGCCTGGATGCCCACCACCGTGCTCATCGCCAAGAGCACGTATGTCTGGCTTGCACAACTCAGCAAGCAATACGGCCGCAGAATTGCCCGCCTCGACGAAATTCCAAACGAGGAGCTGCAAACACTGGCAAATCGCGGCATGAACTCACTTTGGCTCATCGGAGTATGGGAGCGCAGCCGCGCATCCAAAACCATCAAGCTTTTGTGCGGCAATCAGGATGCCGTCGCGTCCGCCTATTCGCTCTTCGACTATCGCATCGCTGAAGACCTCGGTGGCGAGGCGGCTTACATCAACCTGCGCGACCGCGCTTTTCATCATGGCATTCGGCTGGCCAGCGACATGGTTCCCAACCACATGGGCATCGATTCGCCCTGGGTCGTTGAGCATCCCGAGTGGTTCATCTCCCGATGGGAATCGCCTTATCCTGCCTATAGTTTCGAGGGCCCCGACCTCTCTGCCGACGGCCGGGCCGAGATCAAGATCGAGGACCACTACTTCACCCAAACCGATGCCGCCGTTGTCTTCCGCCGCCGCGACCGCAACAGTGGCGAAACCCGCTACATCTATCACGGCAACGACGGCACCAGCTTTCCCTGGAACGATACCGCTCAGCTCGACTATCTCAATCCCGCAGTTCGCGAGCAGGTCATTCAGACCATCCTCCACGTTGCCCGCCTCTTTCCCGTCATCCGTTTCGATGCTGCCATGACTCTCGCCAAGCGGCACTTTCACCGGCTTTGGTTCCCGGGTCCCGGGTCTAGCGGAGCAATTCCTTCCCGCGCCGAATATGGCATGAACCAAGCGGAATTCGACCGGCACATGCCCCACGAGTTCTGGCGCGAAGTGGTTGATCGCGTCGCAGCGGAAGTTCCCGGCACCCTGCTCCTTGCCGAAGCGTTCTGGCTTATGGAGGGCTACTTCGTCCGCACGCTCGGCATGCATCGCGTTTACAACAGCGCCTTCATGGTGATGATGCGCGATGAAGACAACGCAAATTCATGAGCAATCCCGATGAGCGCACAGCCATTGACCAATTTGGAAAGGGCGACAAGTGCTTCCGCGTGGCCGCGCTCATGGCAACGCTACCCGGTCTTCCCATGTTTGGCCACGGCCAGATTGAGGGATTCACTGAAAAGTACGGCATGGAGTACCAGCGGCCGCGCTACGATGAATGGCCGGACCGGTGGCTGGTCGAGCGCCACGAGCGCGAAATTGCGCCCCTGCTCGATCGCCGCTGGCTCTTTGCGGAGAGCTATAACTTCCTGCTCTACGACTTTTTCCATGACTCCGGCTCAGTCGATGAAAATGTCTTCACCTACTCCAACCGGGTGGGCATAGAACGCGCCCTTATCATTTACAACAACCGCTTCGGCGAAACCTACGGCACAGTGCGAATCTCGGCTGCATATGCAGACAAAGGCTCTGGCCAGCTCCGGCAGCGTTCGCTATGGGAAGGGCTGGGCCTGCAAGATCCCTCTACCATCGTGACGTTTCGCGATTCACTCACCGGCCTTGAATATCTTCGCCGTGCCGGCGAGGTCGCGGACCGCGGCCTGAGCTTACCTCTGCACGCCTATCAATGCCACGTTTTCCTCGATTGGCGCGAACTTCGTGCGACTACAGAAAAGGGATGGGACAAGCTGTGCGATCAACTCGGAGGGCGCGGTGTTCCCAGCGTTGAAGACGCTCTCGTAAACCTTGAGTTGCGGCCGGTCCACGATGCGTTGCGCGCTGTTCTCGACCCGACCGTTGTTCGTATGCTTGCCGGACTCGCCGAAGCTCCGCGCGTCTCTGGAGCCGCACAAGAAAAGGCGAGCGGTAAAAAGCAGAACGAATTGTTCGATCACGCCTGGGCGCGCTGCGAACAGCTCGTCACGGTGGTACAAGCCGCATACGCGCGTGCGAAGGGCGAGAAGCATTCGTCAGCAGCGCCACCTCCCAGCTCGCTTGCGCCAGTCTTTCGTAAGTGGCTTCGTGGCGCAGCTCGCATTCCCGCTCTCGAAGCACTCTTTCCGTCACCCTGGACTGCCGCTGCACGGCGTACGATTCCCAACACCAGCCCGCAGTTGCCGGTGACTGCTTTGTGGGGTCCTGTTCTCGGCTGGTGCGTGCTCCAGGTATTGGTCGAGGCCACCGACGCAGCAAACCCGCAACAGGCTGCTATCGAAATGTTCGATCGTCTCCGTCTGCGTGAGCCGTTCGCGCAGGCATTTACATCCCTGGGATTGGAGGCCGAGCAGGGGTGGCGTGCTGCATCGCGCATCAAGGCTCTCCTGTTGGTTCAGGCCGACAGCGGCAATCAGCCCAGCAAACCGGAAATCGTCCCGACAACGACCACGATTGCGCAGCCCGACGTGAACGCAGCTGCAGCTGAGGCGCTCGTTGCCGAAGCCACATCCACCGCCCCGGAACCAGCAGCGGCAGCTCCAGTCGTGCCGACCACAATCGCTGGCTCTGCACCTGCAGCGAAATCCAGCCTGCCAATACCAGCGCAGCTGTGGCAGGATCCAGACATACGCTGGCTCGCCGGCGTCCACGAGGCGGAGGGGAAAACCTACCTCGTTCGTGAGCCTCTTGAAGAGCTGCTTTGGTGGCTGCAGCTGCCGAAGCTGTTCCTCTTGGTGTCTTCGCTAGTGCCCCGCGCCGCCGCTCGCAAATTGAGTGAAACAGTGGAAGGTTCTCTTGCTGAGGTCGAAGCAGCAGGGTATCGCCTCGACGTGCTCTTGGGATCGGCGAAGAAAGACATCGCAGGACCGCAAGCCGAACCTTCCCTTGCAGCTCCGAAATCGGAAACACCTGACCCCGAATCCGCACCATTGGATGCACTTGAGCCCGAAGAACCAGTCCATGACAGACCTGCAGTTCCTGTCAATCCCGAAGGGCCTCCCGAAGACTACTGACCGCCACATATCGGGAGGCCGATTCCAATTCCCTGGTTCCCGCTCGACCCTTTCGAGCGGGGCTGCCGGCCCGCCCGCCGCGAACCAAAATTCCCAAAGTTTTTAGTTGACAATAATGAACTAAACCGTTCAGTATTGTTTCTGCGATTGGAGGTGGGGATGATTCGTGTGACGAATCTGGTGAAGACATTCGGGTCTTTCACCGCAGTAAACGATGTTTCCTTTGATGTGGAGGAGGGCGAGATTTTTGCCTTTCTCGGGCCGAACGGGGCAGGGAAGACGACCACGATCAAAATGCTGACTACGCTGCTGAAGCCCACCAGCGGCTCGATCGAACTGGATGAGCTCAATCCTCAGGTGCAGCAGAATGAAGCCCGCAAGCGCTTCGGTATTGTCTTCCAGGATCCCAGCCTCGACGGCGACCTGACGGCGTGGGAAAACATGGAAGTGCACGGCGTGCTCTACCACGTTCCGCACAAGCTAAGGCGCCAGCGGACTGAAGAGTTGCTGCGGTTGTTCGAGTTATGGGAGCGCCGCGGCGACCAGGTGAAGAAGTTTTCGGGCGGCATGAAACGGCGGCTCGAGATCGCGCGCGGTTTTCTGCACACGCCGCGCATTCTCTTCCTGGATGAGCCGACTCTCGGCCTCGATCCTCAGAGCCGCAACCAGCTCTGGTCGCACGTCAAGAAAGTCAACGAAGCCGAGCGGGTGACGGTCTTTCTCACCACCCATTACATGGACGAAGCAGAACGCGTAGCCCATCGTGTGGGAGTAATCGACCACGGAAAGTTGGTAGCACAGGGCACCCCCACCGCTATCAAGGAACAGACCAACACCACAAGCCTGGAAGAAGCCTTTTTGGCACTCACCGGGGCGACGATTCGTGATGAAAGCGCGGATTCGGCCGACCAGATGCGGCAGTTCGCAAAGATGTGGAGTGGAGGCAAGCGATGAGCGCAATTTACATTCTCTGGCTGCGAGAACTGAAACGTTACGTCCGTTCACGGGCCCAAATCATAGCTTCGCTAGGCCAGCCCATGCTTTATCTCCTGGTGCTGGGCTTCGGTCTCGGGCCCGTATTCCAGCGCGCGGGCAACGGCAACTACCTGCAATTCATGGCGCCCGGCGTGATCGGAATGACTGTGCTGTTCTCCTCGATTTTTTCTGGATTGGGTCTGCTGTGGGATCGCCAGTTCGGCTTTCTCAAAGAAACGCTGGTAGCACCCGTGCCGCGTATTCAAATCATGATCGGCCGTACCATGGGTGGCGCCACTGTGGCCGTGATCCAGGGCCTGCTGGTCACACTCATCTGCGTCATTGCCGGCTTCAGACCACAGCACTTTGCCACGGTGCCGCTGGCGCTGGGCTTCATGGTGCTGATTGCGCTTCTGTTCGCGGCGCTCGGTGTCGCGATCGGCTCCAGCCTACAGGACATGCAAGGATTTCAGCTCATTATGAATTTCCTCGTCATGCCTATTTATTTCCTGTCGGGCGCGTTGTTTCCGCTTGCAAATCTCCCCGTTGTATTGAAGATCATTACTCGTCTGGATCCTCTCTCCTACGGTATTGATGGCATGCGCAACGTCCTGCTGGGTGCGTCGCATGCTGCCTTCGATCCCCGCCTCGATCTCATGGTTTTGGTTGTGGTGGGTTCCATCTTGCTCGTCTTCGGTGCCTATCGCTTCTCCAAAATCGAAATTTAGAATCGAGATCGAACGATGGCGAGGGAGCGAAGCTACGGAGCTCACATCAAGGTAATGCTGGCGGCGATGAATCTCTTCGCCGACAAGGGAATTGACGCCACCAGCATGGATGCCATTGCGCGTGTCTCCAAGGTGAGCAAGGCCACGATCTACAATCATTGGCCTAACAAGGAGGCCCTGCTCACCGAAGTGATGCTCTTCGCCAATGGGCTCGACCAGGAACCCGAGGATGTGGACAGCGGCGACCTGCAGCAGGATCTGGCGACCGTGCTTAGCCGCAAGCCGCCAAGCGATTTAGAGGAATTCCGGCGGCGACTCATGCCCACCCTGATCGCCTACTCCGCAGTCCATCCGGAGTTCGGTGCGGCGTGGCGTCATCGCGTGATGGAACCCCCGCGTCAATGTCTTAGGCGCTTGCTGCATCGAGGAATCGAACGGGGTCTGCTGCCTTCGAATCTTGATCTTGAGGTGTCAATGGCGTTGCTCCTCGGTCCCTTGCTGTACCGGCACATTTTCAGCAAGGGAGTCGCCGACGAGGGCAACATCGGACCGCAAACCGCAGAAGCGTTCTACCGGGCTTTTTGCCTGCGTAAATAGCTGAACTTTGCGTGTCTCAGCCGGCTAACCAAGCGGTTGCCATTTCTGTGGCCGAAAATTTCGCGCCCCGGCACTTCCTCATCGCACGCTGCTTTAGGAAGCTTTACGTTCTCATCATCTCTGCTCCTCTTTGCATCACACCTTGTAGAAGAGGGAGTCGCATGGTTCCCAGAAGCCATTTCGTATCGCGCGTGTTGCTGCTGTGTTTGATGTGTTCAGGATGGGCCCCGGCGCAAGGTGTGAAGCAGGCCCAGGCCCCCGGTGAAAACCCCTCCGCGCCAGCGATCGAAATATCGAACGTGCTCTTTCGTTACACCGACGATCTGAGCATTCTCGTGATTCGTTTACAGGGCAAGCTGATTCCCACAAGCGGACACACGGTTGCGGACTTCAATCATCCCGAGTCGTTCTTGATCGCCGCTGACAGCGCGCTCGTCCACATGTCAACCGCTCAACTTTCATCCCTGATGAACACGTACATTCTGGTTTCTCCCAAAGCGCAGATCAAGAACGTACGGATCAGCGCCGACGGAAATCACCTCGTGATCAGGGGAACGATGAAGAAGGGCTTGCACATTCCGTTCGAAGCAACAGCGGAGCCGTCGGTCACTCAAGACAATCGCATTCGCTTCGATATCAAACAGGTGAAAAGCGCGAAAATTCCAGTCAAAGGTCTCATGGACACGCTGGGGCTCAGCATGAGTGACCTTATAAGCCAGAAGGGCCTGACGGGACTTTCGGTGGACAAGGACTCGTTTCTTATCGATCCTCAGACTGCATTGCCGTCGCCACAACTGAGAGCCAAACTCAGCAACGTGCAGATCTCCGGACAAAGCATCGTGCTCTCTTTCGGCGAAGCCCCGGCGAAGCTTGACCGCGCTCAACCCTCGCGCAATTTCATGGCGATGAAAGGCGGCAATGTGCGATATGGACGGGATGAGATGCACGATTCCGATATCGTGATGATCGACACCACGCCGGCCGACCCATTCGAGTTTTACCTGCGCCAATACAAACGCCAGTTCGCCGCAGGAACCATCAAGGCAACGAGTGAGATGGCGTGGCGGGCCTACCTTCCGGATTTCGCCAAGCTGAGCCGGACTGCCAGGCAGCGGTAGCCGTGCGTTTGTAGCGCCATTTGGACCGGCATTCGCAAAAGCCACAAATTCGACTTGTTTTCAGATCCGTGTCAGACCTGCAATCTACAAAAAAGCGCGCTGTTTACCTGCGCAGAGTCTCGGTGCTACACTCGCTGCGACGCAAAAATCAGCGAATTCGAGTATACGTTTTCCCAGGATTCTGCTCGCAACCGCGAACCTCGATTCAGTCTCACGTTTTGTGAATCTTACCTGCAACTCACGGGGTGCCGGGATGAAATGCAATAGTCGTCGAAGTTTTCTGAAGGCAAGTGCGGCATTGGCCGCCGGCTCAGCCGTTTTGAAGAGCCATACGGGTTGGGCCGCTCCGGCGGATACCGCGGCAAGCCTCACCCCGACTAAGCTCTCGCAGTTCGACTACGCCGATGTGCAACTGCTCGAGGGCCCGATGCTCGAGCAGTTCAATAACAACGTGTCTCTCTTTCTCAGCCTGCCCGACGACAACCTGCTCAAGCCATTTCGCCAACTCGCCGGGCAGCCTGCCCCGGGAGAAGACATGGGTGGTTGGTATACGCCGTCGCCCGATTTCGATCCGCCCAAAAACATGACGGGATACATCCCGGGCCACAGCTTCGGGCAATACTTGTCCGGTCTCGCTCGCGCATACGCGGTCACCGGCGATAAAAAGATTCAAGCCAAGGTGCAGGGACTTGTGCGGGGCTTTGCGCCCACAGTCTCAACCAAGTTCTACGATGGCTACTGCATTCCCGCTTACACTTTCGACAAGACAAACTGCGGCCTGATCGATGCACATCAGTTTGCTGCGGATCCCAATGCGCTTGCCGTCCTCAACACGGCAACCGATGCTGTCCTTCCCTGGCTTCCGGAGAAGGCGCTGAACCGCGATGAGATGATGGCGCGTCCGCACAAGAACATCTCGTTCACGTGGGATGAGACCTACACGTTGCCGGAGAACTTCTATCTGGGCTATCAACGTGGAGCGGGTGCTCGCTATCGCCAACTGGCTACGCGTTTTCTTCAAGACGACACTTACTTCGGGCCCCTGTCTGAGAATCAAAATGTGCTTCCGGGACAACATGCGTACAGTCACGTCAACGCGCTGTGCTCGGCTATGCAGGCGTACCTTACCGACCAGAGCGACAAGCATCTTGCCGCGGCACGCAACGGATTTGCCTTTGTTCTTGAGCAGAGCTACGCCACCGGTGGATGGGGACCGAATGAAGGCTTCCAGAAGCCTGGGACTGACGACCTGGCCAAAACTCTGCACACCACGCACTCGAGCTTCGAAACTCCGTGCGGAGCTTATGGGCACTTCAAGGTTGCGCGCTACCTGATGCGCGTGACGGGAGACATCAGCTATGGCGACAGCATGGAAGCCGTGCTGTACAACACCATTCTCGGCGCGCGCCCGATTCGTGCAGACGGCGTGAGCTTCTACTACTCCGACTACAACATGGATGCGGTCAAAGTCGATTACGAGCAGAAATGGCCGTGCTGCTCGGGCACGTTCCCGCAACTCACTGCGGACTACGGCATCAGCTCCTACTTCCGCTCTCCAAAGGCCGTTTACGTGAACCTGTATGTGCCATCGCGCGTAAGTTGGCGCCAGGGCAGCGCGCGCGTCATCATGACCCAGCAGACGAGTTATCCCAACACAGGCGAGACCACGCTGCATTTGAAGATGGATCGAGCCGAGCGCTTCACCGTCGCGTTGCGCGTGCCGGCATGGGCAGGGAAGCAGACCGCCGTTCGCGTAAATGGGAAGCCTGCTGCAAAAGTTGCGAAGACCGGCACGTGGGCGGAGATTGATCGCGAATGGAAAGATGGCGATCGTATCGAATTCTCCATCGACATGCCGCTGCGGCTGGTGCCGCTCGACGCGCAGCACAGTAACCTCATTGCGCTACTCACCGGCCCTGTGGCCTTATTTGCGATCGAGCCGGGCGCAAAGGCCATAACTCAGAAGCAAATGCTGCAGGCACAGCGCGCGGCTTCGTCAGCAGGCGAATGGGAAGTAATGACTGATCAAGGAAAAGTTCGGATGAAGCCATTTCCCGCCATAACGACCGAGCACTATCGGCTGTACCAGGAGACATAGAGATCTGATTGCAGTCGCCACCTGCCGTAAAGTTGCAAGCGGCAGGTGGTGGCGTATACTGCCGTCGCTCAGGAAATCGGACTAAAGCGGAACCAGAGTCGATGTATCCCGAAACCACAGCATTCAAGTCGACGCGACCATCAGGGAGCGGCGACCCTGAACAAAACTCAACAGGACATAGTTACTCTGGTTCCGCTCTAATCGTCTCACTCAAAATTCAGCAGCAAATGCATCCTCTGCTCTGATAACTGCAAACAGGAGGCAAAATGAAAAGCTTTTCACGTCGCGATATGTTGAAGACCAGCCTGCTCGCACCGGCTGCGGCAGTGGCCGCTCACGGCATGGGACCTGTGAGTGCAGCGATGCAAGCTGCTGGAGAGGAGCCGGCGTCACATGCCGTCGATGTGCCTCGCGAGTCAGCCAATCCGGGTGCGGGACGTGAAAAATTACTGCTCGATTTTGGATGGCGCTTTCACCTCGGGGATGCCAACGATCCGGCCAAGGATTTTGGATTTGGCGGCGGCAGGGCAGGCAATTTCCAGAAGACGGGAAATTTTCTGCCGGCCGGTACGCTCGCCTTTGACGACAACGACTGGCGGCAGGTCGATCTACCACACGACTGGGCTATTGAGCTGCCGTTCACGAATGACCCCGCGCTTTCAAGCAAGGGCTACTATCCCCTGGGAAGGACCTATCCCGCAACCAGCGTGGGATGGTACCGGCGCGTTTTCGAATTGAGCGCAGATGACGCGGGCAAACGAATCAGCATCGAGTTTGATGGCTCGTACCGCGAGACGATGGTGATCTTCAACGGGTTCTATATCGGGCGCCACAGCGGCGGCTACGATCCGTTCAGCTTTGACGTGACCGACTTTGCCACTCCGGGCGGAAGAAATGTCCTTCTCGTTCGCGTGGATGCTACTTCGAGTGATGGGTGGTTCTATGAGGGAGCTGGGATCTACCGCCACACGTGGCTCGTGAAGACGCATCCGGTTCACGTGAAGCAGTGGGGCACGTTGGTGACAGCGCAGGTGAAGGATCGCGCAGCAGAGCTCTCCATCAAGACCGAAGTGAATAACAGCGCCAAGGCTGCACAGAATGCGCATGTGATTTCAACGATTTTCGACGCTTCCGGCAAAGAAGCAGGGAAGGCCGTGACGGCGCCCACGTCGATTGCCGAAGGCGGCGAGCAAACGTACACGCAGGCGATCACTGTGAAGCAGCCACGCCTGTGGTCGCTCGAAGAGAGGAACCTCTACAAGCTGGTAACGGAGGTCCGCGCCGGCGGCGACATCGTCGATCGCTACGAGACCCGGTTCGGCATACGCACCATTGCGTTCGACTCCGAAAAAGGATTCTTTCTTAATGGCAAACCGGTCAAGCTGAAAGGAACCTGCAATCACCAGGACCATGCAGGAGTGGGCGCGGCGGTGCCCGATGCGGTGCAGTACTACCGCGTACGCAAGCTCCAGGAGATGGGCTGCAACTCGTGGCGTACGTCGCACAATCCGCCCACTCCTGAACTGCTCGATGCCTGCGATGAATTGGGCATGCTGGTGTTTGATGAGACCCGCATGATGTCGTCCAACCCTGAAGGCCTGAGCCAGTTTGGCAATTTGGTCCGGCGCGACTGCAATCATCCCAGCGTCTTCATGTGGTCGATGGGAAATGAAGAAGGGCAGGCGAACACCGACAAAGGCTTAAACATCCTTACGGCGATGAAGGCCGTCGCCGAGCAGTTCGATGGCTCGCGCCCGGTGTCGATCGCGCCCATTCGCGCCATCGGTGTAGGCGGCCTGGTGAAGTGCGACGTCATGGGCTACAACTACATGGACCCCGGCGCTGAGGCATACCACAAGGCACATCCCGACAAGCCGGTGATTGGCACCGAGACGGTGAGCGCGGTGGGCACGCGAGGCATCTACATCACCGACTACGCTAAAGGCTATGTGGGCTCATACGATCCGTACACGACAACAGGCCGCGCTTCAGCTGAAGGCTGGTGGAGTTTCTGCAATTCACGACCGTGGTGCTCAGGCGGATTCGTATGGACAGGCTTCGACTATCGCGGAGAACCCTCGCCCAACGAGTGGCCCAACATCAGTTCGCAATATGGAATCATCGACACCTGCGGGTTCCCGAAAGATTCGTTCTTCTACTACCAATCGTGGTGGACCGCTCAACCGGTTCTGCATGTCTTTCCGCACTGGAACTGGCCGGGAATGGAAGGCAAGGAGATTGCGGTCTGGATCTACTCCAATCTCGACAAAGTGGAGTTGTTCCTCAACGGCGAGAGCCTCGGCGCGAAAGACATGAAGAAGGATTCGCACCTGGCCTGGAACGTGAAGTATGCTTCGGGCGCCATCGAAGCGCGAGGCTACAAAGACGGCAAAGTTGTGATGACTGCGAAGCGCGAGACAACGGGTCCCGCTGCAAAGCTGGTAATGAAGGCGGACCGCGAAGGGCTCTCCGCCGACGGCGAAGATGTCGCCATGTTCGCTATCGAAGTGCACGATGCGGAAGGCCGCATCGTACCCATCACCGACAACTCTATAACGTTTCATGTATCGGGTGAGGGAAAACTCATCGGCACCGGCAACGGTGATCCCACCAACCAGGAGCCCGACAAAGGAAAATCGCGCAAAGCGTTCTGCGGCGTCTGCATAGCGCTAGTGCAATCAACAAAGACCGCGGGCAACATCACGGTAGAAGCAACATCTCCAGGACTCAGTTCGGCTAACGTAACCATTCCGGCGAAAGCGCAAAAGCTGCGTCCGCAAGTTGCGATGTGGGAGCGCGAGGTCCCCTCCGGCTCGGGTATCACCGGCCTGTGGAGGCCGATCCCTGACACCAGCGCCAACACCGGCTTCGTTACGATGATCGTGGGCGGCGGCACCATGCTCTTCACGCTGCGGCAGGATGGCAGCAAACTGACAGGAAACGTAGAAGGCACCGGGGGCGGCTTCTTTGGTGGCGGCGATGCGCCCACGCCAATCACAGAGGGCAAAATTGATGGCGACAGTATCTCCTTCAAAGCAGGAAACAACACCTACGCGGGAACACTGAAAGGTGACCAGATCGAACTGCAGCGAAAGGTCGATCTCGGCTTCCCGCTAACACCTCCTGAAACTCCAACAGGGCAGCGTCCCGCGATCGGGCCGCCCCCGGATGGATCCGATCCATCGAGAAGCCCGTCGTGGCACATTCCTTCGAGCATTCCGGTTGTTCTGCGCCGTGTTCAGCGGTAAAGAGCGGCGGATCGATCTTGCTGGAGCACATCGAAAATTGTATACATCAGCGAGATGCGGGTACTTGAATTTCAGGCCAAGGTGATTGTGAGCGTAGTGACGCTCGCCGGAGGAAACGTGTAGTGAATCTTGCCGCCGCTCGGTGACGCGACCGCGGCGGCCGCCGGCTTCACCGCATCAGGCCGCACGAAGTCGTTGTGGTCGTGAACATCATGAGAGGCGAGCACAGTGCCCGAGGCTGCCGAAATGCTCGCCCCTCGAATAGCGATCTCCGTTGTCACGGGACGACTCAGGTGCGGATTCACCACTGACAACGTAAGCTGCTTTCCATTCCCATTGGCGGAGATGGATGCGGAACCGCTGCGGCCGGCCAGCGATTTCACCGGTGGCAGAGCGCCGATGTAGCTGTTGCCCCCAACCTGAATGGGCGTGTTGCCAAGCGGGTTGGGAATGGCCGGCGCAGTAAACTCCGCGCGTACAGCTTTGGCTCCGCGATGCGGCAAGTACATCTTGAACACGTGGAAGGTAGGCGTCAGCGTCACCTTATCGCCTTGCGCAAGCATGAGCGAGTGGATGCAGTTGACCGACTGCGCGACCGCCGCAACGGCAACCTTGTCGGCGTGACGATGAAAGATGTCAAACGTGATGCCGGTTAGCAGCGCATCGCGCATGGTGGACTGTTGCGAGAGATTGTACTCAGGCGCAAGTTCGGTGCCCTTGCCGTACCATGCTCCCCATTCGTCTACGACGAGTTTCACATCGGGCTGTCCGGGACTTTTTGGCTGTCCCTTTACGTTGCCCATCGCCGCCCAGTGGTCGGTGACGACTTTTTCCATCAGCGAGCCGCGGGTGAGAAGGTCATAGTGGTCATCGTCGTTGAACTTGAGCGCATCGCCATCCGCGAAGCGTGCGGCACTCCCCGAGGTGTAGTAGTGGACCGACAGGCCCCACAGATGCCGCCGTTCAGGGTTTTCATAGAGCGCCTTGAAGAGGCGCGTCGTCCAATCGACATCGTCTCCATTCGGACCGACCGCAACAAAGCGCAACGGATCTTTACTGTAACTTGGAACCCACGTAGTGTAACGACGGTAGGCGGCGGCATACTCCTCGGGCGTCATGTTGCCGCCGCAACCCCAGCTCTCGTTGCCCACTCCCCAAAGGTCAACGTTGAAGGGCTCGCGGTCACCATTCGCGGCGCGCAAAGTCGCCAGAGCATCAGCCTGTGGCGGTGCGGCGGAGTTCGAAGGCAGGTCCCCGGCGGGAGCGTTGCAGTACTCAATTTCCTGATAAAAGTCGCGCGCGGGCTGGGTGCGAACGTTGGCGGCCAAATAGGATTTGCAACCGATAAGGCGGCATGTACGCATGAACTCATGCAGGCCGTAGTGATTGGAGTCCTGCTGGTCCCAGAAGCCGGCGCGTGCCGGCCGCTTCTCTCTCACGCCAAGCCCGTCGTGCCAATCGTAGGAGTCCGCAAAGCACCCGCCGGGCCAGCGAAGAACCGGCGCTTGTACCGCACGCATCATCTCGATGAACGATGTGCGAATGCCACCCTGGTTGGGGATTTTGGAATTTTCACCGACCCAGACACCGTCGTAGATTACCCCGCCCAGCTGCTCGATGAAGTGGGAATAGATCTCCGGAGAAATTGTCCCGATAGGCTCTTCGGGAATGACTTCAATGTGAGCGTCGACCTGGCTGGACTGTGAGAGTAGCGAACTCGATCGAAGAGCGAGCGCGGAGGCGGCCAGCGCGGACGCCTGAAGGAATTTGCGGCGTGAGGTGGAGTTTTCAGTCATCTGAGTAAACGTTCTCCTGCGGAAAAACTGAGCATACAGCCGGTAAGCAAAGTGCGCAAGAGTGAGAAGGGAGGCGAATACGACGGAGACCTGGAAATAGGTGAGATATTGCACGCCCAGGTGGATGAACAGATGTCAGCGGATCGATGCGAGCGAGATGCAAGAGTAACAAGAACCCAGGCGATTCAGTAATTGAATCGCCCGGCAAATCAGCTCTGCCAGCCCCCGCCGAGGGCGCTGTACAGTTGCACAAGTGAGAGCGCTTCCAGTTGCTGCGCATTCACCAGGTTAAGCTGCGCTGTGTAGAGATTGGAATCCGTTGTGAGCACTTCAAGATAGCTGGTGGAACCGCCCTGATAGCGAACTCGTGCGAGGCGTGTTGCATCCTGCGCCGCAGCGACAAGCTTCTCCTGCTGTTCGCGATTGGCGCGCTGCTTGTTGAGCGCGATCAGGGCGTTAGACACATCGCGGAAGGCCCCCTGGATGGTCTTTTGATAGTTCAGTACCATCTCCCGTTTGGTCTCCTGCGAGAGCTGAAGCTGGCCGCGAAGTTTTCCGCCTTCAAAGAGCGGTTGGGTCAATGAGCCGATGCCGTAAATCGTCTTTCCCGCAGGATCGAAGATGCTTGACAGGCTGTCTCCGCCAACACCTGCTGAAGCACTGATCGAGAGGTTCGGGAAAAACTGCGCACGGGCGACGCCGATCTGTGCATTAGCGGCGACCAGGCTAGCTTCTGCCTGCTGGATGTCCGGCCGCCTTTCGAGAAGCTGCGACGGCAGACCGGTCGGCAGATCCTGCGGCGGAGGGATCAGGGCGTTAGGATCTTTATGCGCGATGGGCCCAGGATTTTCTCCAAGCAGGATCGACATCGCGTTCTCCTGCTGCTCAATCTGCTGCTCAAGTTGCGGCACCTCCGACGCTGCCGTGTAAAGCAGTTGCTCCGCCTGACGAACGTCTGAGAGAGGCACTGACCCGCCGCTCTCGAGAGTCTTTGTCAGGTCAACAGAGTCCTGCCGAACTTTAAGCGTACCCTTCGTAATTTCAAGTTGGCGATCGAGGGCACGAATTTGCAGATAGGTTGCCGCAACCTGCTGCACGAGTGTCAATCGGATTGCGCGCTGCGCCCAGGTTTGCGCGAGCAACTGCGCGCGAGCGGCCTCAGTCTGCTTGCGATAGAGACCCCAGAAATCCGGAGTCCATGCGGCCGAAAGGTTAAATGATCCATTGACAAGCGGGCTGGGAATTTGAGTACCCAGTGACTCGGGCAGTGTGGCTCCGATGCCGGTGCCACCAACCGTGACCGTGGGGAACTGTTGCGAGCGTGTGATCCTCACTTGTGCCTGTTGCTCAAGAATATGTTGAGCAGCGATGCGCACATCGTAGTTGTTGGCGAGAGCCTTGCGAATCAGCTCTTGCAGTTCGGGTTCGCGATAAACGGCGGACCACTGCTCATCACCGAGAGAGTTCTTGGCGCCAGATACCACCGATGCATCGTCCGCACCGCGAAAGACAGGCGGCGCAGTGTAGTTGGGTCGAACATATTTCGGTCCCACTTTGCAGCCGGCGAGAACAATCATCACGATGAATGCCATGCTGAGAGAGGCAAACTTTGCGGGGAGCGCGAGGCGACTCATACCTGAACTCCTTCTGTCTCAGCCTGCGCCACAGAGCTCTTGGCTCCCGGGCCAGGTCCACACATAGGTCCATGCGGTGAATCCATCGTGGTACCCCTGCCTCCTCTGACGAAGCGGTGGGAGATGTATTCGACAACAGCGAACGTAACTGGAATGAAGAAAAGTCCGATTGCCGTGGACAGTGTCATGCCGCCCACAACCACTGTCCCCAGGATGCGACGCGAGGCAGCGCCCGAACCGGTAGCTGTCCAGAGTGGTATGCAACCCACGATGAAGGCCAATGCGGTCATGACAATCGGACGGAACCGAAGTCGTGCTGCGTTGAGGGCGGCCTCGCAGATGGTCTGACCGCTCTCGTAATTCAATTTGGCAAACTCCACAATGAGGATGGCATTTTTGGCCGACAACCCGATCAGCATGACGAGGCCGATGGTGGCAAAAATGTCGTTCTCAAACAGCCGCGCGTGCAACGCGATGTATGCCCCGAGAATGGCGACTGGTGTGCTAAGCAAAACGCTGAAGGGAAGAGTCCAGCTCTCATAGAGCGCCGCGAGAATCAGGAAGACAAACATCAACGACAGGCCAAACACCGCCCACGAGGGGATTCCCTTTTCCGCCTGCTGTTCCTGGTAAGACATTCCGGAGTAATCGAAGCCGGCGGTCGCGGGCATAGTCTGATGGAAGACCTCTTCTAGAGCCTTTCTCACCTGGCCGGAACTGTATCCGGGAGCGCCCGTGATATTAATCTGAGCGGCGTTGAACTCGTTGAACCTGTAGATAAACTCAGGCCCCGTGATTCGACTGACTTTGACAAGCGAGCCCAGCGGAACCTGGCTGCCATTAGCGCTGCGAACGTAGAACTGACCAATGTTCGAGACATTGGTTCGAGAAGTGCCTTCCGCCTCAACGTAAGTCTGCCACTGCCGGCCAAATCGATTGAAATAGTTGACGAGATACCCGCCCATGAATGTTTGCATGGTCGTGTAGATATTAGAGAGATCGACCTGCTGTTGCAGCGCCTTCTCCTTATCCACATCGGCATAGAGCTGCGGTACAGCAGGCTGATAAGACGGAATCGCGGCTGCTATTTCGGGCCGCTTCGAAATAGCTCCGAGGAACCCGAAGACGCTTTTCGTCAATGTCGTTGGATCGTCGGAGCCGGAGCGGTCCTCGAGAATCATGGTGACACCGCCCGAGGTTCCGATACCCGGAATGGATGGGGGAGGGAATGCGAAGGCGATTCCGTCGGGATTTCCCGCGAGCTGTTGCTGCAGGTGGCTCTGGATGTATTCGAGTTGCTGCTCCTTCGTCTTGCGCATCTCCCAGGGCTTCAGGTTGACGAAGAAGAAGCCGGCATTGGTGCTCTGCACCTGAGTAAGCAGCGAGAAATTTGTTACTGCAATGACGCCCTCGACCCCCGGAGTCTTCAGCAGCGCGTCGCTGATCTTTTGTTGTGCGGCATCAGTGCGCTGTGCCGAAGCGCCGTCAGGGAGCTGAAGAGCTAGAAACATGTAGCCCTGGTCCTCAGTGGGAATGAATCCGCCTGGAAGACTGCTGCCGAGATACACAGCAAGTACTCCAACCAGTACGAGGGCCACCATGGCAAAGAAGGATTTGTGAACGAGGACACGCGAAGTGGAAACGAAGCCGTCGGTGGTGCGAGCAAATACCTTATTGAAGATACCGAAGCCTTTGCCCAGCAGTCCGTTCTTGCGGCCTTCTTCGCGTGGCTTCAAAAGCAGCGAGGCGAGCGCCGGCGAAAGAGTAAGCGCATTGAACGCAGAGATCAGCACCGAGATTGCGATGGTAACGGCGAACTGCTGGTAAAGCCGGCCAGTGATGCCGGGGATCGCCGCAGTGGGAATGAAGACAGCCGCAAGGATCAGGGCGATTGCGATAACTGGACCGCCCACTTCTTCCATGGCTTTCTCTGTTGCGGACTTGGGATCCATCCCCTCATCGATGTGGTGTTCAACCGCTTCTACGACGATGATGGCGTCGTCGACGACGAGGCCGATTGCAAGCACAAGGCCGAAAAGTGACAGCGTGTTGATCGAAAAGCCAAGCGCCGGAAAGATGATGAACGTGCCGATAAGCGACACGGGAACGGCAAGCAGCGGAATGAGCGTTGCACGCCACCCTTGAAGGAAGATAAAGACGACTACGACCACCAGGCCAAGCGCTTCAAAGAGTGTGAATAGGATTTCGCGGATGCCGGCAGTGACAGCCTTGGTGGTGTCGAGCGGCACGTTATAAGTGATGCTTGGCGGAAATGTCGCCGACAACTCCTTCATGCGCTGGTTCACGGCAGCAGCTGTTTGAACCGCGTTGGAGCCTGGGAGCTGATAGATCGCCATTACTCCAGACGGCGCCTGGTTATAGCGGCCTGAGATTCCGTAGGCCTGGTCGCCAAGTTCGATGCGGGCAACATCGCGAAGGTGAAGGATGGAGCCGTCAGGATTCGCGCGCAGAATGATGTTGCCGAACTCTTCGGGCTTGACGAGGCGACCCTGGGTGCGCACGGTGTAAGTGAACTGTTGGCCCTGAGGTATAGGTTCCCCGCCGATCTGC
>WNGK01002053.1_pt1 | contig 21756 bp, 15 predicted proteins | sample 5400601 | NCBI WGS metagenome assembly WNGK01 (sample SAMN13153376, study PRJNA577476) | soil metagenome | isolation source: 60 cm soil or saprolite under Garry oak tree replicate 1 | place: USA:California | collected 2016-06-15
TTCCGATTTTCGATTTCCGATTGCCGATTTTGCGACCTGAGAAGACCGGTTGCTTCAATTGGCAATCGGCAATCGGCAAATCGAAATGCTTAGGGCTTGCCGTTGTCGCGCGCCAGCAATTCACGCGCTGCCACACGCATTTCTTCCGACAGGGTTTCAGTGAGATCGACTCGGTCCACAATACCGACGACGGCCGCTTCAATCGCCATCTCTTGATTGCCTATAGCGGTGCGCGCGGCCTTCCCGAAAGCGCACATTACCGTCTCGCCGGTTCCCGCGCCCAGGCGATCGGCGACGACGACGATGTTTTTCGTTGGCTGTTTGTCCAGATCGTAAGGATGAACGATCAGGAAACGCACGCCCTCAAGATCCGGAGATTTCTTTGTGGACCAAACGGTGCCGACGACTTTGCCGAGAAACATAAGATTAGGTATCGGGTGTCGGGTGTCGGTATCAGAATTCCTCGGTATCAGAATTCCTGCTGACACCCGTCACCCGACACCTGACACCTCTTAAGCTTTCGCAAACACTTCCGCCGGCTCGCCGAGATCGCGCGCGGCCGGCGTAATGATTGTCTTAGAGTTGATGTAAATCTTCTCGCCCTTCTGAATTGCGCGACGCACGTCGTCTTCGCTCACGAAATCGATTGCCCCGCGACCATTCGCGCTTGACTCCGCACTACGCGACGCGACAGGCGTCGTGGGCCGAGCTGATCCGCCATTTTCAGGTCGCGTTTCGCTGTTGCCACCGGGTCTCGGTCCAGCGTACATGCTGCCAGCTTCCACTTCCATCGGTTGTTGCGGCGCTGGAGTTGTAGGCCCTGCAGACGACGTATCATCCGTTCTCCGTCCGGCGAGAAATCGATCGACGATTGCGGCGATCTCTTCGCGTCCGATTTTGCTCGCCTGCGCGGCAGCCACCGGCTGTTTGCTCGGAGCTTGGCTAGCCGGTGGTGGCGCAGACGTGCTGACAGTTGAAGTTGCCACCGCAGGTCGCGCACTCTTGACCGGCCTGGTTTCAAACGCAACGCGCTTGATGTCCATCAAGTGAAGCGGCGAAACGTTGTCCGAAGTTACGTTGCCGCCCCACGACCCGCAGCCCAATGTCATTGACGGCGGCAGCGCAGTCGAGAACCCGATGGCCCCGTGCGTTGTCGGCGTGTTGACAGTAACGCGCGAGGCCGGCATGGCGGCGCCAAATCTCACTGCGGCCTCACGTGAACGCGTGTGCACACCTGCGGTGTGACCCATGCCACCATAACTAAGAACTTCAAAACTGCGCTCAGCTCCGCGCTCGAGCCCATCAGCAACGTAGAACGCGAGAATCGGGGATAGCTTCTCCATCGAAAGCGGGAAGTCGCGACCCACGCCGCCAACATCCGCGAGGAGGCACCGCGTGCCCGCGGGAACACTGAGGCCGGCCATCTTCGCGATAACCTCAACTGACTTTCCCACAATTGCCGGATTTAATGAGCGTTGCGGCGTCGCAACTATCTTTGCTAACTGTTCTGCTTGTGCAGCGGAAAGGAAATATCCGCCCTGAAGCTTGAACTGTTCGCGCACTGACTTTTCAATGGGAGCATCCACGACAACCGATTGCTCAGAAGCGCAGATGGTTCCATTATCAAAGCAAGTGCCCGTCAGAATATCCTGCACTGCTTTGGGGACGTCGGCCGTTCTTTCAATGAACACGGGAACGTTGCCCGGGCCAACTCCAAACGCCGGTTTTCCGGAAGAATATGCCGCGCGCACCAAACCGATGCCGCCGGTTGCCAGAATGACAGCCGTCTGTTTGTGCTTCATCAGCGCTTCTGTACCTTCGATCGTCGCCGTCGTCATGCAGCCAATCGCATCTGCCGGGAGACCTTCTTTGATGCCGGCCTCGCGCATCACGCGCACCGTCTCGTTGATGCATCGCGCCGCCGAAGGATGCGGAGAGAGCACTACCGAGTTGCGTGACTTGATTGCGATCAGAACTTTAAAGATCGCCGTTGAGGTTGGATTGGTTGAGGGAATGATTCCGGCGACGACGCCTCGCGGACTGGCAATCTCAACAACGTCTTTCGATTCGGAAACAACGCCCACGGTGCGCAGGCCGCGAAAGTAGTTCCACACATCTTCGGCAGCGAAACGATTCTTCTCCTGCTTGTCCGCGGGAATGCCGTAGCCCGTCTCTTCAACCGCTAAGGCCCCTAACCGTGCGGATTCGCGCAACGCCGCCCTCGCCATAGCCTCGCAGATACGGTCGATTTTTGTTTGATCGAAGCGGACCAGCTCAGCCTGGGCGCGGTGCGCCGCTTCAACCAGGTCGCGCGCTTGTTGCACCGATACAAGGTCCTTGTCTGACATTGTGAGCCTCCAAACCAATTGCCGATTGCCGATTTCCGATCGAAGATCTGCATTTCAATCGAAAATCAAGAATCGGAAATCAAGAATTCCTATCGGGCTCTCTCTTTTGCCGTGTCACGTGCGCCGGCTGGCAACGTACGTCCCTCACCCTGTCCCAATTGCCCGCGGGTGCCGCCTTGCAGCGCTCTTTCGTCGGGGCTAAAACCAGTGCGTCCGTTGAAGGGCAACACACGCTCAACCTCGGCATGCGGTCGGGGGATTACGTGCACACTAATCAATTCACCGACTCGCCGGGCGGCGGCAGCCCCCGCATCAGTCGCTGCTTTGACCGCGCCCACGTCTCCGCGCACGAAAATCGTGACGTAACCAGCACCGATATACTCTTTTCCCAAGAGTTGTACGTTCGCGGCTTTGACCATTGCGTCGGCCGCTTCGACCGCGCCGACGAAGCCTTTGGTCTCTACCATTCCTAATGCTTCTAAGGTCTCCTGCATCCTCACTTCTCCTGTTTTAGAAATTGAAGCGACGTTCCACTGACCGATGTGGTCAACGTACCACCCTGCGAGCGAAGAATCAAGAGCACTCAAACTTTTGATCCAGTAAAAGTTTGACAACGTTTAGCAGGGCAAGCTATATTGCGGCCAAAGGTAAGCGGTCTTACAACATAGGGCTTCGTTAAGGGCCGCGCGATCCCAGCAAAGTATAAGCAATCCTTCCCACACTGGCATCGCCGGAGTTTAGGACAATCAACCAACCAACGCTAAGGCGACGTGGATTGGTGATGGCAACTACTATCGGTCAACAGTTGCGACTCGCGCGCGAGGAACGAGGCATGGCTTTGCGCGAGATTTCCGATCAGACGCGCATCTCGATGCGTTACCTCGAAGCGATCGAAACCAATGACTACAAGCGCCTGCCGGGTGGGATCTTCAATCGCAGTTTCGTCAAGGCTTATGCGCGCTGCGTGGGTTTCGATGAAAAGGAGGCGATTGAAGCTTACACCAGGCTGATGCGTGACCAGGGCCAGGATGACCCTGAAGTCACTCCATACCATTCAAAGGTTTACACGGATGTTCCGGCAACGCGATCGCCGCTGTTGACAGTGGTGATCGCGATTCTGATTCTGGCGATTCTGACCCTCGGCGCCCTGGCTGCACTGCACTGGTATCAGCGGCGTTCAGCGCCGATTTCGGAAACAAATCACACCAAAACAGTGGTAAGCAGGGCTCCGGCAGGTTCGGGCGTTAAATTGGCTGGCATCGTTGCCAGCCATGATCGATTGAGCAGGAACTACGAAGATTTTCGCGATTAAAGATTCTGTTGACAGGCGGTGGTGCCGACCGGCGCAGCACCGAAACTTGTGTGCCGTCTGTCATTCATCAACGCGAGGAAACGCTGCCCGCTTCAAGTGGCGGGCAGTTCTGTTTTATATTGATGGTCTTACAACTCAATTGCCGCGTTACCACAAGGAGTAGTTCGACACGCCATGATCACATCAAACATCAACGAAGGTCTAACATTCGACGACGTTCTGCTGATTCCGTCGCGCTCCGACGTGTTGCCGACCGAAACTGATACGTCGACTCAATTCACGCGCAACATACGCTTACAGATACCGCTCTGCTCCGCGGCGATGGACACGGTTACCGAGGCATCATTGGCTATCGCTCTGGCGCAGCAGGGAGGCATCGGCGTGATTCACAGGAACATGAACATCGAGCGTCAGGCTGAAGAGGCCGACAAGGTGAAACGATCAGAGTCGGGAATGATCGTCGATCCGGTTACCATTCGCCCCGATCGTCCAGTGCAAGAGGCGCTGCTGGTGATGGAGCGTTATCACATCAGCGGTGTGCCCGTCGTCGATGAAGATGGCCATCTTGTCGGCATCATCACCAACCGCGACCTGCGTTTTGAAACGCGCTTCGATATTCCCGTTTCAGAAGTGATGACCCGTCAGCCGCTGGTAACGGTCCCTGTCGGCACGACGCTTGAACAGGCCAAGACGGTATTGCAGAAGCATCGCATTGAGAAGCTGCTCGTGATTGACGGTGACAAGCGCATCAAGGGTCTCATTACGGTGAAGGACATACAGAAGGCCATCAAGTATCCGACGGCGGCAAAAGATAATCTCGGTCGTCTGCGAGTGGCCGCGGCGATTGGAGCCACCGGCGACTTCCGCGAGCGCGCCGACGAACTGGTCAAGGCTCGGGTTGACTGTCTTGTGATCGACACGGCGCATGGTCATTCGTCACGCGTCATCGAAGCCGTTCGCGAGATCAAACGCCGTCATGTGGACACTGAGGTGATCGCCGGAAACGTCGGCACGACCGAGGGCGCCCAGGAACTGATCGACGCCGGAGTCGACGGCATCAAGGTCGGCATTGGCCCGGGTTCGATCTGCACCACACGCGTCGTCACCGGCGCCGGCGTGCCGCAGATCACGGCAATTCAATCGTGCGTCCAGGCAGCTGGGAAGCATGGTGTGCCAGTGATTTCAGATGGAGGTGTGAAATTCTCTGGCGACGTGGCGAAAGCGATTGCCGCCGGCGCCGACGTCGTGATGATCGGATCACTTTTCGCCGGCACCGAAGAAGCGCCCGGCGAAGTGATTCTTTTCCAGGGACGTTCGTTCAAAACCTATCGCGGTATGGGCTCGATTGGCGCAATGCGCGAGGGCTCGCGGGATCGTTATGCTCAGGAGACTACGGAGACCGAATCAAAGCTGGTGCCCGAAGGCATCGAAGGTCGTGTGCCGTACAAAGGAACACTGGCCGACATGGTAACGCAGCTTGTCGGTGGTCTTCGATCAGGCATGGGCTATACCGGCTGTCGTATGATCAAAGAGTTTCAGGAGAAGACTCACTTCATTCGCATCACCTCCGCAGGCTTGCGCGAGTCACACGTGCATGACGTGATCATCACCAAAGAAGCGCCCAACTATCGTCTGGAGTAAAGCGACAGTTAATTACGCTGCGGTTCTCAGTCGTCGTAGGGCGTTACAAGCCCCGAGCGTAGTATCCGAAAGATCGGAAGTGCGGGCCGCATTGTAGTAATAGGCTCCATCCATCTGCCACTTCTGCTCATCGAAACGTCGACGCCCGCCGCAACCTAAACAGACACGAAAGGTCTCTCCATGTCTTGAAAAAGGACGGCTCATTTCTCGGTGTTGGCAACCAAATATTTCGCTGAGCCAGCGCCGTAACACGACAGGAATGTTCGGTACCCTTGTCTGTTGCCCGTTCGAATAGTGCTCCAATGTTCCCAATACTGCTTGCATATTACCCTCCATCGGTCAATAAGGTTCGTTTAGGGGAGCCCTGTGGCCAACAGCAAACGGAATGCCTGAAGCGTTGGCTTGCCAACTAAACGGCGGTTACAGTTGTGTGAAACGGACAGGGTGAAAGAAAGATTTGGCCGACATCTGTCGCCATCATTTGCAGGGCCACGATCGTGGTCGGTCAGCCGTGACCTGTATTAGCAGTGAAAAGGAACTAACCCACGCGGCATTTGATTTGATAGGCTGAAGATGTGTCGCAGCGAAAAGCAATTCTGATCTCCAATCCGAAAACAGGTCGGTACGGCGCGCGCCGATCGCCGCAACTTGATCGAGTGTGTGATTACCTGCGCACGCGTGGCATCGAAGTAGAACAGGTCTCGACTACGGGCCCGGGTGACGCAACCTCCCTTGCAGCGCGCGCGACAGACAATGGCGTCCGCGAGGTGATCGTTTCCGGTGGGGATGGAACGATCAATGAAGTACTTCAAGGGATGATTGGCACGGACGCGCGCCTGGCGATTTTGCCGCAGGGCACGGCAAATGTGCTGGCACGGGAACTCAAGTTACCTTTGAATAGCAAGCAAGCTCTGGAAGTGATCGCTCGCGGCCGCACGAGAAAGATCCATGTGGGCCGGGCCATCGATGAGGCGTCGGGCGCAAAACGCTACTTCTTTCTAATGGCCGGCATAGGTCTGGATGCTTCGGTAGTGCAGCGTGTGCATCCCGGACTGAAAAAGCGATTCGGCAAAGCCGCTTTCTGGTATTCCGGTCTGAGCCATCTGGCCGGCTGGGAACCGATACCGTTTCAGATTGAAATCAATGGAAAGACTTATGTCGCGACTTTTGCGACGATAGGAAAAGCAGCAAGTTACGGTGGCGAGCTTTCGGTGACTCCACGCGCGAGACTGGACCAACCGGAATTTGAGATCTGTCTCGTCGAATCACGCAGCAGACTTCGTTACCTACGCCTGCTGGCGTATGCGATGCGGGGAGGCGCGCCGGCGGACCGGCGCGGCATTCGTTTTCTTCGAGCCACACGCGCGCAAGCGCTGGGAACTACCGCAGTACAAGTTGACGGCGAGTTAATCGGAAAGCTGCCGATGATATTCGAGATTGCGCCGCATTCGATCGAAGTAATCGTTCCATAACGAAACAACCATCGTTTAGAGGCGGGCGTTGCCCGCCGAACCCAACGCCGATTCAAGCTATGCTCTCCGACTTCATGGCATCTAGCACCGGCGGGCAACGCCCGCCTCTAAACGATCGTCCCTGAAACTACGACCCCTTCAACCACGCGCTTCGCAGGGCTTTCTCTTCTGCGGTCGCGTCCTTCTTCTCTTCGATTCGATACTCGAAGCGGTCCGGCCCGCGAACAACGAGAGTTGTTTCAACCGTTCTTCGATCTCGCTTAACTGTAATCGGCACACGGTCGCCTTGTTTGTGCTGATTTAAGGCTGCGAGCCAGCCATCCCGCGTGACCGTCCTGCCTCCAAGCGAAAGGATCTCGTCACCAGACTGCAATCCCGCATCCTCGGCCGGTGAACCATCTACTACGTTTCCGATCTTGATGCTTCGTTGGTTCTCCCAATCGAGTCGGATACCCGCGTTGTACGCCCCGTCCTCCTTGTTGCGAACTAATCGCAGACCGGCGTAAGCAAAGGCCTGATCGTAAGGCATAACCTCGACGCCGCGCACATATCGCGTAAAGAAATCGTGCAGGTCGAATCCGGCCACTTCCGAAGCAACGCGCTCGAAGTCTTCCGTCTTGTATCCACGCCCGCGCAAATAGTAAGAGGCGTTTGGACTCTTGAGATAAAACTCTGCGTACATCTTACGCATCACTTCGTCGAGTGAAGCTTTGCCATGTGTCTTTCCACGAATCAACAGATCCAGGACCATTCCCAGCAATTCACCTTTCGGGTAATAACTAATCGACGAATTCTCAAGATTAGTGTGTTGCGCGTGCGGCGCGTCGTCGAGGAACGGCGCAGACAAAGATGATTCTTCCGCGCTCATCAAGCGACTGCCCGGCGCATTCTCGATGCCCGTGATGGTCTGACTCTCGCGGCTCAGGAAACCTTTATCATCCCAGATGCCAGCGCGACGCAGCATCAAATGACCGTAATAATTGGTCAGCCCTTCGGCCACCCACAAGCCCCGTGTGTTCGCCGGACGCGTGAAGTCCCATGGTCCAAGCTCGGCGGGTCTCAATCGTTTGACGTTCCAGACGTGAAAGAACTCGTGAGCTACCGTGCCTAAGGTGTTTTCAAAAACGCCAGAGTCGCCGAGCGCGCCGGGCTGGATAATCTGCGTCGACGTCAGATGCTCCATACCGTCGCCGGAATGATCGTCGGCGGCGAAGTGAATCAAGAAGGTATACGAGTCGAATTCCGGAGGTCCCCACATCGCCGTCTCGGCGCGCACTATTCTCTCGATGTCGCGTACCAGCGCGGGCCGCTTGCCACCTTCATTTCCGAATGAATGAACCGCGATGTGATACGTCTTGCCAGCCACTTGAAAATCATCGACGGTCCAGTCGGGCGCGATCTCGGTCGGGGTGTCGATCATGATGTCCCAATTGGGAAACTGCCATTCGCGCTGGCCGGCATGGTCGGTGCGGCCGTTAATAATGCGCCAGTCTTTAGGTGGATCGATTACGAGCTGGACCGCGTCTTGTTTGTGATTGACGACATACATGAAGATGCAGCCGCCATTGAAGTTTGCGTGGCGCGTGTTGAGCTGAGAAAAGGTGCCAGAGAGATCGTTGCCGAAAACCTTGTAGCTTACCATCATGTTCTTCAGACCGTGGGTTTGAACGCGCCAGGTTTGGTCATCTATTCTGGTAATCGCTGAGCTTGGCAGCATGCAATCTGCGGTCGGCAGACAAGTGCCATGGAACGCGCGGAATTCCTGAACATTCTTAGCAAAATCAAACACTGCGTAGCGTCCCGGCGACCATTTGGGCATTTGAAAATCGAGCGATCCTGCTTGCGCATCATCAGCCAGCTCAACTTCGATTGTCACTTCAAAGAGGTGAGAGACGGGGCGCGACATCGAGAGTCGATAATTGATCGAGCGCAGCGCCGGCGTCTGCTGAGCCGAGGCGACTTCCGCCGACGCAACGACCAAACAGCAGGTGATGGCCAAACGCAACAGAAAGATGCGTACATTTCGATTCATTGAGTCGGTCTCCCAAACACGATCCTTCGGTGAGCGAACACGGCGGAGCAGCCGCGCGATTATCTAGTTTTCGTTGAAAGCTGTCAAAGCAGCTCATCAAGCTTGCAGAGCTCGGCGTGTTTGGCTTATTAATCAACTGCGCATGGTCACAACCGAACGTCTCTATTACACCGATTCGCATCTGATCGAGTTTGACGCGCGCGTCGTTGACGTAACGGAGCGAGTCAGCGGCTGGACCGCGGTCACGCTCGACCGCACGGCTTTTTATCCCACGGGCGGCGGGCAACCGAGCGATACGGGAACGCTTGACGGCGCTCGGGTCGTTGAATGCATCGACGAGGGCGAGACCGTGTTTCACGTAATACAGGGACCAACGCCGGCGATTGGCTCCACGGTAAAGGGCAGAGTCGACTGGTCCCGCCGCCTCGATCACATTCAACAGCACACCGGCCAGCATATTCTGTCACAGGCTTTTGTCACGCTCTTCGGCGCACCCACACGCAGCTTTCGCGTGATGGACGAGGTTTGTGAGATCGATGTGGAATTGACTGATCCAACCGCCGAGCGAATCGAGCGCGCGGTCGAGCTAACCAACAATGTGATCTGGGAAGACCGCACCGTTATCATCAAACAGGTAACGCCGGAAGAGGCTGCACAACTGCCGTTGCGCAAAGATCCTGGACGTGAAGAAGAGTTGCGTCTGATCGAAATTCAAGGTTTCGATCTAACGCCTTGCGGCGGCACCCACGCCCGTCACACGGGTGAGGTTGGTTTGATCGCTGTGCGCTCGTGGGAACGCGCAAAGGGTTTGACACGCATCGAATTCGTTGCGGGCCGGCGCGCGCTCGAAGACTACCGCCGGGCGAATAACACTGCGCGCTGTGTGGCTGCTTTATTCAGCGCCGGACGCGACGAGGCGCCGGTGTTGGCCGAACGCATGATTGAAGAGAATAAGGAACTCCATCGCCGCGTGCGTGCGCTTGAAGAGACTGCCACTCGCATCGAAGCCGAGGAATTGTTCGCGTCGGCCACGGTGGATTCACATGGTGTGAAGATCATTACTAAGATATTCAACAATCGCGATCCCGAATCACTTAAGCGTCTCGCTCAGACGTTGATCGCTCGCCACCGGATAGTCGTTCTGCTTGGCTCACATGATAAGGACGCGGCGCGCCTCGTCTTCGCCCGCTCCGCTGATGCGCCCGGCGATATGAGTGCGCTAATGCGTGATGCTTGCGCGACAATCGACGGCCGAGGCGGAGGTAAACCGGACCTGGCCCAGGGCGGCGGGCGTAAGGTAGAGAAACTCAGCGAGGCACTCGAGAGTGCGGCACAAGGCATAGCTGGAGAAATCAGCGCTTGACACTATTCTGCACGCTACCTAATATGCTCGTGCGCGTGGGGCAGTAGCTCAGTTTGGCAGAGCGCCGCGTTCGCAATGCGGAGGCCAGGGGTTCGATCCCCCTCTGCTCCACCAATAACACTCACCGTTTCAATAACTTGTCGTCGCAGACCTTCGTTTAACGCAATGCGGAGGCCAGCGGCCGATCCCTCCCTGCTCCACCAATAACGCTCGTTATTTCAATGACTTACGGTCACCGAACTAGGTTTAGTGCGATGCGGAGGTCATGAGTTCTATCCTTGCTCTGCTCCACCAATAGAATCAATGACTTAAGGTAGGGCCCGCACCCCGCAGATTTCAAATGTCACCGATTCGTCACTTGACCCGATTCGATTTGACCAGATTTTCAACTGCCCGACGTTTCGCTTCATCGTCGCATGAGTACAAAGGGAGCGCCTTTCGAACGTCAGACCATCCGAAGATCGAAGCCAACGCGAAAGCATCGGCTCCGGCGTCGGCCATTAGGGTAGCCGCTGTGTGACGCCAGGGTCGGTAGGCATCATGAACGAGCAGCCCGTAACCCATCTGTCTCAACTTGCGACTAACACGGACGACTGCCTCTGCCGCGGGACGCTGCATGAACGCACGCGGCTCTGAGTAGCAAATTGCGGCCGCTGGTGCTGGTGCGATTCCCCTAAGCTTTTTGGTTCCCTGGCCCCAGTGTGTTGTTAAGGGCTAAAACTCGTAATGCGGAGGTCGGGGCGTTCGAATCACGTGCGATCCGCCCTGAGGTTTCGGTTCAAAACCACAACGTCGGAGAGTCGAGATATTGGAACAGTGCTTCCCGGATGAGTGGTCGACAACTATTGGGTCCGCTTCTCGAAAAGCTTGAGACGCCACACGTATAATAAGGATACGAGTCAGTTGTCCGGTAGTGCAATGGGGATCGGTAGGTAAGCGAGTGGTTCCGCGCGGTCACGCGCACTTTTTGAATAAGCGCGCCTGATGAATGGAACCCCGACGGATCGAGTCAGACATCCATGCTTTCAGGATTGCACGAGGACAAGAGTCCTAAAGAGAAGAATCGAGGCAGTAGAATCGGCAGACAAATCAATTCGGCCCCGGCTGCGTCCGGGGCTTGGCCCATTTTTCGAGTTCCAGTCTGGCGATCGCTTCGGTATGCACTTCGTCCGGGCCGTCGGCTAATCGCAGCGTGCGCACGTTGGCCCAGGCGCCCGCAAGAAACGTGTCTTGCGAAACGCCTGCGCCTCCATGAGCCTGAATGGCTCGATCAAGCACTCGCAGAGTCATGTTTGGAGCGACAACTTTGATCATTGCGATCTCGGCTCGCGCGGCCTTGTTTCCGACAGTGTCCATCAAGTAGGCGGCCTTCAGCGTCAGCAAGCGAGCTTGTTCGATCTCCATGCGCGAGGTCGCGATGTCGGCACGGATGGTGCCCTGTTCGGCCAGCGATTTGCCGAAAGCCACGCGCGCTTGCACGCGTTTGCACATTGTCTCGAGGGCTCGCTCGGCGACGCCGATGCATCGCATGCAGTGATGGATGCGACCCGGCCCCAGCCGGCCCTGCGCAATCTCGAATCCCCGTCCTTCCCCAAGCAAGATATTCGATACTGGAACCCGAACATTTTCAAACGTGATCTCGCCATGACCGTGCGGCGCATGGTCATAGCCGAACACTGTTAGTAACCGTTCGATCTTCACTCCCGCCGCGTCCATCGGCACCAGGATCATTGACTGCTGTTTATGCCGCGGAGCAGAAACGTCCGTCTTGCCCATGAAGATGGCGATCTTGCAGCGTCGGTCGCCGGCGCCCGAAGCCCACCACTTCCGACCGTTGATGACATACTCGTTGCCATGCCGAATGATACTCGCCTCGATGTTCGTTGCGTCCGATGAGGCGACCGCGGGTTCGGTCATAGCGAAACACGAACGGATTTCACCTGCGAGCAAAGGTTTCAACCAGCGCTCTTTTTGTTCGGGTGTGCCATAGCGAGCGAGCACCTCCATGTTGCCGGTATCGGGCGCCGAGCAGTTGAATACTTCGGGCGCCATCGGACTGCGGCCCATGATCTCGCACAACGGTGCATATTCGAGACTCGACAAGCCCGCACCCTGTTCGTCATCCGGCAAGAACAGGTTCCACAAACCCGCGGCACGCGCCTTAGGCTTAAGCTCTTCAATTACCTGTGTTGGCAACCATCGTTCGCGCTCAATCTCGTCATAGAATCGTTGCTCATTCGGATAGATGTGCTCGTCCATGGAAACCATAAGACGACGCTGGAAATCTTTCGCTTTCTCCGAGAATCCGAAATGCATTCGTTTTCTCCCCTGAAAAGCTAGACGTTAATGTGCGGCCCACCACTGCAAGCGTGTCCGCAACCACGGCGGGACCGCGCACCGAAACAAGGTCTCACCCGCATGCTCGCAGCACCCGCGAACCATAGTCCCATTTACCTGTAACAATCCTAGTGTTCTGTCTCTAAAGTTCCAATAAGAAGATCGGTGCATGGCAACGAGGCACTAGCCCGACCGTAAGGGAGGGCTCATGTTTTAGCGACGTGAAAAGACTGAGCCCTCCCTTACGGTCGGGCTAGTGCCCCGGCAATTGATCAATCAAGGCGAATTTCTGAGACACCACACTAGCTTGCCAAGCTGGGAGCTGCCGTAGCGGCATCCGCCAGGGCATCTTCAGTGGTTGACTTGTACATCCAGTGATGCAACCTCTCCATGTCTTTCGTAACAGTGCGCGAAGCGGCAAACAAAACGAGAGCCAGCATCACACCGAGAGTAGGAATGATGTACATCGCGGCGTGCAACCCGGCAGCGCGAAACGGCTCAAGCGCCTGCTGCGTCAGCACGATGACGCCAGTTGAGTCCGCCGCGCGCCTGGTGAAAAAGTCGCTCAGAAGTCCCGTCCCGTACGGCCCGAGCGACGCGCCAAGCACATACATCGCGAAGAAGTAGAGCGCCATCGCCGTACCGCGCAAGCCAGGCTCGATCACGTCCTGGATTGTTGAATACACGGTCGAGTAGTAGGAGTACATCAGCGCGCATCCTGCTCCCATCAGAATCATAAATCCGAGAATGTCGCCACTCGTCCTGCCAAGCGCGAGGAAGATGAGTGGCACTGAGCCGAGAATTGCGAAAGCGCCGACAAGCAAACGTCCGCTCGCTCGCCGTTTCATCACGGCATCGCCCACGATTCCGCCGAGAATCAGACCAGGCACGCCGAATAGTCCATATGCGACCATCGAAACGAAATTGGCGTTGCGGATGTCTGCGCCGTGATAGCGCATTAGAAACGGCGTAATGAACGCGCCGATAGCATACATGTTGAAGTTGTGTAACGCGCCCGATATGATCAACCAGCGCATCGTCGGGGTTGAGAGCACCAAGCCGTAGGGCGAGCCTTGACGATGGCGCGCGCCAATCTTGTGGGCTTCGGCCGCGCCGCGTTTCGGCTCTCTCACGAGGAGCACGGCGAGGGCGCAGATTAGTCCCGGAATGCCTGCGACGTAAAACACCGGCCGCCAGCCGTAAGAGCGGGCAATGGTCCCACTAAGAGCGAAGCTCAAGGCGATGCCGACGGGCAAACCAAGCATGAAAATCGAGAGGGCCAAAGCTCGCCGGATCGCTGGAAAAAGATCGCCGATCAGTGACGTGGCGGCTGGAGCGCACGACGCCTCGCCAACTCCTACTCCGAGACGGGCAGCAAAAAGCTGCCAGAAACTTAGGGCAGCACCGGACACTGCCGTCATTAGACTCCAGACGAATACGCCCAGGGAGAGCAGCCACGTGCGCTTTGTCCGGTCAGTCAAGCGACCGAAGGGCACGCCGACAAAGGCGTAGAGTAAAGTGAAGGCTGTGCCGAGCGCCCCCAGCGCGCCATCGCTGAGGACCCATTCTTTTCGAATCAGCTCACCGACGGCGCCGAGAATTTGCCGGTCGAAGAAGTTGAGCGCGTTGATGGTAAACAAAACCCATAGGGCAAACCGGGCCTGTGATCGGTGAACATTCATTCAGGTTTCGATTCAAAACATCTCGCTTTATAACAGTTAAATTGGCTAAATAAAGCTTGACATTTCCTGACCCTGATAATACTTTACCGACCGTTCGGTAGCCATCATACTTCCCTGGTGGACTTTGTCAATTTTCTTTTAGCTGGTCGATCGATTTCATATAGCTTTCGGCAGTCGACCGAAAGTCAAGGTAATCGCGATCCCACTTTCTCAGAGAACGCTCGGAGGAGGACTTATGAAGAGATTCATTAGCTTACTCGGGTCCGGATTATTGTGCCTGCTCTTGGCGGTAGCAACTCACGCGCAGGGTGTAGGCTCTTCGGGAGATATCAAGGGAACTGTAACCGATCCCAATGGTGCGATCTTGCCAAACGCCGCCATCGCTGTAGTGGGGACCGAGACGGGTCTGCGGCGCACGGCGGTGACCGATGACACCGGTCAGTATCGAGTAGCGAACCTGCCGCCTGCCACTTACGATGTAAGCGCCCAACTCCGTGGTTTTGATACCGCGGTGAGAAAGGGCGTGACCGTCACTATCGGCGAGACAGTGTTAGCGGATTTTCAGATGAAGGTCTCGGGGATAGCGGGCGTCGTCGACGTGACCGGTGAAGCGGCGGTAGTCGAAACGGAAAGAGCTGCCCAGGCAAATACCGTCGAACAGAAATACATTCGCGATCTGCCCATCAACCGCCGTGACTATCTCACCTACACGTTACTGATGCCTGGAGTCTCTGATTCCACCAGAGTGGCTAGCGACCAGGATTTCCGAGTTAAGCAGACGCCGCAAAGCGGACTTTCCTTTTATGGCAGCAATGGCAGAGGTAACAGCGTGACAGTGGATGGCGGTGAGTTCAACGACGACTCCGGCGGGGTCCGCCCGAACCTAAGCCAGGATGCAGTACAGGAATTCCAGATCAACCGGAGCAACTATTCGGCGGAGTTGGGTGGAGCGAACGGCGCGTCTATAAACATTGTATCAAAAACCGGCACCAACCAGACGCACGGCAGTCTCAATGGCTTTTTCCGCTTCACGGGCTTGGATGCGCGCAACCCATTCTCCTTTAGCCAGGCGCTGCAACCAGGGCAGACCTTCAATCCCGCCAGCGCCGATCTTCAAGGCGTGCCCGTTAAGGATTCCCTAAATCGCCAGCAATTTGGCGGAACCATTGGCTTCCCTATCAAAAAAGATAAGACATTCCTGTTCGTCGCTTTCGAAGCCCTGCGACAGAGCGCACAGAATGCAGTGCCTCTGCTGACGAACACGAATATTTTTCGTCCCCAGAGTGATCTGCTGAATAATCAGGTGGCAATTCTCAACGCGCTGACGGCCGGAGGCTCGGCCCTGGTGCCCTGTCTTAACGGCCAACCCGCGATACCTGCCGCCACGTGTGCAGGGTTGCTGACCAGCGCTTTGACCATATCTCCATCTACGGGTCTGAGTGCGGGTCAAACCGCGCGGAATGCGTTTCTTGTCAACCAGTTTGAAAGCAACGGAGGACTATTTCCGTTCGACACGCGGGAATACCAGGCGTCCGGCCGCCTCGATCACCGATTCAGTGACAAGAACCAGATTTTTCTCCGCTACAGCTATGTTCACGACCTGGAGGAGAGTCCGGATGTGCAATCTCTGACGGGCTTTACTCGGGGTAGTTCGATCCGCACATATGACAGCACGCTCCAGGGCGCTTGGTTCCACCTGTTCAGCCCCACCGCGACCAATGAAGCCCGAGTGCAGTGGGGCTACAACAACTTTAATGTTATCCCTAATGTGCCGGGAGAGGTGGGACTCGATATCCCTGGCTTCGCGAATTTGGGAACTCAAATCTTTCTACCTAACTTGACGACCACCCACCGTTATGAATTTGCCGACAATTTCACCATGATTCGCGGCCATCATTCAATGAAGATGGGCTTCTACGAGTTGATCCGTGGCAACCATACTGAGTCCCACACCTTCTTCCCCGGACGATTTGTTTTTGGGAGCCTCCCAGGTGGCTTACTCAGCCCGTGCCTGCAAGTGCCGGCTGCTTGCGGACTTTCAGGAGTAAGTCCTGCAGGACTTAACTCGCTTCAATCGGTCTCTTTGGGTTTGCCTCAGTTCTACCAGCAAGGCTTTGACAATCCCGTCTACGTCTCCAGCAGGCCCTTTACTGCTTTTTTCTGGCAGGATTCATGGGCCATCCGGCCAAACCTGACTTTTAACTACGGCATCCGCTACGAACTGGACAAGCAATACGGCAACCTAAATACCGATAAGGACAATTTTGCTCCCCGGGTCTCGTTTGCCTGGGACCCGTTCAAAGACCACAAGACGGTGGTGCGCGGGGGCTATGGGATCTTCTACTCGCCAGTCTATGCTCAGATTCCCAACGTGGTGCAGAGTCTGGGCATTGTCAATGGTTTCCGACAGATCGCTCAAGTGTTCGTGCCGCTCACCGGAGTTCCGGGGAGCCCCGCAACCCTTACGTCAGCGTTGATTTTCCAGACGCTGTTTGCGCAAGGAAAAGTCCAGTGCACGACCCCCTCGGCGGGGAATGCTGCTTGTATCACACCGGCCGATCTGACTCAGTTCGGCATCACTATTACTCACACTGGCCCGACTCCGCCGCTGAGTGTAGTTTTCAGCGGCCAGCCTGGCTACCAGAACCCTTATTCACTGCAGGGTGAGTTTGGAATTGAACGCGAGATTTCCAAGGGCTTGTCCTTTTCCGGAAGCTTCATTTACGTTCATACACTAAGACTCCCTGTGGCTATCGATATCAACCTGCTGCCCGCGCCGTTTGTGCCTGCCGGGCCCGCGGGCATTCCGATTCGGCAGTGGAGCACGAGTGCGGGGTTACCGTGTGCGGGCGCAAACATCTTCACCTGCTTTGTGAATCCGTTGCTGCTCCAGAGCGACCAGTATTCGTCAGCGGGAGCAGCTCTTTACCGTGGCGGCATTTTCGAAATCAGAAAGCGCTTCAGTAATCACCTCACCATGTTCGGGAATTACACCTACAGTAAAGCCATTGACGAGGTAACCGATTTCAACAGTGACTATGGGCCGAACGATCAGACCTGCCTGAGTTGCGAACGCGGGCTTTCCACATTTGATCAGCGGCACAAGATAGTGATCGCGGGCGTGCTGGAGAGCCCCTGGAAGAATCGGATTCTTTCAAACTTCCAACTGTCCCCGATTATTCGCTACAACAGTCCCCATCCTTTCAATTTGCTGGCCGGGACTAACGTCAATAACGACCGGCACTCAACCACTGACCGTCCGCCGGGAGCCGGGCGCAACACCGGGATTGGTCCGAATTACTTCGACGTTGACATGCGCTTAACTCGCCAGATCAAACTGAGCGAGAAGGCTAATCTGCAATTGATGTTGGAAGGATTCAACCTCTTCAACCGGACGAACTTCGCGAGCGTCAACAACGTCGTGGGCGTCATCGCTCCACCTTTTAACTTGCAGGGTAGCAGCAGGCTCTCTCCGAGCCAGCCGTTGGGCTTTACTTCGGCGTTTCCCAAGCGGCAATTGCAGGTCGGTGTGCGCCTTAGCTTCTAAGCGAGCGGCCTGACGTCCGAAGTTTTCAAGGAGAGCCTCGATTTAATGAGGCTCTCCTTAACTCTTTCAAAGAACCGCAATCGAGCAGTGGGAGTTTTCCGGCGCGAGACGACACGCTTCCTCGCCAACAAAAAACCGAACACATGGCTCCTGCTTTCATAGAATTAAACCGCCGTTTGCGTTGGGCTGACGCAGATGCCGCCGGGCGTCTACACTTCCCGCGCATCTTTGAGATCATTGAAGAGGCCGAGAGCGAACTGTTGCGTGGCCTCGAATGGCCGATGGATGTCCGGCGCCAGAATTACGATTTCCCGCGCGTACATTTGGAGTGCCGATTCCTCCGAGTGCTCACCCTCGACGCTCCGTTCCGTCTGAGGCTCTCGGTTGGCAAGTTGGGACGTAGCTCGATCAGGTACGACTATCAAGCCTTCGACACCGGTGAAGAGTTGGCGATTGAAGGGACGATGACCGTGGTGGTATTGCAGAACGGTAAGCCAACGGAGATTCCACAGCCGCTGCGTGCCGCGCTCGGCGGCGAGACATCAGAAGCTAGCTGAGCGTTTCAATCTTATCGCTCGTCTCAAAACCATAAGGGCAGGACTTGTCCTGACAAATATAGCGATATGCAATTGCATGGAACTTACGTTTTCTCTGTGCCCCCTTTGTGTCCTCTGTGACCTCCAATTGCAATCCGCTATAATTCCTGGTCTGAGGTTTTTATTCATGCACCGACAGCCCGACGAAGTCTTCAATCAACCGCCGCCGCTGGAAGATTACAATTTGTTCGCGCACGACGCGCCGCTGCAAGAAGCTCTGCGGCGCGAAGGCGGCGACTGGGCCGAAGAGAAGGTCAGCGACTTCGGCGCGCTGATGGGTCGCGCTGAGACCTTGCACCTGGGTGAACTGGCGAACCGTCATCCACCCATCCTGCGGACGCACGACCGCTTTGGACATCGTGTCGACGAAGTCGAGTTTCACCCGGCGTGGCACGAGTTGATGCGAATCGGCATCAAACACGAGCACCACTCGCTGCCGTGGACGAGCCGGCGCGCCGGCGCACACGTCGTCCGCGCGGCGCTGAACATGCTCCGACATCAGGTAGACGAGGGCGCGAGCTGCCCCCTGACGATGACCTTCGCCGTCGTGCCGTCGCTCCGGCTTCAACCCGAATTGGCTGAGGAGTGGCTGCGGCGCATCCTCTCCGACGAGTACGACCCGCGCTTTGTCCCTGCTGCGCAGAAACGCGGCGTCCTGTTTGGAATGGCACTGACAGAACGGCAAGGCGGCTCAGACGTTCAAGCCAACACGACACGCGCCGTGCCGCTGGGGAAAAGCGGCGCGGGGGAAGAGTACGAACTTAACGGACATAAGTGGTTTTGCTCCGCACCGATGTGCGATGCTTTTTTGACTCTCGCACAGACGAATGAAGGTCTGTCCTGTTTCCTGCTCCCGCGCTTGCTGCCGGACGGCACGCGGAACGGCTTTCACCTGCAACGACTGAAAGAGAAGCTGGGTAATCGTTCCAACGCTTCGACCGAAGTCGAGTTTCGCGGCGCCTGGGCGCGGATGGTAGGCAGTGAGGGACGCGGCGTGCCGACGATCATTGAGATGGTGCGACATACACGCCTCGATTGTGCTTTCGGCTCGGCAGCCACCATGCGCCGCGCCCTGGCCGAGGCGCTGCATCACGCCACGTTCCGTCACGCTTTCGGGAAGAGACTGTTGGATCAGCCGTTGATGCGAAACGTGCTGGCCGACCTGTGCCTGGAAACCGAAGGTGCGACGGCATTGGCTCTGCGCCTCGCGCGCGGCTTCGACGAGTCGCCGCACGACGAAGGGCAGCGTCGGTTCACACGCCTCGCCACCGCCGTCGGCAAATACTGGATCACGAAACGCGCCGTCGCGGTCGTGGCTGAGGCGCTTGAATGTCTCGGCGGTAACGGTTACGTCGAAGAATCTCCCTTGCCGCGCCTCTACCGTGACGCCCCACTCAATTCGATCTGGGAAGGCTCGGGCAATGTTCAGTGCCTTGAAATGCTGCGCGCCGTAAAAAAGGACGCCGGCACTTTGGAGATGACCCTTCAGGAGATTCGCGCGGCGAGCGGCGGGAACAAACACTTCGACACTTTCGCTGATAGACTTGAGCGCGAACTAGCTGACTCGACCCAACTCGAAGCAAGTGCGCGCCGCCTTGCCGAACTTTTAGCTTTGGCCTTGCAAGCCTCACTTCTGGTTCGACACGCCCCGCATGAAGTGGCCGACGCTTTCTGCGCTTCGCGTCTGGCGGGCGACACCGGTCTCGTCTTCGGTACGCTCCCCGCCGGCACAGATTTCGATTGCATAATCGAACGCTCACGACCGAGGATTTAATGTAGTTTTGATTCCTATTGATCGCGGAGAAAAAGAATGCAGAGCGTACGATTTTACGAGTTTGGCAACCCGGTAGACGTTCTACGCGTGGAAGATGTGCCGCAACCGGAGTTGGGAACGAACCAGGTCCTGGTGCGCCTGCGCGCTCGCTCAATCAACCCTTCCGACCTGGCCACCGTGCGCGGACTCTACGGCTCGCTGCCGAAGTTACCGGCGACGCCCGGTCTCGAAGGCATGGGAGAGGTGGCCGCCGTCGGCGACGGCGTGAAACATCTTCGCCCCGGTCAGCGTGTGATACCGCTCGGCGTGCAGGGCACGTGGCAGGAATACATTCTGGCCGCGAGCGCACAACTCATCCTCGTCCCTGACGTCGTCAGCAATCAAACGGCGGCGCAGTTCGTAGTCAATCCTCTGACGGCATGGATCATGACCATCGAAGAGTTGGCGCTCAAGCCCGGCGAGTGGCTTTTGCAAACAGCGGCTGGCTCGACGCTCGGGCGGGTCGTGTTACAGATCGCACGCCTGCGCGGCTTCAAAACGATTAACGTCGTGCGGCGACGCGAACAAGTTGAAGAATTAAGGGCGCTCGGCGCGGATGAAGTTATTTGCACGACGGACGAAAATTTGAACGAGCGAGTCAAAGAGATCACGGGAAAGGCGGGGCTCACCAAAGCCATCGACGCGGTTGGCGGCCAGACGGGCGCCGCAGTGTTTCAGGCTTTAGGGCGCGGCGGCGTGATGCTCGTCTATGGTCTGCTCTCGATGGAGCCGATGCGAATTGATGGTGGTCGCATGATCTTTACCACGACCACCATCCGCGGTTTTTGGCTCAGCCAGTGGCTGGGTACCGCGCCGCCCGAACGGCAGCAGGCGGTCACCGGTGAGATGCTGCGGTCGATGGCGGCCAACGAAATAGTGCCGCCGGTTGAAGCCGAATATCCTCTCGCCGATGTGCTCGCCGCCGTCGCGCACGCAGAGCGACCGGGACGTAGCGGCAAGGTGCTGCTGGTTGATTGAAGACGAAGTGGCTTAGTTACGTTATTAAGAATGACGAAACAAGCCAGCGACCTTGTCACCAACGGATGATGCCGCGCGCGCCTTCGCTGGCGGCCAGCGCTGCCAGCGCGTCGTTGACGCCATCGAGATCGTAGGTGCGACTGACGAGTTCGCGAAGCTTCAGTTCACCCGTTTGATAGAGCGTGACCAGATGAGGGATGTCCATCAGCGGCCGCCCCGAACCGTAGAGCGAGCCGATCAGACGCTTCTCCTGCATCACGAAAGGGAAAGTAGGGATTGAGGCGAGCGCGTCTGTCCGCGACAGACCAGTCAGCACGATTGCGCCGCCTTTGCGCGTACCCTCAAGCGCCTGCGAAATAGTTGCGGGTGTGCCGACCGTGTCGAAGACATAATCCGCTCCCCGTCCGTCCGTCAGCGCGCGAACCTCCTCCGCGACATTCCCCGCTCCCGCTTCAATCGTGTGGGTAGCGCCAAAGTCGCGCGCGAGGTTAAGCGGCCTGGGTCGCGTGTCCACGGCGATAATCTCTTCGCACCCGACTAGCACCGCTCCTTGCACGACGTTCAGCCCGACGCCCCCTGCGCCGATCACCGCGACGCGCGCGCCCCTCTCAACGTGCGCGGCACTGGTCACCGCG
>WNGK01002054.1_pt1 | contig 21756 bp, 23 predicted proteins | sample 5400601 | NCBI WGS metagenome assembly WNGK01 (sample SAMN13153376, study PRJNA577476) | soil metagenome | isolation source: 60 cm soil or saprolite under Garry oak tree replicate 1 | place: USA:California | collected 2016-06-15
TTCGATTACTCTGATGGTGTCACGCGCAAACTGGAAGTTGGCCGACTCCAGTCCGCGGTCGCAATGTCCCGTTTGACCATCTTGGAATTAGCGGTGGGCGCATCCGGGCCAACAACAGGGGCGTCGTTTTCCATCCTTAAGGCTTGAACAGCCCCACTCGATCCGGCGGCTTCTAGTTTCTGCTTTTTTAGCTGACTCAATCCAACATATCCACTCGTTGCGTGCGAGCGGTGTAATATCCTCCCATGCTGTTAAAGCTTGCGGGTCGGATGTAAGTGTTTTTTTTAAATCTGCGGGCACTTCGTGTACCACGCCGCTAGAAATCTTTTTTTGCGACATAGATAAGCTCTCCTTTCGTAAGCCCCAGCGGCGCGAGGATCTCTTGCTGAGCAAAGGATGTGGGTCGTTCGGCCATCACTTGAGGGTCATCAAGTTGACGATTTCGCAAAGTGGCCGAAGCCTGAGGACATCGCGCGGGCCATCCTGTTCTTTTGCAGCGACGACGCAAAACTCATAAACGGCGCAGCGGTACCCGTATACGGAAACGTGTGACACGTGTTCGGTAGAGCGATAGTCACCTTGACAACTCTAGCGCACAAGCCTAGCATTGATAGTAAGCAAGTACCTTTTTTAGTCCTTAACTATTACTCTTTCGCGTCCTCGGAACTAAGTCAGCTCATCTGAAGTTCGCGCTCTTAGATTACTTACTTCCTAGAGGTTTTGTCCGCTCCAGGAGTAGAAAGAACCATGAAAAATATCAAATTTGTTGTGAAAGTGCTTCGTAGCGGTCTTCGACCTCCGGAATATGTGCAGCGGATTGATAAGACTCCGATCCAGATGACCACCAATCTTAAGCTGGCATTGGTCATGGGGAAGTTCACCGCTGAAGACGCAGTCAAGTCCATTCAAAATTCGAAGTGCAGCCCGGAGTTAGTCTCGGTTCAGGTCCCTGCCTAGTGATCGGGCAAGGGCTCGCCGTTGCTCACGGCAACGAGTATGGGTTCTTTGCGCCTGAATCATGCCCCCGCAACCAAGACTAATAGAACCACTTCTAATTAGACGAACGTATCAATCTATCGGTTCAGCAGCACTCGTGCGTTTTCGCGTCGCTGTTGGGCCTGGGAAGACCGAAACCATGCAAATCGAGGAATTTTACCCTGAAGATTCAGAATATGAACTGAGTGATTTGGATGACAAGCAGGTCGCGGTGATTACTCAGCAAAAGCCCTGCATCGCGGGAGTTACTTGGATGTTTTCCGCCGAGTGTTGGCGCAGAAGAATCAAGTGAGCGGCCTGGAGGAACAGATCAAGGCTCACCAGACCGAGATCGATGCCACCATTAAAGGCCAAGCCCGCACCCGCGAGAACATGAAAGCCCTCATAGGAGCGCCGAGGAGAAAGCTTTGCTGCAACGTTACACCAAGCAACTCGACTCTCAGGAAGATCGCTTGACCACCCTGAACAAAGAAATTTCAGACTTGCAGCAGAAACAGGCCCAGGAGCAGCAGAAACTCGAGGAAATGGTGCAGCAGATCACGCTGGATGAACGCTTCTGATTGGCGGCCGTGCTGGAAGTTAATGCGCGGAAACTGAAAGGCCCTTTACACGTTGCCAGCTGATGTTTATATTCACGGCTCATGACTAACGGCACGGTCTATTGCAATCGCTGCGGTACTCAGAATTCAGCTCTGGCAAGATTCTGCGCTAATTGCGGCACTCCGTTTTCGGCGGAACTCCAGCAGGCGGTCCCGCAGTCAGACACGCCAGAGATTGCTCCCCGGCCTCAGAGCCCTGCATGGCAGCCGCCGGTGAGCTACTCTACGGCTGCTCCCACTACTCGCTACGGAGGCTTTTGGATTCGGTTTGTCGCGGCACTGATTGATGGTGTCCTCGTTGGCATCGTAGTCTTGCCATTTCGGCTGATGATTGGGCTTTTCATTGGCGCTGCGGGGATGGCTGTCAGCATGCCAGGAATCGGAGTGCATATCGTCAAGTTCATCGTAGACGGTGCTTTTAGCCTTTGTGGAAATTGGATCTATGAAGCGGCGATGGAGAGTTCTGCCAAGCAGGCGACCGTCGGCAAAATGGTGCTCGGGCTGAAAGTTACCGACCTCGAAGGCCACCGCATTTCGTTCGCCCGCGCCACGGGCCGCCATTTCGCGAAGCTCATCTCCGCAATGATTCTGCTCATCGGATACATCATGGCGGGATTCAACGAGCGCAAACAGGCGCTGCACGACATGATTGCAGGTACTTTAGTTGTGCGCACGCAGTGATCATCCGCTCGATCAGGTTTTAAGTTCCTCACTCTGTCCCTGCGCATTATTGTGATTGTGGTAGAACTACGCTCGTGGCACTCTTTCTCGGGATTGACGGCGGAGGCAGCAAAACCCGCTGCATCGTCGGCGACGAAAATTCACAGCTCGGGTCAGGGACTTCTTCCGGTTGCAATGTGCTGCGAGTTGGAGAAGCCTGCGCGCAAAATTCTCTTTCCGCTGCGATTCACGAAGCCTGTGTGCAAGCGGGAGTTTCTCCACGCGAGTTTGTTCGGACGTGTGCTGGTGTGGCAGGAGGCGCTCGTCGGGAGATCGCAAGCACTCTGCGGCGACTGCTGTCCGGTGTCGTGGGTGGCGAAATCGAAGTTGCGGGTGATTATGAGATCGCGTTCGAATCTGCGTTCGGCTCGAGCCCGGGCGTGATCGTGATTGCGGGCACGGGTTCGATCGCATACGGACGGAACGCCCGAGGAGAGACGGCGCGGGCCGGAGGGTGGGGACACGCGATTTCGGACGAGGGTTCCGGACATTGGATTGGTGTCACGGCGATCAGCGCCGCAATGCGCGCAAGAGATCGTGGAGAAAAATCCATCCTCCTGAAAGAGTTGATGCCCGCGCTGGGCGTAACTACGGCCGAGGATTTGATTGTCAGGGCCAACGCGAATCCTCCCCCAGATTTCGCATCGCTGTTTCCTGTAGTACTCTCTGCTGCGCAGGCTGCGGACGCGGGAGATTCGATTGCCAATCAAGTGTTAGACCACGCCGGGGGCGAACTGGCAAAGTTGGCAGAGACCGTGATCCGACGTTTGTTCACAGAGTCCGACCAGGTTAATGTGGCCACTCATGGAGGAGTCTTCGCGAACAGCGTGCAGGTAAAAAATTCCTTCGTGGATCATTTGCGGTCACAGTGTCCGCGGGCCACCTGCGATTCTAAGACGATCGATCCGGCGCTCGGTGCGCTGGAATGTGCGAGAAGAGGATTTGGATCAGGGACAACGGACTCTTGATAGAGGCGGATGAATAAGCCAGGATCCAACTCGGCTGAAACCGCGGCGGAAACGCCGAAGAATACTTCGAGCAAACATGTTTCCGACGATGTTGGAAATGCCGCTGACCATGAACTCAACGAAGATCAGACCCTCGCATTGCTAAAGCGCTCGGATGTAAACGCCTCAACCCTCGCACTGCTCGGGCGAAATCCTAGTTTGATGAAGAGTCGGAAGGTGCTACTGGCGCTCGCAACGCATCCTCGCACGCCCCGGCACATCACGATACCGATGCTGCGTCGATTGTTCACTTTCGATCTGATGCAAGTTGCGCTTACGCCCACGGTTGCTGCGGACGTCAAAAGGACGGCCGAAGAACAAATCCTGAACCGCCTCGAGTCGCTATCCTCTGGCGAAAGGATTTCGTTGGCTAGGCGCGCTTCGGGCAGGGTCGCGGCAGCGCTGCTGCTCGATACAGAAGTCCGCGTCATTTCGACGGCGCTGGACAACTCGCATCTGGTGGAAGCGTCGGTCGTAACGATACTCATGAAACACAACGCTCCGGAATCTCTCTTTGTGCTTGTCAGCGGGCACCCGAAGTGGTCGCTACGAGGTGAAGTGCAGGTTGCGCTGTTGCGAAATGAGAAGACTCCGCTGGAGCGGGCTGTAGAATTTGCCCGGAATTTTTCAGCAGATTTTCTGCGCGAGATTGTACCGGAGTCGCGGCGCGCAGCGGTTATACAAGCAACCAACCCATCTACCACAGGAGCTTCCGAATGAAGACGAAATTCTGGCTCATTCTTTTGCTTGCCGCCTTCGCGCTCGGCGCCATTGCGAATTCTCAACCCGATGGTACTGCGGCGCTGCTGAAAATCGAGGGCGAGCTCATGAAGGCAGCCGCCGAACATGGCTCGCAAGGATACCTGTCTTATTACGCCGACGATGCTGTCGAGGTTCCGAACGGGACGGCATTTCTGCAAGGGAAGGAGAACATCGCGAAGACGATGGGCTTCCTCGATAACAAGGACAATCACTTGACTTGGTCGCCCGTGGGCGCGGGCATTGCCGCTTCCGGGGATCTCGGCTACACCTACGGCACATACGAATTCCGCTCGAAGGATAAAGATGGAAAACCGGCGGTGAACCATGGCAAGTACACGACCATCTGGAAAAAACAGAAGAACGGAAGCTGGAAGGTTGCGTTGGATATGGGAAATTCGGGGCAGTGATTATTTCTGAAAATGATGCAGAATCGCTTCCGCTTGGTTCTTCGTCACCACCGCCGAGAGCGCGGCAACATCCGCCTGCTTCACCGCTTGCAAACTACCAAAATGCTCCAGAAGCCTGCGCGTTGTGCTTTCTCCGACGCCGGGAATCTCTCGCAACTCTGTCGCCCGGTCGCGGATCTGGCGGCGTTTGCGGTGGAAGGTCACGGCAAAACGGTGGGCTTCATCGCGGATCAGTTGCACGAGATGCAGGACCGGAGAGTGATGATCGAGGACTACCGGCTCATTTTCCTGTCCAAAGACGTAAATGATCTCTTCGCGCTTGGCAATGGCGGCAAGCGGCTGATTGATGATCTGCAAAGAAGACAGTGCCGCGGCAGCCGCGCTAAGCTGGCCTAGTCCGCCGTCAATCAAGATGAGACTCGGCATTTGTCTTTTTTCGTCATGAGGCTTTTCGTCCTGAAGCTTTTCTTCCTGAATGCGCTTGTAGCGGCGCGTAACCACTTCGCGCATGGAGGCGAAATCGTCCACCCCATCCACGGTGCGGATGATGAACTTCCGGTAATCGGATTTCTTCATGCGGCCATCTTCCCAGACGACCATGGACGCGACGGTTTCTGCGCCCTGAATGTGAGAAATGTCGAAGCACTCTATTCGCCGCGGAAGTTCGGGAAGGCCAAGCGCGTCCTGCAATGCTTCCTGGATGGCGCGCGCGTTTGGCTTCATTACCCGGAAGCGTTGGTCGTAAAGTTGCTTGGCATTACTGGCGGCGAGATCAATGAGTGAGCGTTTCTCGCCCCGCTGCGGAACGGTGATGTGAACGCGTGTGGCGCGGCCGCCTTCGCCGGCTAGTTGTTCGGACAGCAATTCTTCTAACATTTCGCGATCTTCGAAATCGACGGAGACATAGACGTTTCTTGGGACGTAGGGCTGGCCGATGTAGAGCTGCTTTAAGAGGGAGGAAAAGAATTCGGCTGGAGCGAAAACAGTTGTCGAGCTTCGCTCGACCGGACAGGTGAGGGCGCTTGTCCCTACGTGTTCTGTGGCGGGATCAAACTCGGGCAGGTCTTCCCAGAAAAACTCTCGCCGATCGAGTACGCGCCCACCGCGCATGTGAAAGAGATTCACCGCGAGCATCCCGTTCTCAAAGTGATATCCGAAGACGTCGGCATCATCCCCCTCAACGGCGGCAATCCGCTGCTTTTCCTGCAACTGCTCGACTGTCGAAATCAGATCGCGATACTTGGCGGCGCGCTCGAACTCCTGAGCTTCAGCGGCACGCGCCATGCGCTCGCGTAACGACCTGGATAAATCGCTTTGGCGGCCTTCCAGAAACAGCTTCACGTCGCGGACTGCCTCCTGATAAATCGCGGGCGTGGTCAGGCCTTCCACGCAGGGGCCAAGGCAGCGCCCAATGTAGTACTGCAGACAGGGCCGCGGGTGGAAACGGTTCAAATCCACGCTGCAGGAGGGGACCAGGAAATTCCGGTGAATCAGGTCCACAATCCGGTAGGCGAGATTGGCCGGGAAGTAGGGTCCGTAGTACGTGCTGCCATCTTTCCGTAGGCGGCGGGTCACGTAAACCCGCGGAAAGCGCTCTCCCAGGGTGAGCTTCACATAAGGATAGGTTTTGTCATCGCGCAGCAGGATGTTGAAACGGGGCTTCTTTTGCTTTATAAGGTGGTTTTCAAGCGCCAGCGCCTCTTTGTTATTGGCGACGACGATGTAGTCCACGTCAACAGCTTCGCGGACCAGCGTGCCGGTCTTGGCGTCGGCAACACGGCCTTCGTGGAAGTAAGAGCTTACTCGGTGGCGCAGGCTGTTGGCCTTCCCGACATAAATGACCTCACCTTCGGCGTTCTTATAGAGGTACACGCCGGGCGAAGTCGGCAGAGACCGGATTTTCTGCTGGAGATCCATCCTCAAATGATCCGTGTGGCAGCTTTCATTTTAGTGGATGAGGCCGGCACCTTCTGGGAACCGGGGCCGCGCCGGGGTCTCCATGGCTGGCCGATTGATCCAAAGCTGCGGATTTGCTCTAAACCATATAAATTTTCCTCAATTTTACGTCACATGTACAACCCACCGACACTGGCAACACCATCTAAGCCTCGCCTGATGAGTAGGTTACAGCTTGCTCGATGCTGTGTTAGGGTTGGCATACCTCGTGCTTAGGTACAATGCGGTTGAGCAAGCGGCCCGCGAGTCAGGCCGGATTGACCCAGGTTTTTGATTCGACACGCAAAAGCGTATTGGATCCCAGGCACAGAATTCGAAGTCCCCTGTTGCCCAGGTTTTTGAAAATTACAGAGTGGAAGGAGTCCACCAAAGATGAATCGCGCTTCTTTAGTCCTAATGCTGGCTGCGAGCATGGCGGCGACGGTCGGCTGCGCTAGCAAGAATTATGTTCGCCAACAGACCACGCCAATTATCAACAAAACCAATGAACTCGACGACCTGACAGCGCAGAACACCAAGTCGATCAAGGACGTCGACGCCCGAGCCCAGGCTGGCATTCAGGATGTCAACACCAGAGCGGCAGCAGCCGACCAGAAGGCGCAAGCCGCTGGCCAGCAGGCGGCCCAGGCACAAACCCTGGCCGACAACGCCGTTCACCGGGTTGACGTGCTGACCGATGCGGTCACCAATCTGGACAACTATAAGACGGTGAGCGAGACGGCCGTGCACTTTGGCTTTGACAAGGATTTCCTGACCAAGCAAGCCAAAGAAGAGCTAGACCAACTAGCGACCAACGTGCCGAACACCAAAGGCTACATCATCACAGTTGAAGGCGGCACCGATGCAGTCGGGCCGGCAGACTACAACTATGGCCTGAGTGAACGCCGCGCGGATTCGGTGATTCAGTATCTCAGCTCGAAGTACAACATTCCGGCCCACAAGATTTACTTGATTGGACTGGGCAAGGACAAGCCAGTCGACGACAATAAGTCCCGTGAAGGTCGCGCTGCCAACCGCCGTGTGAATGTCCGTCTGATGACGAACACCACAGGAGGGGCAACAACCCCGCAGCAGCCGAGTGCGAACAGCAATCCGGCTCCGCCTTCGATGTAAAGTTTCCCTCCTCCCCGGAGGACTTCGCCAACAGGCCGCTCCATAACTGTGGAGCGGCCTTTTTTTAATCCAGGCTCTAGGCTTTAGGCTTTAGGCTCCAGGCTTCAGGCGGAGTTAGAATATTTCTATGCGTCGTGCTCTTACGATCTTCCTAAGGGTAGGTTTGACAATCTTTTGCTTGACGCTTTTCACTCAGGCCCAGCAAGACGAGCCGACTTCGTCACAATCAGAAGGTCAGCAGGATAGGTCCGCCAGTAGCGCCAGGTCCGCAGAGGAAAGTTCCAGCAAGGACACCCGCATTGATCTGAGCCCTCCCAAAGACGACCAGAAGAACCATCCCATGAGCGGCGCGGCCATCTCCGACGCCGAGGAAGCCGCTTCAGACGTGCAGGAATTGCGTCCCTGGGACCCGCACAAAGCAGCCAAGGATGTGGAAGTCGGAGATTTTTATTTCAGGCGAAAAAATTATCGGGCTGCGCTAGAGCGATACAGAGAAGCGCTGGTGTATAAGCCGAACGACGCTATCGCAAATTTTCGTCTGGCCGAGTGTCAGGAAAAAGTGGGGAACCCGGCCGAGGCAGTTACGCATTACGGAGAGTATCTGAAAATCCTGCCTCATGGGCCATTCGCGGCCGATGCACAAAAAGCGTTAGAACGGCTTAAGGCGAGCGGAGTGAAAGAGAGCTCAGCAGTTTCGAAACCTTGACTCCTTAGAATCATTGAGTCCGGCGCTTCAGAAGTGCTCTGCTAATTCCGCAAACGTCTTCACCACCAGCAGTCTGCTGGGCGGCTGTGCGGAAGCAAGTTCTTCGTGCTCCAGCACCCAGGTGTCATCATGCGGCACAAAAACTGCGTTCATGCCTGCGCCCAGTGCCGGATTGATATCCGACTTCGGGCTGTTTCCTACCATCCAGGTGAACTCAGTAGCTAGATTGTATTTCTTCACGATCGCACGATACTCGGGCACGCTTTTTGCAGTGACGATTTCCACGCCCGCGAAATACTTTTTCAATCCCGAGCGCTCCACCTTGCCGGACTGTTCTGTAAAGTCGCCCTTGGTGACCATAATCAGATGATGCTGGCCTGACAGATACTGCAAGGTTTCAGGCACGAGCGGCAAGATCTGCACCGGCTGCTCAGCGATCGTGCGTGCGAAGCCATGGATTGTCTCATGCAGCGCGGGAGTGAGCGGTTCTATGGAAAGCCGTTCGAAGGTCTTCACCAGAGCATGAGCGAAGCTGTGCAATCCGTAGCCGTGGGTCACGATGCACTCTCGCTCGACATCGTCAAGAATTTCCCGGGCTTCGGCCGGCGAGCGTTCGTGATAGTTCAGGAACGAAATGAAGTTCACGATGGCGCGTTCAAAATAGACATTGTTCTCCCAGAGCGTGTCGTCGGCATCGACAAGCAGAGTCTGGGGATCGCTGTACCTGTGTAGGCCCACGAAAACCATGATACTCAGAAGTTCATGTGAGCAGAGGGGAACCACAACAGAAAAGAGTACGGAAAACGTTTGCTGCTAGAATCCGGAAACCATGAAAATCCGAGGGGTGGTTTTCGTAGTCATAATTATGTGCATTTTTTCTCTGGGGCCAGCCCAGGCAAACCAGAAACCAGCGAGTTCAAAAAAGAACAACCAAACTGCTCAAATGCACGTGGCTCCCGACCTGAAGCAACGGTTGGCGAGATTCCAGCAGGTGCAGATGCCTCTTCCTTCAGCCGGTCTCACCGCGCGCGAACAAAAGATGATCTCAAAGCTGGTGGATGCATCGCGCTATCTGGATGACATTTACTGGAGACAAGTTGATCCCGACGGCCTTGAATTGTACGAGTCGCTGGAGAAGAGCACAGACCCGAAAGCAGTCGAACTTCGACGCTACTTGTGGATCAACGCCTCGCGTTTTGATCTGCTGGACGGGGACAGGCCTTTTGTTGGGACGGATCCGGCGCCACCCGGACGAGGATTTTATCCGCAGGGACTCACGCGCGATCAGATCGAACAGTATGTGAAAGACAACCCTGACAAGCGGGCGGAGATTTACAGCTCCACCACTGTTGTTCGTTGGCATGGGAGCGAGCTCGAGGGGCTTCCGTATCACATTGCCTATCGCTCTTTCCTCGAACCCGCAGCCAGCGATCTGCGGGCCGCAGCCGATCTTAGTCCCGATTCAGCCTTCGCCAACTATTTACGCTTGCGTGCGGATGCGCTTTTGAGCGATGACTACTTCAAGAGCGACATCGCGTGGCTCGAGCTGAAGAACCCAAAAATTGACCTGATATTCGCTCCCTATGAAACCTATGAAGACACGCTGCTGGGGGTAAAGGCGACTTATGGCGCTTCAGTGCTGGTCCGCAACGAAGAAGAAAGCCGGAAGATGGAAACATTCCAGAAGTATGTTGCCGACATTCAGGATGCACTGCCTATCGCGGAGCGTGATCGTCCATCCAAACGCGGTTTGCAAACGCCCATGGAAGTCATGGATGCGCCCTTTCGCGCCGGTGATCTGGGACACGGCTATCAAGCAGTGGCGGACAATCTGCCGAATGATCCGCGAGTGCACGAACTGAAAGGCAGCAAGAAGCTGTTCTTTAAGAATTTCATGGATGCGCGCGTGAACTACGTGATTCTGCCGTTGGCGCGATTTATGATGCCCGCCGATCAGGCGTCCAAGGCTTCGGCTGAAGGCTACCTGTTGGGTACCATCATGCATGAAATCTGTCATGGTCTTGGGCCAGGTTTCGCCCACAATGCGACTGGGGAAAAGATCAGTATCCGCGAAGCCATCGGCCCGGCGTACGGTGGGTTGGAAGAAGCCAAGGCCGATGTGGTGGGAATGTTTAGCCTGAAGTGGCTGGTCGACCATGGCGTCCTCCCCAAAGAAAGATTGCAGGAATACTACGCATCTTATGTTGCAGGAATGTTCCGCACCGTCCGCTTTGGAGCGGCAGAAGCCCACGGCCAAGCCGAGATGATGGAGCTTAACAATTACCTGGAGCACGGGGCGGTCAAGCACGGAGCGTCGGGAAAATACTCAGTCGACTTCAAAAAAATGCCTGGAGCGATCGAAAGTCTAGCCAAAGAATTGCTGCAGATGGAAGCCACAGGCGATCGCGCGAAAGCAGAGGCGTGGTTCAAAAAGTATGACGTGATTCCGCCGGAGTTACAGCAGTCGCTGAACAAGGCTAAGAGTGTGCCGGTGGATGTGGATCCGGTGTTCTCGTTTCCGAGGAAGGTTAAGTAGCTGGCGGCGGTCAGGCATCAGGATCGCAGCGACGCAGTGATCGAGCAAGCTGCTGAAAGCAACTTGCTGCGGGAGGGCACGACTTTCAGTCGTGCCGTCAAGTCTTTCCTGATTTAGTGTCGGCACGGCTGGAAGCCGTGCCCTCCCAGCATTCGCTTGATGAACTAAGATTGAGAGGCTCACTGCTTTGCGATTTCAATTCCGGGGATGCGCGTACTCGACAGGTTAGGTATATGAAAACAGTCGGAGCTTCTGAGGCCAAGGCCTGTTGGAATGCACTGCTGAAGAGAGTTTCCAAAGGGGAAGTGATCCGGATCACTCAGCGGGGAATTCCAGTCGCCAAGATGGTTCCCGTGGATGCCCGTGAACGCGTACATCTGAAGAAAGTTGTCCAGGAAATTTGCGAGCTTCGGAAAGGCGCGACGCTGGGGAAGAGTGCGATACGCGAGTTCATTGATGAAGGCCGCCGCGGCTGATGGCTAATGGCACGAAGGCTCCGCAGCGGTCGCGTTCTTGATGGTGGAATCCGGTTCGTATAGGAAAATAGACCATGACCTCCGTGCGAATGGACAAGTGGCTATGGGCTGCCAGATTCTTCAAGACGCGCGCGTTGGCTGCACGAGCGTGCGAACTCGGTAGGATTCAATCCAAGGGGCAGCCCGCCAAGGCTGCGCGCGAGGTCCGGATTGGAGATATGTTGCGGGTGACAAACAACGGCGGCGACTTTCAGGTGGAAGTCCTGCTTCTCAGCCAGGTTCGCGGCCCGGCTTCTGTTGCGCAAACGCTATACCGCGAGACTGAGGCGAGCCGGGAGCTCCGCCTGAAGGTTGCCGCAGAACGTAAGGCGATGAAGCAGTTCGAAGAGTTACCGGCAGGCAGACCATCGAAACGCGACCGCCGGAAAATCATCCAGTTCCGCGGAAGAGTCTGACTGCAAGTGAATCACGGCCAATCGGAGATCATTTCAGGAAACCAGACTCGGGCCCTTAGTTCCGGTTTGCCGACTCACCATGGAGTGGCGTTCGGTCGGGGACAGCTCCATCTGGCGGACTGGCCGTACCTCGAGTTGTTTACGTTACCAATCCAACATGTTGCCGAATAAGCTCAAAACGCGCATCTGCGCGCAGATCGTCATAGAACGGATCGCTGTTCAAGAGTAGCGAGAAGACGTTGCGTTCGGAGCGCGCCTTTTCCAACCAACAGAACGCCTGCTCGCGGTCGCCGATGCGTACCCAGGCCCGCGCGTACTCGATGGCCGGAACGTACTCGCCCCTTCTTGCTTTTTCATTCGCTTGTTCAACACTCCTCCGTGCCCGCTCGCAGACAGCCTTTGCGAGATCACCTTCTGCACAGGCACTGCCCAAGCTTGCTGCAAGTTCGTGATCCCCAGTGAGGATCGCCGTCTTCTGCCACTCGGCTATTGCCTCGCCATGACGCCCTTGCCGTTCGTATGCGACACCCAGCAACTCATGAACCGAGACATTGTTCTGGTCCAGTTCGAGAGTCTCCTGATACTGTGCAATCGCCTCATCATAGCGACACGAGAAGTACAAGCACATGCCTAGAGAACGGCCATAAATCAGCGAAAGAGGGTCGGATTCCAGGGCGCGCCTACCCTCGGTGATGGCGTGATCAAATCGGCCCACGGTTAGAAAGTAAAAGGAGTACAGGTGGTGAATCTCGGCCAGCTTGGAATTCAAAGAGAGGACGCGCTTGATCTCCTTTTCTGCTCCAGCCCAATTCCGATCATGGACCAGAAGAAACGCCGCCAATGAAAGATGAGCTTCGGGGAGTGTGCCATCCAATTCTAGAGCCTTTGTTAGTGCTGCATGGGCCTTCGGCCAGCCCTCGTCCGGGGGCAGCACACCCCAGGCCGATCCATACCCGTAATAACTGTTCAATCCGAAGTAGCCGAGGGCAAAAGAGGGGTCAGCATTAACCGCACGCTCAAAGTAATCACAGCATTTCCTGAATTCGTCTGGCGCCGTTTTCCAGCGGTAGTATTGTCCTTTGAGGTAATACAGATAAGCCTTGGGATTCTCGGTATGGTGCTTCAGGATTGCCGACTTTTCCTTGCCAAGTAGTTTTAGCTTTAGTGCACCAACTATTGCCAAGGTAATTTCGTCCTGAACATCGAAGATGTCCTGCATCTCAGTGTCGTAGCGCTCTGACCAGAGATGGTAGCCGTTCGCGGCGTTGATCAATTGCACCGTGATCCGCAAGCGATTGCCTGATTTCTGCACGCTTCCTTCCAACACCGTGCCCACCTTCAGTTTCCGCCCAATCTCGCGTATGTCTGTTTCTTTGCCTTTGAAGGAGAATGCTGAAGTCCGCGCGACCACCCGAATTTGTTCGAGCTTAGCCAGCGCATTGATCAGTTCCTCCGCTAGCCCATCACAGAAATACTGATTGCTTGAATCCGCGCTCAAGTTGGCGAAGGGCAGCACCGCGATGGAAGCGCCATCCCCTGGGCTCAACGGGCTGGAGCGTTCTCTGGAGGACTTAACTTCCGCCACGAATTGATAGCCGTGTCCCGGCACAGTCGCGATATAGCGGTGCTGGCTGCGGCCGTCCCCTAGGACGCGGCGCAAGATTGAGATGTTCTGATTGAGATTGTTCTCCTCGACTACAGTGTCAGGCCAGATCGCCCTCATCAACTCGTCCTTGCTAAGTGCTGTTCCGCTGCGCTGCACGAGGTGAAGCAAAGTGTCAAATACCTTGGGCGTCAGCGGCATGGGTGTGCCGTCGCGTGCCAGAAGGCGCTGGCTCGCGTCAACGCAGAAAGGGCCAAACTCATAGAACTGGGACAGTGGATGGGGCACGGCGTTTCATATCTTCTCAGAAATTTTCAGGAAACTCCAAAGACTTCCGTAACGTTTTGGGTGAGTCTATTCGGGCGTGGTTCGCACCGCTCATTCCTGAGGAGGCCTTAACATGCGGTATTTGAAAGTGAAACTTCTATCCACATCCCGGTATTGGCTGTTGCTCGCTGCCCTGATGGTTCCCGTCTCAATCCAAGCCCAAACTTGGCAAGCTGCGGTCGGCGCGCAGAGCGTGGACAAGGCAAAGCAGGTTGTTGCGTTCTTGCCCAATGAGATTTGGATTCATGCCGGTGACACGGTTAACTGGACAGTCGGTGCCGACGAGATCCACACCATCACATTCCTCACCGTCGGGCAGGTCCGCTTGCCGTTTTTCGTCGGCTGTCCGGGCTTCTCGTTCGGCGCGGCGTCTTTTGACGGCTCGACTTGCGTCAGCACTCCGCCGATGGTCTCGGGCCAGACCTTCAGCGTAATGTTCCCCTCACCGGGCAATTTCAAACTTGTCTGCCTTGTACATCCGGATATGACGGGCGTAGTTCATGTTCTTGATCCGTCCGCGCCCCTCCCGCATGGGCAGTCCTTTTACGACAAGGAAGCAGCCGATCAGGCACGGGATCTGTTGGCTGAATTGAATCAGGGGTTGGTCCATCGTCACTCCGAAGCTGCGAACGGGGTCATCGTGGGAGCCGGAAAGACTCTGGCTACCGGCGGAGGGCACAACACAATCTCCCTCATGCGTTTCGTTCAACCCGAACTGGTCATTCACGCTGGCGCCACCGTGGAGTGGACAAACGACGATCCCAGTATGCCTCACACCATCACCTTTGGAACGGAACCGGGAGACACGTTCCCGCCCTCGTCCAATGTGAGCGCGGACGCGGACGGCGCACTTCACGCGGCCATCAATTCGACTTCCGACAGTGTGCACTCCGGTTTCATCGTGTCCGCGCCGCAAGATCAAACCTTTTTGCCGCAGACTCCGCTGGGCTCCACACGTTTTCGCGTCACATTCACGAATCCTGGGGTTTATCCGTATATCTGCGTGCTACACGATGACCTGGGCATGAAAGGCATAATCATCGTCCTGCCGTGAGCTGTCAGATAACGAGTGACGGACGAACCGGAAGTAACTGTTGATGACAGGCAGACATTTTCTATCCCCAATTTTGACTGTTTGGAAGGAGGCGAGCTTTTCAATACCCACGGGCGATTACACCAAGTGCGGCCTCCGCCGCGGGCGGGAAAGCTCACCTATGTTTGTCTATTCGCCGCTTTTGCGCGGATCACAGCAATCAGGGCCGCCGCAGTGGATACGTCGATGCCGTAACGTTCCCCACCGCGCACAATCGGACCGCCGATGGCATCCAACTCGAGCTGCCGCTTGCCGGCAAGGTCTTTCTGCATAGAGCTGCGCATGCCCGAGGGCAAGCCGTCATAAATGGCCTGGATCTGGGCCGGGTCAACTTCTGCGCCGCTTCTTTTTGCGACGGCACACGCCTCAGCCATCGCGGACATCAATTTGCGTTTCCACTCCGCGTCGGCGTAGATCTCCCCTCTGTTCATACCTGATGCCGACGTTACCAGCGCGTACGGTCCCAGGAAGCAGAGTTTGCTCCACAGCAAAGTCTGTTCGTTTTGGATGAACCTGCACGTGAATCCTAGATCACTCAATCGTGTGACGATTCCTCCCAGCACTTGCTCTCCACTGGCGGCGAGGTTGAGATTCACGAACGGCGAGCGCTGCACGAACCGTCCCGGGGCAATCCTCTCGGCTTCAACCGCGATCGTCGCCGGCAACACGCGACCATCTCCAAAATGCACGCCAAAATGCGCGCGTAGGATCTCGACGTGATCCACTCCGTTCAGCAACGGAACTATGTAGCGCGGCAATGACTGCACGGCTTCGAGCGCCGTTTCCAGTTGATAGGTTTTGGTTGCGATCCACAGCACGTCAACGGGATTTGCGAGCGTAGCTGCGACTTTCGCCGGGGCCGTGATGACGCCTGACGGACGTTCCACTGACAAGTTTGCAGGATAACCCGGCAGCCTCTCTGGTCGGACTAGTACGGTGACGCCTTCGCCAAGCGATGCCACCGCAGTGCCAACCAGACCTCCGACGGCTCCTGCTCCCAAAATTGCATGTTCCATGCCAGGGCTCCACCGCCAAATCAGCTATCCCGCAAACTCCACTCTAGGCTCGACCGGAATGATTCCTGCCCGATAGCCCATGTCCAGTAATCGTCGGATTGCTTCTTTGCCATCCTCTCCATAATCCAGCGTGCGCTCGTTCACGTACATTCCGACAAACCGGTCGGCCATCTGTGGATCAAGGTCGCGCGCGAACTGCATGGCGTACGCGAGAGCTTGCTCGCGATGGTCTAGCGCGTACTGTATGCTGTCGCGCAACGCCGAACTCACGCTCGAGATCAACTCAGGGCCGAGGCTGCGTCGGATTGCATTTCCGCCGAGCGGCAGCGGCAGCCCGGTCATGTGCAGCCACCATTTGCCGAGGTCCACTATGCGGTGCAGGCCTGACTGATCGTAGGTGAGCTGGCCTTCGTGGATGATCAATCCAGCTTCATATTTTCCTTGCAGCACGCTGGGGATGATCTGATCGAAAGGCATAACATCGGTCTCAACACCAGGAGCAAATAACTTCAGCGCCAGATAAGCAGTCGTGAGTTTTCCGGGAATCGCAATCGTCTTTCGCTTGATTTCACTCTGCGAGCAGGCCCTGGGCGCAACAATCATCGGCCCGTAACCTTCGCCGACGCTACCGCCGCAGGTCATCAGGGCGTAGTGATCTTGAATGTAGGGATAAGCGTGGAAGGAAATTGCGGTGACATCGTACACACCTTCGCCATCACCGTCCATCGCTTTCTGGTTTAGCGTCTGAATGTCACAAAGCGTGTGAGTAAATCGCAAGCCGGGGACCTGGACCTTGTTTGTGGCCAGCCCGTAAAACATGAAAGCGTCGTCTGAATCCGGGCTGTGTGCGATGCTGATCTCGCGAGTGCTAACGGCAGTGAGGCTAGACACTTTTTCTTCTCCGATAAAAGAAATGCGCGATCACTTCTGAACGATTAGCTTTGAGGGAATAAACTTCGCCAGCTTCTGACGAGTCCGGCTGCGAACATTACCTTAATTACTTCGGCAAAGATGAACCAATACAGTCCGAAGCTCAAAGCCCGGGCAAAGGAGTGCGTGAGAATGTAAAGCCAGGAGATGCCGCAGGTGAACAGCAGCAACTCTCCTGCTATTGCCGCCCAAGCTGCTCGAGTAAAGGTCTGCTTACCGCGCTCGAAGATGTATCCAGCTAATGCTGCAACAAACGGATAGGCCATGAGATACCCGCCACTGGGGCCGATGAACCGCAGAAAGCCTGGCGCGCCGAACGGGCTGAATACCGGCATCCCGGATGCGCCTTCCACGAGATACAGGGCGAGTGCAGCGAATCCGCGGCGGCTTCCCAGCGCAAGTCCGACTACAAGCACGCCTAAGTTCTGCAGAGTCAGAGGCACGGGCGTACCGGGGATGGGAAGCGAAATCCGAGCGCAGAGCGCAACGAAAAAGCTGGCCCCGACGATCAATGCTATTTGCAACGTTTGATCGAGCGCCCGGCTGCGAGTGCCTGCAACCTGGGTTGTCGGTCCTGCCATGTTCTGCCCTCTTTCTCTTTTATCGAGCGTTGTCTCAGTGCTGATGACCCGTCTCGGATTCGTGCTCCGGCTCCGCAGGCCTATTTTCCGCGTTGCTTAGACGCTCCCGCACTCGAACGTACGCAGACAATGCAGCCCATAACACGGCCCCAGCAGCTGCAACTACGATTAGAAACCACCAGATCATCCCCACGATAACTTAGGATATCAAAGGTGGGGAGGTTTAACCTCAGCGGCTAAAAGCCGCTATTAAGCTGGATTGCGGATGCAGCGCTGGAACGCTGCTCCACCCAAAACCGTTTTAGTTTAGAGATCGGTCAGCTGTCGAGACACTGGCTACTTGTGGGACATTAGGCGTTCAATCTCGTCCGCAGCTTGCGGGAGAGATTCTGTCAGCCTGGTAAGCTTTCCGTCCTTGTCCACATAAAACATGTCTTCGATCCGGACTCCCAGTTTTTCTTCGGGAATGTAAATGCCCGGCTCGATCGTGAAGACCACGCCAGGACCCAAGGGCACCGAATAATCGCCTGCGTCGTGAACGTTCAAGCCGACATAGTGGCCGAGGCCGTGGATGAAGTACTTGCCCAAGGGCTCGCCATGGGAGTCTTTCCCATGAGTGTTGATGTAATCGTAGGCGGCCTGGTAAATCGAATCCGGCTGGTTCCTTTGCAAGTGCGACTTGCCGGATTGGAACGCAGCCATCGCCGCTTTCTGCGCACCGAGGACGATGTCGTAGATCTCGCGTTGTCGGGGAGTGAACTTGCCGTTGGCGGGCATGGTGCGGGTAATGTCGGAGGCATAGAGCGAGTACTCTCCGGCAGCATCCATCACGATGAGATCTCCGGATTGAATTGTGCCCGAGTCGTCCGAGTAGTGCAGCACGGTAGAATTGAATCCCGAGCCGACGATGGGAGCGTAGGCAGGGCGCTCACAGCCGCGCTTTCCCCATTCATATTGCAGGAGCGCTGAGATCTCGCGTTCAGTCACGCCCGGCTTGATCGCCCGAATCGCTGCAAACTGCGCGGCAATCGAGGCGTTGGTAGCTTTACGGACCAGCTCAACTTCGCCCGCATCTTTTACCGTGCGTAACGACTCAAGGTGGGGCCGGATGTCCGCATACGAGGTCCCCACCGGGAATGCATTTGCATTCTTCAGCCAGCTTAGCGGCTCGGTGGAATTGGAGGTTTCCCCCGCTGCGGGGACGTCGGTGTAGATCTTTGCACCGCGAGGCGGCAGCAGCTTGACCAGTTCACTGCGCAGATTGTCGAGAGCCTCGACGCGATCAACCCCGGTTAACTGCGCGGCTTTCGGGTCGTCAGGTCCAAGCTTAGGCCCAGTCCATCGCTCCTGAGAAAAATTCCGGCTCGGTAGAAACAGAATCTCGGTGTACGGCCGCGCCGGAGAATTCTCTTTCGCTTCACGGGCGGATACAACCAACAGCGAAGCTCCAGGCTCTGGCCAGCCGGTCAGGTAGTAAAAGTTGTCATCCGGACGATAGCCGTAAATATCGTTCGGGCCCTCGGCTTCGGGCGGTGCGAACACAAGTGCGAACCCACCATCGAGCTTGGCTGCCAGCTTCTCGCGGCGGGCACGGTAGTCAGAACTGGGCTGACGATCCAGAGCCCTGGAGAGCGGACAAAAGGAAGAGCAGACAGCGGCGAGAAGCAGGAGTTTTCTCATCATTCCATCTATTTTCCTGTCAGCGATTTTGCGGCCGCAACAAACGCGTCTACGTTGCTCTTATCCACCAGAGCCGATCCTGTGTCCACGAGCGCCGGAACTGGAGCAAAACTGTCACGGGTCCAGTCAGAATCCAGTGTCTTGAGTTCATCGTGATGCAAGTTGTCCAACATTTGAAGCCCTAGGAATGCCATGGTGTAGGGCTTCTGGGAGATGGTGGCCGTAATCACTCCCTTTCGAATCCATTCCAGCGTCCCAGGATCCGCATCCATTGCCATTACGACTCTTCCCTTAATTCCGTTGTTGTCCAGCACAGTGGCAACTTCGTTTCCCGACAGCGCTTCCAGACACACAAATGCGTCTATGTGTTCTTTCTTGTCATTGCCCAGAAACTGCGTTGCGGTGTCGAACGCAATTCGCGGATCGCCTTTGATGTCCACAATGTGAGTGACTTTGATCTGAGGATAGCCTTCGAGCACATCTAAGTATCCCCGCATGCGCTCATTGAGATTAGGCTGCGACGGCATGGTGAAGACAGCAACATTCCCATGATTCTTGAGTTCCAGCGCCAGGCGCTTGCCACCGGCCATTCCCGCCTGGAAGTTGTTGGTTCCGATGAAAAACAGTCGCTTGCTGGCGGGCGCGTCCGAATCGATCGTGACGACCGGAATGTGCGACGCGATCGCGCGATCAATGTTGTCTTTTAGCAGGTTTGCATCCGCTACAGAAATCAGAATGCCCGCCGGCCTCTTCTGCACGGCGCTCTCGAATGCGTCCCGCTCTCCATTTGGGTCGTAGGTGTCGGGTCCGGTGAATGCGTAGGCGACTCCCAATTGCTGGGCCGCCTGCGCGAACCCTGCCCCGGCGCTTTGCCAATAGGGCACTTTGATATTTGCGGAAACCAGAATGTAAGTTTCACCGCTATGCCCGCCTCCGCAACTGAGGAGAGGAACGCATGCGGTCGCCAACAGAAAACAGAGTGCGGTTGTGCGAGTGTTCATGGGGAGCCTCCGTTCAGTGGTCGCCCACCCGAAACGACACGCATTCTAACTCCGCTGGGCCGCAAATGAAAGGAAGTGGTCCTGGAGCCAGCCGTTTCGGAACTGTGCCGAGGAATTGAGCCGAGATAGGCGGAGGGGCGGCGCTTTGGGGTGGGAACGAAGCTGTGTTGTACAGGGTTCTATTTTCAAGCGCGAGAATTCCGGGCTGGGGCGCGGGCGGTGAAATTTTCAAAGAGCGGTAGGCAAACGACGAGTGCTGCAGGAAGTCAACTGGTGTTGAGCGAGAAAGATCTCGACAAGTTAAGCCACAGCAGTCGACAAAATTGGATCGGGCTGAGCCGGGGATGGCACCCACGATGCAAGTAACGTAGGCGATAGAGCCGCTCGATGGTGAGGGCGAGCATGGTCAGGAGCCACTCCAACAGTAGACTGTTTTCCTGATGATGAGGGATGTGTTCCAAGTCGTGCTGGTTTTTGGCTTCGTTAAAGCCCTGATTTTCAATCTCCCATCGACTCTTGGCCATTCGGAATAGAGAGCGGGTGCTGACCTGCTGGCTGGAGAAGTTGGTCAACCAATAAGCCTCGATCAGCTGGCCGGTGGGTTTGTGCTGTCGATAGTAGATGACGCGAACCGTGGACCAACGCAAACTCTCCCAGGGATCGAAGTCGGCCGCATCCCAGATCTCGATGCGATCTTTTCCCCAGCGAAAGCTCAGCTGGGGAAGCTGCTGCGAAAAACGCCTCTGGGCTGCGCGAAATAACTCGGGAAGATTTTCTTTGAGACGTGCCACCACCGGCAAACCGAGAGCGCTGGCGGTATGCAGAAAAGGTGCGGTCGCGAAGGCTCCATCCACAACCACGTAATCGGCAAAGCGCACGCCCAGTTCCGGGATGACTCGCCGCAGCAATCGTTGCCCGGCGGCGTATTCGCTATCGCCCGACCCATAGGGTTCCACGTCGATGGGCAGAGACAGTCCCGTGCCCACCACGCTCACCATCACCAGGTGATGGCGATATCCCACAATCTGTTTCTTCGCATTGCGGAAAGGACGGCACAGGGAACATTGAGATTGGCTACAGCGGCCAACCGTGGTTCCATCCAGAGCCAATCCGAGGAAGTGACAGTTCTGAAAAGCCTTATTGCGCTTGGCTTGCCGCACCGCCTGAACTGCGGCTCGGCGAGTGGGGGCCGCGTCCAGCCGCTCCGTGAAATAACCCAAGGCATCGTCGCCAAAACTCCTGCTTACGCCCAAACTGCGCCGCTGCGGGGAGCCGACCAAGTTCTCGATCGCATGAAAACTCGATTCTCGTAGAATCTGACCGATCAGGATGGCCCACAGCATTGCCTTAGCCGGAATTTGCGGAGACATCCGGCCATCGCCGGGAGCTTCCAGATAGCGCTTCAGCCGCAAGCATCGGGTGATGTACTTTAATAGGCGACGCGGCGTCGGCCGACTCACCGGCGGCGTTTCGGTTTCTGCTTCTGCGCCAGAACCCACAACTGCGCATTAGCGGCCAACACCTCGCGCACGGCATCTTGATACTCGCGTCCCCCCATCACTCGTTTCTGGATCTCGGGCACCAGCTCTTTGGGAATATGCCGCACCTGCTTCTTGCCATCCACCATAAAGGTGAAGGACCAGGCCGGGTGGCCTTGATCCTGGGAGCAATGGCAAGTAGGTTTGCCACAGCGGAAATGGCTCAAGCTGAGCGAGCCGGGGAGCAGCTCGGCGGGAATATTAAAGCGGTCGATGAGTTCAAACTTTCGCTGGCGCAGGCGCGCGGCTTGCGG
>WNGK01003892.1_pt1 | contig 21739 bp, 22 predicted proteins | sample 5400601 | NCBI WGS metagenome assembly WNGK01 (sample SAMN13153376, study PRJNA577476) | soil metagenome | isolation source: 60 cm soil or saprolite under Garry oak tree replicate 1 | place: USA:California | collected 2016-06-15
CGCCGCTCTCGACCATGCAGGTCGGACGCTGTAGCCCGCTACGGGCCGCCCCGAAATGCCGCGACCCTGTGGGTGCCAGATACTCGGCCCCTTCATGCGACCCGCGCAATATCATGGATCAGCCCACCGAGTCGATCTCGCCGCACGACGATCCCAGCCGGCCCAGTCACGAAGGACAAACAGGCGGCACAGGGGGCCGAACCGTTGATCGGCCCGATGTTCGGGGAAGCGTTTACGGGTTGGTGCGCGATTGAGGTTGGGGCGTGTTTGCCTGGAGCGTTCGTCTGGTGATCCTCGCGCCGATCAGCGCAGGGCGGTGCGGTCGGAGACCAGCCCGGCGATGGCCTGGAAGGTCTCGTCGAAGTATTCGCGGCGGCCGATGTAGCGTTGCAGCGGCCGCCACTGCTTGGGTTCAGCGATCGTGTGTTCGACGCAGATCCGCCTCGACGACTGCCGTTTGCGGGCCTGCTCGTGGGCGGCCACCTGCTCGGAGGGGGCGTCCTTGGCGGGTTTCCGCGGCGGCGCGCTGATCTGGTCGGGGAAGTCGCGGGCCAGGCCCTGATAGCCGGAGTCGACCTCGGCGTTGACCTGCGGGTGGCAGCGCAGCAAGTCTTCGATGCCTTCGGTGCGCACGGCGGTGGCGTCGTGCATGCGGCCCGGACGGGTCGCCCCTGCCCACAGCATCCGGCCGTCGCCGTCGCCGACCATGGTCGGCTTCATCGTGTTCTGCTTCTTCTTGCCCGACACGAACGCCTTGCGGCCGGCCCGGTTGGCCCGCGGTCGGCGCACCTGCACTTCCGTGCCGTCGATCCGCAGGGTGACGCCCTCGGCGGCGGCGTAGGCGAACACGTCGGCCAAGGTCTTCAGCCGTATGCCAGGCTGGTCGGGCACGGCGAAGCCCCGCTGTGCGAGCAGGGGCCGGACCTCGTGCACAGCCCGGGTCACCGTGGACCGGTCAACCCCGAACATCACCGCCAGCACCTTGTGCGGGAGCTGGAAGCGCAACCCCACCAGGGTGACCAACAACCGGTCGTCCAAGACCAGGTGGTGGTTGGGCCCGGCGCCCGTGGCGCGCTGGCGTGCCCGGCCGCCGTTGCTCCAGGGCCGCCTCGTGGCGGGCGGTCCACGGCGCTGCGAGCTCTTTGACGAGGCGGGCCAGGTGTGCGTGGGAGATGCCGCACAGGGCATGATGAGCGCAGACCCTGCGGGCCCATGTTGTCTTCACACCTCATGATCCCGCAGGGTCGCTGTCGTTCCGAAACCGCATCAGCCGCTATCGCGCACCAAGTCGTAACACCTGACCGGACACCGCTCATCCCTTCCTACGAGGATTGCACTACGACGATTCCGGGCCGCAGGTTCAATCGATACGGACTTTGTACGATCACCTCCGTGCCCGCACTTGTTAGCGTTGCGTCCGCTTGGTGAACGGCGAGCGATCGCTTGGTGAACGGCGAGCCATGATCGCCGAGCCAGCTGCACCGGGTATAGGAATCCTGCGTAGCAAGGTGGGGGCGCGATGGCCATGGGGCGACGATCCGCTTTGAGTGAGGCGCTCGTCGGCGTCAAAGATGCTGCTCCCGGCCCCGTGAAGGCCTTCAGCCGACAGCTCTTCAGGACGTACGGGATGGCAACCGGCGACCTTCGTTCAATGCCGAACTTCATCATCATCGGCACCAAACGCGGGGGAACCACATCGCTGTACCGCTACCTTCTTCAGCATCCCATGATCCTGCCGACCTTCCCGTCGTTTCAGACGCTGAAGGGTGTCCGCTTTTTCGATGAGCATTTCAACAAGGGTTTCAGGTGGTATCGGTCACATTTTCCCTCGACGCCTTACCGGAGCATGCTCGGGCGAGCGAGGCGACTACGGCTTGTGACCGGCGAGGCGAGCCCAGGCTACCTCTTCCACCCACTGGCGGCGGCACGGGCGGCGGAGAGCATGCCACGCGTAAAGGTCATCGCCCTGCTGAGGAACCCGATCGATCGAGCCTACTCTCATTATCGCGACGAGGTGAAGCTCGGAGTCGAGGCGCTCAGCTTCGAGGAGGCCCTCGAACGCGAACCGGTCAGGTTGGCGGGCGAACTGGAGAAGACGGTCACGGACCCGGCCTATTACAGTGCCACCCTCGACCGCTATTCCTACCTGGCCCGCGGCGTGTATCTGCCACAGGTGGAGACCTGGATGCAGGCGTTCCCCGCCGATCAACTTCTCATCCTGCGAAGCGAGGACCTCTCCACCGACCCGCAACGCGTCCATGCGGCGGTGCTCGAGTTCCTTGATCTCTCGGTGGTCCACCTCCAGGGTTACGCGCGCCACAACCGCCTGCCTGACTCGCAGATGCGGCCGTCGACCAGGCGACAGCTCGCCGAGTACTTCGGTCCATACAACCGGCGCTTGTTTGAGCGGCTCGGAAGGGATTTCGGCTGGGATTCGTGAAGGAAGGAAACGCTCCTATGGACAGCGACACGGAGAGCGACATGGAAGGACAGCAGCAACGCATGCTGGTCACTGGCGCCGGTGGCTTCATCGGCCACCACCTTGTGACGCATCTGAAGCAGCGCGGATACTGGGTTCGCGGAGTGGACGTCAAGTATCCCGAGTACACGGAGATCGACGCTGATGAATTCGAGATCCGGGACCTGCGCCGCTGGGATGAGTGCCTGCTGGCCACGCGCGGCGTCGAGCAGGTCTACGCCTTGGCGGCGGACATGGGCGGGATGGGCTTCATCTCCAGCAATCACGCCACGATCTTGCGAAACAACGAACTGATCAACCTCCACACGGTGGAGGCCGCCAGGATCCAGGGCGTGTCACGCTATCTGTTCAGCTCGTCTGCCTGCGTCTATCCGGACTATCTGCAGACTGACGCGGAGGTGACGCCGCTCAAGGAAAGCGATGCCTATCCGGCTAGCCCGCAGGACGCGTACGGCTGGGAGAAGCTGCTCACCGAGCGGCTCTGCCTGTACTACAGCGCTGAGTTCGGCCTGGAGACACGTATCGTCCGCTTCCACAACATCTATGGGCCGTACGGCACCTATGACGGGGGACGGGAGAAGGCGCCGGCCGCCCTCTGCCGGAAGGTCGCGATGGCCGAGCCGGGGGGATCGATCGAGGTGTGGGGCGACGGCGAGCAGACACGCTCGTTCTGCTATGTCGATGACTGCGTGGAGGGAATCTATCGCATCATGCAGTCTGACTATCCCGAACCGCTCAACCTCGGCACCGAAGAGATGGTGTCGATCAACGAATTGGCGCGGATCATTATCGAGCTGTCCGGAAAGGAAAACGTCACCCTGCGTCATGTCGACGGCCCGCAGGGCGTGCGTGGCCGCAATTCCGACAACAGCCGACTTCGTGAGGTGCTCGGCTGGGAGCCCAGGACGACGCTTCACGAGGGCCTTCGGGAGACGTACCGGTGGATCGAGAAGCAGCTGCAGGGCTAGCTGCGCGCAGCGCCGCGGCTCCCATTCCCCGGGTTGACGTGCTCGGCGTCGGCATCAGCGCGATCGACATGAGCCAGGCCGTGGCCGAGATTGCCCGCTGTGTCGAGGAGGGCGAACAGCACTACGTCTGCGTCACTGGTGTCCACGGCGTCATGGAGGCGCAGCGTGACGTCGAGTTGCTGCGCGCCCACAACCGGTCGGGCCTTACGACACCGGATGGGATGCCAATGGTCTGGGCGGGCCACTGGGCCGGCGCCAAGGACATGCGACGAGTCTACGGGCCTGACCTGATGCTGGCGCTGTGCGAGCTTGCAGCGGAACGCGGCTGGTCATCGTACTTCTATGGAGCCGCCGATGGAGTACCCGAGCGGTTGGCCGAGCGGCTGACCAAGCGGTTCCCAGGGCTGAAGGTCGTCGGCTGCATGTCGCCGCCGTTCCGTCCGCTGACCCTCGAGGAGGACGGCGCGGTGGTCCAGCGCATCAACGAGGCTCGCCCCGATCTCCTCTGGGTGGGGCTGAGCACCCCGAAGCAGGAGCAGTGGATGGCCGCCCACGTCGACCGGCTCTCGGCCACTGTACTCCTGGGGGTCGGCGCGGCCTTTGACATCAACGCCGGCCTCCTGCCACAGGCGCCTCGATGGATGCAGCGGATCGGGCTTGAGTGGCTCTACCGGCTCCTGCGCGAACCCCGACGGCTATGGCGTCGATACCTCGGTAACAACCCACGTTTCGTCGTTCGGATCCTCCGGCGCCGTCCGTTTCTTCGCTCGTTCTGACCTCACGACGCGGTCCTGTCGCACGGCGCCGGCCGGCTGGCGGTCTGGAGGGCATCAGCTCGCGCCCACCACCGCCGAGCTGGTTGAGACCCTCTACCAGGGGTGGCCGACAAGCGGGAGGGTTCCTTGGGTGGTGAGGTGTCGTCGAGGGGATGCGGAGGCGGATGTCGACCTTCCAGCCGGTGACGCGATGTCCTCGACGACCAGGCGGAGCAGCTGCTGGTATTGCTGAAGTCGGGGCTGTCGAGGGCGGCAAGCACCTGCTCGGCGAAGGCGCCGACGCGCTGGCGGAGCCGGTTGTCGGTGGCGAGCGCGTCGCGCTGGGCGGCCAGTGCCTGTCGCTGCAGGGTGGTCTGCTCGCGGGCGTCGAGCTCCTTGGCGCGGGCACAGCTCCGCGTTCTCCTTGCGCAGCCGCCGCAGCTCCTGCTGCTCAGTGGTCCCTACCCTTGAGTCATGGGCCGATCGGTGCGCTCCTCGCGGTCGACCTCGTCCTGACGGATCCAGATCCGCATCGCCTCAGGATGGATGCCGAGTTCCCGGGTGACATGAGCGATCGGCCGGGGCGGGGTGGTCGAACGCCGCAGCCGCAGCACCCGCTCCTTCAGCTCGGGTGGGTACTTGCGGGGTGCTGCCATCGGAGGTCCCTCCTTGGTCCAAGTGGACCGGGTTCGAAGGCCTCCGAGAGAAAGTGGGGGGGAACCTCACATTCCGCTCACGACAAGCCCATGTGCCTGCCAACCGATGAACTGCGGTGAACCTGAACCTTCCTTGTGCAGAGCATCTTGCGCCATGGTGGATCAGGTGATACGGAAAGCTATGATGACGTGATTCAGGTTGATCGGGGGGTTCCGAGGCGGTGGAGTGCCGGTGGCCGATCCGCTGCAGGTGGGAGAGCCCGGCTGGTGAAGCCGGACCATCTGCATGCGGTCCTGTGCGGATGGAGTGGAGCCGGGCGATGAGCGGTCGCATGCGCAAACCGCAAGCCGTTCAGTATCAGGCCGCTTCGGCTGGTGGCCGGCGGCGCGGCCGGGTTCGAGGTGGGGCTGCTGGACGACGGGGTCGCCGGGTGGCTGCTGGCCGGAACACGTGATGGCAATCGAGTGGCGTCCGGTTCGGGCGGCAAGTAGCCGGCTTCTATGAAGGCCGACAGGCCCAGCAACCAGGGCCAAGCAGGATGGTGGATATTCGGCACGACGCAACCAACTCGCTGTCTGCACGCTCAGGGGAACGCCGATGAGTGCGGCGGTGCTCGGGGCGTTCCTTGGCATCGGTCTTGTCATCATCGTCGGCACCTTCATCGCGCTTCAACCCAACCGCTGCATTAGCGCCTGCGAGCGGTGGCGGGGCCGCCCGTGGGTCGCCGATGCCCGCGAGCGGTTCAGGCACCAGCGCGATTGCCTCGTCGAGGGACTCGGGCCAGTAGGCGCCTTCGCGGCGCTCATCCTGGTCAGCATGCCAGTGCTGGTGGCGATCGTCGGGCTCGTGGGCATGCCGACCCAGCGGGAGCCCATATCCAGCCTCCACTGGCATATCTACGACTGGTTTCGGGATGAGCGGCAGCTGTCGGTCTGGGCAACGAGGATCATGCATGTCTTGACGCGCACCGGCAACTGGCCGGAGACCTTCGTGTTCAGTGGATTGGGCGCTATCGCGCTCGCGTTCGTCGCCCGTCATCGCCGCTGGCTCCCTTTGCTGCTCATCGCCACCAGCGTCCTCGTCGAGTGGTGCGTGCAGGGGGTGACCAAGGATCTGTTGAACGCGAGCCACCCGCCGACCGCCTCGGGCACGTATCCATCCGGGGGCACCGCCCGTGTCATCGTGGTCTATGGCTTCATCGTCTACCTCTACCTGCAGCTGCGGGCCAGGCATGGATGGCGGTCAACGGTCGCCTGGTGGACGCTTATCGCCCTGCTCGCGTTCCTGGAGGGCTATTCGCGTATCTACCTCGGCTATCACTGGGCCTTCGACGTGCCCGGTGGGGTGTTGGTCGGCGTTCTGCTCCTGACGATCCTGATCGCGGCGGCCCGTGCCTTCAATTGGGCACCGGACCGCGCCGACCTGGCCGCCCGTTCACGCCAGCCGGAGGCGTCACCACCTGGCCCGCCGTCCAAAAAAGGAAATTCACCGAATACTTGAGTTTCGCGATTTCGGCCCTGGCTGCCTGCTGGTGACCGGCGGCTTGTGAGACACGAGGAGGAAGAGAGCACCGGCCCCACCCTCTCCAAGGGGGCAGGGCCCCTGCCGGGTTCGTCGATAGGCCGTGTCTGCGCGGGTGACGGCTCTCGCGGACTGTCGGTGTGGTGAGGATTCTGATGGATCCCGCTCGGCTGGGTAGGAGCGGCCGATGTGGCCGGACTGACGGTGTGGAACGTCTGGAGGCGGGTTGCGGTGAGGTGGATCTGGACGACGGCTCGGTCGACGGGCCTTGTGGACTACTGGAATGCTTCAGGAGGCTGGCTGATCGCCGAGCATCCGGCTCTCCAGACTCATGCCGGTGAGCTTTCTGGCCTGCTCGCGGACCACGGTGTCGGGATTCGCATGCCGCGGTATCGGTGGCGGCGGATCGGCACCGCAGCCTGGTTGAACAGCGCAACGCCCTGGTCGGTAGGCCACCAGGGTCCAGATGGCGCCGCCGGAGCCGCTTCCAGCCCACCTTGGGGTGCTTGTGTCGCAGCCACCGCATGACCCGCCGCCCGGCATAGGCGTGCAGATGCTGACCTACGGCGACGTGGCGCCTGGCCGACGCGCTGACCCCCGTGACGTGGGCCGGGTGCTGCTGCAGCATGGCGACGAGCTGCCCTGGTGGCGGGTGCTGCGCGCCGGCGGGACACCGGCCGCAGGACACCGGCCGCACCTGCGTGAGCGCCAGCTCGCCAGCCTCCAACAGGAGGGGACGCCCATCGCCCCGTGGGACGACGCCGTGGACCTGCGCCTGGCCCGCTGGTCGGCCGCTCGCATGGACCGGCCGCCGACCGTGTTCGACATATCCGCACCATACGCCATCAGCACCACGGACTGCATACGATGTTGATGCTGGCGGCCTTCGGCCGATTGCCGCATGGTCGGTGACCGATCAGTACCAGCTCTGGCCACCTGAAACCCTCAGACCGGCCACGTTCGAGCCACCACTCCGATAGTGGTAGTTCATCTCTACGTAGGCCGACGTACCGGAGCCGTTCATGCGGCCGAAGCGTGACTCCTCATATCTGCTTGCTGCGAGCAGACCGAAATTCATCAGATTGCTGGCTCGCTTGAGCCACCCCACAGGCTAGTGTAACGGCGGTTAGGTCGATGGTAACGCGTAGTTTCCTAACTATCTGCGCGCGGGGAGTGGTCTCCGCGGTTCTGACTTATTGGCTCCAGCTGCTACTATCTGGGGGATGCGACTTCCATTGTTCTATTTGAGCATTGATCACCGGAGCGAACAGCACATCGATGGAGGCAGTCATCGATGACCTTTTCCTTCATCATTGATGAGTCCACCCGAGGCTACCGGTTCGCCTTGCGGGCCCTCGACATCGCCGTGGCGGCTACTGGGCTGCTCCTGTGTTTGCCGTTGATGCTGTTGATTTCGCTCGCACTGCTGGTGACCCAGGGTTCGGTGCTATTTCGTCAGACGCGGATCGGCAAGGGTGGTCGGCCGTTCCCCATGTTCAAGTTCCGTACGATGTCGCCCCTGGCAGACCCCTACGCCCGCAAGCCCTCGCGGAATACCTCCCAGGTCACGCCGATCGGTCGCTACCTCCGCAAGACCGGGCTGGACGAGCTGCCGCAACTCTGGAACGTGCTGACGGGTAGTATGTCGCTGGTGGGGCCGCGGCCGGAGATGGGGTTCATCGTCGACGAGTACGACTCGACCCAGCAGTTGCGGCTGAACGCACGGCCGGGGATCACTGGCCTCTGGCAGATCTCAGCTGTGCGGCAGGAACCGATTCACCATCACATCGAGTACGACCTCTTCTATCTGGCCAACCGGCGGCTCCTATTCGATCTCTGGATCATGCTGTCGACGCCGCTCGTGCTGCTGGCTGGCCGATCCATTACCTTGGACGACCCGATGGCTGCGCGCTGGGAGCGCCGGCGCGGGCTGGTTGTCGCTAAGCAGCAGGCAGAGCCGATCCGAATGAGGGTCGATGGGGTCGCGGCGGCAACGGAAGCTGCAGTCGCCGAGGGCGGAGGGTCGATCCTCTGAAACAGCGAGGTCTTCGCACCGCCGTGGGCAACAATGACGCGACCATGCTGCACGACGACAATGCGTTCTGGGTGTCCCTTCCACGATTCGCGACGCCAAGGTGGGTGCTTCCGAGCCAACCCCGCGCCGTTGCGCGAGGCGCGCTCGCCGTGTACCAGCCCGTGACGTTCCGCGGGCTGGCCGGCTGGAAACTCGCCCGCTTAGTGGTGTCCGCTGGCGGATTCCGGCTGCTCGGCAGACCCCAGGGTCCCCCCAGACCGGTACTGGAAGCGCTCAGCGGACACCTGCGGCCGGGCGAGACGATTGCGGTGGCCACCGGGAACTCAGCGCGACGCTGGGTCGCGCTGATCCTGGACGGGGCCGGTGACGCGACCGCTCTGGCTAAGATCGCGGCCGGGGAACGGGGCCGGCGTGCCCTCGAGCGAGAGGCCGATGCGCTTGTCACCTTGGCTCGCAAGCTGGCCCCCCCGCTGTCTGCGCCTCGACTGCTGGCGCGCTCCGATGGTCTCATCCTCCTCGAGGCCATCCACTGGCGCGCGCGACTCCGGCCGTGGCGACTGCCGGTCGAGTTCGCCGCCGCTCTTGGCCGGTTCTTCCGAGCCGGGGCGGTCGAGCGGGATGGCGAGGTTCTCGGGCCCCTTCACGGTGACCTGGCTCCCTGGAACGTCCTGCAAACCGAGAGCGGTTGGGCGCTCGTCGACTGGGAGGCCGGGGATGTCGCTCCCCCCTTCTATGATCTGTTCCACTATCTCGTACAGGGACATGTGCTACTCGGGCGTCCCTCACGACAGACGCTGCTTGCTGGCCTGGGGCAGCGGAACTGGGTAGGAGAGGCGATCCGCGCCTACGCCCAGGCGTCAGGGCTCAGCACGGGGGATGCAACGGCCCAATTCCTCTCGTATCTTGGGTGGAGCGCTGAACGCCAAGCGGACACCGCGGAGGGAGTCAGGGGCCGTGTTGTACGGGAGCGGTTGATGGTTGCCGCGGGCAACGTCGACCCGATGGGGCGTCGGGCACGGCCGTGAGCGGCCTCCGAAGGGCTTCCCTTCGGGCCGGGTGGGGGTTGTCCGACCAGGCGCTGTCAAGCGTGACGAACTTCGCGGTGGGTTTATTCGTCGCCCGCTCGGTCGGTGTCAGGGAGTTGGGCGCCTTTAGCCTCGCCTTCTCGGTCTACTTGTTCAGCCTCAACGTGTCGCGAGCGCTCGGCACCGAGCCGCTGGGGGTCCGCTTCACCCGCCCGTCGCCCCGAGAGTGGCGCCAAGCGGTCCGTTCGGCGACTGGGCTGGCGACGGTCATCGGCGTACTCGCAAGCCTGATCTGCCTGGTGACCGGTTCAGTCGTGGGTGGGCACCATGGCAGGACGTTCCTTGTCCTGGCGGTGTTCATGCCCAGCCTGCTGGTCCAGGACGGCTGGCGGTATGCCTTCTTCGCGGTGGGCAGGGGTGGCCAGGCCTTCCTCAACGATCTCGTCTGGGCCTTGGCCCTCGTGCCGGCCTTCGCCGCACTGCTCATCAGTGGCACGAAGTCGATCGAACTGTTTATGTTGGCCTGGGGTGGCGCGGCGAGCGTCGCCGCGGCGGTCGGAATGGTGCAGGCAGGCGTCATCCCCCGTCCGGTCCGGACCCTGCACTGGCTGCGCCAGCAGGGCGACCTGACCTCGCGCTATCTGGTCGAGTTCGTCGCGTTTAGCGGTAGCGTTCAGCTCTACTTCTATGGCATCGGGGCGTTCGCCGGGCTCGCGGCGGTCGGATCCATTCGGGGTGGCCAGCTTCTGCTGGGCCCGCTGAACGTGCTGACCATGGGCATCGGGATCGTGGCGGTGCCCGAGGCGGTCAGGGCTCTCGCCGTGTCGCTGCGGCAGCTGGTGGCCACCACGGCCATCATCTCTGGGGTGCTGCTGGCGGCCGTCGTGTCCTGGGGGTTGGTCATCCTGCTGGCCCCGACCCACCTGGGCACGGCGGTGCTGGGCCCTACCTGGGAGCCAGCCCGCCGGGTCGTGCTGCCGCTGGTGGTCATGGAGGCGCTGAACGCCGCCAACACGGGCGCCTTCGTCGGTCTGCGAGCCCTCGCAGCGGTTCGGCGCAGCGTTCGGGCCCGGCTGTTTGCGTCAGCCTGCTTCGTCACAGGAGGGGTTGGGGGCGCGGCCCTCGGCGGTACCAGGGCCGCCGCATGGGGGCTTGCCATCGCGGCCGGCGTCAACGACGTGGTCTGGTGGCAGCAGCAATGGGGAGCGCTTCGCGATCACCGGGCCGCGATGGAGAAGGAGCAGCCGCGACGTGAGGAGCCGTCGGTAATCCCTGCCAGCGGCTGATCTCAGCGGCGCGTGAACGTGCCTCCGGCATCCTGCCCGTATCGTTGCCACTGGGCCCAGGCGACTTCGCTGCCCACCCACGAGAAGTTTGTCAAATCCGTCCCGATAATTGTGTAGTGGTTGCGTTCGAACGTGTTGTCACGGGACGTGATAGCGCTGTCCCCCGTGGTAGACGACAGCCCACTGGTGCCTCGACGCATCGTTACCTGGTTGTCATGCACGCTGGCGCCCGTGACCACGTATGGACCAAGAGATCCGGTGCCGCGGTCGTCCTGGCGCAACGTAATGCCGTTGAAGTTGCTGTCGATGATATTGCCGGCGATCTCTACGTCCCGGGCGGAATTGACCATGATTCCGGCGCCGTCGACCCAACGGGTCGGATCCTTGAACCCGTTGTCCGCGATCTGGTTGTCGCGGATCACGGCATGGTAGCTGATCTCGTAGCGAATGCCATCCGAGTCGTTGCCCCTGATGCGGTTGCCCACGATCGTGATGTCGCTGTCATTGATGTCGAACCAGAGTCCGACGGCCTTGTTGTCGTGCACCGCGTTGTTGCGCACCGTAACGGTTGAGGATTCGGTCCACTTGCCGCCGCCGGCCTCCCAGTCGGCGTTGTAGAAGCCGGCGGTATTGTTGAATGCGAGCGTGTTGCCTTGGTAGAGCGCAGCAGTGTTGCGCCAGCCCGAGATCCCCAGTTGGCCGTTATGGTGCACGTTGTTGTCCAGAACCTTCACGTTCCGGGCGCCCGGCGTCTCGATCCCAACCCCATGGTTCAGCCGGATCTCGTTGCCCTCGATCGTCCAGTCGCTCGCACCGACGATCGCGCCACGCTGTGCATCGTTGGCGAATTTCTCGACGGTGAGACCCTTGAGGGTGACGCCGGTCGCCGATGACTTGATGGCGGCCTTCGCTCTGGCCACCTCTATCGTGTGTCCGTTCGGATCGTCGGCCAGGTAGACCTTGCCCGTCGTATAGTCCTCGTAGAACTTCCCCGATCCGAGTTCCGATAGCTTCATCACGCGCCACAACGGTCGGTCGTCGTAGAAGACGGCTTCGCTGTGCTTGCAACCGGAGTATCCAGCAGTGCACACCCCCACGGCGGTGGGAGCAGGGGGAAGCTTGCCATCCGCGACCCAAGTCGCTCCCGCCCGGCTGAAGGAGGTGATGAGGAGGGCTCCGTTCAGGACAGCACCGGGCGCCCCGACGAGCCACTGGTTGGCCTTGGGGCTCAATGGCTGGACCAGTCGGTGGGTGCCGGCCTGCAGGCAGATTGTGGCCCCGCTCGGGCTGGCGTCGATGACTTGCTGCACGTTGGCCCCGGGCATGACTCGGACGCCGGTGCACGGGGATGAGAGAACGGTACTCGATGGAGCCGTTGTGGTGGTCGGCGCGGTCGTGGTGGTCGGCGCGGTCGTGGTGGTCGGCGCGGTCGTGGTGGTCGGCGCGGCCGTGGTGGTCGGCGCGGCCGCCGAGAAGCTCGCGGAGATCGTACGACGAGCCCAGTGCTTGGTGGTGATCTTGGCGGTAATCGTGTGCCTGCCCGTGGTCGGCGACCACGGACGGGCCCCATCGGGGCCCGTCCCATTGAAGTCGAACGGGGCGAAGCGCTCGGTCCGATAGACCGAACCGTCGAGGAGGAAGGTCACCCGGGCGACCCTCGATGCCGGTACGACAAAGACATAGAGCGGGCCAGATAGCGATTGGCCGGCGAGGGCCGTGGCCCCCGACCCGTCAGGGGCGGAGCTGACGAGCAGCCGGAGGGCGATCGACCTTCCCCGTGACGACGCCGGGCCACCGACGTACAACGTCGCAAGTGCCAGCAACAGGAGCATGCCGATGGAGACCTTGCCAAGTGACCGCTTGGGAGCGTGCCAGGGCTGCGGCCCAGGGCGGAGATGCTTAGGCTTCATGCGCGATCGCCTTCGCAACGGGAAGTGGGCGATGTAGGGGATCGGGGGTAACGTCGCCTGCTCGAACCTATGCGATCCGGCTCGCGCATTTCAAATCCCGTCGTCGTGGCGGCACCGGCCGGGGCATCGGAGCGTCACCGCTGGAGCCGTCTATATGTCACCGTCGATGACTTGCTCGGCCGGCGCGGTGGACCCGGCCGGCCACCCAAGCTCACCGACGCCAAGCTGGTCGGCGAACCGCCACCGCGGTCATGGCTGCCGCCGGAGCCGGGTTCCACGCTGCCCTCGGGGAGCTGGCCGACGGGCACGTGCTTGCCGAGCACGTCGTCGGCGGTGGCCCCCACCTGCTGGAGCATCTCGCCGAGCTGATCCCCAACCACCCGACAGGTCGCCATTACCGCACCCGCTAACCCATTACCCTTGGACTTGGGGTCTGGTGCGCCGGCCAGCCAGGGCGGCGCGGGCGGCGTTCTTAGCGTCGAGGTGTCGTTCTTGCCGCGCAGGCGGCAGTCGGAGCGGTCTGGCCGGTAGACGTCGACGACCCTACCGCCAAGGCCAAGTGGTTCATGGGATCGTGCCGTCCTCAAGACCCGGCTGCCGAACCCGAAGGCGGTCGTATCCTTCAACAACAACGGCACCCAGGGCTGTGACTGGCGGATCGACACCACTTCATGGGCGCTCAGCGCGTTCGCCCGGGCCGGGCGGGACTCCTTCGTCAACCTTGATCAAGGGCCGCCGGTTCTCCCGAACGGGCCCGACCGCAATCTCGCGGTTGGGGCTTCCAAGGCCCAGCGTAGTCGTGTGCCCGGATCCGTCGTAGGAGGTCCTACGCTGAACGGCCCTGCTGTCGCCAAGGTCCAGCGCCTATGCTCGGCCACGCCGCCGTCCCCGAAGTGAAAGGTCCCTGGATGAATCGTCGGGACACGACGATCGACCTCCACACGCATACGCTGGCAAGCGACGGCAGCGACACCTCCCTGGAGCTGGTCGAGGCCGCCGCCAAGGCCGGCATCGAGATGCTGGCTGTTACCGACCACGACACGGTCGAGGGAGTGGAGGCGGCGCTGGCCGCTGGGATAGGGCTCGGCGTCGAGGTGCTGCCCGGCTGCGAGATCACCGGCGAGGTCGGCGGGCGGGTGGTGCACCTGCTCGCGTACGGCGCGGGTCTGCTGGCGCCTGGTGCTGTCGACCGGGTCGTGGCGGTCCGGCGCGAGCGCGCCGACCGCAACCGGCGGATCGGCGCCAAGCTCGAGGCGCTCACGGGCGTCGGCCACACGCACGCGCTCGAGCTCGCCGGCGGCTCGGCGCTCTCGCGCGCCCACTTCGCCCAGGCGCTGGTGCGACGCGGCGCGGTCGGGACCGTCGCCGAGGCGTTCGACCGCTACCTCTCGAACGGGCGGCCCGCCTACGTGGCGGCACCGTCGCTGCCGGTGCAGGAGGTGTTCGCCCTGGTCCACTCGCTCGGCGGCGTGGTCGTGCTGGCCCATCCCGGCCGGCTTGCCCCTAACGAGCGGGAGAGCGTCGTGGCCGCCGCGCTAGCCGCCGGCCTCGACGGGCTGGAGGTCTGGCACTCGCAGCACGATGCCGACGCCGGGCGCCACTGGCTCCAGGCGGCCGAGCGGCACGGGCTGCTCGCCACCGGCGGCTCGGACTACCATGGCCGCCACAAGCCGAGCGTCAGCCTTGGCAGCGGCACCGACGGCAATGTGCTCGTCTCAGCGTGCGCCGTCGCGGAGCTGAAGGAACGACTTGCGAGAGCGGTCCGCCGGTGAGGCCGATCTTCGTGGTCCGCTGCCAGCGCTCGGGCACGACCCTGCTGCGGCTGATCACAATTCCCCGCATGGCCCTCGGCATGGACAGACCTGCTCCACCCCCTGAATGAAGCGTCGGGCAGTCCTGGTACTCGCAGTAGTACGTCTGGGGATGGCGTCGGCGCAGTGGTTCAGAACCGAGCCGACAATCTTGCCGCCGACCTGCTCGCTCTGATCGCGGAGCTGCTGGACGGCCTCGCGGGCGCTCGACTTGGCGTCGGGCCACGACGAGCACCGCGTCCGCCAGCGGGCCAGGGCGAGCGAGGCGGAAACCACCAGGGCGAACGGGCGGAGTGATCAGCCACCATTGGCGGCGAAACACCGTCAGGTTAGTCGCGGAGCTCGACCGAGCCTGTGGGTACGGGTTCTGCACTCACCGTATCGACTGCTTTATCTCAAACGCGGATTTCCACGCACAGGTTCGGCGCGAGGGTTCAGGCGAGCTCATAGCGCAGGGTCCGGTTGCCCCACCAGGGGACGGTGGTGGCGGAGACAGGTCGGCCTGGCGCAGATGGGTGTGTAGGCAGCCGCTCGAGGCGGACGGTGATCACATCGTCGGTGGTGATGATCTGGCCTGGGTTTCGAGGGAGCGGTACTGGAGGGTGTCGGGGTGGCGGTGGCGTATCCGGGTAGCGGGGTGCGGAGGGCGGGGAGAGGGCCTGGGCGAGGAGCGAGCATGACGTCGAGGTCGAGATTGAGGTTGACGGGGCTGGAGAGGGCGTCGACGCAGAACGCGCGGATGATCTCGGCGAGACACTGTTCCATGGGCATGCGACGGGCGTAGCGCTCGATCAGGGCCTTGGTCTTGATGTCGTGGTCGCCTGTGATGATGACGGTGGGCGCGTCGCGGCCCAGGCCGGTGACGATGACCTGGCGGAGGGTGCCGGGATAGCTGGTCAGCGTGACGGCGGCGGATTCGTGCACTTTCAGCTGGCTGAACTTGCCCGGCCGGTCCGGGGTCACGGTGTTGAAGTCTGCGCTGGCGAGCGCGTTGATCTGCTTGACCAGCGCGCGGGTGAGCGCACAGGCACGGATCTCTCCGAAGACCGGCGCAAGCGGCTACAGAGATGTCGGGCGTCAACGTAGGGCCGGCCGCTTACACGAACCACGGGCGCAAACGCTCCCACGTGTTGGCCAGCAGCTCGGGCAGGACTTTTGTCTGGCCCACCACGGGCATGAAATTCGTGTCGCCGCCCCAGCGCGGCACCAGGTGCATGTGCAGGTGGTCGGCGATGCCCGCGCCCGCGACCTGCCCCAGGTTCATGCCGAGGTTGAAACCGTGCGCGCCCGAGCCCTCCCGCATGGCCCGCACGGCGGTCCTCACGAACGCCATGGTCTCGGCCAGCTCGTCGTCGCTGAGATCGAGGTACTCGCCCAGGCGCCACCATCCTGAAGTTTCGCCAATTTCATGACCTACGGATGGGTTGGTCGTGACGTTGCGTGATCCCTACTGGTCGGTGGCTGGCGGGCCGACCCAGAAGCCGAGGGTGTGGTTCATGCCCTCTTCGGGAGTGCCGGTGGTGGGGCCGAAGCGGGTGGGCAGTTCGCTCTCGCTGAAGGTCTCGGTGCTGGCCTTGTAGATCGCGATGAGCCAGCGGTCGGCGGAGCCCTGGTAGCGCAGGCGGAGCACGGTGAGCGGCGGGCCCTGGGGCGCTGGATGACGGCGACGTAGCAGAACACGCCGCTGTGGCGGACGAGAACCTCGGTGTCGGGCCAGTGCTTGCGGGCGTGGGCGAGGATGCGCTCGGTGACGGCATCCTTGGTCGGCTGGTCCGGGCGCGGTCCTGCACTTTTGGCCATGTGGGGTGTCCTTGCCGGGAGTTGAGGACGCGTCGCGTGTGCGCCGCGTGCCGCCCGATCGGGGAGGCCCTGATGCCGCTGACCGTCCCGCCGTCCCTGCTGATCGTTGTGGAGGTCCTGCGGCCGTGCTTCACCGCGCCCTCGTTTGCGACGATGTCGGCGCTGGTCACCGGGGCGCTGTCGGCAAGCGGTCCGCGCACGGTCACCGGAATGTGGCAGGCGGCGGGCCTGGCCGGGCAGGCGCACTGGTCACGCGCGCACCGGTTCTTCTCCCGGGCGGTGTGGGACCTGGACGCCGTCGGCCTGGCCCTGGCCCGCGCGGTCGTGGGACGCCTGGCGCCCGGCGGAGCGGCAGTCACCGTCGCGGTGGACGACACCCTGTTCCACCGCTACGGCAGGAAGGTCCACGGCGCGAAGTACCAGCACGACGGCTCCGCCAAGGGCCGGGACGGCATCGGGCGCGGCAACTGCTTTGTGATCGTCGGTGTCGTGGCGGCGGTGCCGTTCCTGGCCCGCCAGGTCTGCCTGCCGGTGCTGTTCCGCCTGCACATCCCCAAGACGGGAGCGTCCAAGACCGAGCAGGCCCGCGCCATGGTCGACCTCCTCGCTCAGGCGCTGCCCGGGCGCACCATCCACGTGGTGGGCGACGCCCTGTACCGCGGACCGGCCTGGCGCGGCCTGCCCGCCCGCGTCACCTTCACCACCCGCCTGGCCGCCAACGCGGTCCTGCACCGACCCGAACCCGCGCGCACCGGCAGGCGCGGACACCCCGCCTGGAAGGGCGAACGGCTGGGCACCGCCGCCGACATGGCCGCCACCACAACCTGGACCCGCACCCGGGTGACCCGCTACGGGGTGACCGAGGACGTGGACATGGCGGTGGTCACCTGCCTGTGGTGGGGCAGCCTGCACCGCACCCCCATCCGCGTGGTCCTGGTCCGCGACACCAGCCAGGCCCGGCCCTACACCCTGGCCCTGGCCACCACCGACCTGGCCAGCACCGGCGAGCAGATCGTGGCCAGGTACGCCTCCCGCTGGTCCATCGAACAGTCGATCAAGGACGGCAAGAACCTCCTGGGCACCGGCGACGCCCAAAGCCGGCTGCCCGCGGCCGTCGAGCGCACCACACCCCTGGGACTGGCGAACCTGACCATCCTGGTCCTGTGGTACGACCAGGCCGGCCAACCCACCGCCGACCTGGGCTCCCGCCGCCGAGCCGCCCCCTGGTACCGCCACAAGCGCCACGTCTCCATCGAAGACATGCTCATCGCGTTCCGGCGCGCTCGGATAACCGAGGACACCGCAGCCCAGGACACACCCGCCCTATTCGACGAGACCAGCCCGACCAGCAACCTGACTGCCGCATAACGGCGAAACTTCAGACCATCAGGTGGCCGGGGTTATAGGGGAACGCGTTCAGGAGCACGAACGTGTGCCTGTCCCGGGCCAGGAGGTGGTTCTTCTCGTCGTCGTCCTTGGCCGGCAGGTCGCAGAAGATGCAGCCGTCCCGGGCGCCGTCCCGGGCGCCGTCCTCGCCCGCGGCCCGCCGGATGTACGACATCCGCCATGGCGTCCAGAGTCGCTCGCCACTCACCGCGGCCGCTCCTTCTGGCTTTCGGGCACGAATGCCTCCTTGCACGGACGGATCGCTCGCTGCCCTCGCGGATGATACCCCGACCCTGGACCGGCACGGCGGGTCGTCCACAGGCCTCGCGGCCGCCGGGGACGGGAGGCGCGCTCTCACCGCTGGGTCGTGGTGCTACCAGACGACGAGGTTGCGCCGGCGGTGGCGCTCGACGCGTCCGCGGTGCTCGGCGCGGTCGTGGTCGAGCTGGAGGTCGACGACGAGGTCGCCGGGGCGGTGGTGGGCGGCTCGGTGGTCGTGGTGGCCGAGCCCGAGGTGGTCGACGGCGAGGTGGTGCCCGAGGCCGAACTCGGCGGCCGGATGCTGCTCGTCGAGCTGCCGGGCGCCGGCCGCCGGGTCGTGGGCGGCGCGGTCGCCGGCGGCGCGGTGGTCATAGGCGGTAGCGGCAGGGTCGACGGCGCCGTGGAGGTCGGCGGGATCACCCCGGGCCTCGCCGCCCCCGCCACGACGCGCACCGCGCCCGCGTAGCCGTTGCGCCAGATCGAGGCGACCCGCACCACGTCCCCGGTGTGGGGCGCGTGTACCATCAGCCCCTTGCCGATGTACATCCCGACGTGGTGGATAGTGGCGGGGTTGGCCGGGTCGTCCGCGTAGAAGACCAGGTCGCCAGGGACCAGGTCGGCGACGCCGACGTGCACGCCCGCATTGAACTGGTCGGCGGCCACCCGCGGGATGGCGATGCCGGCGGCCAGGTAGGGAGCAGTCGAAGGCGTTCGGCCCGTCCGCCCCCCACTGGTACGGCTTGCCGAGCTGGCGCATGGCGTAGGCCACGGCGACCGCCGCGCCTCTGCCTGACCGCATCCACGACGCCTGGCCGCGCCCGCCGACCGACAAGGCCCAGGCGTCGTAGGCCGCGCGGCGGGCGGCCTCGGCCCGCTGCTGCTGCGCTTGGAGCACGCCGGCTAGGCGGCGGTCGATGCCCTTGAGCGTCGCCTGGATCTGCTTGGTGAGGGCGTCGATGCGCTCGTGCTGCGAGAGGACTCCGGCGTCCAGGCGCCGCTGCTCGGCCAGCACCGCCTCCGCGCGCGCGTTCAGCTCGTCGAGCTCGGCCTTCTCGCGCCGGACCTCGTCCAGCTTGCGGGCGGTCGCCTCCAGCACCGCCCGCTGCATGGGCACGCGGCGCAGCAGGTCGGAAGGGTCGGAGGCGCCGACCAGCTCGGAGACGAACCAGCCCGGCCCGGCCTCGTAGGTCTCGCGGGCCTGCTCGTCGAGCAGCTCCTGGGCGGCGGCCAGCCTGGCCGCCGCGGCCCGCTGGCGCGCCTGGACGCTGGCGAGGTCCGCGCGCAGCTTGCCCTCGATGGCGTTGGCCTTGTCGAACTGCTCGGAGATGCGCTCGAGCGCCGCGTACAGCTCTTCGAGGCGAGTCTGCAGCCCGAAGGCCTTGGCCTCCAGCTCGGCCCTGCTCGGGCCTGGCGTGGCCAGCGCCGGAGCGGCCGGCAGCACCGCGAGCAGCAGGGCCGCGACGACGACACGGCGGAGGGTGACACGCATCCTCGGCCGTCCCCGTGCCATGTCACCCCCCAAGGGCGCACCCGCCCGCCCGACCGGGCGCGGAAGGACGGCTCGCGATCAGCTCGTCCGTATCCTACTGGATAGGCTATGTAATCGTGACCCGCGAATTACTTAGCGGCTTGGGGAACCCGGATCGACAAGATGTTGTCGTTGTGAGGTCGGTCGATCTATGCGGCGATGCCGCAGTCGTTGAAGAGGGCTTGCATCCCCAGGCGGAGGGTTTCGTAGTGCTGGTCGGTGCGGGTCCAGGTCGTCGGCTTCCGTCCTCGTCTGGGGATGCGGACACCGGCGAGGATCGGCCCGATGACCTGCTCGCGTAGCACCAGCAGGGCGGTGATGGTGCGCAGGGCCTGAGGTGGGGCGTGGTAGCGCCGTGACCTGCCGGGTTTGACGACCAGGTGCTTGCCGCGCAGCTTCTTCAGGTCGTAGGCGGCCTGGCGGGTGGTGTAGTCGCGGTCGGTCTGCCCGGTCATCTGCTGGACCTTGGCGGCCAACTGGGCGACGGTGAAGCCGCCGGGTGCTGGGGCCAGTGCAAGCACGGCCGCCAGCGCGGTGCGGATGCGGGGCTTGTTGAGGTCGACCCCGCCGACGCGGGTCGTGCCGACCTGGGACCCAAGCGGCAGCTGCTCCAGGGTCTGGTCGGCGATGAAGGCGGCGTCGACGCAGTTCAAGGCGGTGAGGAACCGCTCCAGCATGGCCTTGAGTCGGGTGATGATCTCGGCAAACCGCGCCAGCACGCGGCCGCAGCCAAGATCGCGGGTGTTGTGCACGATCGCCTCGAAGCGCAGCACGTGCTCGCCCTTGGTGTAGGCCTTCAAGGTCAGATTGCCGAAGTGGACCTTGAACAGCGTCAGGTCATAGCGGGGGGTCTCGACCACGGCCTCGATCCGGGAGCTGCTGGTGCGGTCTCGGTGCGGGCGTGCCTTGGCGCCAAACAGGGTCCGCAGCCTGGGCACGTCCAGCCGCCCACGGGTGCGGTCCACCAGGCGCCCGAAGACCGCATCCATCTGGGCGCCGGAGCGAAACAGCAGGTTGCGGCTGTATTCGGCCTGGTAGACCGAGTACTCATAGCGGAAGCCGCTGTGCTGTTGCTCGGCCAAGCTCAGCCCAAAGCACAGGCACGCCGAGTAGATCCAACGCTCGCACACCGCCGCCAGTCGCCCTGTGGTGTCCGGCTCGGACAAGGTGTCTGCGACGGCGGCCAGCGCGTCCGTGTCGGTGATGCCGGTGAAGCAGTTGCTGTCCTTGGTGAAGCCGAGCTGCTGCTTGCCCGCCTGGCAGGCGACCCACTCGTGGCCGTTGAGGATGACCTGCGCTCCGAACGGCGGATGGCCGCTCATCTTGATCGTGAGGTGGCCCCAGTCGGGGTCCATGATGTGAAACGAGTAGTGGTTGACATAGGCCGTCTTCTTGGCCAGGTTGCAGATCACGCCCTTGGCCGAGCGCTGCACCTCCCAGACCGTTGCGGCAGCTCGCGCCGCCAAGATCAGGAACACCCCCGCGACACCGGGTGGGCTGCCAGGTACTCCTCGGCGATCCGATGCTTCCTGTCGCCCCGGCCGCAGTCGATGACCGGGATCCCCTGTGCCTTGGCAAACGCGCGGACCCGGCGGCTGAAGCGGCCGGCCATGCGCATCAGGTGGGCGTTGTCCAGCTGCTCCTCACAGCCGTCGTGCAGTCGCCGCCACCAGGACCGGAACCCGCCCGGCGAGTGGCACAAGGTGTTGTAGGCGTTGAGCACGATGCGGTCCACGCAGTCGTAGCTGCCATGCAGCAGCTCGGCGTACTGCTCGCTCAGCTCATCCATGGCGGGAGGGTAACCGCCGCCCGCCCGCAACCCGAACTGCCCCGTCAGGGGCCACCGGTTCCGAGCGCAGTCTCGGAAGCGGCGTAGCTACTTCCTCCGGATAAACAGCGATCCTCGGAGGCGGGGGAGCGTCGAAGGTGACTGCCCGGCTCGCTGGTCGGTTGGTCGGTTTCCGCGTTCGTTCTGGGTGGAGTTGGGGCTTGGGTGAGGTCAGCCTGAGCTGTGGCGGATCGGCAGCCGGGCCACGGTGTCCAGGTCGTAGGCGAGCACCGACCAGCTCTCCCAGGTCCTGGCGCCCTGGGTGCCCTTGAGCCTGGATCGGCCTGCCCCGTAGTTGCGTTTGAGGTGGGAGATGCGTCCCTCGCAGCCGACCCGGAACCGGGCTCGGCGCCGCCGGGTCCGCCGTGACCCGGCGTTGTCGGGGTCGCCGGCGACAAACAGCTCGGGAGCTCCCGCACCGGCCAGGGCCTGTTCGGTGCGGACCCTGAGGAACCCGGCGTCCACGGCGGCCTCCCGCACGGTGATCCC
>WNGK01002150.1_pt1 | contig 21738 bp, 15 predicted proteins | sample 5400601 | NCBI WGS metagenome assembly WNGK01 (sample SAMN13153376, study PRJNA577476) | soil metagenome | isolation source: 60 cm soil or saprolite under Garry oak tree replicate 1 | place: USA:California | collected 2016-06-15
GGACAAGTTGCTCTGGTGTACGACGTATGGCCTGACTTACCAGATAACTACGAATGCGTGCAACCTCTTCTTCGCGTGTCTCCTGTTTTCCCTGCGTCATAGGTCATTCCTTTCTCGTCTCGAATTTTTGCACACCTGGCTCTTTCATTTGTACTGTGAAAGGGCCGTCATCTACAGGCTATTTGGTCTTATACTTATTCCTATGAATAGGAGCTTCTAGTATATAATACAGAATATCATGAATAACGCTGTAGCACTATATCAGGCGTCAACTATGTTAAGATCGTCTGGAATAACATCAAAGGCCAGACCTGGAATCCAAATCTGGGAGCAGTCTCTATTCTCTATTGAGATCGTGCTTTACGAATTGCTATTGTTTAGTAGCTCCGCATAAATCCGCTCGATCCGGTCAGCAACCGCACTGACTCTAAATAGGCGAGCACGTTGTCGCCCAATCATTCCCATCTGCGTTCGCCTGGCAGGATCTAATAATAGCGATCGCAGCGCTTCCCGCAACGCCCTGACATCGCCTGGCTCGACGATAGGTTTGCCACAAGCCATTGCCTCCACAGCCACCTGTCCAAATGGCTCTGACCAAATCGACGGCACTACACCTACTGCGCAATGCATCCACCCGGCCATAACCTGGGCATGAGGTATATTGCGCACCACTGTCACTCCAGCAGGAACGCGTATTGACGTATCTCCGTAGTCCGAGATTATTGCAACAAGCGGAGCCAGATCAGATAAATCGGCGTATGCCTCAAGTAACACATCGAGTCCCTTGTTGCGGCCCTGTCGGCCTACAAAGAGAATGTAGTTGTCTGTGGAAGGCAGAAAGGCGGGCCGCTCAACATGACTCGCCTCCTCCAACGCAGTATCTGGAATGAACGTTGGCACTACCTCAATCGGCCGTGGAGGTCGGCCCGTTGCCATGATGCAGGCATCACGCACTACCGAACTGATAGCTATGTACTTGTCGACATACCGATGCAGGTAGCCGCTCAACTTCAACCCACTGGTCAGCAGAGCCGCCTTCCCTCTCCCATACTGGGAACTCGCACAACGAATGCATTTCATGTAGCCCGGTCCTGTACATGTTTGGCCATCATTAAAATAGGTCATTGTAGGACAGAGCAGGCTGTAGTCGTGCAGGGTAACGACGAGCTTAGCTCCACTCCAGGCCTTTAATCCCACAAAGGAGTACAGCATCCATCTGCGCGCATGCACAATCTCCGGACGTTCCTGCTCCACAACGCGACGCAGACCTGCCATCACTCCTGGATCGGGTAAAGGAGGATGGAACTGTTGCTCCTGATTCTCGTAAAACGCTGCGAGCATCTGGTTCCAACCACCCAGGCGATGCACTTGAACCCCCTCATCCTCCTCAAAGTCAGGTAATCCCTTACTGCGTAACGTCGCTACGGCAACGTGATGTCCACGTCGCACTAACTCACGCGAGAGCGTCTGGACATGCCGCTCCATACCCCCAATATAGGGTGGATAAAAGTCGGAAAGCATTAGTACCCGCATACAGCATACCTCTCATTTAGTTCCAATACCCTGATCAATCTCTCCTTCAAGACGTAGCAGCTGTTGAAAGTACAAAACATGCAAAACACGAAGCAGTCGTCCTGGAACTGTTTCAGTTGTGAGATAGGTAACATTCAACAAGCCAGCTTCTGATTTTTGCTTCCTTTCGAATTGTTCAATATCAGATGCACATCGCGGTAAACGGTCTCCGGTCTACCTGATTTGTATAGCCTGGCTTCGACATAAACGCTGTTAGTAGATAGTAGAGGTATTGGCACTAACTGTTTCCATTCTTCATGGGGAGCTAAAACGACTGATGGCCATGTATTTACCTGGGCGCCATTCACTGCTACAGTGATACGGTATGTCACGGATGTTGCCTCAAAGCTCTGTACACCAATACGAACAGCACAGCTATTAGTCGCTTGATTAGAAGGAAGCATCCAGAGTTGAGTAAAATCGGCTTGTGTTGCCGACGGCCTGATGACAGAAAACCAGATGGCTACGGCCGCTACTAATATTGCCAGCCCAATCAGAACACATTTGTAGATATTGATGCGCAGTCTCGGTATTTTTTCGATCTTCACATGGTTCCTGCGTCGAAGGTACGCCGCAAGCAGAGTAAATACAGTTGTTACCAGTCCCAGAGATATAGTCCATGATAGTGCTCGCAATCCTATTGGGAATACATTGAGTATGAAACCTATGATTACATCAATTGTCATGCTCAAACCGAGAGTGAGAATAATGTGATCAACAGCACTAACTGGTTGCCCTATTTTCAAGCTCGGCCGGAGAATAAGATTACTAGAGGGAGCCGGTGATTGCCTGCATAACAGGGCTTGAGTGAGCGTGTAGCCTGGCAAAATAAAGATTAAAGGTACAGCAAGAATGATTCCTATAATCAGGGGACGACTCGGGAGCTGCGTCCATCCCACATTTATAATGACAAGGAATATTACTCCAATGAGATCAAAGTTTTTTAAACGCATTGATGAGTTCTCCTCTAATGAGTATTTCCTAAGCCATAAATACAAAACAAAATGAGATTGCTAGACGATAAGGAGAGGATAGAATTACGTAATCCACCATCCATTTTAAGGACCTGATCTATCGACAAATGCCCTTACGTCATAAATCACGATGTTGCCACTATCAAATACCCGGTAGATTTGAGGTATCGTGTTGAATTTTGCAAGGACAGCTCTGCTAATTGGACTGGCGAGCTGGAAAGAACCAACTTCACCCTCCTCAAAATAAAATCCTAATAATGGTAATGATGTATTTAAACGTAGATCAACCACCAGGTATCGTATCCTGGCCTGCCGCAGAATTGCCATTTCTTTAGGTCCAAGTCTTGATGAGTAAAAAACGGGCGCAACATCCACCTTGTCTTTCAGACCAGTCACAATGCGCTGATGACCATAAGAGAGCATTAACATTCGATTAATACGATCGGTACCAATGCGGTTATCAGGTCCAAGATAGGTGAGACTCCATATCGCATCTTGAATACCCTCAGGCTCAACAGAACGCACGTCGGCGGTAACTTCATAAGGACCTGGTAGATTTGTCCAGGCTGGACCACCTCCTAAAACTACTCCTCCCAGGAACATTACTGATATTGAACAGATAATAAGTGAGGTTGCTTTCCGACTCAGCTTTTGCGTTCGCGTCGGCCAAAAATGCGTAATGAGGACGGTGAGTAGGTAAGCAATGGGTAAAAACAAGAAAGCCGCCGAGCGATCTGTGATCTCAGCGCCAAAGTTTGTGAATCTAAACACCTGGCTGATGGGGTAGGCAAATGAAAAGATACCGAAGGTAATTGCCAGAGTATTGTGCCGATAGTGGTGCCAGAGGATGAGCAATCCGAATGGGAGGCCAAGCATAACGAAAGATACAGAGCCTGCCATCAATAGTCGATCCCATATTGGTGTTGGTGGAATATTTGGATTAGTGGCGAATAATGGCCGGGGTATGCTGGCGCCTGCAATGATCTTACCAAGATCAGCAAATGCACCTGCAAAATACCTGGAGAGGTACTCTATAACCGGATTTCCCTTAAGAAGAAAAACATGAGCAAGAGATAGAAAAATACCGAAGAGGGCTATAGCAGCCAGGCGTACGCGGTCATTACCTGAAGAATCTCGAAATAGACTTGTCGCCGCCCAGAGTATGAGAATGCCAACGAAGACATAATCGGTCATATGGTGCGTAATAGTAACGGCTACCAGAACAATCCAGGCAGTGAATATGACCCAACGATAGTTTTTATTCGTGGCTTTATAGTGTACCAGTATATAGAGCATAAATGTGGCGAGTGGTAGTGCGAGCGTTTCATAATTAAATATGGCGTCGAACAAAAGAAAATGCGGGTTTGCCATGTAAATGATCGTTGCGATCCCCGCCATGCGACTTGATCCAGTTATTTGCTCGTAAAACAAGAAAAGTGACAGGATCATTAATAAGCGTGCGGCACTTATTACGAGGAGAGCCGACTGAAATGTACTCAATCCACTTGTTGCACTTAAGGCATGAGTCACAATCTCGAGTCCAGGGTAATAAGGACTCGCAGTTAGCATAGGGTTTTCACTAAAGAGGTGCCCCGTCCTGAGAATTCCATCTGCGGTACGCCAATGCAAAAATTCATCATAAGATGAAAAATGAAGAGGGCTTACCATGAATTGAATGAGATAGAGAGATATTCCAAGAACACAGAGAAGGCATAAGCGCTCAAGTTGTGATGATCTCGAAGATATGAGCCGCAGCAGATTAGGCACTAACATGAGGAGTAAGCCACAAAAGAAAAAAACTTCAAATGCCAGCTCACCGTATCGTAAAATGGAAACATAATAAGAAAAAGATATAAAAAGCAGACCTGATGCATTTATGAGTATCAGGATCGGGAGCAACCCCAGGGTTGCCTGTGGTTTCACTACTTTCAGACCGCGTGTGGAGAGTCCTTCTGGCTGAGGGTTTTTTAATCTAACCAGCCCTGTGCTAATCATGCTCTGCACAACCGTCGATAAACTGCCGTCCACTTTATACGGGGTGGCACGAGGTGATCCATATAAGGCTGCTAATGGCACTGTGTCCTGATCAGCCACCTTGTTTGTGAGCAGGTCATGCATCTGGAGATCTTGATTATCCTGAAAAGGAGTGAATCGTCTAAATTGATGCTTCATCATGATTTATCCGCTTACTGTTTGTGCCGTGAGTATATTTACGTATGAGAATCTTTTTCCCGCGACGGACTGGTAAAGGGCTAACAGATCAGCTGCGCAATCGTCCCATGTTGGCAATTCGACATTGACTGGCACCAGCGGTTCACGTATTTGTCTGACCATTGCTGTAGCCACTTCGTCTGGATTACTCCTAAGGGAAACCGCACGTGCAAGACCACGGTCGGCAAATTCTTGCAACGCAGTTGTGCTGGCAACGAGCACTGGACGCCGAAGGGCGAGCGCCTCCAGAATAGCGATACCTTGAGCCTCATGCTCGCTAAGTAGCGTCACAAGGTCAGCGCGCGCAAATATCGAAGCCATGCCATCACTATCACCTGGCGGAACTGCCCGGATTTCTACGCGCTCGGCAACGCCAAGCTCCCTCGCCATCTTCTGTAGAGCTGGCTCATACGGACCCTTACCCACGATGCGGAGTCGCGCATCTGGAACAAGTTCCAGCACCTTTGGCATAGCCGCGATCACACGTTGATGCCCTTTATACCGCTCAAGCCTACCCACCGAGACAATCAGTTTGCCATCCTTCGTTCCCCGCGCCGAGACTGACAAATCAGGTAAATGTTGAGCTCCATTTGGGATGACGGCAAACTGCGTCTTTGGGAGATGCAACTGCTCACGAAAGAACTCTACTTCCCATTGGGATGGGCCAATCAGCCGCTCTGCACCCGCCAACAGCGGACGGAGCGCCATTCGCTGAGTCCCTCGGATTGCTTTGCGGAAGCGAGACGAATCCCCACCGCTATGAAACGTAACCACGTATGGGATCTCTGCTTTTTTGGCCGCAAGCATCGCTATTGGTGGAACAAATGTGTGATAGCCCTGGCAATGGACAAGATCCCACTTACCATGTTTGATAATGGGATACATTTCAGGCGCGATATGGTAATCACGCTCCGAAGGCCAGGATCGAACACGAATGACACGCATTCCTGCGACTACCATCTCCCTGTGAAGCGGAGTAGAGAGGGCATGTGGCATAGTTGTCAGAAGTGTGATATTGATACCATTACTCGCGAGGCGGCGTCCGACTTCATGGACATGCGTCTCCACACCGCCTATGTCAGGAAAGTAGCGTGCAGTTACCATCAATACATTCAGCATATCTTTATTTCTATTCATCATCCTTGCCTCTTCACTTTGTAAATTTATTGCGCGCCCAGGAGAGCTCGTACGAATTAATTGAAGCCTGTCATTATGGGTCTATTATGGGCGTATCACTCAGATATTGAGGGAGCTGTTGTAGTCGAGCAGGCTTCAGCCTATGTCCATTACTGTTACTATGCCAGTTTGCTCCATATGGCAGTGGAGATTTATTATTCCTATCTGGTTCTCTATTAACCTGTCCAATAGCCGATAATTTCACGATTGGCAGTATGAATGTGTCTTTCAGCCAGATAGCTTCTGTGGCTTTGTCTACCTGTTCTACAGGCAGTGAGGATACCTTCACCTCACGCAATACACGAGCCGGGATGCCTCCCACTATGGTGTTGGTAGGCACATCGCGCGTGACTACTGCGTTCGCTCCGATCACGGCATTATCCCCAATGTGGACGCCTTGTAAGATGGTAGCCTTTGCGCCAGCCCACACATTGTTACCGATGACTATCGGTTTCACTACAAAGCCGCGCGTGGCAATTGGCTCAAAGCCACGACCTACAACGTGATTCTCGTCGTGAATCGATACCCCTCACCGAAGAGGCAGTGGTTACCAATGGTCAGACCGCTGTATGCTGCTACGTAGCAGCCGCGATTAAAGAAGACTCCATCACCTAGTGTAACGTCCCCGTAGAAATGACCCGTAAAATCTCGCATGAAGCATACACCGCGTCCGAAACGGATGCGAGCATTGGGACCGACATCCATATGGGCTCCACGGTCGAGGAAGAAGAGGCCAACACGCAGGTTGTGAAAGCGGAGACGTAACAGGATATAACGACAAAACCCCGCCCAGTTGCGCACTGTGAGCAACCGGAGAACAGATACTCGCATAGACTCCCTCCTCTTGTACAGCCAGTACGCGCGGCTTCGAGAAATGAGGATATCTACGCCCACTATCAGGCTACCAACTGATTGAGCGATCAGCCAGGCCCAACCTGCTCCGGCAATACCTAGCATCGGGAGCAGTATCCAAGCGAGAACCAGTGTGAACGCTGCCATACATAGGTTGAGTAGTGCAGCAAGGCGCAAACGTTCCTGCACACGTAGCAAACTCACGTAGATATTAGTGATTGCATCAGGTACTGCTGAGACCATGAGGATCATCAAAAGCGGCTGGCCACGCCAGGCATAGCCAGGCCCAAACAATGACAAAATGTAGCGTCCGCCCAGGAGGAAAGCCAGCAGTATTGGGCCTAAGAGCATGCCAATGATCACGGTGCTTGCATAGACTTTACGCATCACCTTGCTCGCTGCATGCGAGCCTTCAGAGAACAGCGCCGTTGCCACCGCTGATGATACCATGAAAAAGAGGCTGCCCAGCATCCATGTGGTATAGAAGTAAGCATTATCTGTCGCCGATAGCTTTACCGCCACGAACACTGGCAAAAGATACATCGGTAACGTACCACCAAGATTGATGAAATGATGCCCCGCAAGTGATGAGAGCATAGGTTGTATCTGCCTGGTCATGCCGCGCATAGCCAGGCAGTAGCCACGCTTGAGACGCGGTACTAGCACAAGCCCTACAAGAAGCAGAGAAGCAGCAAGAGCCAGAACCCACGAGGACAAGATCCCTAATGCTCCCACCTGGACTAGTAGTACCATTATTGGAAGCTTAAGAAGTGCGAAAGCCGCGTTCCGCACCGCCATATTCCCCGTGGCCCGTTCTGCCACGAAAGTTTGATCTAGTAGCACGACAACAGTTGATAGTATCACGCCTGCAATGAAAATAAGGATATAGGTTGCATGGTAATTGGCTACAGTGAACTGGGACGACAAGAGGGGAAGAGCTATAGCGACGACGATACCACCAAGCAGGCTAGTCAAGGTACCCATAGCGATGCAGACGTTAAGCGTGAGCGACCATGCATAACCTGCTTGACGGTGAGGCAGCATCTGCACTAGCGTGGAACCTATACCCATGTTGGCAAAAGTTGAGGTTAGCGTCATGGCTGCGATAAATGCTGATGCCAGGCCGACATCATGAACTGTGTAAATGTGGGCTGCCACGACCCAATAGAGATAGCCAATTGCTGAAGTAGCAACTGTTGAGCCCATAAGGTAGATGCTGTTGCGCAGCAGAGAATCACTACGTAGTCGACGGGCTAGCGAGTGCATCAACAGCCATGGGCTAGCCTGTTTGTCGAAAAACACAAGATTAACCATAGTGGCTCCACTATTCCTCCTGCCCCCGGGACCTCCGGATCCTGGCAACAATCTTGCAAACGTTCTAGCCAATCCGGTTCCTCATTTTTACCTCCCTCGGACGAGTGGAAAAATCCTGACGACCATTATTATCTCAAGACCTCACTCGAGCAGTGAGAGATTGTGATGCTTTAGAATTGCGGCGAAAAACTGCTTCAGTTGCAAAATCCCTTTCGGATTTCGATACTCGAAAAAAAATACTACCTCCAAAATACCCTGCTGTTGTTGCAGCTAATCCAGTGATAATGACTCCAGCTCGCGCAAATCCGTTGAGATCATGATATAAGAAAACATCAATCAGGCCTCGTACAACTCCTTGTGGCAAGGTTCGGAAAATATAGATGCGCTCAGATGCAAGACTGTCTTTCACACCTACATACTGTGATACGAAAGCTTTCGATAGACCCTCGCCATAGCAGCGAGAAAAGAAGTAGCGCCAGGATGTGCGACTAGCCGGTACACGATGATACACGATAGCCTCTGGCTGATACAGAATACCTTTTTCAGGCCAGTGTTGACGTGCCCTGATACACAGTTCTGTCTCTTCACAGCCAAGAGGTCGTGTTCCTACACGACCAATTTCACTGCGGAAGCCGCCTACAATATCGAAAACCTCTCTCTTGAAGGACATATTAGCCCCTATTGGATTTCGTATTATTTGGGCGGTTTGAGGTGTGCCTCGATAAGTGCAACCCACGACCCAGTAAAATTCTTCCGGTAACCAGGCGGGTTCGCTATCCAACCAGAGTGGAATAACAGGACCACCGGCAGCTAATATCTGTGGATCAGAAAAGGCTTCCTTGAGAAACATCAACCAATCAGATGTTGCCACGGCATCGTCATCGAGGAAAACAATTATCTCACCCTTCGCTACAGCGATACCGCTATTCCGCGAACCCGATAGACCTTGTGTCTCCGTATTTTCCACAACACACACACCTGGTATGTGATCCTGCACCTTTTTCAGTAAAATAGGGTTATGGTCAATCACGATGATAATTTCATCAAACTTTAGCGTTTGCTGTCGCACTGACTCTACAGCAGCTACCAGGTCGTCCCATCGCTTCTCGGTATATGCACATATAATTACAGAAATATCACGTGTTGTCTCGGACATCTTCCATTCTTTTCTTTATTATGGCCCATCTAAATTATGAGCGCCCTATCGGTCAATGATTACAGGACTATCTCCTCAGGCGTTGACGATTGCCCTTGTACATCAAACGTTGCTGAAATATGAGATAAATGCAGTGGAGTTGAAGCTTTTCTCCGTCGCTCTCTCACAATCGTCTTCAACACCCGCCAACCGTCCTTGAATGTGTGCAGGTTGCTCGCACCGTGAATACGTTGGTGCTCAAAGCTGGGAATCTCGACAATTTTGAATTGGGCCTGGTGCATGCGGATAGTAATCATCGTCTCTATTTCAAATCCGTCGCTGTCAATTTCCACGTGGTCAAAACAGTGTTTCCAAAAGGCGTTGTAGCCATAGCACAAATCGCTGAAGCTTGCCTGAAAAAGCAGGTTGACGAGCTTACTCAGTCCGTAGTTACCCATGCTGCGTATGAGTGTGAGATCGTGGCTACCTCCACCTTTCGCAAACCGCGAGCCTTTGGCAAAATCATTTCCAGCCATGAGTGCTGCAACAAAATTCGGCATCTCGTAGGGGTCGGCCGATCCGTCAGCATCGAGCATTACAATGATGTCGCCTGTGGAAGCAGCAATCCCGGCTCTTATGGCATCGCCTTTGCCCTTACCCACCTGCTTGACGATTCGGATGGAAGGTGACAGCTGTCGTGCTACCGCAACAGTATCATCGATTGAATGTCCATCAACCAGGATAACTTCGCTAACGATGGAAGGAAGATGAGGCAGCACAAATGGGAGGTTTCCACCTTCATTCCGCGCTGGAATAATGACACTGATGGTTGGGCGCTGTGGACGCTCTTGCATTAACATACTTAGACTGCACTCCTTACCACATGACGTTCACACATATATCAATTTGAGCATTAGCGGTGACTTTTATGATCGGTATATTGTGTGTGATTGTACATTTGTTTTATTTAATAGTGATTGAGAGGTGGTTGAGAGGCAGTTGAGAAATGGTTAAGAAACAGGAGAAAAAAGCAATATTTCAGGTATTATGAATGTGAAAATTTAGTAATGTACTCATTCTTGCGAAACATTTAATTTGTGCAACGCGCTCCTCCTCATACAGGCGGCAGCTTCAACACCCGCCCATAGAGGTCGCTATAGGCGCGGGCGCTGGCGGACCAGCGTGAATCGTACGCCATCGCGCGTTTGACGAGGGTGGACCAGCGAGTGCGCTTTGCATAGAGACGCAAGGCGCGGCGCAGTGCATCGAGCAGCGCAGAGGCCTCGTACGGCGTGAAGCTGAACCCATTGCCATTCTTGGGATCGGCATCCAGGTCGGTTACGGTGTCGGCCAGGCCGCCGGTGGCGTGGACGATGGGCAGCGTGCCATAGCGCAACGCAATTAGCTGTCCCAGTCCGCCCGGCTCGAACGCGCTCGGCATTAAAAAGAAATCCGCGCCCGCGTAGATGCGGTGAGAGAGGGCGATATCGAAGCCAATGTGTGCCCGAATATTCGCAGAACTCGAGGCGAGGTCGCGGAACAGCTGCTCATAACGTGGATGCCCTGTCCCCAGTACGACGAGTTGCAGCGGTAGTTCACGCAGCTCAGCAGCGATCTCGGCTATGAGATCGAACCCTTTCTGATCCACGAGCCGGCTGACGATGCCCACTAGCGGCAAAGCTGGATCATCTGACAAGCCAAACTCCTGCCGCAGCGCTGTGCGATTGCGCGCTTTGGCCGGGAGCGCATCCGCTGCGGTATACTGTGCTGCCAGGTAGCTATCGGTCGCGGGATTCCAGGCGTCCCAATCAAGGCCGTTGGGTATGCCGAAGATGCGCGGATGGCGCTGAAAGAGCACCTCATCGAGGCCCCAGCCATAGTCCAGCGTCTGGATCTCCTCGGCGTAACGGCGCGAGACGGTAGTTACCACGTCAGCGTACATAATCCCGGCTTTCATCCAATTGACGTCGCCCCAGAACTCCAGGCCGTTCGCGATGAAGACGCTGGCGGGTTCCAGTCCCGCCTCATACAGGATGGAGGGATCCCAACGACCCTGGTATTGCAGGTTATGCACCGTATAGACGACGCGGGTCGCCCCTTTTTGCAGGAGATGGCGATAGGTTGTGCGCAGGTAGGCGGCGCAGGGGGCGGTCTGCCAATCGTTGAGGTGGATAATATCGGGAGCGAAGCCAAGCTGCGGCAGCGCGTCGAGCAGGCCCCGGCAAAAGAGGAGAAAGCGAAGTTGCTCGTCGTGCTGATCCAGGCCGAGGTAGAGCCGCTGGTGCCGGCCAAAAAACCATTCATGGTCAAGCAGGTAGACGATGACAGGCGAATCGGGGAGCGTAGTCTGCAAGATAGACACAGTTTGATCGAACCCGGCCATGTAGAGCGTCCGCATAACTCCCGTAGGTCTGAGTGCCCAGTAGGCACGATCAATATTACCGTAGCGGGGCAGAAAGATGCGCACGTCGTGCCCCAAAGCCGCAAGTTCTTTGGGCAGGCTCCCGATGACGTCGGCAACGCCGCCCTCTTTGGCAAAGGGAACCACCTCCGTTGCGACCACCAGTATCTTTAAGCGCGTGTCGTTTGCCATACTACTACCCCCATTCGTTCAGTTGAACATCTGGACGTAGGGGCGCAATGAATTGCGCCCAGCTGGGGAGCTGATTCTTGCCACAGGGCGCAATTCATTGCGCCTCTACGTCCATTTTTGTGAAGGCTCCGCAGAAATCTTCATTTATTATGGTACCATTTACACGCCTCTGAGGGCTAGATGTGATGCTGTTTCTTTGCTATTTTTGTTGTGAGCAGCGCTGGCACAAAAAAGATATAATGAACTATACCCTTAGCCATGTGATACGAACACTCACTACAGAAAGGATGAGCTGTACTATGAGTAAGGTGTTAGCAGTCATTCTAGCCGGAGGCCAGGGAGAGCGGTTGAGTCTCCTCTCCCAAAAGCGTGCCAAGCCGGCGGTTCCGTTCGCCGGCAAGTATCGCATCATTGATTTCGCCTTGAGCAATTGCGTCAACTCCGGCATCACTGATGTCGCCGTGCTGACACAGTATCGCCCCCACTCGCTACACGACCATATCGGCATTGGCAAACCCTGGGACCTGGACCGGGAGAAGGGCGGCATTCACATACTCCAACCATATAGAGGGCACAGGGAGTCGGACTGGTACCAGGGCACCGCCGACGCGGTCTACCAGAACCTGGACTTCATTATGGAGTCCCGCTACGACTATGTTCTCATCCTTGCCGGTGACCATATTTATCGCATGGACTATGGGCCGATGATCGCGTTCCACCAGCAGCGCACCGCTGATGTCACTCTTGGTGCAGTGGTCATTCCTATCGAGGAAGGTCACCGCTTTGGCATTGTGGAAACCGATCCCGAGGGGCGAGTGAACTCGTTTGAGGAGAAGCCCGAACACCCGCGTGGCACATTGGGTTCGATGGGCATCTACGTGTTCAGTCGCGACACGCTGACCCGCGTGCTTATCGAGGACGCGCGATCCCCTTCACAGCATGACTTCGGCCGCAACATCGTCCCAGCCATGCTGGCAGGAGGCGAGCGCGTCTATGCCTATCCCTTCACCGGCTACTGGCAGGACGTGGGCACCGTGCAATCCTACTGGGAAGCGCATATGGAGCTGCTTGGCGACCATCCCGCCTTCGACCTCTATGATCGATCGTGGGTCACTCACACGCGGAGCGAGGAGAGGCCGCCCGCCCATATTCGTAGTGGGGCCCAGATCAATAGTAGCCTGATCTCGCATGGCTGTATCATCAAGGGACAGGTCGAGCGCAGTGTGCTCTCGCCGGGAGTCGTCGTCGAGGAGGGCGCTGTTGTCAGAGATTCCATCTTACTCTTCGACACCATCATTGGCGCAGGCAGCGTGATTGACCGTGCGATCCTGGACAAAGAGGTCGTGGTCGGCAAGCACTGCCAGATTGGCTACGGCGATGACATGACGCCGAACAAGTTGGAACCTGGCCGGCTCAACACTGGCATCACGCTCATAGGCAAACGCGTACACCTGCCGGATAACCTGAAGGTTGGGCGCAACTGCAAGATCGGCACCGACCTGCGACCGGACGACTTTCCGAGCGATACGCTGGCCAGCGGTGAGACGATCGAAGACCGCACCTTCAAGCATGGCTGGGAGCGTGAGCTGGCCAGGCGAATATCCCCTACACCGTAGCAAGCAGGGATGTGTCTCAGACTTCGACTTCCGCGATGGACTCCCGTACCCAGGTGGGGCGATAGGGATAGCGCTCCACCTCCTCGCGCGTAGTCACTCCCGTCAATACCAGGATGGTGCGCAGGCCGCTCTCGGTCCCGGCGATAATATCGGTATCCAGGCGATCACCGATCATCACGGAGTTCTCGGAATGTGCATTGAGCGTGCGCAGGGCAGTGCGCATCATCAGCGGGTTCGGTTTGCCTACAAAGTAGGGCTTGACCCCCGTGGCTGCACTGATCAACGCGGCCACGGAACCGGTCGCGGGGACGATTCCCCCCTCACCTGGACCCATAGCATCGGGATTGGTGGCAATAAAACGCGCCCCGGCCGTCACAAAGCGAATGGCGCGGGTAATGCGTTCAAAGCTATACGCAGTCGTCTCGCCCAACACCACATACTCCGGCTCCTGATCGGTCAGGACGTAGCCGATATCATGTAATGCAGTCGTCAGGCCAGATTCTCCGATGGCGTACGCCCGCCCACCCGGTCGCTGGTCGTGCAGGAACTGCGCGGTCGCCAAAGCGGATGTGAAGATTGCTTCCGGCTGCACGTGCAGCCCCATATAGGACAGGCGCACCTGCAGGTCGCGTGGAGTGTACAGCGAGTTATTGGTAAGAATCAAGAATGGAAGATCCTGCGCACGCAGATGTTCCACAAACTCTGCCGCTCCAGGAATAAGCGTCGTACCCCGCAGGATGACCCCATCCATATCCATCAAGTAATTCTTGATATCGTCCATTTATATATCTCCATTGTATGTTGTATGCGAATCATCTGCCTCCCCGTTTAAGAAGGCATGTGACTAGTTTTTCAACGTTTGACAACCCTCAATAACGCTATACTACCTCACTCTTGTGAAGAGATTGTTATCAAAACGTTATGTAGGATGCCACTGTTCCTGCTATCCGTATGTTTTTCCAGGTACAATCTGTTGACAACCAGCATGTTCGTGCAATATAATGCACTACAACGATGATACACGCATTTTCGTGTAATGTCAAGGACAATCAACCATCTTCAAGGAGAAAGATATAATGCTGACAGCAGAACGACGACGTTCGATCATGCAAACCCTGCACCACGATGGAAAAGTGCTTGCGTCAGAGTTGAGCAAGGATTTGAATGTCTCAGAAGATACTATTCGGCGTGACCTGCGTGAACTGGCGCTCGCAGGCATGCTCCAACGTGTACATGGAGGGGCATTGCCGATTTCACCAGCCACTGCCAGTTTTACAGAGCGCCAGCAACAGGCAGCAGGAGCCAAGGCAGCGATAGCACAGGCAGCCATCCAATTCATCCGGCAGCACCAGGTTATTATTTTGGATGGCGGCACCACTCCCTTGCAAGTGGCACAGCACCTACCATATGATCTGCGCGCCACGGTGATCACGCACAGCCCACCGGTTGCGTCGGCCCTGGCAGAACACCCGGAGATTGAAGTCATCGTGATCGGTGGGAAACTCTACAAGCATGGTGTGGTGACCGTTGGTGCAGCGACCGTCGAGGCGTACAGCAACATACGGGCCGACCTCTGCTTTTTGGGGATAAGCGGCTTGCATCCCGAGGTCGGCATCAGCACCCTTGATCTCGAAGAGGCCTATGTGAAGCGTGCTATCATCGCGAGCGCGGCTGAAGTGGTGGCGCTAACATCCGCGGAGAAGTTGGGCACAGCCGCGCCCTACGTCGTCGGGCCGCTCAGCGACCTGACGCACCTGGTAACCGAGGATTCTGTATCCAACGAGGTGCTGGCCCCTTACAGGGTGCCGGGTATTACCATTATCAGGGTGTGAGGTGAACTTCGCGCTCTGACGATGGTGTCACAACCGGTACTCTGGCTTCGCCCTTCTCAGGGATTGAAAACTTATGGTCGAGCAACGTCTGCATGCCGAAAGCCCCAATACATTTCAAATACGGGAATAGTGGAAAATGGGTAGTCACACTCGATAGAGGTGATACACCTCTAGAGCCATCTCAAAGTATACGGACAGCGATCTCAAGAGGCCGCTCTGGAAGCAGGATTGTGCTATTTGCCACATCTTTATCACCTCTATGCAGGGTGACTACCGGAAAATGGGCGTAGGGGCGCAATGAATTGCGCCCCATAGACGTCAAGTTAAGGATGGTTGAGTTTAACACCCAGGTGACAACAAACGACTCCTGTGAGAAGATAGAGAGGAAAATCTGCTTACTCTCCCTTCTCAAAGGAGTCAACCAATGACGAGTATACCACGCATGAGTCGCATGATGAAACAGCTCTTTGAGCACGATAGCGTCGAACTGGCCCGAGCCGCTGGCTTGCGCCAACGCAAGCTGACATTTGTGCAAGTGGCCTTCATCCTGGTGCTGGGCTGGTGGAAGCAGCCGCAAGCCGGTCCCAGCGCGCGAGCGCGCTTTGCTGGGAGTCTGGGGGTCAGCATCGAGAAGCAAGGGCTGGACTGCCATTTTAGCGAACGCACCGCCAGCTGGCTGCTGGCGCTCTTGCGGCGTGCTGTCGAGTATGTGGTGTGTGCCAACGTCGTCAGTTTGCCCCTCTTGCAACAGTTTCGGGCGGTGCTCATCGAAGATGGCAGTAGCATCAGTTTGCCCAGCGTGCTGCGCACGGTCTGGCGCGGCTGTGGAGGACGAGCGGCCAAAGCCGGCAAAGACGCCAAGACGCAAGCTGCCCTCAAGGTGACGGTGCGCTGGGACTTGCTGGCCGGCCGCTTGCACGGACCCTATCTGCAAGAGGGACGCCAGCATGAGCTCAAAAGTGTCTTGCGCGAGCAGGTGATCTTGCCCGGCAGCTTGTGGATCGCTGACCTGGGCTATTGGAGCTTGAAGTGGCTGCGTTACCTGAGCCAGAGCGGCGTTTTCTTCCTGATGCGTTACAAGGCGGGCATCGTGCTCTGGCAGGGGAAGCAGCGGCTGGATTTGCTGAGCGTCTTGCCCCAGGTGGTGGGAGAGCGGCTGGAACTGCTGGTGAGCGTGGGAGCCGACAAGGTGGTCAGTGGGGTGCGCTTGGTGGCTGAGCGCGTCCCCGATGAGGTCGCCGTCCAGCGCCAGGAGCGCATCCGCGCCTATGCCGACGATCATGGCAAGCCAGTCAACCCGCTGGTGATGGAACTGGCGCACTGGACGATCGTGCTGACCAATGTGCCGGTCGGCCTGCTCAGCTTTGAGCAAGTTCTGGCCTTGCTGCGAGCACGCTGGCAAGTCGAGCTGCTTTTCAAGCTGTGGAAAGAGTCCGGCTTGCTCGACGACTGGAAGGCCAGCGATCCCTGGCGCATTCTCTGTGAGGTCTATGCCAAATTGCTGGCCATGGTCGTGCAGCATTGGGTGGTGCTCCTTTCCTGTTGGGACGATCCCCATCGCAGTCTCTCCGGCGTGGCAGAGGTGCTCCGCGAGCAGGTTCCTACCTTGGTGCATGGACTGGTCGGCCATCTGCCTTTGGGTCGCGCACTTAGCCTGATGACCCAAAGTGTGCAGGGCGGTTGTTCCATTCCTCAGCGTTCCACTCGTTTGAGTACCTCCTACCGCTTGCTGACTGCTTGGGAGCCCGGCTTAACTCGACGCCTATGGGGCGCAATTCATTGCGCCCAATAGGCATCAACCTAAGCCGGGAAGTCAGGCAGGAGGCCAGGCGATCCGTAGGGGCGAGGGCGGTGGGGAGTGGATGGGAGGGCCTTCATGGTCGCCCATCGCTGGGGATGGGATCCTGTTCCTCCAAGGTGGGAGCCAGGGGAACAGGACGCGGGCGACCATAAAGGCCCACCCCACCGCCCTTCATCCACCCTCGCCCCTACGGAATGTGATGGGCTTTTCTTAGGGCGATGCGTATTGGGGCGCAATGATGAAGTTTAACTAATTCATCCTGGTATGGATATGCACATAGTACCCGGATTATTTTGTTAAACTTCATCATTGCGCCCTGTGAGATGCATCGACTCCTCAGGCGGGCGCAATGAATTGCGCCCCTACGCCCTCCCGTTTCTCCTCCTTGCGCTTAATTGAAATGTATTGTCATCAAGCCCCGCCCACGGAGACGGAGCTTGATGGCTCGTGATCGGACGAGGCGTCAAGCCGTTACGGGTAGCTCACCACGGTGACCGGAGTATCCGGGTTGGCGATGGTCGACGACCCGCCTGTGTCGTTGACCACGTTGAGGATGCCACCGAACCCGGCCGTGGAGAGGAAGATCGTGAGCAGATCGTGGAGACTTCCCGCCGGGAGGGTGACGGGCACCTCAAACGCGTTCGCGGCGTAGATGTTCACGCCCTGGTTGAAGAAGCTGTAGCTGCCCATACCGTATCCGCTGAAGCTGGTCACAGTGCTGGCAACCTTGAAGGCCGCCCAGCCGTCGACACCGGAAGCCTCCATCCACGCCGCCTGGCTGGGCGGGTCGTAGGGCATCTCATTCTGGAAGAAGATGTCCGTGCCCCCATTCCCGTTCCAGATCACCTGGTACTTCTGGTAGTGCTCGACGAAAAGGCCGTACGCGGTCACGTTGTCACCGTTGACGATGACGCCGGTGTCGGCAGTGTTGTTGTTCCAACCCACACCGTTGCCGTGATCGGCCCGCCATGCCCAGATGTCATCGAGGATGACGTTGTTGCTGTTGACGACCAGACTGCTCGTCGCGCTGCCCGGCTCCGCACCGCCGATACGGAAGAACACATCCTGAAGAGCCGATGGGTCGGAGGCTTCATTGTCACTGCGCGCGTGGCCGCTTCCGACCTGCAGCAGCGCGGGAGAGTTCGTTGCGCCCGCGTCGAAGAGCATCCCCGAGATCAAGATCCCCTTCGCACTGGCGACTGTCATTGACACGATTCCGTTTGTAGGGATCAGAGTCGGGAAACCGAGACCGAGCACCACGGTATCGGGACGCGTGACCTTGATGCTCTGGTCCAGGTGATAGATGCCCGGGGTCAGGATGAGGTTCATGCCAGAACCTAATGCGTCATTGATCGTCGCTGCGGAGTCCGCCGGCCGGGCAATGAAGAACTTCTCGATTGGGATGGACGAGCCGGGCGTCGCGCCGCTGGCCCATGTCGTACCCACGGTGTTGCGCTGCACCGAGGGCACAAAGACGTTGTAGTGCCCAGCGGAGTCCATGTACAGGTATGGCGCCTCTCGTGTCACCGGGCTGGTCGCGAGCGTCGTGTACGGGCCACCGCATGACTTCTGAGCGGGGAAACACTGGGCGGGCGCACCCACGACGCCTGAAAACACCTGGTTCCAGACGCCGTTGGTCCAGCCATCGAGCTTACTGTTCCTGACCAGCCACTGCTGCTGCGAGCCGTTGATCACGGTGCTGCCGCTGAACTCTGAATCGGCGATGAAGCCGCCACTCGCGTACGATGGACCGGTGCAATAGTCCATAAGGGTGGTGAGCCCGTTGATGTGGACCCGACGCATCGGCGCGGCCTGCGACACTGCCCAGAATTCGCCGCTGTAGCAGCCGAAGTTCGGGGTGGTCACGTTGATGGTCAGGTTCAACAACGATCGCCAGAAGTTCACGAGCGCGATGCAATTGGTGTTGTTGGGGCCGAGGCACTGGTTGCGTACATAGATGGACCCGTTGATGACGACGTCGTTGGGCGATTGGCCCAGGCCCGCCACGGCGGTGTAATAGCCGACCTGGAAATTGAGGGGGGCGGTACTGGATCCATATGTACCGGGCTCAAACAGCAGCGCATAGCGCTGAGTTCCGAACTGGTTGGAGACCTGTTGGTTTGCCACCTTGTCCACCGTCGCCTGGATCTCGCTCTGCGGCATGCGGGGATTGAAAATATAGACGTTCGGGCCGAAGCTGGGTTGGCTGGACGACGCTGAAGGAGCCGCCAGTGCGGTGGCGACGCCGCTGCTGGCCACCACGCGCGCCAGGGCAGTGGGAGCAGTCAGGGTCACCACGCAGATGAGCATGCAGAGCATCCCGATGAACAGGGAGAAACGATGTGAGAAGCAACGCTGTTTCATACGCACACCAAGCCTTTCTATCTGGCCCGATGTCGGCCAGAAGGGAGGAGAAAAAGATACCTTCCACACTCGAAGAGCAACGAACAAGCGGTACATGGGACAGCTCCCGCTGACTGATGCACTCCACACCCCTTGCAGACGCACCGGACAGGCGATGAAGCATTAGAAATAACCCCCACTACTATACACCCCCCTGTCAAGCCTCTCAAAGCATCTGCAGACATTTGGAGATAATGCCTGTCATCCTGAGCGAAGCGAAGGATCTCTCCGTCCGGCGAGCCAGATCCTTCGCTTCGCTCAGAGCCTGCCCTAGAGCGAAGCGAAGGGATGACAGGGCTGGATCTTTCTGGTGGGGAGGAACTGTCAAGTTCCTTTGAACCTTGCCTCAGAAAAGCAAAGAGGCACCAATCTAAACGTCGATTGTCGCGTTGCGATTGGTGCCTCTTTGCTGCGCTACCCGGCCTGGCGCATGGGACTGAAGCTGCGTCCCTGCAAGTGATCAAAGAACACCGCCAGGATGATCAGTAAGCCAATGGCGATTTGCAGGTAGAAGGGGTCGATGCCAAGCAGGTTGCCTCCGTTGGCAAGCAGGCCCATGATCAGGGCGCCCAGAACGGCCCCGATAACACGACCCTTTGCCCCGGACAGGCTGGCGCCTCCGATGACCGCGCCAGCTATGGCCTGTAACTCGTACCCGGTCCCTGCCGTGGGAATGCCCGCGCCCAGGCGTGACGTGGTTAAAACTCCAGCGAAGCCCGCGAGCAGACCGCTTATGCTGTACACAGCAAGTAGCACCCAGTTCACCGGGACGCCTGAGAGGCGCGCCGATTCCGCATTGGAACCGACAGCGTAGACATAGCGTCCGAAGACCGTTCTCCCGAGCACAAAGGCCGCCACGACTGTGACTATGATAAGGATCCAGAACAGGCTTGGCAGGCCGAGGACGAATCCGTTTGCAATGGCGTTGAAGGCATCAGGCAGCGGTGCGATAGTCTTGGCGCCGGTCAGCAGGAGGACCACCCCACGCGCGATGCCAAGCATGCCCAGCGTGGCGATGAATGGAGGCAGCCCAAAGCGCGACACGAGCAGCCCGTTGATCAGGCCAACGAGCAGCCCGAGGAGAAGGCCGACCAGGATGGCGAGTGGGATGGGAGCACCGCCCACCAGAAGCAGTGCCGTCACTCCCCCGCTCAAGCCCAGCACGGAGCCAACGGACAGATCGATCCCGCCGGTCAGAATCACGAATAACTCTCCGATCGAGAGGATCGCGAACACCGTCACTTGCCGGACGAGATTGTCGAGATTCGTGAGGGTCAGGAATTCGCTGGTCAACAGAATGAGCGCGGCGATGAAGATCAGCAGGACCAGTATGCCGCCGCTTTCACGCCCCAGGCTGATAGGAGTCCGCTGTTCTTCTGCTACTGCCGGCGGCGTCACTGAGGGCTGTGGAGTGGAAGTGGTTGCCATGAGATTTCTCCTCTCTGTTATGCATTCATAGATACGGGGGTGCTACTTGCCAGGCGCAGCACCTCTTCTTCTGTCGCGTCTTCGATCGGGAGTTCACCGGTGACCCCAAAGTCGTGCAGGACGACGACGCGGTCACAAATGCCGAGTAACTCCGGTAGATACGACGAGACCACGACTATGCCCAGTTCGTGGGCTGCCAGGTCGCCAATGATCGTGTAGATATCTGCCTTGGCTCCGACATCGACGCCCTTGGTTGGCTCATCCAGCAGCAGGACCTTCGCCTTCGTGGCCAGCCAGCGGCTCAACAAGACTTTCTGCTGGTTTCCACCGGAGAGCGACGAGATGGGCTGCTCCGTCGACTGGTACTTTAAGCGCAGGCGAGGCACCAGTTGCCTGACCAGGGAGACCTCTCGCTTCTGGGAGATGACTTCGAGGCGAGAAACCTCGGACAGATCTGCAATGGTCACGTTTTCCCTGATCGAGAGATCTGCCAGGATACCTAACTCTTTGCGATCTTCAGTGAGCAGCCCGAGACCAGCCTTCACGGCCTGACCTGGAGACCACGGATGCAGGAGCGTGCCATCGACGTACACCTTTCCCGCATCAACCGGATCGGCCCCGAAAATGGCGCGCACCGTCTCCGTACGGCCAGCTCCCACCAGTCCCCCAAGTCCGAGGATCTCGCCAGCGCGTACCTCCAGGTTGATGGGATAGGGACTGCCCTGCAGGCGGAGTCCCTGTACGGATAACACGGTTTTGCCGAATAGCTTGTGTTGTCGCTCCGGGTAGAGCGCCTCGATCTGCCGACCCACCATCGAGCGGATCAGCGAA